>Ga0315284_10002589_pt1 | contig 25853 bp, 20 predicted proteins | sample YL17G09_16_MG_FD_203696 | JGI IMG/M metagenome (GOLD analysis project Ga0315284, IMG submission 203696) | Sediment microbial communities from Yellowstone Lake, YNP, Wyoming, USA - YL17G09_16 | ecosystem: Environmental > Aquatic > Freshwater > Lake > Sediment | place: USA: Wyoming | collected...
CTCCATGAGGCGCGGGCAGGCGCAGTCGCGGGCCGCGCTCTCCGCGAGGGACGCGGAGATGCGCGAGATTATTTCCGGTAACAGCGCGACCGCCTCATCGACCTTTCGCATTTCCTCGTCGGAGGCCAGTCCCTCGAAGAGCCGCCCCGGCTGGAAACCAGCGCCCCCGGCGGAACGCACACCCTCGGCGTAATTCGTGACGTAGCAGATCGCGGCGCAGCACATCTCCAACTCTTTCGCGAGGAAAACCTCCGGCACGAGCGTCATGCCGACGAGGTCGCCGCCGATTATCTTGAACTTGCGGATTTCCGCGGCGGTCTCAAGGCGCGGGCCTTCCGTGCAGACGTACGTGCCGCGGGTGGAGTGCTCGCATTTCATCGCCTCCAGCGCCGCGATTATCGCGCGTCGGAGGCGCGGGCAGAACGTGGGCGACTGGCGCACGAAGCCGATGCCTTTGCCTTCGAAGAAAGTCGAGGGGCGGCTGCGAGTCTCGTCGATGACGTCGTCGATGACGACGAACTCGCCGACGGCGTAGCCGGCGCTGATTGCGCCGGGCCCGGACCAGGAGACGACCTGCGTGACGCCGAGGTCGCGCAGGGCGTAGATGTTCGCGCGGTAGTTGACGAATGACGCGGTCACGGCGTACTTGTCCTCGCCATGGCGGGAGAGGAAATAAAACGGCGGAGCGCCGCCGCGTTCGATTTCGAAGACGGGCTGGGACCAGCCAAACGGCGTATTGCGCGCGCCGATGCGCCTGCCGCCGAGCGCGCCCTTCTGGATGAGCGTGTATGCCTGGCTGCCGCCGATTACCGCGAACCTGTCGATTTTTTCGGACATGCGCGTTGCTCTCGCAATCAAAAAAGAATACATGTGAATTATATCATAGAGATTTGCGGCGCGAAGTGTTTTTGCGAAAGCGCGGTGTTTTACGAAATGGCGCGGCGCTGAAAAAAGCCGCGCCCGCTTGACGCGGCGCGCGGCGTTCTGGTCGGAAGTGTTTCTTACATCGCCGCGGACTGGCGGCTGGAGTCCTTTACAATCATCGACTTCAGGATTTGCTTGGCGCGCGCGATGCGCGTGCGGACGGTCGCGACGCTCAGGCTCAGGTCACCGGCGATTTTCTCGTAGGAACAATCGTCCATGTACTTCTTCAGGACGACGACGCGCAGTTCTTCCGGCAACTGCGCCAGCGCCTTGATGACGGTTTCGTTGTCGGCGTCGAAGAGCAGCGCCTTCTTGCCGGAACCGTCCGGGATTTCGTCAGGATTGACGTCATCCATCTCGGAGAAGGACGCGACCCTGGCGTTGCGGCGGTTGCGCAGCCAGTTCAGGCCGGCGTTGGCCGCGATTTTGGAGAGCCAGTGGGCGAATATGGAATGGTCTTTGACCTCGTTCAGCGCCTGATACGCCTTCACAAACACATCCTGCGTCAGATCAAGCGCCTCGCGGCGGTCATGCGTGTACTTCAGCGTGATTGCGAAAACCAGGTCGGAATACTTATCCACCCAATATCCGTACGCATCCTTATCACCACCCAGAACCCGTCTGGCAATTGCATCATCGCTCAAATCGTTCTTGCACATACCTCCTCCATTGTCGAAATAGGTGTAACCATTTTGTGGATTAGCATCCTGACATTTTCAAATTCATCCCTCATCTCGCAAACGTCATGCCATTTGCTTAAGAGCCGCCACCTCGTCGGCCCTCAAGGGCAACAAAAAAAGTTGCCAAAACAGCCTGATGGTTATTTTGGCAACTCGGTTGTCTAATCGGACAGTCCACCCTATGGACGGCCACCGTTCCAAATGGTTCGGCTATTTAGACCCGTAGCTTTCCTGCGCCCGATACCATCGGGCCGACATTTACAAAATAACCAAACTTCTCCAACTTGTTACCATAATTATACCCTGTCGGACGGGCCGAGTCAAGGTGAAAAACGGAAAGAATGCCGCAAACCGCATTGCGCCTGTCCGCATGACGCGATTTGTCAGCGCCGGCGGGAAATTCCTCCCCTCGCCGCAACAGCAAAAAAAACGGTCAAAATAAATAATAAATGGGGTCTGACCTCATTTATCCTCATACCGGCATGGAAATAAATGGGGTCTGACCCCATTTTTTGGCGGGCGGGGAAATTTTTCGCTTGACAATGCACGTTTTATGGTGTATACTATGCACATTCGGCAGTGTTCGGCGGGCGGAGCGCCGCCGCGAGGCGGTGGCCCGGCGAACGGGGCGCTTCTTTTACGAAAGGCCTTACAATGAACGGGAACGATACGATACTGGAGAAGGAAGCGGAGCAAAACGGCCCAAAAACAAACGGCGGCGATTCACAATCGCACGGGACCGGGCCGAAAGCGGACGAAAGCGGTCCAAAACCGGACGCAGGCGGGCAAAAAGCACCGCCTGCCGCAAGACGCGCGACACGCCTTGCGCTTGAGCAGGATGCGATAGTCCTGCGCGAGGAGATCGGGGAGGGTCTCAGCGTAATGGAAATCTGCGCCCGGCACGGCTGGACGCGCAGCGCATACCACCGCCGCGCGCGCCAGGCGCATAGAATGGCCGTGGAGGAATACAACGACGACCGCGCATTCCTCATCTACCTCAAGCGCGAGGCGCGCTACCGCCGCCTCCAACGGCAGGTGGAAGCCCGCCTGCAACAGCAGGAGGTCCGCGCCGCAGAGGCCAATCAGGCTCCCGCGGACCCGCGCAAGGAGGCCGCTCTCATAAATTCCTCGCTAAAGATGTTCGAATTCATCGCGTCCTGCGAAGACAAGATATACCAATGCGCCAGGAAAATGAATTTCGTCGCGTCCGACCTTGCGAATAGGGAGGAAAGGGAGGAGAATGCATACAATCCTCTCAAAGCGAACTTCATGAAGGTCTTGTTGCGTGGGGAGAAAAAATCCCGCAGGAAAAATCGCTAAGATGTGTCGCAAAGTGTCGCAAAACCGGGGGCGTTTATGACGTAACTCTACGCGCCGTATGGATTGCCTTATGCGTACGCTATTGGCGCGGAAGGCCGATTTTGCGGGCAATAACGCGCAAAAGGCGCGCAATTCCGTGCAAAATGCGTGATTCGCCGCTGAAAAATGGCGCCAACTAAAAAATTGTACCTGGTACAATTTATTCCCTTACTGGGCGCGGGAGATAATTGGACCCGGTACAATTTTCGGGGGGAATAAAAAAACCCCTGATGGTCAGTCAGGGGAAAGATAAGTGGTGCTTGGTCGTTGTTTTTATAGGGGTGAGAATGGAGGTAATCGCCCCTACACTAATATAGACACACGTGGAACGAAATAATCTCGGAAATTTTCCAAAAACCTTTAACTTTTTTTTGAGGTGGATGATTTTAGAGGAGCAAAAGATGTGCCAATTCCGCCCTAACTAATGACTTGCGCCGGAATGGCATCGGGATTTTCGTGATCGTAAGGCGTGTCGGTATAGGCGAGGAGGAACATCGTGCGCTCGCCGATGTTCTTAAAGGCGTGTCTTATATTGGGTTGTATCTCGAAAAGAAAAAGGTCGTCCGGTTCGACAATCATTTCCTCGCGTCGGCCCTTTTCGTCCTCAGCGGCGACCAGGCACCGCCCGCCGAAGACCATGGCAAACTCTAACTGCTTATGATGAACGTGGTTACCGCGAGTGGCCCCAGGCTCAAGGCTGACCAGATGGACATTTTTCACGAAGCCCGACCTTAAGGCCGCCGAGGCCGCCGGTTCGACCGACCAGCCCCGCGTTTCACGTTTTGCGTCAAGGCGGGTCATTTTGAGCAATTTCATGGCTAATCTGACCTCAGCGCGCGCTTAAGTACTTTGCCTGTAAGGGTATGCGGCAGTTCCTTGACTACGTGGATTTTCTTGGGCAACTTGAAGGCGGATAGCCTTTCCTTGCAGTGGGCGAAGAGCGCGAGTTGGTCAATCTCCGCTCCCGGCACTGGCACGACGAACGCCACCGGCGCCTCGCCGCGGACATCGTCGGCCACTCCAACCACAGCCGCCTCAAAGACATGCGGGTGTTCCTCGAGCGCGCGCTCTATCTCCACTGGGTATATGTTCTTGCCCGCGGAGATTATCATTTCCTTCTTGCGGCCTGTGATTCTTATGTAGCCCTCGTCGTCAATCTGGCCCATGTCGCCGGTCTTCAGCCAGCCGTCTGATGTCAGGACTTCGGCGGTCTCAATCGGCAGGTTCCAGTAGCCCTTCATGACGCTAGGCCCCCTCACCCATATTTCACCGTCGGCGCCGGGGTTAAGACGTTCTCCGCCGTCATCGAAAACTCCGACATCAAGATTGTCCAGCGCCTGCCCCACCGTGCCCCATTTGGCCCTGCCGGCGCGGTTGAGCGATATGACGGGCGAGGTTTCCGTCATGCCGTAGCCTTCGACCATCGCCACGCCGCTCTGCGATTGGAACTTCTGGCCGATTTCGATGGGGAGCGCCTCGCCGCCGGAAACGCAAAGCCTGAGCGACGGGAACCCGCCCGCCGCGGAGTTGCCCTCGGAGAACGACTTGAGCAGCGCCTTGAACATGGACGGCACGCCCATGAATATCGTCGCGCCCGATTCCCGCATCTCCCGCACGACCGCCGCGGGTATGAACCTCTGCACGAAATGCACGCGCCCGCCCGTGAGCAGGGGCAGAAGGAAAACGCACGTAAGCCCGAAGGTGTGGAAAGTCGGCAGGATGGCAAGAAATACGTCCCTCTCTTGTATCTCCATCGCCCTCAGGCATGCGTCGATGTTTGAAAGCAGGTTCGCGTGCGTCTGCATCACGCCCTTGGGGCGGTAGATGGTGCCTGAGGTGTAAAGCAGCGCGGCGACGTCGCCGGGCGCTGCCGCGGGCGGCGTGAAGGCCGGCGGCGGCTCATTGAAACTCTGGTCCTCCATCGTCACGACGTTCCGCATGAGGCCCTTCAGGTTTCCCGCGAACAGCGAGGTGGTAAGCACGGTGTCCACGCCGGCGTCGGCGAATATGCGCAGCAACTCTTCCGGGTTCAGAAGGAAATTCACCGGCACCGCGGCCTTTCCCGCCAGGGCCGTGCCAAAGAAGGCGACCGCGAAGCCGATGCCGTTGGGCAGCATGATGCCGATGTTGGGCTTTTGCGTCATCTTCCTGATGCGCTCGCCCATCAGCATTGAGGCCGCCAGAAGTTCGATGTAGCGCAACTGCCGGTCGCCGTCGCTTATGGCCACTTTCTCCGGCAGCGAATGCGCCAGATGCAGGAACCTTGCCGGTATCGTGTTTTCGGCCATGGCATCACCCGGGTTCTCGGAAACGGTCGGAGGGAAATACCTCGCGATTATATCATGGCGCGCCGCGAGGTCAATCAAAGGAAAAGCGAAGCCGCCGCCTGTCTCCGGTAAATCGTCCGGAACGGCAAACGATCTTCTCAAAGGTCTTCGACGGCAAGGCCGGCGTCTTTCATGATCCTGCGCAGGAGGCCGCGGCCGATGTCATATTTGCCGTGGATTGGGACCGTAGTGCGGCGACCGTCGGGATGGATAAAGATGGCGTGGCTTCCGCTTTGGCGTTCAAGGGAAAACCCCTTTCCCCCAAGCGCGCGGATCAGTCTCCGTGCGGTAACGGCGGGAAGGCGGGGTGTCATAACGTAACCGTGATTTTGGACGTGCCAACTTCTTCGCGAATCGGCTCGCCCTTGCCGCGCCTTGCTCTTATGTGGAGTTTGATGGCGTCTTCAAGGTGCTCAACGGCTTCTTTCTCAGTGGTTCCTTCGGCGTAGCATCCCTGAAGAGCGGGGCAGATAGCGACGTACCGGCCGTCCTCATCCTTTTCAATCACTATGGTGAATTTATAAGTCTTCATCGAGGGGTTCCTTGTTTTCCTCAAAATTATGTCACCGTCATATTATAACATTCCGTGCGACGCCAAACAAGAAACGCGAGATACCGCGCCAAGATTATGACAGGCTTGAGGCGACGGTTTCCGGGGTAACGCCCGCGCGCAGTATCTCCGTGAAGATGCTGACCACGTCGATGTCGAACTGCGTGCCGGCGCGCTCGGCAATCAGCGTGAGCGCGCGCTCCTGAGTGATTGCGTCGCGGTATGGGCGGTTGGATGTCATCGCGTCGTAGGCGTCGGCGACGGCGAGGATGCGCGACTCCAGCGGGATTTCCTCGCCCTTCAGGCCGTCCGGGTAGCCTGTGCCGTCAACGTTCTCGTGGTGATGACGGACCACCGGGACGATGCGCTGCAGGAATGAAACCGATTTGAGTATCTCCGCGCTGATTCCCGGATGGCGGCGGATGACTTCAAGTTCCTCCTTCTCGAGCCTATCCTCTTTCCCGAGGACGTACATGGGCACGCCGATCTTGCCTACGTCGTGGAGGAGGGCGGCGTAGTGGAGGTTGAGCATGCTGCGCTTGTCGAAGCCCATCTTCTCGGCGACCGCCTCAGAAAGTTCCGCGACCTTTTGCGCGTGCTGGCTGGTGTACGGGTCTTTTGCCGCGACCGCCGCCAGCAGCGCGTTTATCGTGTCAAGATGCCCCTGCTCAACCGACTGGGTCTGCTCGTGAAGCAGCCTGCGCGAGTCCTGGAATTCGCGCGCGGTCGCTATCAACTGCTCCTCCGTCCGCTTCAAGCGCAGGTGCAATCGGAGGCGTTCCACGAGGTCGCGGTTGTTGAAAGGCTTGGCGATGTAGCCGTCCGCGCCGGATTCCGCGCCCTTCACATGGTCCAGCGCTGTGTTGCAGACCGTGCACATCACGACGGGAATGTTCTTGTGGACGGGATCGCTCTTGATTATACGGCATACGTCAAAGCCGTCGATACCCGTCAGCATTATGTCGAGAAGAATGAGGTCGGGAAATTCGGACTTGAGGATTTTGAGGGCGTCTTCGCCGTTGCCGGCCCCGATAACATCAAAACCCTCTTTCCGCAGAAGTTTCGTCAGCAGATCGAGGGTTCCGGCATGGTCTTCGACAACCAGGATTCTATCGCTCACTTTGCGCGTCCTTTCGCGGCCTTAACTGATTTTTCTATTAACGCCGCCGCGAGGGCGCGGCATCTCCGGCCCCCGGGCGATTATTTCGCTCGGCACGGCTGCCGTGGCAGTCCGCGTTTATTCTATCGACAAAACCCCCGGCTTCTCTTTAGAAGAGCGCGATTATTCCGGGAATTCCATTGAAAAATTTGCGTTTCCCGATACGCTATCTAACCATGAGCGCCAGGATTACAATCATCACCGCCCCGGCCGGCGCCGGGAAAAGCCGCGCGCTGATCAGCGGGATGGCAAAAAAGTTGGCCGCGGGCAATTCGCGGTCCGTCCTCATGCTGCTTCCGACAGCCTCCGCCGCCCGCGCCGCAGTGGGCGGCCTCCTGGAAAAAGTGGAAGGTGTCCTGCCCCTGCCCGTGGCGAACTTCTACGAACTCGTCGCCCGCATCCTCGAACGCAATCGGAGCGCCGGCAGGGAAATCTCCGCCGCGGAACGGAACATCCTCCTCGAACACATCATCGGCAATCTCGACTCGCGCGGAAAAGTCCGGTACTTCAAGCCCCTGCTCGGCTTCAAGGGATTCGCCTCCGCGATGGGCGATTTCATCAAGGAACTCAAGCAGAACACCATCACGCCGGAGCAATTCCTCGAATCCGCCGGGCGCGGCAAATCGGGCAAGGGCGCGGAAATCGGCGCGATATACGACGAGTACCAGCGCATCCTCAAGCGCGGCGGACTCTATGACACGGAGGGAAAACTCTGGCGCGTGCGCGACCTCATCAAGACCGGCAGGACGGCGCCCTACGAAACAATCGAGGACCTCTTCATCGACAACTTCGCGAACTTCACTCCCTCGGAGTTCGACATTATCAAGGCGCTCTCCGCGCGCGTGAAAAGCATAACCTTCGCCTTCACCTGCGAGGACGGGACGCAAAGAAGCGAATTGTTCAAGACGACGGCCGCCACCATCGCGCTCATCGAAAAGGAATTCCCCGGCGCTCTGAAAGCCCCGCTGGAAACGCCTCCCGCGGCGCGGGGCGCGCTCGGCGTACTCCAGCAAAATCTCTTCGCCCATATCGCGGAGGCGTCCGCCGGCGACGACCGCATCCGAATCATCGGCTGCCCGAACCGCGCATCCGAGGTCGCCGAAATCGGCCGCGAAATCAGGGCGCTCCGCGCCGAAGGCAGGAAACCCGACGAGATTGTCGTGATTGCAAGGTCACTGGCCAATTACGCGCCGCTGTTCGAGGAAATCTTCCGCGAACAGGGCGTGCCGTTCTCTATTTCGCGCGGAAAGCGCCTCGCGGAAACCGCGGTCGTGCGAAGCCTCATGCACCTGCTCGAAATACCGCGGGAGGATTTTTCGCGCCACGCGGTCATGCGCTTCCTCGGCTCGCCTTATGCGCGCGCAATCATCGGCGATTTCGACGCGGCGGCCGTGGACCGCGTTTCAATCGAGGCGCAAATCACCGCCGGGCTTGATTCCTGGCGCGCCCGCATCCGGTCGCGCGTCCGGTATCTCGAAGACCTCATCGCAAGCCCGGACACCGGCGAAGACCTGCCGGAGGAGCCGGAAAAACTGCAACAGCGTTTGAACGACGCCACGCGCGCCGGCGATTTCCTTGACGGTCTCCTCACGCGTCTCGCGGCCCTCACAAGGAGCGCGACCATCGCGGGCTTCGTCGAACGCGTTCTCGCCCTTGCCGAGGCCGCGCCGCTGCGCGACGCCTGCGTCGATCCGGCCCTGCCCCTCAACACGAGCGAGGAGGCCGCGGCGCTGCGCCTGTTCTGCGAGGAACTCCGCCGCCTCGCGGCCTTTTCGGAACCGCTCGGCTCCGCGGACGAGCCGGTTGCGTACGAAGATTTTCTCCGCTGCGCGCGCTTCCTGCTGGAAACCACGATTGACGCCGCCCGCGCCAAGCCGGACGGCCGCGTGCGGATATTGGACGTAACGGAAGCGCGCGGGCTTTTCTTCCCGGTCGTTTTCGTCTGCGGGCTTGTTGAAAAAGAATTCCCGCGCCAGATCCCGCAGTCGCCGTTTTACAACGACGCCGCGCGAAAGGAACTCAACCGCGCCGGCGGGATTTTCCTCGGTGAGCGCAGCGCCGGGCAAAAGTTCGAAATGTTCCTCTTCTACACCGCCGTCACCCGCGCAACGGAGCGGCTCTACCTCACGCACCCGCTCGTTGACCCCGAAGGACGCGAGGCTATGCCCTCGTATTATCTCACGGAAGTCGCGCGCCTGTTCAATAACGCGCGGGAGATGGAGACGAAGAAATCGCTCGCCGAAGTCCTGCCGCCCCACGAGAACGCCGCAAGCCCGCGGGAAATGCTCGCCTCGCTCCTTTTCGACGGCGTCAACTCGACCAGGCCGGAGAAGTTACTGCGGGAACACCTGTCGCCGCCGGCGAAACGGGAAACGCCCCCGCTCCTTCTGCTGTCGCACTCTCTCGCGGCGACGCACGACCGCGAATCCGCTGATGAGTACGGCAAATTCGACGGCGTCATCTCCGACGAAAAAATCCGCGCGCAGATTGAAGCGGCCATGCGCGGCTCGGTCCTCAGCCCCAGCCGGTTGAGCCTTTACGGCCGCTGCCCGTTCAGGTACTTCGCCGAGCGCATCCTCGGCCTGCAGGAAATCATCGAACCCGAGGACGAACTGACCTCGGTCAACAGGGGGAAATTCTTCCACGCCATATTGCGCGATTTCTTCGTGAAACTGCGCGACGCAGGCTCAACAGTCATCACCGAGCAGAATCTGAGCGCCGCCGCGGAATTGCTGGAACAGATGGCGCACGAGCACTTCGAGCGCATCCGCAAGAGCGGCGCGGTCGCAAACGAGGCGGTCTTTGCGGCGGAGCAGAACGAGATACTTGAAATCCTGCGGGCGTTCGTCGGCGAGGAAGCGAAAACCAACGAGAAAAATCCGTCGGAGCCGGCGCGCTTTGAAACCGCCTTCGGCTTCGAAAAACCGCTCAAATGGTGGGACGCCGCATCCACGCCCATGCCTCTCGTAATAAAGGGCGGGAAGTTCCCCATCCGAATCCGCGGAATAATCGACAGGCTGGACCGCGCGAAGGAAGGCTGGATTGTGATAGATTACAAAAGCGGCTCCTACGCGCCCACAAAATCCAACTACAGCAACGGCTCGGACCTCCAGTTGCCCCTGTACGCGATCGCCGTCAATGAACTTTTCTCCGGCGGCGGCGAAAAAATCATCGACGGCTTCTACTACCTGCTCAAGGAGACCCGCCGCCGGGGCCGCTTCCTGCGCGACGAGCCGAAAATACCAGAACTCTATGAAGTCGTGAAAGATTACGCGATAAAGCACGTTGCCGGGATTTGCGCGGGCCGTTTCCCGCCAAAGCCGCGGGACGACTACGCCTGCCGCGCATGCGCCTCGCAGTTCCTCTGCTATTACAGCGAGGCGCGCGCCGAAAGAAAATCGACCGAAGAAAATGAACCCGACTGATCCGGAACACAACCCGCAACAGCAAGCGATAGAAACGCTCGACACCGACGTGTGCGTTACCGCCGGGGCCGGCTCCGGCAAGACGCTCGTCCTCGCGCGGCGCTACATCGAAATCCTCCGCCGCGATAAGGCGGAAGTCGGCGACATCGTCGCGATAACCTTCACGGAAAAGGCCGCGCGCGACATGCGCCAGCGCATCCGCCAGTATTGCGACGATGAAATCAAGGCCGCCTCCGGCAAACCGGAGCCGCTGATAAAATGGCGCGGGCACAAGCAGGACCTCGAAGGCGCGCGGATTTCCACCATCCACGGCCTGTGCAGCCGCATCCTCCGCGAAAATCCGGTCGAATCACGCGTTGACCCGGAGTTCACCGTGCTCGACGAAAACGCCGCGGCAATCCTCGCATCGCAGGTCGTTGACGGCGCGGTGGAATTTCTTCTCGCCGAGGGCGACGAACATTTGCAGCGCGTCATCGAGGAATACGGCGTCAGGAGGGCCAAGGAATTCCTCGCGCTGCTGCTGGGCAGGCTGGAGGACGCGGAAAAGGCGCGCGCTCTTTTCGAGAAGCGCTCCGACGACGCGCTGATAAAATTCTACGACGAGCGGCTCGCCGCGGCGCAGGCCCAAATCGCGCGTGAGATCGCGGCGCGGCCTGAATGGGCGGAAAACATCGCGGCGATGCGCGCCAACGCGGGCGCGAAAAAAGGCGACAAACTGAACGATTACGCCTCTGTCATCCGAAGCGCCGACAAAATCATCCGCGAATCGAACGACACCCGCGAAATCATCGAGGCGCTGACGCAGGTGACGGGCATCAATCTGAGAAGCGGCAGCAGAGGCGAAGAGACGCAGGCGCTGCGGGAGAGCATCACCGCCCTTCGCGACATGGTGAAGGAATACGGGGACGAAATCGGCGCGCGCATAACCGGCGCGGACCTCGCGGCGGCGCGGCTGGCGCGGCATCTGCTCGCCGTGCACGAAAAAGTCCGCGCGCGGTACGACGACGCGAAGAACGAGGCCGGCGCGCTGACGTTTGAAGACCTCGAAATAAAGACGCGCGGACTGCTGGAAAAAGAAGACGCCGTGCGGCGGGAATTGCAGCGGAACACAAAGTTCATCCTCGTCGATGAATTCCAGGACGTGAACCCCATCCAGCAGGAAATCATCCTGTGGCTCGCGGGCAAGGCGGAGCGCGGAAAGCCGGACGGCCCCAACCTGTTCTTCGTGGGCGACGACAAGCAGTCGATTTACCGCTTCCGCGGCGCGGACGTGTCGGTCTTCACGGAGATGCGAAACAGGATAACCCCGGAAGGAAGAATCACGCTTGACACGAACTTCCGCACGGCGCGCGAAGGCGTGGATTTCGCCAACGCCCTCTTCGGCGAACTCATGCGCAAAGACCGCGCGACGCAGCCTTACCACGCGATTTACGAGAACATCAAGGCGCACCGGGAGCCTTTGGCGAAAGGGCCGTTCGCCGAAATGAATTTGCTGAGATACGACGGAAACGAAAATCCCGGCGCGGATATGCTGCGGCTGTGGGAGGCGCGCGCCGTCGCGAAAAAAATACTTGAACTCACCTCTTCCGGCGAACGCCTCGTGTACGACAAAGAGGACAAGAAATGGGTCGCGCCGCGGTACAAGCACATCGCAATACTTTGCCGCGAACTGAAACACCTCTCGTACGCCTACGAGCGCGCGTTCCGGGAAGCCGGAATTCCTTATCACCTGACCGCGGGAAGCGATTTCTACCACCAGCAGGAAGTGCAGGACGCGCTGAACCTGCTCCGCGTGATTGACAATCCAGCCGACGATTACGCGCTGGCGGGGACGCTGCGCTCGGCGATGTTCGCGCTCTCAGATGAATCTCTATACCGGCTCGCCGCGCTTGACGGAGACTCCTTCGCGGCGAAATTTTACGCCGGCGCCGAACCAACGGAAATGCCGCGCGAGGAGAAGGAAAAACTCGCGTTCGCGCGCAAGACAATCGCCCTGCTCCGCTCGCTTAAAGACCGCATATCCCTGCCGGAACTCATCAACAAGATTCTCGAAGCGACCGGCCTTGAGGCGGTCCTCGCCACCACGTTCAACGGCCTCAGAAAAATCGCCAACCTCCGCAAGATGGTTGAAGTGGCGCGGAGTTTCGAGGCAAGCGGAATTTTCTCCCTGCGCGACTTCATCCGGTACATCAAGGATTTCCTGACCGAGGAGATGCGCGAATCGCAGGCGCCAATCGAGGAAGAAGAACAGAACGTCGTCCGGATTCTCACAATCCACAAGGCAAAGGGGCTGGAGTTCCCCATTGTCATCGTCCCGGACATCTGCCCCAAGATGGAGAAGAGCCCCAACCGCGACGGCGCCGGCCTGAGCGGCGAGATGGGCCTCGTGGCGAAACTCCCGCGCCATCCCGGCAAGGACGAGCCGCCGAACGGGATTTTCACATTGTTCGAACAAGAGGAGAAACAGAAGGACCTCGCGGAATCGAAGCGCCTGCTCTACGTCGCCGCGACGCGCGCGCGGGACGCGCTGATATTGTCCGCCAGCCTCGGAAAAGACAGCAAGCCGAAGGGCTGGCTCGCCGACATCGCGAAATCGCTCAATCTGTCGCTTGACGAACACGAGGAGAAGTCCGGCGGCCGCGTCGCCGTTCGCCATCTCGACTGCGGCGAGTTTGAGGAGTCGCTGAAACCCTCGCGGCGAAGCGAGAAAAAAATCCAAAGCATCATCGAGACCATCGCGGCGATAGGCCGCGAGACGCCCGCAGCGCCCGCAGGGGCGGCTGAAACCGCCGAGCCGTCCCTCGCCGCGAAGAAATCCTTCAACCCGACGGAACTCGTCGAGTACGAATTCTGCCCGCGGAAATATTTCCATCATTTCGTCCGCGGCTACCCGCAAATCCTCGCCGCGCCCGGAAAAGAAACCGCCGTTCCGGGCATCACAGTCGGCGACATTTCGCACCGGCTCTTCGAGATGCTCCGCCCCGGCGACCGCGACGCGCAGATAAGCGAAGCGATAAACGCAGAGGGCAATTTCACCGACGCACAGACAAGGGAACTCGCCGGGACCATGCGCGGCTTCCTGGAGAAATTCGACGCGACGCCGCTGGCAAAGGAACTGGCCACCGCGCGCGAGTCGTGGGAGGAGGTCGGTTTCGCGGCGAAGTGCGGCGACGCGATAATCGAAGGGAAGATGGACAAGGTTTTCCGCGACGCAAGCGGCGCGCTGCACATCGTCGATTACAAGAGCGATTTCGTGCCCGACATGAAATTCGACGAGAAGTTGCGGCGCTACCGCCTGCAACTGGCGGCGTACGCAATCGGCGTGAAGGCGGCGCTCGGCGAGGCGCCGAAATCCGCGCGCCTCTACTTTTTCCGCTATGGCGAAACGGCGCAACTGCCGATTTCTGAAAAGGACGCGGAGAAATTCGCGTCGGAAATCCTGCGCGTCGTCGCGGACATCCGCGCAAACCGCTTCGACCGCGCGGTTGGCGCGCCCTGCGCGTGCGGGTTCGAGTGGCTGTGCAACGACATGAAAGGCATTCGACATGGCTGAGTCGCAATCAAGGAAAATCCTGGTCCTGAGCGCCGCGGTGGGAGCGGGACACACGATTACCGCGCGGGCGCTGGTGCGGTCGTGCGAGATGGCGCATCCGGAGGTCAACATCGCGTGGCTCGATTCGCTCGACCTGAGCGCGCGAATCTCCAAATGGCTCTGCGACAAACTCATCAACACCACCATCGCCGGCAAGATGCCGCACCTGTATTCCTATATCTATGACAGCCTCGACAGGGAAGAAAAGATGGTCAAGCGCGACACCATAGGCACGCACCTCAACAGGTTCCTCGCCCGGAAATTCCTCAGGCGCGTCGCGGCGGAGAAGCCGGACATCATCATCTGCACGCACTTCCAGCCGGGCGACCTTATCCACGCGCTGAGGCGCAAGGGCAAAATCAAATGCCCCGTCGGCGTAATCGTCACGGATTATTACATGCACTCGTACTGGGAAGTCAGGGACGCGGATTTCTTCATCGTCTCGTCGGAGGAGATGAAATCCATCCTCGTGGAAAAGGGATACGCGCCGGAGATGGTCCACGTCATCGGGATTCCGGTGAGGCCGGAATTCACCGCGCCGTTCGACCGCGCGGAAATCCTCAAGAAACTCGGCTGCGAGGAAGGCGCGCCGATTGTGCTGACTGTCTCGAGCGGCTGGCACAAGGCCGGGCCGGAGGTAACGGTGAAGGCGCTGATGCAGACCGGCATAAAAATGCAGATACTCGCGGTCGCCGGGAAAAACAAGACGAGCGAAGCCGCCCTGCGCGCGCTCCAGCCGCCGCCGGAGGTGAGCCTCAAGGTCTTCGGGTTCGTCGATTACATACACGAGATGATGCGCGTGTCGGACGTAATGGTGGCGAAGCCGGGCGGGCTGACGGTCGTGGAGGCGCTGGCGACGGGGCTACCGTTCATCGCGATAAATCCCGTGCCCGGTCAGGAGATGGGGAACTGCCACTACCTGCAGCAAATGGGCGCGGGCGTGCTCGTGAAGAGGCTGGGCTGCCTGAAGTACCACCTGCGGGAAATCCTTGAGGACAAGGAGAAACACGCGCAGATGCGCGCCGACGCCGCAAAGGCCGGCCGTCCCCGCGCCGCCTTCGAAATCATCGACCTCCTCCTGGAAAAAATAAACAGATAACCGCAGAAGTGACTGTCACGGGTTTTACTGTCTGTCGAGAAATTGGAATCGTCCCGGATCGCCACGAAGAGAAACAATAACGCTGGAATGTCAGTTAGGCTTTCTTGGGCTTCGGCGGGCATTTTTTACCGCTATTGAACTCGAGCAATTTTTCCCAGAGTATGCGCCACTCTTGTCATAGAAAGAATTAGCGAATTCGCCGACATGCTTGTAGTGAGCGTCCATTCCATAGGGTACCTAAATTCTTTTCCCCCGCCAGGAAAAGATTTTGCATTCAATCCCAAAATGGTTACAATTAACTCACTGATGGCTATAGATTGCCCATGAGGTTGTCACAAGGGAGGAAAACGTGAAGCAGTATTGGCTTGTCGTCGGAACGCAGAAGAATTGGGGAATTGCCTTCGAAAACAAGAATATTTGGGGGTTGAGAGAGGAAATCAGGGAGTTAAAAGGCTTTTGGAATATGCTACGCGAAGGCGATGGGCTTCTCTTCTATGTGTCCAAGCCGGTAAACGGCGTCGTGGGTTTTGGCACTGTCACTGCAAAGTTCAGACAGACAAATCCGTTATGGCCGGATGAAGTGGAAAAAGGAACCGTTATATGGCCTCTCCGATTCGAGTTCGATATCGAATATTGTCTCCCGCCTGATGCGTGGACTGTACGTAGATATACATCCGATAGTCTACTGGCCGTAACCAGAATGGTGTTTCAATGTTACCCCATCGAGGAGGTCAATAGGGCGAGAAAAGCGCTTGGATTGCCGGACGCTATTGTGTCCGAGCCTATCCTTGCCCCGCAAGCGGCACGAACCGCCGAGAAAAAGGTAGTAGATCACGACACTGTAAAGGGACAATTAGCCGAGATTGGCCGCATTCAAGGGTATGTTGCGGATGAGGAATATCCTCTCGAAACAACAAAACTGGATGTGGTGTGGCGTAGAGTGCAGCGTTCAGTGCCGACCTTCGTGTTTGAGGTTCAAATTGGAGGCGATATTTACCATGCAATGGCAAAATTGAAACACGCTTACGACTTGTGGAACAGCAATATATTCCTCGTCGCGTCGCTGGGGGACAGAGGGAAGTATGAGGAACTGCTGGCCGGAACGTTCCACGAAGTGTCAGAGAGGATGAAATTCATAAACGTGCCCTTCGTCGAGGATCTTCTTAAACGTAAGAAGGATTACAAGAATCTCGAACACTCCTTGGGAATTATTTAGACCTCATGATTCCTCTGATGGACCCGGCGCGTAGGGAAGGAAGAACTGTCTAGCGGTTGCTGTAATAAATGACGCCTGGTTCTTGGTACCGCTTGTCCTAGCCGTTCTCCTAAAATAAAATGGCCGGAAGTTGACTTTGGATGACCTTTCTCCCGGATGATTTTTGCCACGTCATTGCGTGCCGCGCGGCCTGGTTCATGCAACGGATAGCATCTCTGCAATTCAAGGGACAATGGAAAAGAATGCGAATGTATTCCCATTTTCTTACTTCCCCGGGGAACTGGATCAACACCCGATACCCAATAGGTTGCGGCAGCGCAATCCCCGCACGGTTGCGGCGACTATAGTTCGTGTCGCAAATGAGTTGGGAAAAAACGATTGCTTCCTCCCGTTTTCTGCGTGGTTTCATCGGTATTCTCCTGATCAAATGCCCATCCGTCTCGCTACGTATGCCGTTCTCCATCAACTACCTTTTCCTTGATATTGAGCACGAAAGAACCCTCCGGCTTTAGCACTCGGAGAAGTTCCGTGGAGATAGGCAAAAACCATTTAACGTAATCATCCGGCGCGATACCGCCGTAACTTTTTTTGCGGCTGTCGGCGTAAGGAGGTGAGGTAACAATTAAATCAATTGAATCCGCAGGAAGCGTAGGAAGCACTTCCCGGCAGTCGCCGTGATGGATCACGTTTCGTTCAAGACCGTAATGATATGACACTTCAATATCCCCGCTACGTTATTTTGCTTGTCGCATCTCATATAATAATACCACATCATTGGGACATTTTCATAGTATAATTCGCGACTTTCAATTTCAATGTAAACAATCAGCGGTCATCCGTGGCGAATGAAAATTTCAGGCTGACAAAATGCAGGACTTTGAACCAACAAAAAAGGCCGTGGGTTGCACGGCCTTTTTCATGTTTTAGTTTTTGGGTGTGGCACAGCCGCCCTCGGCTGTGATGCTCAGCGCAACGCCTTCTGGATTTTGCCCGCGGCAAGGCAGGAGGTGCATATCTTCACCCTGCGCACGCCGCCGTTGACGACGGCGCGGACTTTCTGAATGTTCGGTTTGAAGGCGCGCTTGGTGATGCCCGTGGTCTTCAGGCCAATGCCGCCCTTGTACTTGGGCAAACCGCGACGACATATCGAACTGCCGAACTGCGTTTTCTTGCCGCAAATTTCACATGTGCGTGACATAATTCACCTGCAAAAAGTTCTTGTTTGGAGCGGAGTAGTATACCGCCCCGCGCGCGGAAATCAAGGGAAATTTCGTAGAAATAGACTATCAGGCTATTAGACGCTATTGCAAAACCCAACACAACGACGGCGTGCGTCAACGGAAGACTTTGTAGCTGCACGGCTTGCCGTGCCCATCTTCTGTAGCGGCACGGTTTACCGTGCCTTATTCGGCAAGGCAAGCCTTGCCGCTACGTAATTCTGGCAGGGCAAGCCCTGCGGCTACAGAACAGCCGTGGTTGTGCAATAGCACCTAACAGTCTAATAGTCTAACAGCCTAATAGACTAAAATCGCTTGCCGCCCTCCCGCAACCCGCCTATAATACCGCACGTGCCCAACGACGAGAAATACAAATCCCTTATCTCCGGACAGGAGCACGGCATAATGCCGGGCCTGGCGCGCAAGGCGCTTTCAGGGCTGGCCGCGCTCTATCGCCTCGGCGTCAAGGGGCGGAACGCGGCGTATTCCAGGGGCCTGCTCAACCGCGTCAGCCTCCCCGTGCCGGTCGTCAGCGTGGGCAACATCACGGTCGGCGGCACTGGCAAGACGCCGCTCGTCGAATACATCGCGCGGCATTTCATCGATTCCGGCAAAAAGCCGGTAATCCTGAGCCGCGGCTACGGCGGGCGCAACAGCGCGGACGGCCGCAACGACGAGGCCGCGGTGCTTGACGAAAATCTGCCCGGCGTCCCGCACATCCAAGCGCGCGACCGCGTGCTCGCGGGGCTTCGCGCCATCAAGGAATTCAACCCGGACCGCATCATCCTCGACGACGGCTTCCAGTACCGGCGGCTCAATCGAAACCTGGACATCGTGGTCGTCGATGCCGCGAACCCGTTCGGCTACGGCCGCCTCCTCCCGCGCGGATTGCTGCGCGAGCCGGTGGAATCGCTCAGGCGCGCCGACGCGGTGGTCATCTCCAAGACGGACGAAGTTTCGGAGGACGCGCTCGGCGCAATCGAGCGCAAAATCGGCGGCTGCGTCGCGCAGGACCGCATATTCCGCGCGCGGCACAGGACAGGCGGCGTTTACGTCCTCAACGGCAAGGCCCAAAAGCGCGACGTCGCGCCGTCGGCCTTGCGGGGCAGGCGCGCGCTCGCCTTCTGCGGAATCGGCAGGCCGGAATCCTTCCGCCGCAGCGTGGACGCGCTCAGTTGCGAAATCGCGGAGTTCCAAAGTTACCCCGACCATTTCAACTACGACCGGGAATCAATCGCGGACCTGCGCAAGCGGGCCGCGGATTCCGGAGCGGAGATTTTGATTACAACGCAAAAAGACGCGGTAAAACTGGCCGACTCCGGCCTGGAACTGCACGTGCTCAAAGTCGCCTTCGAATTCGTCAAAGGCGGGGAGCGCTTTCTCGCTTTGCTGGACAAACTGCCATGAAGCGCTCAAACACATTCCTCGCCCGCTGCATCGACGTTGTGCTTTACTTGGCGGGGCGCGCCTTTTTCACGATTATACTTGCGCTCACGGTCGAAGGCGCCATGGCCGTCGCGCGGTTCCTCGGCTCCGTCGGCTTCCTCATCATGCCGGGATACCGCAGGCGGGCGCTGGCGAACCTAGATTTGGCGTACGGCGATTCGCTCACGAAAAAGCGGAAGCGCCAAATCGCGCGCGAGAGTTTCCAGCATCTCGCCTCCGTCGCGGTGGAACTCGCGCACCTGCCAAGACTGTCGAAGAGAAAGGATTTCTGGTCGCGCGTCACCATCCGCAACAGGGAGCGAATCAGCGAGGCGCTCGCCGACAAGGACGGGACCTTCTTCATCACCGGCCACGTGGGCAACTGGGAGTTGTGCGGCTACGCGGCGGCGCTCATGGGGTTCAACTTCTACGCCGTGGCGCGCGGGCGCGAGACGCCGCTCATCGACCGCTACATGATGAAGATGCGCGAAAAGAGCGGCATGCATATAATATACAAGGAAGGCGCGATGCGCCGCACCGTAACCGCCCTGCGCAACAAGGGCGTAATCGGCTTCCTCATCGACCAGAACGCCGGGCGCAACGGCGTGCTCGTGAAGTTTTTCGGGCACGACGTTTCCGCGTTCCCGACCGTCGCGCACCTCGCGGCGAAGATGAACTGCGGCGTGCTCCCGGGGTACGCGTACCGCGTCGGCAAAAGTTTCCGCTACGTGATAGATATAGGCAAGCCGATTGAACTGGCGAATACCGGCAACAAGGATGCGGACCTCATCGAAAACACACAGCGCATGCTCACCGTCATAGAGGGCTACGTCCGGCGGCATCCGGGGCAGTGGCTCTGGGCGCACAGGCGCTGGCGCATGAAGGAATCGTGGCTCACCACCGAAGACGGGCGGCTGAAAGAATCCGCCTCGCTCCGAAAATCCCTAGAGGAGAAGAAAGAAAATGAAGAAGCCCAGACCAAAAAGCAGACCGATTGATTTGACCGAGGCGAAAACCGCGCCGCTCGCGAGGCGCAGGAACATCGAGTCGATAAAGCGCTTCGCCAAGGCCGCAAAGGCCGCGAAGTCGTTCAGGGAATTCTACGATTCCATGCCGGACGTGCTCGCCGCGAAAGACCTCAAGGCGCTCGTGCGCGACGTCGCCGCCGCGCGCAAGAAGGGCCGCCACGTCGCGCTGGGCCTCGGCGCGCACGTCATCAAGTGCGGCCTCTCGCCCATGATAATCGACCTGATAAAGCGCGGCGTCGTAACAGCAATCGCCATGAACGGCGCCGGCGCGATACACGACTACGAGGTTTCCCTCGTCGGCGAAACGTCGGAGGATGTCGCCGCTGGGCTTGACGATGGCGTTTACGGCATGGCGCGCGAGACCGGCGAGGCATTGTGCCGCGCGGCGGTCGAAGGCGCGAAATGCGCCGGCTACGGCAGGGCGCTGGGCGAGATGATACTGCGCGCGAAAAATAAATTCGCCAAATACAGCGTCCTCGCGGCATGCGCGGAGGAGGACATCCCGGCGACAATCCACGTCGCCATCGGCACGGACATCGTACACATGCACCCCTGCGCGGACGGCGCGGCGATAGGCGAGGCCAGTTTGCTGGACTTCAAGTTGTTCGCGGGCGTGGTTGCGGACCTCGAAGGCGGCCTCTACATCAACATCGGGTCAGCGGTCGTGCTGCCGGAGGTTTTCCTGAAGGCAATCAACATCGCGCGGAACATCCACGGCAGGCCGAAAAATGTAACGACGGCGAACTTCGACATGATTAGGCACTACCGCCCCGCCGTCAATGTTTGTGGCCGCCCGGCGGAAAAGTCATACAACATCACCGGCCATCACGAAATAATGTTCCCCCTCTTCTACCACGGCCTTTTGCTGGAAATTTAACCGCCAAAGCCTGCCCCGACTTCCGTGTCGGGGGCCGCCAAGAACGCAAAGGGAACTGAAAGCCGAATAGTCCGTTCGTTTGATTCGCAATGACTTATGACACGGCGCGTTGATGGTTACCGTTCAAACTCGTGTGGGGGGCGACTGGATTTACAAACCGGCCCGCGCATAACATTTCGGAAAAATGTGGAGACGAAATTGTCTAACCTTGACAGTCGATGAGGCAAGTAGTACAATATAGACAGAAATGCAGACCTGAATCACCTTCAGAGTGTCTACAAAAAAAGCGTCAAAAGTATCCCATTGTTTTGAAGACGTACAAGATTTCCGTTAACATCTATCACTATTTCATTACCAAGGAGGAAAACATGCACAGGTCTTTAATCGTAACTGCTCTACTGGTTACAGCACTGATAGCGTTCGGCTGTAATAAAGAAACTCCGAAAGGCTCGGAACAAGAGTTTCAGGAGCAAGCCCAAAAGGTGCAAAAGGCTTTCGAAGACAAGGACTGGAATACGGTATGGGACAACATGGACGCCAAGTCCCAGGAAAACGTAAAGAAGATGTATGATAACGCAAAGATCAATACCGCTAGCGATATCACCAAATTGCAGAAAGACAGTGCCGATGCCACCGACCCCGAGGCCAAGAAAATAATCGACAAAAGAATCGAGAGCTTAATGAAACGTCAGGAGAAGCTGCAAAACATCAAGGACGAGAAGGAGTATTTCAGCGTCATCATGAGCGAAGGCGATACGATAGGCGTGCAAGTCACGGACAAGTGGCATGAGTTGTGGGGCAAGGTCGAAGACGCCGGCATCAAAATCGCCGATGACGCCAAACGTGCATGGACCGTTGTGAAAGACAAGGTAACCGGCAAGGAGTCGGAAGGCATGCATTATGTAAAGGAAGGCGATTCCTGGAAACTGGAACTGAACGTTGAGGACAAGGACAAGGACTGAGCGGTTTATCCGCACGATTACGCGAGCCTCTCTGAAGCGCGCGAGAACTTGTGCGGCGGCACTTTCGCTTTGAAAACCAGGCGGCAGGTGGCGACCCGAAAATCGCCACCTGCCGCTGAAACTCCCGCCCACCCCGCGGGCTTTCCTTCGCAGGTGTTTTATACGGGCGTCCTTTGGGGCGTTATGCGGATCAATCCGAACAATGTTCGGCGGCACCACACGCGTTGTGACGCCGGTTCGGAATAACACTGAAAGGATGGGATATGAATTTACTATACCTGGTCGCAGTCATTCTAATAATACTTTGGCTGTTGGGGATGGTTACGTCATACACCATGGGCGGGGTTGTCCACATCCTGCTCGTCATCGCCGTCGTCGTTATTCTTGTGCGTATCATTAGTGGCCGGAAACCGCTTTAACCCCCACGAACCTTCAGGGAGTATTTCATATGAACAAAGGTATTGCAATCGGCGTGTCAGTTGCGCTGTTAGCCGTCGGGATTGTGTTATTCATTTGGGGCCTCAACGCCTCGGACTCGTTTGGTGACCGTTGGTCACGATTATGGACGGGTTCATCCACGGACAAGACGATCTGGCTCATAATTGGCGGGATAGTTTCGGGCTGTATCGGACTGGGCGGTTTGATTTTCGGGTTGTCAAAGGGTGGCAAAAATTGAAGCCACACATGGACATGTTCATCACCAGCATCAAAAAGTTCTTCGGCATTTTCTGGGGCGGATCGACGCGGTTTGAAATCGGCATGGGGATTACCCTCGGAATGACAATCGGAATGCTGCCCGGATTCTCGCTCCTGCACATCTGCATCGCATTCGCCGTGCTTCTGATCAACGTGCCCATTGCGCCGTTTCTGCTCACTTATTTTGTCAGCAAACTTATTTCGTATCCGCTGACGTACGTAACTTACGCAATCGGCAAGGGCCTGCTCGGCGTCGGCTTCATCAGCGGAATCGTGAGATTCTTCGTGAACGCCCCGGTTGCGGCATGGCTGGACCTGGACCGCTATTGCGCGCTCGGCGGCATAACGCTCGGCGTCGTTCTGGGCATCGTCCTGAGCATCCTCTTGAATCGCGCCGTGAGGTCATTCAGGCGCAAAATGACAACGCTTAAGCCCGGCTCCGAGCAGTACAAGCATTTCGCCAGGAACCCGCTGGCCAAGGTCTTCGCGTGGATATTCTTCGGGAAGGGACCCAAAGGATCGTTCGCCGACACGATTGAAAAGAAAACGCGTTACATCCGCGTGAGTCGCGTCATAGTGGCCGTGGCTTTCCTCGTGATTGTCTTCGCCGTGCAATTCATTTTTGCCGGGCCGATTGCGCGGGCCGTGCTGATTTCGCAACTGGAGCAGGCCAACGGCGCCACTGTTGACATCGCGGCCGTGGACCTCCGCCTGTTTGATGGTCGCTGCAACATCAAGGGAATACAACTATGCGACCCGGACCACCTTGACCGCAATCTCGTGATCATGGGCGAAACGCAGATTGATTTCGGCATGGGTGACCTGCTGCGGAAGCGTTTCGTGATTGACAAAATCGACATCAGCGACGCTGCAACCGACTCCCCGCGCACGGAAAATGGCAAGAAACTGCGCGAGGAGATACCGCTCCCCGAAGCCGCCCCGCCGGAAACGATTTACGACTATCTTGATCTGGGACAACAGTTGAAGAAAAAGATCGAACTATGGTGTAGAATATGCCAGCAGTACGAGCCGCAGCCCGGCGTCTCGCCCATGCCGGAGGAAATCATGCTCCTGGGCTACAGAAACCTGCGCGCGTCGTATCTCGTCGACAAAAGCCCGCGCCTAGTGATCAAAAAGATCACCGTCGGCGGTTTGACCCTCAAAATCGGCGGAACGGAAAAGAAACTCGATTTGCTCGTCACGGGTTTCTCAACGGACACAAGGCTGACAGGTACAAATCCGATGCTCACTTTCTCCACGCAGGACAAGAGTCTGAACGGCAGCCTCATGCTCAGCCTCGTGGACGCCAAAGACGTGGATTTCGCCAACCCAGCGGACCCGCGCCGCATCGACTTTAACGCTTCCGTTTACAATTCCGACGGCACGCCGAATGATATACATGTTTATCTTATTTTCAACCTCGGCAATTTGAAAGAATACACGGGCGGGTTCGAGTGCTCATCGGTTGAACTGGCCGATTTTGCGGGAAAAGATTTAAAACTCGCCGGCAAGATGGCGTGCAAGGTTGATTTCCGCGGAGTCGGAGCGGACTATTCCACTTTGCAGGGCACGGGGTCCCTTGACATCGTGGACGGCAACCTACGCGCACTCCCGCTCATTTTCAGCCTCAACCAACTGCTGAAGATAGACCTTCCTGAAAAGCAGGTCGTGAAAGAGTGCCACGCGAAGTTCAATGTCAAGGACAAGGCGTTCAACTTCGACTCCCTCACGTTCAGCAGTCAGGCCGTAAACTTCATCGGGTCTGGAAAGATCGGTTTCGACGAGCACATGGACATGATAATCTTCAGCGACTCGGCCCTCCGGGGCGTGCCGCTGATGGGAGAGATACTGAGTAGGTTCAAGCGCGAACTCTATCCCGTGCGGATAACGGGCACTTTCGACAAGCCTGAATGCACCCCCGTTGCGGTCAGCACGATAACCGACATCCCTGAGGGAATCCGCAAACTTCTCGGCGGCGGCGATAACTGATCATTCTCATTCATGCGTATCTCACGATTATTTTGTGATATTGGGGTTGTCTTGGCACGGGGAATGTTCGATTCATCAGAATAATTAACAAAGCGGGCATCGCCCGAAAGACCGGTTTACGAAGTGGAAACACGAAAAGTTTCCAATCGTTCATCATTAACTTTTTTTAGAGGAGGACGATATGAGAAGTATCTACTTTGTTGTAGCGGTGGGAATTGTTGCCTTAATGGCAAGCGGTTGTGCCACAATAATCACCGGCACTCACCAAACTGTCACGGTAAACTCAAATCCGCCAGGCGCCAAAGTTGACATCAGCGGGATGCAAGGAGTCACTCCCGCCACGTTCGAACTGAAACGCCACGCCGTGTACACGATCACCATTTCCAAGGAGGGTTATCAAACGCAAAAAATTGTGACGTCCCATCCGGTAAATCTTTGGATTATCGGGAATATCATTTTCTGGCCCGCTGTAATAGTGGACCTGCTTGATGACGCGGCTTGGAACATTGAGCCAGGTGACGTGAATGTGACGCTCACCAAAGGTGAAGACCACACCGAAATTGTTCCACTTCCGAAAAAAGTCACGGCGATAACAAGCCGTGCCGACGCGCCTAAAACGGAATGACTCCGGCGCGGCGCGCTTAATCACCGTTACAAACATCAGAAGAAGCAGGGGCGACAACTTAGCCCCTGCTTTCTTGTTGGGTCGCGTCCCGGAGTTGGTGGAAATTCGAGTTGAAAAAGATGCGGCACGATGAGATTCGGATTCGGTTCAAATGAGCGCCACTCGCCGGACCATTTTTCAGGCGTACAATTCACACAAATCACCCTTGCATCTCACACTATTACCTCTTGGCGTCCCCGATGGGATCGGGGCAGGCTTTGGCGGTTATAGATTCAGGTAAAAGGTGTCAGGTCAAATGCGCCAGAGGCGCATGAAGGTCAAAGAAGCAAGTGATTAGGGATGCGTGGTGAGGGATAAGTGAAAGATGGTTGCCACTCATCTCTCATCTTGGTGTCTTGGTGTCTTGGTGGTTAAAAGATTTTTCGCGCGGCGGGAATTTTTCACTTGACAATACACAGTTTATGGTGTATACTATGCACAGCACTAGGTGTCAGGGCAAAGTGGTTAGGGATGAGGGGCTTGGGCGCTTGTCCGGCATCGCTGGGGTCAGACAATGTCCCGACCTTCCTTTATGATTAATGCGGAATGTCGGGACAGGTGGGTCAGGTACAATCTACGAGCTGGCCCCGATCTTTCATTTGTAATGATAATAAGGAATGCGCCAAAGGCGCATAAATATCGGGGCTGCGCTCCGTAATCGTAC
>Ga0315284_10002592_pt1 | contig 25832 bp, 19 predicted proteins | sample YL17G09_16_MG_FD_203696 | JGI IMG/M metagenome (GOLD analysis project Ga0315284, IMG submission 203696) | Sediment microbial communities from Yellowstone Lake, YNP, Wyoming, USA - YL17G09_16 | ecosystem: Environmental > Aquatic > Freshwater > Lake > Sediment | place: USA: Wyoming | collected...
TGGTATCCAAGGACAAACTGGTATCCAAGGTGAAACTGGTCCTGGTGGAGCTGGTTCTGTAGGTGCTCAAGGTGAAACAGGTATCCAAGGTGAAACTGGTCTCCAAGGATTAACAGGTATCCATGGTTTCTCTGGCATCCAAGGTATTCAAGGTGAAACAGGTATTCACGGTTTCTCTGGTATCCAAGGAGTAACAGGTATCCATGGTTTCTCCGGCATCCAAGGTATTCAAGGTGAAACAGGTATCCATGGTTTCTCTGGCATCCAAGGAGTAACAGGTATCCATGGTTTCTCCGGCATCCAAGGTATTCAAGGTGAAACAGGTATCCATGGTTTCTCTGGTATTCAAGGTATTCAAGGTGAAACAGGTATCCATGGTTTCTCTGGCATCCAAGGTATTCAAGGTGAAACAGGTATCCATGGTTTCTCTGGCATCCAAGGAGTAACTGGATTAGGAATTACTGGTCTTCAAGGAGTAACTGGACTTATTGGTGAAACAGGTATCCAAGGAGTAACTGGATTAGGAATTACTGGTCTTCAAGGAGTAACTGGACTTATTGGTGAAACAGGTATTCAAGGAGTAACTGGATTAGGTATTACTGGTCTCCAAGGTGTAACTGGACTTATTGGCGAAACTGGTATCCAAGGACAAACTGGTATCCAAGGTGAAACTGGTCCTGGTGGAGCTGGTTCTGTAGGTGCTCAAGGTGAAACAGGTATCCAAGGTGAAACTGGATTAGGAACCACTGGCATCCAAGGTCAAACTGGTTTCCAAGGTGAAACAGGTATCCAAGGCCAAACTGGATTAGGAACTACTGGCCTCCAAGGTGTCACTGGACTTATTGGTGAAACTGGTATCCAAGGCCAAACTGGATTAGGAATTACAGGTCTCCAAGGTGTAACGGGTATCCATGGTTTCTCTGGTATCCAAGGTATCCAAGGTGAAACAGGTATTGGAATTACAGGACCAGAAGGTCCTGTGGGTCCTTACGGTCAAACTGGTCCTATGGGTGTAACTGGAGCACTTGGATTAGAAGGACCACAAGGTGATACAGGTATTCAAGGTCTCACAGGTATCCAAGGAGAAACAGGTCCTAGAGGTGTTACTGGTCCTCTAGAGCAAGGAGAAACCGGTATTCAAGGAACTACTGGTCTCCAAGGTGTAACAGGTTACGGCATTCAAGGTGAAACAGGTGTTGGTGTTCAGGGGGTAACTGGATTGGGGATTACTGGTCTCCAAGGTGAAACTGGTCCTTCAAACTTTGATGTTCCTACAACAGACGCTAGGTTTAATCGTGTTTCACAACCATTCCAAGTAATTTCAGCTACTGGTGCCACAACAATTGATTGGGCGAATGGTAATCAAGTAAGATTGACAATGGGTGAAAGTATTGCAACATTAACATTGTCAAATCCTCGTGATGGTGAACATTACATTATTAAAGTTATACAGGATGGTACTGGTGGCTGGACCATAACGTGGCCAGTTAGTATTATATGGAAGGGTGGAAGTGAGCCACCATTGACTGCTGGACCAAGTGCAAGAGACATAATAACTTTACTTTATGACGGCTATGACAGTGAATATTGGGGTGACGCTTCACTAGATTTTCCGATTTAAATAAAGAGGAGAAGTACAAATGACTTTTATTCAATATCACGACAATACACCGGCTCCAGGTGATAATCCTAGATCAGAGCCTATTCGCGATAACTTCAAAATGTTAAAGCAGGCAGCAGGATTATATGCAACTGAGCAAGTTGTACCTGATTTAACAGTAAGGGTTCAACCTGGGTTATACACAATTGATGGTGTTAATATAGTCTCTTCCGTTGGAGGAGATAGCCCTTTATTGGATGTGACATTTGGTGGGTCACTAGGACAGCAACGACTAGACTTATTAGTCATTGATGCTCTGGAAGTCTTGAGTTGGATATATGGTAGTTGGACAACACCACCTGCTGTCCCTACCTTTCCTCTTATTCCATCTAGTGCAATGTCTATTTGTGCCATACTTACAACTTATGGAATGTCACAAATAACGTTTGATGAAATTGTTGATACTAGACCTCTTCTTAATTTAGGTAGTTTAGGTGGTGTAACAGGTCCACAAGGTGAGATAGGTGAGAGTGGTGTAGATGGTGAAACAGGTCCTCAAGGTGAAACTGGTCCTAGTGGATCCGGCTCTGTAGGTGCCCAAGGAGTGACAGGACTTCGAGGAGTAACAGGAGTAGGTGTAGCAGGTGCAGCGGGTGCTCAAGGTATTCAAGGTGTAACAGGATTCCAAGGAGTGACAGGTCCTGTTGGTGGAGGAACAGGGCTTAAGGGTGAAACAGGAGTGCAGGGTGTTACGGGTTTTGCAGGTAGCACAGGACCCCAAGGTGTCACCGGTATTCAAGGAATTACAGGACTTAGAGGTATTACTGGATTAGGTACAACAGGAATACAAGGTGTCACCGGTATTCAAGGAATTACAGGACTTAGAGGTATTACTGGATTAGGTACAACAGGAATACAAGGTACCACAGGTTTAGCAGGTAGTACAGGACTTAAGGGAGTAACTGGTACTCAAGGAGTAACAGGTGCTGGTGCTCAAGGAGTTACTGGGTTAGCAGGTCCAACGGGATCTGCTGGATTGCCAGGTGTAACAGGTCCCTCAAACTTTGATGTTCCTACAACAGACGCCTCATTTAATCGTGTTTCACAGCCATTTCAAGTAATTTCAGCCACCAGTTCTACAACAATTAATTGGGCAAGCGGTAATCAAGTAAGATTAGCAATGGATAATAGTATTACAACATTAACTTTATCAAATCCTCGCGATGGTGAGCATTATTTAGTAAAGATCACACAGGATGTTATTGGTAGTAAAGTTATAGCATGGCCAGCCGGTATTATGTGGAAAGGTGGAAGTCCACCAACCTTAACATCTACTGGTGATGCAAAAGATGTTGTTACCTTAGTTTACGATGGCACTGAATACTTAGGTGATGCATCATTAGATTTTAACGATGCAGGATAGGGGTGATAGATGGCAACTATAGTATACAAAACAGTTACACCCGGTGACACTACTCGTGAAGCCTGTTCTTCTATTGATGGTAGTACATGGACACAAGTAGGAACAGACGCTTTACCAGTCAACATTCAACAACACTCTATTGTTGTTCACACAATAGATGGAGTAGATAAGCTATTAATGATAGGTGGATATACTACTGCCACTTCTAGTAAGGTATATTCTTCTGTTGATGGCAACGAATGGATAGAAACAGGAACAAATGCATTGGGAACTGGTATTTATCAACACACTAGTGTTGTCTATCCAATAGATGGAGAAGATAGAGTGTGGAGAATTGGTGGTTATACCACTGTTGCCTCTAGTACAGTTATATCTTCTGTCGATGGCATAACGTGGACATCATCGTCGTCTCTACCTGTGGCTACTTATAGACATTCCAGTGTTGTTTTTGATGGTAAAATGTGGATAATTGGTGGTTTTAATGCTACTGCTTCTACCCGTAAAGTATATTATTCTACTAATGGAATAACGTGGACAGAAGCAGGTACAAACGCTCTACCAGTCGCTACTTACCAACACTCCAGTCTTGTCTACTCAGTAGGTGGAGTGAGTAAAATGTGGGTGATAGGTGGATACACTACTGCCGCTACTCGTAAGGTATATTCTTCCACTGATGGTATAACGTGGACAGAAGCAGGAACAGATGCCTTACCAGTTGCTACGTACCAACACTCCAGTGTTGTTTATGGTGGTAAAATGTGGGTAATCGGTGGAAACTCTACTCGTAAAGTTTATTCCTCTACCGATGGAATTACCTGGACAGAAGAGGGGACAGATGCTCTGCCAGTCGCCACCTATGCACATGCTAGTGCTGTTTATTCTATAGGTGGAACAGATAAAATGCTAGTGATAGGTGGATATACCACTGCTGTTACTGGCAAGGTATACTCTTCTACGACTGGTACAACATGGACCACAATAGGAACAGATGCACTACCAGTCGCTACCTATCAACATTCCAGTGTTGTCTATCCGATAAGCGGAACAGATAAAATGTGGGCGATTGGTGGCCTTACTACTACCGCTATTCGTAAAGTTTATTCCTCTACTGATGGTAACCTATGGACAGAAGCAGGAACAAATGCGCTGCCAGTTGCTACTCGACAACATTCCAGTGTTGTCTATCCGATAAGCGGAACAGATAAAATGTGGGTAATTGGTGGATGGAATGGTACCACTGTTGTTCGTAAGGTTTACTCCTCTACTGATGGAATAACATGGACAGAAACAGGTACTAACGCTCTACCAGTTGCTACTCGACAACATTCCAGTGTTGTCTTCGACGGTAAAATGTGGGTGATAGGTGGATATACTACTACTGCCGTTCGTAAGGTTTACTCCTCTACCGATGGCATAACTTGGACAGAAGTGGGTACAAATGCTCTACCAGTTGCTACCTATCAACATTCTAGCGTTGTCTATGATGGTAAAATATGGGTAATTGGTGGATACACTACAACAACTACCCGTAAAGTATACTGGTCTACAGATGGAATAACATGGACAGAAGCAGGAACAGATGCTCTACCAGTTGCCATATATCAACACTCTAGCGTTGTATTTGATGATGGTGGGGGATCTAAAATGTGGGTAATTGGTGGAGGTCGTAAAGTATATTCTTCTACTGATGGAGCTACATGGACGGAAGTAGGTACAGACATTCTACCATATGCAATTTCTCAACATTCCAGCATTGTCTACCCAATAGGTGGAACAGATGAGATGTGGACGATTGGTGGAAACGTAGGTGGCGACTATACAAGTATGAGTGCCTTATCAACAGAAAACAAAGATCTCGTATCTGTAGATGAATCTTGGATTGTTACTTGTGATACTTTTAGTGACACCCTACCAGCCACATTCAATGGCTGGGTTACAGATGCTACTCGTTGTCTCTATATTAGGCCTGCAGTACAAACCTTAAGTGGTGGAGCTCTTGATACTAATTCGTATAGAATGTTTGTTGGTAGTCCATTCATGGTTAAAATACAAGACATCGGCTCAGGTGGGCTGATTGTATTTGATAATATACAATTTGACTCCACAGGCAATAGCTGTACAGCAGTTTATGTTACATCCTCAACTAATCCTACTGGGACTGTGCGCTTAATAAATTGCAAAATAAAACTAGGAAGATCAGGCTATAGTCATAGCAATTATGGGGTTGATATGGATAGCGCTTCTTCTAATGATGTTGAGATGTTCAATTGTATACTTACAGTTGAGGGAACAGCGTGTAGAAGACAATATAATAAATTTACAGCTTATCATTGCACAGCTGTGAATACTAATGGTGCTGGTTTTGATTTGGGTAACAGTTCTTCTAGCAAATGTAAAAATTGTTATATATATGCATCTAATATAGCTTATAAAAATACAACAGGTGCCACTTTAATTAATTGTATATCAAGTGATACAACTGGTAGTTCTGGATACACCAATGTGAGTTTTGATTTAGGTAATTTTTTAAGTACACGTGGATCGAATCCATTTGCTCCAGCAGACACATATTCGTTTGATTGTCGCTTAACGCCAGAGAGTGCTCTCCGTCAAAGAGGTGCCTCCCTATTAGGTGAAACAGCACCTTGGAATTTTATTTATGACATAGAGGGTAAAACCAGAGAAGACTTAACAAAACCCAGTATAGGAGCATATGAGTATAGAGCGGTTTCTTCAATAGGAACATATTCTAAGACAGTTGGTTCTGGTAAGGATTATGCTACATTAGAAGCCTTTAATACAGGAGAAGCTAAAAAGTTAACTGATATAATATGGCTAGTAGTTTCTAATGTATCAGGAGCCTTTAGTGCTGGAGAAACAATCGACTTTGATATCTCTGGTGCTGTAGGTACCTTCATATCCCTATCGGGTGGAGTTATGAGAGTTCATTTAATATCAGGAACCCCATGGCGAGGTAGTGAGACTATAACAGGAGTTACGAGTAGCCAAACAGCTTATGTAGACTATACAAGTGTCACTAATGGAGAAATTGCTAAGGCTGTTCTTGATGCATTTGTAGATACTACTGCTGTTTCATGGTCTTCTTCTTGGGGTACAGATCACGATCGCTATATTTGGGCAATTCCTGACACAGGTGCAGGACATGTCGGTTTTTATAATGAATCATTCTATGTTTTAAAAACTGCGGGCGTAGCAATGTCTATGAACAAGAATGCCATAATTAGATGTGAGCGCTTGCAAATTAAGAGTACAGGGAATTGTGGTATACGATCTACCTCAGTCTTTGATACTGGAGTACCTCCAACTGATTATGCTTTATTCAAAAAATGTATTATTGATGGTGCTACTGATGGTGTAAGCTATACTACCACAACATCAGTACCCACTGCAAGACCGGGATGTGTATTTATAAATAGTTTAATGTTTGGTCGTAGTGGTAGTGGTGTAGATAGTGGCTCTGGCAGTTACAATTATATGTCTATTGTAAATTGTACAATGGTGGGTACAACGTATGGATGGAAAGGGCATGCTTCTAGCATCAACACAAAGGTTACAAATTGTTATTGCAAAGGTACTACAGGAGGTATATCTGGTATTGGCAAATATTCCTCGGCTACCAGTGATACAACAGGTACAACTGTAGTTGCTGCCGATGACATATCTGATATGCGATCGATTCCTTATGATGTTGCAACCTTCAATGATATTACAATAGGAGCTGAGGATCTTAGGCTTAAAAAATTCACTCCAATGATATTTGGTAGAGATGTTACAAGTCAATTAGATAGTACTACATATATGCCCACTGCAACGGCTGGTACTGGTGATTTTTGTGATGATATTACTGGTAGAATTAGGCGAGGTGGAAGTTTAACCGTTGGTGCATATGAACTGGAACCTGAAGATATAGGACAAACGTCTCAAACTAGAGCATTAACTATAAAACCTAGTGGGACTGCTGGTGTTGATTGTGATTACACTTCACTATTGACTTTTGAAGCAGGTGAACGTGTTCGTCTACCATATATTTGGTATTTAACAGTATCAAATATCACAAGTACATTTGGTAGTTCTGACCAAATCACTGCAGAAGTAATAGCTACTGGCAATGGTGTTCAACTGAGTTTTGGAGGAACATTAGCACACTATCCTGTTGGATATCAAACTTTAACAATTTCTTACACTATTGGTACCATCATTCATACAGCAACAGAAACTAGTAGTGGTATAATAACTGGAACTCATTCAACGGGTACCATTAATCGCAATAATGGTGCTTGGACATTAGTGCTCACGGCAGGCAACGCTCCAGACAATGGTGTTAATATTACTATTAATTATAAAACTACCACGGTTTTTGTTACGTCAGGAGCTGTGGCAGATTTTTTACGATTGTCTGGTAGTGAAATGCAGATTGACATGTATGCTAGTCTTATGACTGCTTCACCTAAATATAATCTGGTACCAGGTGAAACAATAATAGGGTCTGATGGAGCTTCTGCTATACTAGTTTCGGTTGATTGTCAGTTTGGTCAGATACTGAAAGCCGAGTGCTATAAGGGGGGAAATCTAGGAAACTTTTCAATAACTCGTAGTACTGCAACCACTGTTTATCCTGCAAATGTATGGAAGAGTAATCAAAGAGGATATGTTTATATAACTGCAGCAGCTGGCAATCGTCATTCCGGTGTGTTTAACGAAGGTGCCAATGGTTCAGGAACTGCTTTGCCAACAGCCTTATATTACCATCGAGTAATTGAGTATGATAGTAAGTTGTGGGCTTTAGGAGGATACAGTTCTCGTAAGGTCTATAACTCAACCAACGGTTTAGGTTGGACAGAAGTAGGAACAAATGCTTTACCAGTCATTATATATAATCACTCTAGTGTTGTTTATGATAGTAAAATGTGGATAATAGGCGGTTACAATAGTCGCAAAGTATATTGGTCTACCAATGGTATAACGTGGACAGAAGCAGGAACAAATGCCTTACCAGTTGTTACTAGTCAGCACTCTAGTGTTGTATTTGATGATGGTGGGGGATCTAAAATGTGGGTGATAGGTGGAGGCCCCACCGCTGTTCGTAAGGTATATTGGTCTACTAACGGTAGTTCGTGGACAGAGGCAGGAACAAATGCTCTACCAGTCGCCACATATCAACACTCTAGTGTTGTATTTGATGATGGTGGGGGATCTAAAATGTGGGTGATAGGTGGATACACCACCGCTGGTACTCGTGAGGTCTATTCTTCTACTGATGGAATAACGTGGACAGAAGCAGGAACAGATGCCTTACCAGTTGCCACTTATCAACATACCAGTGTTGTTCACGATGGTAAAATGTGGGTGATTGGTGGGGAGAATGCTACTAATAAAGTATCCAGTAAAATGTATTATTCTACAGATGGCATTACTTGGACTGAAACAGGTAGTAATAGGTTGCCACTTCCTATTAAATATACTGATTCTGTTTCATTTAATAGTAAACTTTGGATAATAGGTGGAATTGATGCAATGAATACTCCATTGCGATCAAATTTTTATTTTTCTGATCCCTTCCTTGAAGCAGTGACTTATGCTGACGTTACAGGAACTGCAATGATCCAGAATGGATGGACACTTTCTTTGGGATGGACTCGCTGTGAAGGTATTTGTGTAAAAAATGTTTATCCAACACAAGCAGGTGTTACTATTTACATATCTTGTGCTTCTCCAATAATGCTTGATAGGATGATTTGTAAGAACTTTTATACTACTATGGGAACAATATATACAGGTATTGAGACCACTGGATGGATAGGTCACGTAATTAAGAATTGTGCAATCTACTGTATTCACAGTGGACATGGTCTTATGGGGGTTTTATATGGTACTGGATCAAATGTTGCACTCATCAATTGTGTGATATATGGAGATAATGGTGCAATTGACGGAGGCGTCTGGACAAATGGTTTCGATCAAAACTGTTATTTGTGTAGTAGCACAGGTAATTATGCATACATTGGAACTAACGGTCCTCCTGCAAATTTGTCCTACACACGCGGAACAAGAACTGCAACCTTTAATGGAGAAAGTTTAAGTTCTACATTGCAAAACATTGCTTACAATTCTGCTGCACTCAGGAAAACCGACTTTGGTATAGAAAATTTTAAGCAAGCTGGTACTCGTTTTAAAGATTTAGGTACAGACACTATAATTACAACAGGTACTGAAATTGCTCGAGTTACAGCACCTGTTGTAAAGCCTCAATTTTCTAATTATCTTTCTAAATTTTCTGATTTCGAATGGTACTGGCCTAGGTATGATGCAATGGATGTTGAGCGCACAGGTACTTATAGTATTGGCATAAATGAAGCATCGCCTTTTGCAGGTACAGGCAATGTAATGTTCGGATTAGGTTTGTAAATTTAATAAATATTTACACAATTTGTCAATATACATTGATTATCTTGTATAAAAGGGGTAGCCATGGTAGCTAGCCAAGGAGGACAATATGGTCAACAAAGAGAACATAGAAAGTCCAGGCAGCGAAAAACAGAAAGAGGAAAACAGAAAGCCCGATTCTGAAAAAAAACGTAAGGCTACAGTTAACTATGATTTGTTAGCTAGGTGGGTACAAGAGCAAGTGCTTAAGGATGTTCCTGAATTAGGATATGTATCAGAGCACCTAATTGAGCGCATTCTAAAGACTGCCCACAAGTACTACATCCAGCAGGGTTATACCTCTATAAAGTTGGCAGACAACAGGTAAGCGTTGTAACAATGCAAGGAACATTGGAATAACGTAAGAACCTTTTTGAAGGGAGAAGTTATGCTCAGAAAAAAGCTTTGGAAGCTGTTAGTTATTGTTGGAATATTTGGAAGTTTGATGACTGGTGGTGGGTATCTTTGTGTAGGCTATCAGAATTACAGTGAAGTAGTTACATCAAACGAAATGCAAAATGATCTAATGCTACCCACAGCAAGAGTTAAGGTTGAAATTGAATACCAAGGCCGTATGCTTAATGGTTTTGGTTCTGGGGCAGTCATTTATAGTCAGCCTAACGAGTTTGGAACTGGCTATGATACTTATTTTCTTACTTGCAATCACGTAATCGAGCTACCCATATTTGATGAGTCTCAACCCATTGATCCCTTCAACGGTCCTAAGGTAAAAGACTTTGCGTATGCTTGTAAATATGTGGAGTTCTTTGACAAGTTTGGTAATTCCCTTCGTAAAGTTCCTGCTCGCGTTATTGCTCACAGCAACAATATGATAATGATGATGGACAGTGACGGCAATATGTTAGTTGATAGAAAGTCAAAAGATGAAACGACTGGACAGTATCACGGTGAAGATTATGCTCTTCTTAAGTTAGAAGTTCCAGAGGCTTTCCCAGTTGTCAAGATGCCTAGCAGAGCAACATTAGAAGCCCTTAAGGTGTTTGACAAGGTTCGTGTTGTTGGAGCAGCTCTTGGTGATAAGCCCATTCCTACTTTTGGTGAAATCACTCGTATTGATATAGATTTTATTGCAATTAGTGCTCCCGCTATTTTTGGTAATAGTGGCGGTCCAGTGTTCCTTGATAAGACACATGAGATGATTGGCATTCTTAATATGGGACGTGGTACACAGGGCGGCTTCGTTACACACATGTGCTTTATTCGTCCGCTAGTTCGTATCTACGACTGCTTTGATTCGCTTGGCTATAAGTTCATTTATGATAAATCAATTCCTGTTGTAGAAAAGTTTAACACAATCAGGAAAGATGCAGACAAACAAAGATTTAAGGTTATAGACGATAAAGCTCAGCTTGATCGTTTGGTTAAAGACTTGATTCAAAAAATAGCTCTTATTGGAGATTTGTCCCAGAAAATTACCAGCATTGAGACAAGGTTGACTGACCTTGAGGCAAAGATTGCACAACCTGACATTAAGAAAGAGGTTGACAGCCTTAAGAAGGAAGTTGAAGAACTCAAAGCTAAGCTAAATCAAGCGAACACAGAAAAGCAAGAGATCGAGAAAAAGATTCAGTCTTTTTAAGTGTAAGTGGCAATAGTAAGTGTTAGGTAAGTTATGAAAAGCGAATTGCAACTAATTGAAGAATGTATAGAGGTAAAGACCAAGGAATACCAACTGGCACTTTTAGAAACTGGTGCTTCTGGTACTCCTTGGTCTTCCTTTGTTAATGTGCAGGGCCTTGTTGCTCAGAGACAGACAATTGATCGATTAGAATCTGAATTAACACAATTAGAATTTCGTCGCAATCAACTGTTAGGTGACAATATTGAACAAGAACCGATGATAGGTAGTAGAGCAGAACTAATGCAGTATTTATCAGGAGCATCTGATGGAACATATAAAATAGTCAAGATGGAGAGGAAAGATGATACGCGGTAACAATTTGATTATTGCCATTTCAGGCAAGATGCAGCGTGGAAAAGACACAATTGGTAATTATTTAATTGCCAAATATAAGTTTAAGCGCATTGGTTTTGCTGATAAATTAAAAGAAGTGTGTATGAATTATGACAATTCAATGCCTGGGTTGCGTAGCTTTTGGAATAAGAAAGTTGCAAGAGAGGTGTTGGGTAATGAAAAATGTGCAGGTGAAGTTGACATATTAGCACAAAGAGTTTGCCCTGGCATCTGGCGTAAGTTAACACATGAAGAATGTTTTGGTGTTAAGACTGATTATGCGAGATTAACTCTTCAAGAGTTTGCACAGGGGATGCGTCAACTGAAAGCTGACTGTTGGGTTGAATGTGTCATTCGAAAATGTCGTGAAGAGGGTGGTAGGTGGGTCATTACCGATGTGAGATATCTGAACGAAGCATTTGCTATTGAAGTGTCCGAAGATGCTCAGATATGGCGAGTCACACGACCAATAGAAGATAAAGTTGGATCTCAGCATATTTCAGAGTGTAATCTTGACAACTATCCTTTTGAGGTAAATATAAATAACGATTCTACTATAGAGATGTTACAACGACGAGTAGATAAGGTGATTAAGCCCTTATTGAGAGGTACTAGACCATTTGCTAATGGAGAAGAGGTATATTGAGATGGATGCTTACAAGTGTGTAAAATGTGGAATCATGACTCCCATTACAGATGGGAGTGGTAAGGAGTTAGATAAGGATAGGCCTTGTTTTAAGTGTGGATGTAAAGAGAGAGTTAAAATTACACTACCAAATTTTGTTCAATCTAAGAGGGGTAAGAGGCGTCGGTTTAGCAAGAAGGGTAGTATCATTAAACGAATAGGTATCTAATATGGTGCAGCACGAGATTTTAAATTCTACTTACGACGATGACATTCAACAAATAAAAGTGTTGATGGGTCTCAAGGATGTTCTTGAGATTGATCCACCTCTAGACACTTCTCCTGGTACACCTGTAGATGGGCAGAGGTGGATAAGAAAAATTGAAGTATCTTTTACAGGTGCTGAATTAGAAGTACACTCTTCATTGATAGCATCTTTCGCTCCAGGTTCAACCGACATTAGTTTACAAGATGTTTCCAGATTTCCTAATAGTGGCTCATTAACTGTCAATAGAGATGGAGCTAGTTCAGAGGTTGTTACTTATACTGGTCGCGACCTATCAAATAATAAATTAACTGGCACATCTAACCCTACAGATTCACACCTCATAGGTGAAATAGTATATCCTAGTGTTGATGTGGACTTCTTAGGTGCTTATGAGTTGGATTTAATGCCATTTGGTGTTTGGGATGTGCGTGGACCAGTAAGGTATGGACGCACTCAGGTTATCTTAAATGGAACGATCACACTAAGAGAAAATGTAGATTTTACAGTAGTAAACAGCTTCACAGGAGATGTTTGTACAAGAACGTGTTTGCGGTTTATGCAAGGTGGACAACCACGCCGCTTTATTCCGAGCGATTTCCTAGATATAACTTATGAGTTTTTTGATCAACAGATTGTGTCCATAAAGATGTACACTACACCTGGTCAAACATCTTACGTTGATACATTTAGTACTGGCACTGTAGGAATAGCGTTTGGTACATTGCAGTATGTTCAAAGAGGAGTGGCTCCTGCAGGTAATTATAAAGTTACACCTCCCTTTAGTAATACTGTTTTACCACCTACTCCTGCAAAGGTAATTGTTCCTGATGTTTATTTACCAGTTGATATAACAACTACAGATGTAATAGATGTTTCTACTAATGGTGGCAATATTCCAATATCTAGTGCAAGTCGTTTTCCACAAAACGGAACACTGAACGACCCCACTGACGATTCTGAAAATAGAAAAGTGTTCATTGGTGGTGACACAATTTATTATACTAGGGTAGATAAAGTTCTTAACAAATTAATCAACGTGTCAGGCATTACTACAACACACCCATCTAGATCTGAAGTATCTTATGATGGTGCTAAGTTTGTACGTGATGTTGTCAAGAACTCGTTCAATATCAGCTCACTAGGTGGACAGGTTGACGCCCTTGGTGTGGATGTTGGAGGTAGATACTTAAAGTTAAAATCAAAAGGTGGTGATGGTAGTAGCTTTAATTTACAGCCAGGTACCTATAGGTTGTTTTATATTGGATTCCGTGACGATTTAGATCGTGGACTACATAGTGAAATAATAACTTCTACACCTTTTGAAAATAAAGACCTGACATTTGAACGATATGAAGCGATAATAAATAGAAGAGAAATTGCAGAAGGTTTACTGGGGCAGACTGTGAGTAAAAGATCTCAGTTAGCTTCAACAAATCCGTTAAATGTAACGTTTGATATTCCGTAAAGAAAGTTTTAGTAAGGAGAAAGTAAGATGGCAAAGCGAAAGGCGACAGTCGAAATGTTTCCACAACTTCAAGCAGTAGTTGATGGTTTAATTGCAAAGTATCCAGTAGCATTGAAGGACATTGATTCCAAGCGTATTTTGTATCTAAAGAGTGATGCAAAGTCGAAGAAGGTTGTCCGTATTTCTGCTATTAATGTTCCTCATCCCAGCATCACTACATATAGATTTGTACTGGTAGCCTATCCTCTGTTTGAGGAGGTTGATGAGGCCCGTCAGGTCATACATGTTCTCCGCGAAATGCTGCGAGTTGAGGATTTCGAGGAATGTGTACTTGGTAAGTATAAACTTCAAGACTTTCCCGAGATCGTAGAAAAATATGGCACCACATGGGAAGATCGTGAAGACATTGAGAATCCTCTTGAGGAAAAGTAATGGTTTTATACGAGTTTTTCTGTCCAGATTGTGGTGTAGAGTCAGTTATCAAGAATCCAATTGATAAAGACTTTCCACCACTATTCTGTGAAAAATGTAAAGTATCGCTTAAACAAAGAATGCCTTTTTTGCGAACAATCACATGTACAAATGGTCACGCAATAAGGGATAGATGCAAGCAAGAAGCGTCTAGCAATATGAAGGCTATAGAAAAGGGTAATGAAAATAAATTATCTGATTTGGTTGGTGATACTGTTAATCCACTAAAAAGGTAATAAACAAGATAGGAGGAGTGTATGGATTTTCTTTTAGGCACAGCAAACATGTTGTGGGATCTTGTTGAATTTCTAATTCAATTTATGGGTGAAGATCAATTTTGGAGTATGCTAGCTACAGGTGTAGCGACATATTGGGCATGGCTTCAGCGTCAGGTTGGTGTTGATCGTAAGGAAAATGCGACCTACGATGCAGCTCTAGAGTTTCTTGAAGCTGGTGTCATGAAAACATATCACGAGTTTGTTAAGCAGCGCAAGATGGCAAGTGCAGATGGAACACTCACCGAAGATGAGAAGTTACAAGCTCGTCAGATGGCGTTTGATACTGCAAAAACATATGCAATGCAGAATGGTGTTGATATAATAAAGTCGTTGGGTGCTTATATGATTCCAACACTCATTGAAAAGACAGTTGGTGGACTGAAGCGTGAGGCTGGTGGAGCATTTAAGCTTCCTGAGTCACTTGTAGCGCCTCCCACCGTTACACCCACAGTTAGTTAATTGAAGTACAAATCATAAGAGACTGTGCCAATGTGGTGCAGTCTCTTTTCGTTAAAAATGAGGTGTCAAACTTCAAAAAGATTCTATCTATAAAGGACAGTTTGACTTTAGGAGAGCAAAATGGTATCAAAGAAGAAAAAACTTGTGGTAGTTGAAAGTCCAGGAAAGATATCTAAAATATCTCACATATTGGGGTCCGACTATACAGTAAAGGCTAGCATGGGCCACCTCCTTGACCTTCCCCAGAAAGGTTTGGGAATTGATGTCAAGAATAATTTTGAAGCAGATTATCAGGTTATTCCTAAAAAGAAAGAAACGGTAGCTGATTTAAAGAAAGCTGCCAAAGAAGTTGACGAAGTATATCTAGCCAGTGATAATGATAGGGAAGGGAGTTTTATTTCCGAATCTATAAGAAGAGTCTTAGATAGAAAAGGATTAACCTTTCATCGTGTTGTTTTTAATGCTATTACAAAATCGGAAATAGAAAAGGCTTTTGCTTCTCCAAGTGTCATTGACACTAATATGGTAGAGTCTCAAATGACTCGTAGGTTGGTTGATCGTCTTACTGGTTTTAAGATTAGCCCTTTGCTTTGGCGTCAAACAAAAAGTAAAGAAGAGTCAAGCCGGTCAGCAGGACGTGTACAGAGTGTTGGTCTTCAAATGATTGTAGATAGACAACACGAGATTGATGCTTTCATTTCAGTTAAATACTGGACGATTGAAGCTCTTGTTTCTGATAAGATTGATCAATTTACTGTAGAGCTACAAACGTCTGATAAACTTTCTATTAGCTCACAAGAGAAAGCCGATAAGTTTGTAACATACTTACAGGGGCAAGATTTTATAGTAGAGAGCATTGATAAGAGTCAGGAACAAAAGAAACCGTATGCTCCTTTTACTACCTCAACATTACAACAAACTGCTTCTAGTATTTTAAATTGGAATCCTAAGAAGGCAATGTCAGTAGCACAAAAGTTGTATGAATCCGGATTTCTGAGCTATGTGCGCACTGATAGTGTAATTCTGTGTGATGAGGCGATTAAGAATCTTGTTGTCTTGGTTCCCAAGATATTGTCAAACCAATATTTGCCATCCACACCTTATATTTATCAGTCGAAGAGTAAAGGTGCTCAGGAAGCACACGAAGCAATTAGACCAACCAATTTGACTGACGATTTACCTCAAGTGCTGGCAAGTGTTACTGGCGACGAGGCTAAATTGTTAGAGCTTGTTTGGCGTCGTACAATAGCCTCGCAAATGTCAGCTGCTCTATTTGATAAAGTAGAAGTTATAGTAAAGGCTGGTAAGGCTAAGTTGAAAGTGACTGGTCAAATTCAGAAGTTTGATGGCTTTTTGAAGATTTGGACTCATACTGATACAAAGGAAACTAAATTACCTGAATTAAAGGTAGCACAACAGCTAGATAAAATTGAGATTAAGTCTGTAGAGCACGAGACGAAACCGCCAGCCCGCTATAATGGTGCATCTTTAATTAAAGAATTGGAAAACAATGGTGTAGGAAGACCTTCAACATATGCTTCAATTATTGATACGTTAATAGATCGTGGGTATGTAGAGATGGATAAAAAGGCTTTCGTTCCTACACAAAAGGGGTTTGAGGTTTCCGATTTCTTGAAGAAGCACTTTAGTAATATTATTAATGTTGGATTTACTTCTCAAATGGAAGAGGACCTTGATAAGATTGCGGCAGGTGACAAGACTAAGTTAGAATTGCTCACTGTTTTTTATAAAGAGTTGTCGGGAACGATTGATGCTGTAAAAGCACAAATTTCTACCAATGAATTGTCTGAGGAAAATTGTCCAGCTTGCAAATCTCCAATGTTTGTTAAACTGAACAGACAACAGAATCAGAGATTTTTAGCGTGTTCTAATAAGGAGTGTAAGAAGACTTTCAATCTTGATGAGGCTGGTAAGCCTGTTGAGAATAAAGTTGAAAAGCTAGATAAGCAGTGTCCAGAATGTAAAGGTGATTTGATTAAGAAAACAGGTAAGTTTGGAACATTCTATGGTTGCACTGGATATAAGGATGGGTGCAAGGTAACGGCATCTGAGGATGGTACTATTAAGATACCGCCTAAAACAACAGGTAAAAAATGTAAAAAATGCAAAAAAGGAAATATGCTAGAGCGCACCAATAAAGCAACTGGTGACAAATTTTTCGGATGTAGTAGATTTCAACAGGGTTGTAAGCATGTTGAGAAAATTGAGTAATGGACAGAAAAGATATTAAAAATAAGGAAAGAGATCAATGAGAACACCTATTAGTTGGGAAGAGTATTGGATGAAACAGGTAGAGTTAATATCCTTACGCTCTAGAGATCCTAGTATGCAAGTTGGATCTATTGCTGTTGACAATGAGAATAGGCTTTGTTCCACAGGTTATAATGGTTTTCCAAGAGGAATTGAAAACACAGAAGATAGATGGACTCGTGCCAATAAATATAAATATGTTGTTCATGCTGAGATCAATTTGATAGCCAACGCAGTACGCACTGGGGCTCGATTAGAAGGCTGTACAATATATCTTTCCATACCGCCTTGCACTGAATGTGCCAAGGCTTTAATCCAATCAGGATTTAAGAAAGTGGTTTATCAGAAGCCCCCTAATCCTGACTCACCTTTGGATTGTAAGCACTCGTTCGATCTTTTCAAAGAAGCTGGTGTAGAGATAATTCAGCTTTCTTCGTAACATTCCTCCTATATAATCTATTGATATTGTATAACATCTAATGGTGGGCAGACTTCCTGCCTATCTATGAATAGTAGAAGCACAACAAAAGAGAGTGATGGAATGAGTGATATTTTAAGCTGGAAAGTATCGAAGAGAAACACACAATTTACTAATGAATTTAGTGAACAAGTTTGGAAAGAAACATATAAGTTTTACACTGACGAAGACGTTAATGATACCCACCTACGAGTAGCGCGAGAGCTGGCTTCTGTTGAAAAAGATCAAAATTATTGGACAGAAAAGTTTTTAGATATATTAGAAAACTTTCAATTTGTTCCTGGTGGGAGAGTAACGAGCAATGCTGGTACTGGATTGACTGGAACTACTTTGGTAAACTGTTATATTTCAGGATTTCGAGGTGAGAAGCAAGATTCCATTGACAGCATCATAGATGAAGTTCGAAGACAGATGCTCATACTCAAGTCTGAAGGGGGGTATGGGTTTTATGCTGGCACCCTTCGTCCTCGAGGATCTTTCATTCACGCTATCGCCAACGAATCGCCAGGTGTGGTGAAATTTTTAGATATTTGGAATACTGTTTCCGACGTGATAACGAGTGGTTCAGGATTAAAGAAAAGCAATAAAAAGGGGAAAGATAAAATACGAAAAGGAGCAATGCTTGTTTCTTTGGGAATAGATCATCCTGACATTGAAGAGTTTATAACAGCTAAGCAGACACCTGGACGATTGACTAAGTTTAATATGTCTGTGTTGATATCTGACGAATTTATTGATGCAGTAAATGAACATAAATCTTGGAGATTGGAGTTTCCAGATTATGAGAAGTTATTTGAACAAGGCAAAAGGGAGATTTATAATAATCTTTGGGATGGTAATCTAAAAAAATGGAAACAGGCAGGATACCCAGTTAAAGTTTATAGAGAATATAAAGATGCTAACGAGCTTTGGGATCTGGTAATGACTTCTTGTTATAATAGAAATGAGCCTGGTGTATTATTTGTTGATACAATTAATAGATTGAACAATCTTGCTTATAAGGAATTTATTGCCACCTGTAATCCTTGCGGTGAAATCCCAGCAGCGACAGATTCGGTCTGTGTGTTAGGATCTCTTAACTTAACGCAATTTATTGATATGGATAAAAAAGATTGGGATTATGAAAGGCTTAGTAAAGCAATTCCCATAGCAGTACGTTTCCTAGATAATGTAAACGATGTCACTAGGGTACCATTAGAAGAGCATAGACAAAGTTTGCAAGATAAGCGTAGAATAGGTCTTGGCATTCTTGGGTATGCCTCAGCACTAATGATGATGAAAGTTAAGTACGGATCTGTTTGCGCTATAGAGATTACAGAAAGATTGATGTCGTTTATTGCTAATCAAGCGTATCAATCATCAGTGTATTTAGCTAAAGAAAAAGGAAAGTTTTTGCTTTACGAGGAAGAGTTTTTGCAAAGTAACTTTATTAAAAATCTAAATGAAGAAACGGTTAATTTGATTAAGGTAAATGGTATACGCAACTCTCATTTATTGGCGATTGCACCCACTGGTAATTCGTCAGTTTTTGCGAATAATGTGAGTGGTGGCCTAGAGCCAGTTTATAGACCAGACTATATTCGCACCGTTATTCAATCTTGTGCTCCTGCTGAAATTGATATTCCACACAATGTTGATTGGAAGGGTAAGAAATATGACTCCACTAGTGTGTGGGGTTGGCAAAAAGAAGGTGATGAAAGCGTTTTGGTTATAAAACACAACGAAGAGATATGGAAGTTTGATCAAAGTCGTGGTTTGTGTAAGGAAGTTCCTACGAGTGATTATGCTACTAAAATATTACGAAAAAACAATGAATGGGATGCAAATGCAGAATGGGCTGTTTGTATTGAGTCTCTTACAATAGACGAACATTTAAGTGTAATGAAGGTTTTTGCTAAGTATGTCGATCAATCAATCAGTAAAACTATAAATCTTCCTAATGGGTATTCTTATGAGGATTTTAAGAGTATATATTTAAGAGCACATAAAACAGCAGTAATCAAAGGGTGCACAACATATCGTGAGGGCACTATGGCTAGCGTATTGTCTTCTAAGTCTACCAATACAGAGAGTGGTATTAAGAAAACAGTGTCCCCTAAAAGGCCCTCAAGTTTGCCCTGTGACATACATCAAATCACAGCAGCGAGTAAGAAGTGGATAGTTTTGGTGGGCCTTTATAACAATGACCCTTATGAAGTGTTTGCATTCCAATTAAAGAATGTGGCACTACCCACTAAGATTAAAAAGGGCACTCTAAGTAAAGTAAAGGGTAATGGTTATGATTTAGAGTGTGAAGATGGTTGGGTTTTGAAAGATCTTAAAGAGTTATTTGAATCAGACGAGCATGAGGCTTTAACTCGTATGATATCCACGTCGCTTAGGCATGGTGCTGATATTGAATTTATTGTGGCTCAGTTAATGAAGTCTAAGGGCACCGTAACTTCGTTTGGCCGAGCTGTGGGCCGCACACTAAAGCAGTATGTTCGGGAGTATAAAAATCTAAAGTGCATTAAGTGTAACTCCTCTAATGTAAAGATGATAGAGTCGTGCAGCAAGTGTCTTGATTGTGGATATTCAGGTTGTGGCTAATAAAATTACTTAAACTATCGATAATAAATGTACTTAGTGGCGGTACTATATAAATTGAGCAAAGTACCCAAAGAGATGAGGAGAGTAACCAATGGTAATGTATGAACATGTCAGTGCAGTAGGTGTTGGTCAGACATATACCACAATGACTTCATGGGAAACTGGAAATAGAGCAGATCTTACTGCTAAAGTGCACACTGATGATGGCTACGTTGAAGTAGCTGAAATCTATGGTGGTGGAGCGTTGGCTACTGTAAGTATGAGCACTGGTTGGACTACAGATGCAACTCACTATATTCAAATACGAGCTGCATCAGGTCAAGCACACGAGGGATATTATAATACCAACAAAGCATGTCTAATAAGTAGTAACGGACCATGGGGATATTGGAACATAGATAGAAGTTATACCAAAGTTGGTCCTGGATTAAGTATTCAAGGGACAATGTCAATATATAGCACTGGTGGAAGCTTAACTGTTAATGGTTGCATTCTTCAGTGTACCATTATCTGGAGTCCCTCTTATGGTGCAATCGTGTTTTTGCATGGGATGGTCCTCTCAACACTCATAATGGCGATTGGCATTTTCTGCCTGATTGTAACTATGAAGAATGGAAGCTACGATGGGGAGGAACTGACAATCCAGAGAATCGTGAAGTCTCTGATGAAGAATGGGCTCGTGTAGGATTTGACCTATTTGACTTAAAACAGGCAAATCTTTATTTTGGGTATAATAGTAAGGATGAAGATTATTATCCTATTCTTACTCAGGACAATAGGTGTCAAGGGCATTTGCCAGGAGCAGAGATCAAAAAGAATCTTCAATGGTTCTTTGAGCAGTTAGGGGAGACTGAAGAAGACTATTGGATAAGGTGGGATAAGATTAGAGAAGATAAGCATGCTGAAGATATGAAAGATCCAGAGTTTAGAGAGTTCTGGGAGAAGGTTCAAAAGATACTTAAGTCTGATTCTTAGTTATGATGCAAAATGCTTTTAAAGCAGGATTTTAATTAATCCTGCTTTTTTTATGTAGTCTATCGGTATTAAATCATAAGGGTATGAGTTTCTATCCTAATTTACTTTAGATTACTAAAGGAGAAGGTTCATGTTAGTACTATATAGAGTATATAGTGAGAGTCAATCAAACATGTCTTATACTGGCATTGAGATAATAGGTCGTCTTGACTTCATGAGTAGTGAGCCAGTTGAGAGTGTTTTGAGTCGCTATGAGGCAAGAGAAATCCGTTGGCAGACACAACCGCTAGGAATAGATAATGGTAAAATGGTCCAGATTGGTAAGGTTTTTGAGAATAATCAAGAAATTACTGATTATTACTATGTACTTGAACCCTTTAGTGCATAAGCAGGAGAATAAAACATGACAGCTAAATCTACTACAGGTAGTGGCAATTGGACTGATGCTATTTGGACTCCTGCAGGGACTCCAGGTATTGAGGATACAGTAGACATTTTGACTGGTCACACTGTCACCTTAGATCAATCGGTAGAAGTAGGTGCAGACACAACAACAGCAGCTATTCACGTAAATACCGGTGGCAAGCTACAAGTATTATCAACACTGGCAGCAGATGTTATTTTAACTCTTCAAGGGGACTTGTTAGTTGATGGTACTGTTGAATTTGGTACTGTTGCAAATCCTATTCCATCTTCTAGAATATTTACAGTTAAATTAAATAAATCAGCAGCTGGTGCTGATGGTAAATATGGTTGGATTATTAATCCTGGGTCAACTTGTACAGTTCAAGGATATGTTCTTCCTGTTTGGAAAACTTTGTTAACTGTCAATGCAGGCATTAATGACACAGCACTAACAGTATCTGATTCAACAGGTTGGGTAAATGGTAACTTAATTGTTATAGCAGGAACGAATAGGCCAACAGGGCCAACAGATAGACAATGTGAAAAATTAACAGTAAGCAGCACATCGGGTACAACGCTCAACGTTACATCTGGATTAGTTTATGCACATGCTGGAGTTTCACCAATTCAAGCAGAAATAATCAATCTAACTCGTAATATAAAAGTAACATCCTTTGATACGACCACTGGTGGTATGGGATATGCTGGATATGTTTATGCTCAAACTACTTCTGTATCTAATTTTGATGGTGTTGAGTTTTCATATGTTGGATACAATTTAGCAAATAAATATACATTTGCGATAACAACGACAACAGGTAGTTGTTCGATTGAAAATTGTGCAGTTCACGACACAAAAGCTGCATTTACTTCTACTTCTAATGCTAACAATATAAGCTTTAAGAATATTGCAATGGGGTGGGTTGGATTAATAACAGCTTGGAATAATACGTTTTATATATCAGGATATGGTGGTGCGTGTAGCAATGAGACACTTGACAACATTTGTGTAATAGGTGCTGGATCAAATACTATTTCAGTATCTAGCGTTTTTTATATCTCTTCATCTTCATACCAATCTAATGTAGTCTTTTCTAATTTAACTACAGCAAGTTGCACCGCCTCTAATGGAATAAATTTAGGTTTAGGAATTGGAATGACTGATTGGCCAAATCGTAAGATTGCTTCAAATATGATATCTCACTCCAACTGTGGGCTTGGCATTTCCTTTGGTGGTACTGGTGCTAAAATAACTAACATAAAGAGTTATCGTAATTCTTCAGGAGGAATAAATGGTGGAGGAGGAGATGATTTTATAGGAGAGAATTGGGAAGTATTTGGCAACGGCAGTTATGGTGGTTGGGGAAGGATAGCATCCATTGTTAGAGGAACATATAGAAATCTAACCTTTAATGGTGATACAACTTATTCACAAAGTGAAGGAATACATGATGGTGGGGGATATATACTTGATGCTCATTTTTATGATTGTAATTTTAGTGTTGAAAGTGGGATAAAAACAAAGCATACAACTGCTGACATATCAAGAGAAGGGTATTTTAATTATGGTGATAAAATATATTTTCATAACTGTGTACTCAACGCTACCAACCCCATCAGTGGTTTTCATGGTACAGCATCTTACCCCAACAATGCAACTGCTGGACAGCCCGATGATTATGGAGTGTGCATGGAAGAGGTAAATGGTGTTGCAAATACATTTAAGTCATACTTTAATACAGGAATAATTCAGTCAGATATTGTTATTTATCATACTGCACCACGTTCTGTTAGAATGTTGCCTTCTGTTAATCCAATCCTCATAAATCGAAAGCATAGGTCACAACCAACAAAAAAGGTAGCAATCAAATCAGGACAAAGAGCAATATTGTCAGTTTGGGTTCGTGAGTCGGTTGTTGGTGATGCAAGTGGTGTTAAATATAATGGTAATCGCATTCGTCTAATGTTAAAGAGAAGTGATCGTTTAGGTGTCACAGATGATATTACAGTTCTAGCAACGGCAACGGTTGCTTCGGTAGGTGCTTGGGAGAAAATTTCAGGACAAACACCAATTGCAACAAAAGATGGAGTTTTTGAAGTATATGTTGATTGTGATGGAACAGCAGGTTGGATTAACTATCAGGATTGGGAGGTTGCCTAATGACTGCCTCAAATACAACAGGAAGCGAGCAATTCTGGTTAGATGGGTTACCTATTGATGGTTTAATGCACCCTGCATCAGATATTGTTTCAGGTCGGGAGCAATTTTGGCTCAATGGATTGCCACTAGGTGGATTTTATCCACAGGACGATATTCCTGTCTGTTGGAACTATACAGCACAATACAAGAACTCAAGTAAGTTATATAAAGCAAGTGGATGTGGTAGTTTCCCAAAGAACATAAGGGTTCCTGGGAATGTTGATAAGTCAAGTGGCAAAATGATTGATGATGGAATGTTGATTAATCCCAATAAATACAGAATTGTATAGGAGGCTAAAATGGCTGACGGTTATGGTTTCGGAAGTTTTGCGGTAGTTTCCCCATTTTATCCATTGGATGGTGATTATCCTACTATCCAAGACGCAATTAATGATGGGGCCAAGGGCATCTATGTGAAGAGTGGTCTTTATTTGGCTACTGAGTCCATAACTGTCCCTTCTGGTGTATTCATTTTTGGTGAAAGCCTTAATGATACTATAATTGACTTCAACAATGACGATTGGGGATTTGTTATTGAGGGGTTTGGTGTTCGCATCTGGGGGCTCAGGGTTGTTAATTCAATCAACGCTCTTGGTGCGTTTAATTTCAATGTTGCTACCAATGCTGAAGTTAAGAATTGCCGAGTTGAAGCGTGTGTTAGAGGTGCAATATTTGCGAGTTCAACATATTGTACTTTTGATTCAAATTGGGTGCAGGGTTGTCATTTAGAAGGCATCTTTGTTGATGCAACATCAACTGACAATAAAATCAGTTGTAATAGATTTATTGAAGGTGCTAACTACGGTATCATATTAGAAGGTGCTTTCAATAAAATATTAGACAACTCACTGGCAGGCAATTTATATGATGGCATTTTGGTGTCGTCTAAGATGAACACAATTCATGGAAATACTTGCAACCAGAATGCAAATGGTATTTTTGTTGCAAAACAAAATGGCGATAATAACAGCTTAATGGGTAATATCTGTAATAATAACGCTGGTTATGGTATTAATATCAACTCTCTTGAGAATTCAATGAATAATGTTATAGGCAATGTATGTCGTGAAAATGGTGTAGCTGACATAAGATTCGTTCCCGGTAACCAAGTCGGCTTCAACGACGCATTAACAATCGTATAAAGGAGAAGCAAAAATGGTCGCAAACATTATGAGTCAAATAACTCCTAGCGGTTCACATTTATTGGCTGCAGGAAGCATTGTTAGAGTTGGTTCAACAGCTACAGTAACACATATTGATCATGGTTTTTCAGAAGGCGATTCAATAGAGGTTGTTGGTGCTGCTCAAGCTGATTATAATGGTGTATTTGTTATCGCAGTAACAGGGCTTAATACCTTTACATATACTGTATCTGGTACTCCTGTTACCCCAGCTACCAACTCAACAACAAATTTTATTCATGTTGCAAAATCCTTATCTCCTGACGTGGGATATAGCTATCGTTATCAACTTCTTTGGGATTGGAAAGATGCAGTAAGGGCTCGTGGTGTAGACCTTGTGTCTCGTGATGTTGTAGAAATTGCTGAGTTGTTTAGTGGAAATGCTATGACAATTCAATTTAATTCTACTGAATCCTGGGTAGTTGATTCAACGCACTATGTTTGGGTTCGCGCAGCACCTGGTCACGATCATGGTGGAGTTTATACTACCTCTAAAGCTTACATGAGTGCTGGCAACGCTAGTTATGGTGGTCTCTTTGCTTCAAGTGTTGGCTATGTTCGATTTGGTCCAGGAATTGTTGTAGAGACAAGTATAGTTGGTCAGTGGTACTCAGAGTATATGTGTCCTAGCATTAGTGGTGTACCGGCTGGACAGCCAGTTACATTTGACGGCTTAATCTTTTATAGAAAAGGTTGGTCAATGTGGGGTGCAGTTGCCATTCAGG
>Ga0315284_10002593_pt1 | contig 25831 bp, 21 predicted proteins | sample YL17G09_16_MG_FD_203696 | JGI IMG/M metagenome (GOLD analysis project Ga0315284, IMG submission 203696) | Sediment microbial communities from Yellowstone Lake, YNP, Wyoming, USA - YL17G09_16 | ecosystem: Environmental > Aquatic > Freshwater > Lake > Sediment | place: USA: Wyoming | collected...
CCACTTGCTTACGGCCCGGGAACGCAATGTGCTTTTACTCCTTGTAGAAGGGAAAAATATAAAGCAAATTGCTTCTCAACTCAATATAAGTATAAAGACTGTCGATATACACCGGAGACACTTTATGGAGAAACTGGGAATTCAAAGTATTGTCGAACTAACCAAATTTGCCATCCGTACAGGACTGGTTTCCATGGAACCTTAAACTCATATCTATAAGACATCTCATCTGAGCCCTTCAATATCTACTCCATTTCCTTATCCGTATCTACTCCATTTCCTTATCCGTATCTACTCCATTTCCTTATCCCCTAATCAGGTATTTCCCAATTGATTTCTAAAATTATGGCTGTATTTTGAGAGAAGCAATATTATACATTAACTCACCTGCGAGATTCTATCTTTTATGAATTTCGCTCTCATCCCAACAACATAAGCAAAAGCATTTGGATCGTTAATATATGGAGATGAAGGTATGAAAGAAATGGTTGAAAAAACAAAGATTAAGGTTCTGCTGGCTGTTAAAGATAAGAAAATGTGCAAAAGTCTTCGCTCAATACTGGAAAAAGAGCAGAATATAAAAGTAATAGCCGAGGTGATGGATAGTCAAACAGTCGTGCAGATTACGGATAAAATAAAACCCGACATTGTTGTATTAGATTATGCTCTGCAGAAAGTGAACGTCTTAGAGGGCATACAGCAAATAATCGCCGTTTTGCCTGGCGTGAAAGTGCTCGTTGTCTCAATACATTCCGACAGCAGGTTGGTTGTGAGAATACTTCATGCAGGTGCATCGGGTTATCTGTTACTGGATTGTGCGTATGAGGAACTTGCTACCGCCATTCGTACCATAATTTCAAATAAAACGTATATCAGTCCGGGAATAGCGGGTATCTCGAAAGAGGAATGAAATATAGGATGAAAACAAAACATAAAGTGAAATTCATGTAACCGGAAGGAGAAAGCCATGAATAAAACGTTAAAAAATGACCGAAAAATGAAAGGCGAGAGCGAGAATATTACCGAAATCAAAAAGATTAAAGATGCTCTTGATAAACAACGTGAAGAGCAGCAGATCATACTTGATTCCGTTCCGGCATGGGTCTTCTATAAAGACAAAGAGAATAGATTCATCCGGGTAAATAAAGCTTTCACTGTTGTAATGGAGATGTCCAAAGAACAATTAGAAGGCAGATCTTGCTTTGATCTATATCCAAAGGAGTCAGCTGAGGCTTACTTGAAAGATGATTTAGATGTAATAGCATCCGGTAAACCAAAGAGAAATATCATTGAGTCAATGCTGTCCCCCAAAGGTACAATTTGGGTCCAGACTGATAAGATACCTTTTTGTAATGCGCAGGGTGATATTATCGGTATAATAGGTTTCACAATTGATATCACCGAGCGCAAAAGGGCAGAGGAAGAATTAAACATGCTCAATAAACAGCTAACGAACGAAATCGCTGAAGGGAAGCGCCGAGAAAAAATAATCGCCCAACAGACACACGAAATTCTCGAGCTTTCAACCCCGGTTCTCCAGATAATGGACGGTGTTGTTGTCGCGCCGCTCATCGGCACCATTGACAGCGAGCGCACCCAGCAGTTCATGGAGCGCTTTCTCGGAACTATCGTGAAAACGAATTCGCCGGTTGCTCTTGTGGATATTACCGGTGTGCCCACGCTCGATACAAAGACAGCACAGCATCTCATCGAGGCTGTCACTGCGGCAACCCTTCTCGGCACAAAGGTCATCGTGACCGGTGTGAGTCCTGCCATTGCCCAGACCCTTGTACACCTGGGTATTGACCTCCCGGATATTACCACAAAATCGTCCCTGTCGGCGGGTCTCAAAGTTGCTCTTGAATATCTTGATTTAACGATTGCCAAAAAACAGTGATTCATAAGGAGTTTTGATAATGGCGTCAAACGAGCTATCGGTAGTAAAAGTATATGATATTCTCCTTGTCACAGTCCCCGCCGACCCTGATGACGATACGATCTCACTTCTCCAGGAGAAGGTGCTTCATGCAATGGAGACCTACGAAGCGAAAGGGTTGATTCTGGATATATCGACGGTTATGACATTCGATTCCTTCTTCGCCCGGACAATCGTGGAGACAGCCCAGATGTTCAAACTGATGGGAGGGCGCACGATAATTGCCGGAATGCAGCCTGATGTCGCCATCACCGCGACGCAGCTTGGTCTGACTCTCGGGAATATTCAAACCGCTCTCGATGTAGACAGGGCGCTGAAAATACTTTCGAATGGTAGTGATGGGGGTAATGCCCATGACAGGAATGCCTGAGGGTACAGTGAAAATAGAATCCGAGGGTGATATAGTCGCTGTCCGAAAGACAGTCCGGGAAATCTCCTGCGAATGCGGTTTTGGAATTACCGATGTCACCAGGATTGTAACCGCGGCTTCCGAATTGGCGAGGAATATATACCATTTTGCCGGACATGGCGACATGCTGTGGCATATCCTTGAAACATCAGAAAGCATCGGCATCGAATTGATCTTTGTCGACCAGGGACCGGGAATTGAAGACATCGATAAGGCGATGGAGCTGGGTTATACAACCGGAAAAGGACTGGGACTTGGTTTGCCCGGGGCAAAACGGCTCATGGGGGAACTGGAAATTCAGTCACAACCCGGGAAAGGCACGACTGTTAAAGTCAGGAAATGGGTTAAGAAAGCATATGAGCAACCGGTTGCAGCGACGAATAATAAATATGTCACATCCGAGTGAGGCGGCGGAGGCACGGCGAACTGCCAAAACTATGGCATTGTCCGTCGGTTTTGATGAAAAAACATGCGAAGAAATCGTCATCGTCATAAGCGAGCTTGCTGCAAATCTTGTCAAGCACACCCAAAACGGGACGCTTACGCTGACGCCGCTTGATGAAAACGGACATCCTGGATTGAAAATCGAGTCCCGGGATACTGGTCCCGGTATTCCCGATCCAGAGCAGGCTGTCGCGGACGGTTATTCGACGACAGGCAGTCTGGGGTATGGATTGGGAACCGTCAACCGGTTGATGGATGAGTTCGATATCACATCGGACATCGGAAAAAACGCAGGCACCTATATTGCATGCACACGGTGGCTGCGCAGCGAAAAGCCATGTGTGAAGACCTGCCCTTTCGATATCGGCGCCGAAACGCGGGCGCACCCGAAAATGGATATTAACGGCGACGCGTATGTAATCAAAAAATGGGATGAGAATCTGCTTACCGGTATTATCGATGGACTTGGTCACGGACAATTTGCACACCGCGCTTCTGAAAAGGCGCGTCAGTATGTGGAGTCGCATTTTGATCAATCCCTCGAAGAAATCTTTCGGGGCGTGGAACGGTCGTGCCGCGCTACACGAGGGGTGGTCATGGCTCTGGCAAAGTTTGACTGGGGACGTGAGAAATTGACCTATGCCTCTCTGGGAAATATCGAAGCAAAATTTTCAGGCTGCGCAGAACCCATGAATTTTATCATTCGACGTGGTATTATCGGTGTAAAATCGGTGAAACCGGTGGTTACCGAACATACATGGCGTGTCGGTTCTCTCATGGCCCTTTATTCCGACGGGATACGGTCGCACTGGCGCTGGGACGATTTCCCCGTGCTCATGAAAGAGCCGGCAGCAGCTATTGCACAAAACCTGCTGAAGTCACTTGCCAGAGATAATGACGATGCCACCATTGTTATCGTAAAGGACCGCTCTTCATGAGTAATAAAAACCTCAGACAGCAGCTTGAAGAGGCTCAGAAGACCATCGCCCTGCTCCAGGATGAATTAACGGAGATGAACAAGGGAATAAATGGGCTCAACCTTGAACTGGAGCAGCGGATTGATGAATTATCGCGAGTTAATGGTGAATTACAGAGAGAGATCAGGAAGAGAATACAGGCAGAGGAAGAAATAAAGGACTATGCTGCAAAACTCGAGAATGCAAACAAGGAGCTTGAAACCTTTGCTTATTCGGTTTCTCACGATCTCAGGACACCGCTCAGGGCAATCGACGGCTTCTCCCGTATCCTGATTGAAGATTTTACCGAAAAATTAGATGATGAAGGCAGGCGGGTGCTCAATGTTATCCGGAACAATACGGGAAGAATGGGACAGCTTATCGATGACATTCTTTCGTTTTCCCGTCTGGGAAGAAAAGAAATGAGTTTATTGGAAATCGACATGGGAAAGCTTGCCAGAAGCGTGTTTGATGAGTTGAAACCTACGGTGAATGACCGGAATGTGGAGCTGATAATCGATACGCTTCCGCCCTCACAGGGTGACAGGGCTATGATACGGGTAGTTATTGTCAACCTCATCAATAACGCTATAAAATTCACCCGACCGCGGGAAATCGCACGTATTGAAATCGGCGGCAGTGCCGAGGATCATGAAAATATCTACTTTATTAAGGATAATGGCGTCGGCTTCGATATGAACTATCAGAACAAATTATTTGGAGTGTTTCAGCGCCTGCACAGTCAGGACGAATTTGAAGGGACAGGCATCGGGCTTGCCCTGGTAAAGCAGGTCATCACCCGTCATGGCGGTCATGTATGGGCTGATGGAAAGGTTGATGAAGGCGCGGTCATTCATTTCACCCTGCCGCGAAGGAGGGAAAAAGAAAATGAGCATCAATTATAAAGTTGAAATCCTTCTGGTTGAAGATAATCAGACAGATGCCGAGCTTACCATCAGGGCTCTCAAAAAACGGAATCTGGCCAACAGCCTGGAATGGGTTAAGGACGGCGCAGAGGCGCTTGACTTCATCTTTGCCACAGGAAAGTATGCAGAACGAAACATAAATAGTACTCCCAAAGTGATACTCCTCGACCTGCGGCTGCCGAAAGTAGATGGTCTGGAAGTTCTTCAGAAGATAAAGTCCGATGAACGAACAAAAACGATACCGGTTGTTATCCTGACATCCTCCAATGAGGACAGGGACATTGCAGAGTGTTATAAATTAGGGGTAAACAGCTATATCAATAAACCGGTTGATTTTGACAATTTTTCTGAGACTGTTTCAAAGTTAGGATTTTACTGGCTGCTCATGAATAAACCACCGGTTTGAATATGCACAAATTACGAACAGAACGCGGATTTACGCGGATTTGGCGGATGTACACGGATGGAGATACACGATGAATACCAAACTCCGGATATTAATCCTTGAAGATGTTCCTGAAGATGCCGAGCTGATAAAGCGTATACTGAGCAAAGCAAAGCTGCAATTTACTGCGCGGACGGTAGACAATAAGAAAGATTTTCTGAAAGAATTGAAAGATTTTTTACCTGATATAATACTTTCGGATTATACCATGCCTGAATTCACCGGGCTCGAAGCGCTGGAGATAGTGAAAGAAGTTGCTCCTTCTATACCTTTTATTATTGTTACGGGTTCAATCAACGAAGAAACGGCGGTCGAATGCATAAAAGCCGGCGCGGTTGACTATGTGCTCAAAGATCGTCTGATCAGAATAGGGCCGGCGGTTGAAGCAGCTCTTGAAAACAAACGTATCCGGGACGAAAAAGCACGCGTGGAAAAAGCTCTTTCCGCTTCAGCCCGCGAGTGGAAAACCACGTTCGATGCGATTAATAACGCTGTCTGTTTGCTCGATATGGAAGGAAATGTCCTGAGGTGCAACACCGCCATGAAGAATCTGGTGGGGAAGCCATTTGGCGAGATTATCGGGAAAGGATGCTCAGGACTGTTCCGCGATGTGACTTCACCCGACATACTGTCTCCGTTTGTCCGTATGCATGAATCACGGCGCCGTGAAACAACGCTCGTGGAATTGAATAATCGCTGGCTCGACATACTGGTCGATCCCATACTGGATGAAGCAGGCGCTCTTATCGGAGGAGTTCAAATTATATCCGACGTCACCGAGCGCAGGAAAGCGGAGGATGCGCTGAAGAAAAGTGCTCAGCTTTTAAGGGATACCGGAGAAATGGCCAAAGTCGGAGCGTGGGAGTTTGACCTCTCGACCAAGAATGTCTTAATGACGGAAGAGGTCTGTCGTATCCACGGAGTCGAGCCTGGATATAAGCCGACGCTGGAAGAAGCCATGAATTTCTATGCGCCCGAATCCATTCCAGCTTTAGAGGAAGCATTAAAGAAAGCTACGGAAACGGGCGAACCTTACGATCTTGAAACCCTTTTCATTCCTTCAGGCAGCAAAGATAAGATTTGGGTGCGTTCGCTTGGGAAAGCCGTTTACATCGGCGGAAAAATAGTAAAACTTGCTGGGACATTTCAGAATATTGATAAATATAAGCGCGCAGAGGAGGCGCTTAAAGCGGAACGACAGCGGTTACATGATATGCTGGAAGCTATACCGATAATGGTATGCCTGCTGACGCCGGATTATCATGTCGCCTTTGCCAATCGCACTTTCCGGGAGAAGTTTGGCGAGTCGCACGGGAGGCGCTGCTATGAGTATTGTTTTGGGGAAAAAGAGCCCTGTGATTTTTGCGAGACATACAGGGTGTTAAAAACCGCAAAGCCTCATCATTGGCAGGTAACAACCCCGGACGGCGCCAGCGCTATAGACGTATATGACTTCCCCTTCACCGACGTGGATGGTTCGCCTATGATCCTTGAGATGGATATAGATATCACCGAGCGCAAGCGGGCGGAAGAAGAACGAAGAATATCCGAGGAAAGGTATTTGCAACTCTTTAATGAAGCGCCAATAGGATATCAAGAACTCGATATAAAAGGAAAAATAGTGCGGGTAAATAAAACACAAGCTGATATGATGGGTTATACTATCGATGAGATGGTTGGGAAAACAATATTTGATTTCATCAGTCTGGATCAACAGGAAGAAGCAAAAAATCGTTACAAAGAAAGAATACAAAAACAGCTTCCTTCACAAGGTTTTGAGAGAAAATACATCACAAAAAGTGGGAAATATATATACTTTAGCGTTACAGATAAACTTGTTATTGATGAAAAAGGCCAGGTAACGGGTATTCGTTCCACGCTCCAGGACATCACCGAGCACAAGCAAGAAGAAGAAGAAGAAGATCGAATTCGTCTTGAGACAGCTATCGAAAATCTTGCTGAGTATATTGTTATTACTGACAAAGAGGGAACAATACAGTACGTCAATCCCGCTTTTGAAAAGATTACCGGTTACACACGTGAAGAAGCAATCGGTAAAAACCCCCGGATGCTCAAGAGCGGTAAACATGATGAGGTTTTTTACAAAACATTATGGGATACTCTGTTAAGCGGGAAGACATGGAAAGGACACTTAATTAACAGAAAAAAAGATGAATCTATCTTTGAAGAGGAAGCTTCAATTTCGCCCATCAAAGACAGTTCGGGTAATATCACGAATTTCGTAGCGGTCAAGCGTGATGTCACCAATGAAGTTATGATAGAACAGCGGCTGTTTGAATCCCAGAAGTTGGAAGCGATCGGAACGCTTGCCGGGGGAATTGCGCATGACTTCAACAACATTCTTTCGGCGATAATCGGCTATACGGAGCTGTCGATTGACACGGTTCCGGAAGGGTCGCAGATACATTCCGATCTCACAAAGATATTCAAGGCAGGGTATCGCGCCCGTGACCTGGTCAACCAGATTCTGACATTCAGCCGTCAGCGCGAGCAGGGAAAAAGACCGATATTGATTGCCCCGATTGTCAAGGAGTCCCTCAAGCTGCTCCGCGCTTCCCTCCCTTCAACGGTTGAAATACGCCAGAACATAGAACCCGGACCGGGAATGGTCATGGCTGATGCGACCCAGATTCATCAGGTAATCATGAACCTGTGCACAAATGCAGGTCATGCAATGCAGGAGAAAGGCGGAATACTCGAAGTATCTCTGACCAGTGAAGAGCTTGATTCTGAATTCTGTTTACAGCATCCGGGATTAACTCCGGGACTCTATCTGAAATTAATGGTGAGCGACACAGGCCATGGCATAGAGCCTGATACTCTGCCGAGGATATTCGAACCCTATTTCACCACAAAGGAGAAAAGTGGAGGAACAGGGCTGGGGCTTTCAGTAGTACATGGGATCGTTACGGGCTTCGGCGGAGCGGTCACCGTGTACAGCGAGCCGGGGAAAGGCACTACCTTTAAGGTGTATCTGCCGACAACTACGGAAGAAGCAGTCGCAGAAATTGAAAAGATGCCATCCGTTACGAAAGGACATGAGCGTATTCTATTAATTGACGACGAGCCGGACATTATTGATGTTGGAAAGCGGATACTGGAACAACTGGGGTATACAGTTACTACCAATTCAAGCAGCATGGATGCTCTTGAACTTTTTCAGAAAGACCCATACCAGTTCGATCTCGTCATTTCTGACATGACCATGCCATTTATGACAGGAGATGAACTGGCTGGAGAATTCATGCGGATCAGGCAGGACATCCCGATTATTATCTGCACCGGATTCAGTGAAAAACTCACGGAAGAGAAGGCATTGAGCATCGGTATACGAGCCTATCTGGGGAAGCCGCTGCTCAAGTCGGAGATGGCCGAAACGGTGCGAAGAGTACTGGATCAAAAGAGTGAGGACGTCTGAAATGTATCATAATCCACCGGTAAGCATCCATATTCTGGTTGTCGATGATGAAGAGTCTCTCAGAGATATTCTTCAACGAACGATAAAAAGCGCAGGTTATGAATGTTTAACTGCCGGAAACGCCAAAGAAGCTCTCCATGTTCTCGAAGAAAAGAATATCGATGTAGTAATTACCGACATTGTCATGCCAGGTGACAGTGGCATTACATTACTGGAAAAGGTAAAAGAAAAACATGATGCCGATGTCATGGTGATGACAGGTTTTGCAGAAGGGTTGAAATACGAAGAGATCATTGAGAAAGGCGCCTGTGATTTTATACAGAAACCTATATCCACGAAAGAATTACTTGTCAGACTGAAACGTGTTTTACGAGAACGAGCCATTCTTGCCGAGCGGAACCAGGCTGAAAAGGAACTTAAAAAGAGTGTTGACAAGCTGAGAAGAATACTGGAGGAGACGGTCAATGCTCTCGGATCTGCGCTGGAAAAACGTGATCCTTACACTGCCGGTCACCAGCAGAGAGTAGCCAGGCTTGCCTGTACCATTGCAGAAGAAATGGGTCTTTCCGAGGCGCAAATCGAGGCAATCCGTATGGCCGGACTCCTTCATGATATTGGAAAGATATCTACCCCGACCGATATTCTGAATAATCCCGGCAAATTAAGCAGAAATGAATTTAATCTCATAATGGAACACCCGCAAACCGGCTATGAAATTCTGAATGATATAGAATTCGAACTGCCAATAGCTGAAATTATTCTCCAACATCACGAAAAAATGAATGCTTCAGGATATCCTCATAAAATATCGGGTAAAGATATTCTTATAGAAGCAAGAATCCTGACTGTTGCTGATGTTGTCGAGGCCATAGCTTCACATCGGCCATATCGACCAGCTTTTGGTATTGAAAAGGCATTGGATGAAATTTCAGAGAACAGAGGTGTTCTTTATGATCCTATCATTGTAGATGCGTGTTTGAGGCTCTTTAATGAAAAAGGATTTACATTTGATTGAGTGACTGTTGTTTTTCCACAACAAATCCTATGCATTCATAAATTGAACTATCATTACGTGTCATGGTTTGATTCCCCTAGGCTTCGCCGTATCCCCCTTGCTACGGGGACTACGCTTATCCCTCTGTACCCTTTTGGCAAGAGGGATGCCCGAAGAGCAGGGGGCTCACACGAAAAAACATTTTTTAAAAAATCCAGGTTAGTTCATCGTAAAGGGACCACCTGATGGACTCTGAAAATAAAAAAGTACTCATAATAGACGATAACCAGGATATCCGCGACCTTGTGTCCAGAATTCTTCTCGGAACAGAATTCCATGTTCTTCAGGCATCCAATGGCCGTGAGGGTACCCAGATTGCCAAGGAACACAAACCTGATGTGATACTTCTGGATATTATGATGCCAAGCGTTGATGGATTTATGACCGGTAAAATACTTAAACGAAATATTATAACAAAAGATATTCCGATTATTTTTCTCTCGGCGAAAAAAACGAAACAGGACATAACTGCGGCAATACAGGCAGGGGGTTCCGACTACATTGTCAAACCATTCAATTCAAGTGATTTGATGACACGGATACGAAGAACTGTCACATCACAGGAAGCACTGCGAACATTGAAAAAGAAAAAGGAAGAAAAACAGGCATCACCGGAAGAATCCGTTAGAGAGGACCAGGAATCTACTATCAAGAAAATCTCAAAAAAAAATATTATCAGATATGGAGATGTCATTGTATGTTCCGATCTCTCAAACAGTATTGTGCTTCAGAATTGCTCGATATACCGGGGAATATTTGCAAATATTGTTTACGATGATGTTTTTAAAGTGGTTTTGGATACAAAAAATATTGATAATATTGATGGAGCAGGACTTGCGTTATTAGTTTCTGTTAATGAATCACTCAAGAGTTATGGAGGTGAACTACGCGTTACATTTCCGAGTAGCAAGGTTAATAATCAGGTATCATATATAAAAATAAATGAATTGATTCGGGGATACAATACGGTACAGAATGCTGTGGACAGTTTTCAAGAGACAGATTCATCTGCAGAAAAAAAGGCCGATCATGCGGGGCTCAATATTTGCATTTCATGTACCTATGTGAATGACTCCGATGCACGATATTGCATGCATTGTGGTACGAATCTCATTATGGGGAGGGGAGAAAAAATCCTTGAAGTGATGAGGTCTGTCATTTCGCACAGGATTGTCAATGACGCCCAGACAAACGATATTCAAGAAATTAATAAAAATCGAAATATAAAAGCAGAGGAAAACGACATTCCTTCGGAATTCAATGTTGAACTTTACGAAGATAATTTTGTGCTTAAATACAAAAGCGTTCGTACTGTTCGAAAATATTTCGAAATCAACAAACAAATAGGCATCCAGCCACCAGTATTGTATGGTAACCGTATCCCACTTCGTCCAGGTATGAAACTACTGCTCAGTGGAACACAATCGGGAGCATTTTCAACGTATGAAACCGAGATAAAGGGTGTGGATGAAGAAAACGGTATCGTTTTTGTCCATTATTCTGAGGACGCTAAAGTAATACTGTCTCAGAAAAATTTTTCGATAGCGCCGAGTCTCCCACTCCCAGTTTCCTTGATAAATCCTTCTTTCGGTAATATCGGTGCAATTATGAATGGGAAAATACTTGAGCTGAGCAGAGTAAGAATGGTTGTTTTCACTGAAGAGTATATTCCTGAGAATGAGTGCCTCGCTGCAAATTTTGACCTTCCTGATGGACAGGAGATATCGTCACCATTGGTGATTGCCAAAAAGAGACGGGATAGATTCATGTATGATATTGAGTTTGTCATGATAGATGAAAATGAAAAATCGAAGATAATTCAATATATGTACAGACGTCAGATTGAACTTGCTAAAAGTTAATTCCCATCCATGATTCGTGAATTCTCTGTTTTCCCGTTATCCCTTCCCATCATAGCGCCAGCTTTGAAGCTGTAAAGGGTCGTTTGACTTACCGTTCCGCTACTTCCATCCGCGCCAGTGCAAGAAACTCGCTCTGATTGTCATCAACTACAGTACCACGCAAGTCATCCGCATAAGGCTCAAGTGCTTTACCGATTGTACTTGACGCTGAATCACACGCTCATCACACCCGGTTATGTGCGCCGTGTTTGCAGTAAATCGTTCTGTAATTTTCAAGTTGACATTTTGACGACTTGATCTTCTAACCCGAATATTTCATAGACGTGAAATAGCAGCAATATATATCAACTGAAAGCAATATTCAAAAAGATGTATAAATGGCGAATTTTGTAAAAAATGAGTTTTTTGCATTTTCGAGGTATCATTTTTACTCAACAAATCTCAGTTATTATCATAGAAGTGCAGAGAGCACCCTTGAGTGTAACAAAAAAGTGTATGTTCGGTTCAAAGGGACATTGTCAAGTTACCAGTGCAATATTCCGCATTATCATTGCAAATATTTCTTTCACCGGGCACGAAGCAGGCACGATAAAATGCAACTTTGTTTTAAGTTCACGGACTTAGGCTCCGATTTTAAGCAGTTTTAACCGTATCGTATCAAACTGAGCCCTGGCAAGAGAGGTGCTGGCGAGGGCTTTTTCTCTGAATGTATGCATGATAACATATGCGGCGCTGTGAAGCATAACTCGAAAGCAATTTGCTATAAAACTATGGCATGATGTTCGACCGCTCTTGAGTGCGATTTTGTGTTCTTTGATGAAATTTTCCATTTGCCCGCGGCCACAGTAGATAGTTTCATACAGAAACGATGTCAATGAGCTTTCGAGGCTGGTAACCACGAAGCGGAGGTTTTCGCCCATTGCCGATACTTCAGCCATAATAATCACACGGAGAGCTCTGTGCCATGTTCCGGCCTGATACGGTAGTTCTTTGAAAACGCGTGCCTTTTCGCCAAATGTTTCGTATCTATAGTGTGCTGCCGACAGGGTACCTTTAGCCAGTTCTTGTAGAATTGAGTTTTTTGGAAGGCCCAGAATATACTGAACGTTGTGCGTATCGCACCATGAGTACAGTTCGGGTGTTGCAAAATGAGAATCACCACGCACAAGGATGCCCACATTCGGCCAGGCAGCTCTGATTCGCTTAATAACTCGTTTGAATATAGAACGTATCTCTTTGCCGTTTGGCCGTTTGCCGGGACGGAGAATACTCGTCACCAGATTACCGGTTTGTCCTTCAAATATGTAAAGTGGCATGTAACAGTATTCATCGTGATACCCATTGAACAAGCTCATCTGTTGAGCACCATGTGTTTCATCATCGGTATCATTTATATCCAGAATAAGTGCGTCCGGTGGACTCGTATATGATGCAATAAACTGATCGACAAAGACTTCTGCTATTCGATACAGGTCTTTTGTGCTTATGGAATTCTCAAAACGGGTAATGGTGGGCTGGCTTGCGAGATCATCATCTGACGGAAGTTTGCCGCAGGAGGCCTTAAAGCCCGGATCGATTCTCAGATCATCGGCATCATTGGCATCTTCATACCCGCATATAATTTGAAATATCCGTTGCGTGAGGAGTTCGATAAATTCATGTTTTACATAACTTTGGTGACGTTCATCATGTATCGCCCTGGCAAGCTGTTCTATAATCCCTGTTTTTTGGGCTTTCTCTCTCATAGCCATTACTCCAATATCAGATGTGACGTCTCCACCAGTGAAATCAGCGGTAACTTTCTTTCTGGAAATGCTTGCAAACTGAAGCGAAAATTGTTTATTTTCTTCCATCGCAGTGCCTCTTTGATTTTAGGGTCCGTTTTGAGGTTATTTCTGTGTAACCACAATATAATACAACCCTTTAATTAATGCACTGCCTTTTTTTATGAATTATTCGGGTTAACATTATAAATAGATTTTGTTATATGAGATTATGTTAAAAGAGGAGGGGGTATGTTTCGAGGAATTTCGCGAAGAAAAGCGTTGACTTTAGGGACAGTTACAACCGGCGGAATCCTGATACAACGTGGTAACTCACAATCAGAGCTCAAAAATTATTGCCCGCCATATTTACTTCCCTGGAGTCCGCCGAAAGAGATCAAACGTGACCTGACACCGGGAAAAACTTCTATCAGGCTTGCATCCTGGTCGTCGCAGGCACGTCTTGATTATAGCAGGGGGAAAAATATCACTGAAATCATTGCCAAAATCAGAGAAAAGGGGTATTCCAGCGCCTGTTCCGTGTGGACTTCGACGGAAAGAAATCCCTGGCTCGATGCTCCTGAATCAGAGGTGAGAGAACTCAAAGAGGCACTCATAAAATATGATGTTACCTATTTTGATGTCCACACTTATACCAACAACATTCATCCTGATTCAGAACAAAGAAGGAAAAATCATGAATATATCATCGAACAATGTGAGGTTGCAGAACGAGTCGGAGCCATGATGATTACAACTCATGCCGGCACCCGGAGTTCTCTCTATCCGATCTCACCTCATAAGGATAATTGGACACAGGAATCCTGGAAACTGGCAGTGAAGGTCATGAAACAACTCCTCAATGATACTTCCGGTATGAAAGTACAATTTGCCATTGAAGCCTGCAACATGACATGCATGAACAATCCACGGGCACATCTTCAGCTTATTGAAGAGGTTGCCGATTCCCGTCTCAAAGTCTGCCTTGATCCGGTCAATATGATTCATCCCGGTGTATATTTCAGAACCACCGAACTCGTGAACGAGTGTTTTGACCTTCTCGGGGAAAATATCATCGCAGGACACTGCAAAGACACCTATATGCTTCCAGACAGAATGTCAATATACCTCACGGAAGTCATGCCCGGAAAGGGGACCATGGATTTTGAAACGTACCTTGTGCGGCTCAGCGGTCTAAGTTCTCCCAGAACACTCCTTATTGAACATGGTCATAGCGAAGAATTTCCTGACTGGGAAAATCCCGAACCGAAGAATTTTATCGAAGATACTGCGGCAAAGGTCGGTGTAAAAATATATGCATAAGTTTAAATATTGCTTGTTGTATCGTAAAGACAACTTACCCGATTAATACATAAAGCTGTTCATTATGTGGTATTTTCATCCAGTGGGTTCTCTCTTGACTTTTATCATAGCAAGGGGTTAGGGGGATGATTACCAATAAAAATTACAATAAGTTACGCATGAGCCAAGTTTATTTTATAAATAGGTCGGGCTGTAATGTGTTTAAAAATTGTTATTGTAATCAGGAAAAAAAACGCATATTCATATTATATTTATAAGTGACAGACACCTTGAGCGGCAGCCCCCATGCGGTGAAAAGGGCGGCTCCACCGGCAGCATCATTTTCACCATTCCCGACCCGTCCGAGTAAAGGTTCGCCATGAAAAGAACCCTTTTCGTGCTTCTGCTGATTGTGGCTGCGGCATGCGACGGGGACCGTTCCCCGACAAAGCCGCCCTCGACCGGCGCCATAAAAGTAGTCCTTGAAACCGGGAGAGCGACGGAGAAAAGCATCCCCGATTCCACCGGCGCAGCGGACAGGGCGGCAAAACCCGCGCTGCTCACACGGCTCGAAGTCCGTGTCCTGAAAAGCGACAACACGGTACTCGTAATCGAGACAATCGAGCCTACCGGCACCATGTACAATGCCACCCTCACAGTGGAAGCGCAGAACGATCTCAGGGTGCTCTGTCTCGGCATGTTCGACGGCGCCGTGGGGTACTTCGGCATAGACGAGGATGTGGATGTGGAGGTTGGCAAGACGACGACCGCGGTCATCGCAGGATGGACCGAGCCCTACCTGCCGCAGATCGGATCCATCAGCCCCAATCCCAGCGCGGACGGGAGCTACACGGTATCCTGGACCGCGGCTCCCAACGCCACCCTGTATACACTCCAGGAAGCAAACAATGATACATTCGCCGGCGCCGATGTCGTGTACTCGGGCTCCGGGCTGAAGCAGAGTTTCACGGGGAAAACCTCCGGTATATTCTACTACCGTGTGCAGGCATCGAACGTCTACAATGTGAACAGCTCGTGGAGCGATACGGCGACAGCGGCGGTTCAGATGGTTATCGAATATGTACTGTCCGGTACAATCACCGGAGCTGACGGCGTAACGGTCACGCTGAGCGGCGACGCCTCCGACAGCCAGGCGGTTAACAACGGCGGCGCCTATTCGTACATCGTGTACCACGGGGGCACGTACACGGTGACGCCGACGAAAGACGGGTATACGTTCACTCCCGCAAGCTGGACATTTACGAATGTGACGGCAAACCAGATGCAGGATTTTACGGCAGAGGCAATTACATCTATCAGCGGGCGTATCGCGTTTATATCATACCGTGACTTCAACTATGACATCTACGTGATGGATGCGGACGGGAGCAGTCAGCGAAACCTGACCAACAATACGGCAAATGATGAAGGGCCCTCCTGGTCGCCTGACGGCGCAAGGATAGCGTTTACGTCAGACCGTGACGGCAACAGGGAAATCTACGTGATGGATGCGGACGGGAGCAATCAGCAAAGATTAACAAACAATCTGGCATATGATGTGTACTCCTACTGGTCGCCCGACGGCTCCCGGATCGCGTTTCTGTCAAACCGTGACGGCAACATTTATATCATTGACATCTACGTAATGGATGCGGACGGGAGCAGCCAGCAAAACCTGACAAACAATCAGGCATGGAATCAAGACCCATCCTGGTCGCCCGACGGTTCAATTATTGCGTTTTCGTCAAACCGTGACGACAACAGTGAAATCTACGTGATGGATGCGGACGGGAGCAACCAGCAAAACCTGACAAACAATCAGGCATGGAATTCGTCCCCCGCCTGGTCGCCCGACGGCTCCCGGATCGCGTTTCTGTCAAACCGTGACGGCAATCCTGAAATCTACGTGATGGATGCGGACGGGAGCAACCAGCAAAACCTGACAAACAATCAGGCATGGAATGGAGACCCCTCCTGGTCGCCCGACGGTTCACGTATCGTGTTTTCTTCAGACCGTGACGGCAACTATGACATCTACGTGATGGATGCGGACGGGAGCAACCAGCGAAACCTGACAAACAATCCGTATTTAGATTATTTACCCTCCTGGTCGCCTGACGGGGCACAGATCACCTTTGAGTCACTCCGTGACGGCAACGATGAAATCTACGTGATGGATGCGGATGGGAGCAATCAGCGAAGGCTGACAAACAATCCGGCATGGGATGGGTTTCCCTCCTGGTCGCCGTTTTGATTTTTTCACTAATCTACTTTTTCCCCCCTAAAAGGGGGGGTGCCCGAATGGGCAGGGGGGTCTGTTACCCTTCGGATGCCTTCAGGGCAGAAAGGGGACACAGAGGTGAATACGTTTGAAAGGAACGGAGTCATGAATGAAATCACATGTGAAAGCATGGATCAGGATAATGACTTAATATAAGAATAAAAATAAGTTACGCATGAGCCCTATTTATTTTTTGAATATGTCGGGCTCATTGCTATTTATATGAATTTTTTACTGCTGTGCAGAAGCTTCAACCTTTCACAGTCATAGTTGTGGTTCAGATACCCCAGGGGCTGCGCATGGCCCGTGAGAGCATCCTGTTCGCCTCAGGGTCGTTGATGAAGCGCTCGGTTCCGGGATCCCACTGGAGCGGGCGCTCGAGCAGCATGGCGATATTGCCGATGTGTGCAATTGTGACAGAACGGTGCAGGATTGCGATCGGTGCAACTGTCATAGCCCGTGAACGGACGCAGTCGATAAAATTACCCCAGTGATCGGTGGATTTGTATAAATGAATCTCGTTTTTGGCGATTATCGAGGTAAGCAGGGATTTCGGATGAGCGTCGAAGGATTCACGGTCGACATGAACCCATCCTTCCGAACCATTGAATCTTATTCCCCGCTTTTCCTGGGCATCGTTGACCACTGTCATTTTGAGGCCGTTTTCATAGAGGCATTCGAAACGGTATGATTTGGCGGTGTTCCAGAGACCGTCACTCGGGAAATCACCCCGTCCTTCGATTCTCACAGGGCCGGTGAGTTCCGTATCCATACCCCAGTGGGCGATATCGCAATGGTGACCAGCCCAGTCGGTGAGCTGCCCGCCCGAGTAATCCATGATCCACCGGAAGTTCCAGTGGCAGCGCTTTTCTGTATATGGCGCCCATGGTGCGGGACCGAGCCAGAAATCATAATCGAATCCTTCGGGTATGGGCATTTCGGGCTGAGGACCGATTTCGCTCCCGGTGGGAAGGCTCACAATGACCGTTTCGAGGCGCCCGATCCTTCCGTTCCGGACCAGCTCACAGGCGAACCGGAAGTTTTCCACAGAGCGCTGCCAGCTTCCTGTCTGCCATATCGTACCGTTGCGGCGCACTGCTTCGCACATGGCACGGCCTTCCGGGACGGTCAGGGCGATCGGTTTTTCGCAGTAGATGTCTTTTCCGGCATCGGCGGCCATGATTGCCGGTATAGCGTGCCAGTGGTCGGGTGTGGCTATTAACACGAGATCGATATCCTTACGGTCTATTATCTCACGGAAGTCATTATAGTGGGAACAACCATGGAACGGACCGCAGGTGTGGGTTTCTCCGTACTTCGTATCGACGATTTCCTTGGCGTTGAGGCGGTGCAGCCTGTCGACATCGCATACGGCTACGATCCGGACGTCTTCACGGGTGATGAATTTCTGCATGTTGGTCGTCCCCATTCCACCCACACCGATACAGCCCATGGTCAGGCGACCGGAAGGAGCGTTCGCCCCGAACACCCGTGACGGCACGATCATGGGAGCGCCGATTCCGGCGGTAAGAGTAGTCTTTACAAACGAACGCCTGCCGAGAGTACCTTTATTTTTCATTCAATTCCTCCCCACTATTTTTTACCTGTTGTCTGCGCAAACGGTAATTATTCATGACATGGCGGTCAGAATCCGGTATTCTCACTCCCCGTTGTCGTTCTGAACCATGGTATCCGCCCATTTGAGAAAAGCCGGGGATGCCGCCGTGCGGACAGCCTGGTTTTCATGCACTTTCGCACGTGACAAAGCATGTCCTGCCTGCTTGCCCCCGATTGAGGCCAACGCGCGGATTGAGGCGATAGCGGTTTCAACCGCGATTTTACAGGCCTCCATTTCCTCGGGTTTTGCATCGTCCGGCGCAGGTTTCGTTGATTCGTCGAATATGAGCGAAACCAGTTCGTCCACACACTCATGGTCTTTCCGTTCCCCGAGCGAATAAATGATGCCAATCCGTGCTTTCCCTGTTGTTTTTTTCAGTGCATCCCTGAGCGCTTTACCCGCAGCGGGCGATGAATTAGGCAGAAGGGCATAACACGCCATATCAGAAGTTTTATTGTCGAGGAGCAGTTTCTCGAGGACTGGTATCGAAATGTCCGTACCGATAACCCTGAGCTGGCGGCAGATGAAATCAATGCAGTCGTATGTGACATCCGAGTTCAGGATGCGGACAAATTCATTTTCAAGCCACGCCCGCTTCTCAATGTCGTTAGTCGAGCGGATGAATGTTTCAACTTCGGTCAAAGCGGCGCGGCTGTCGCCGAAACGGAAAGATGGGATTAGCTTGAGGGAGTTCTGAACCCGATCCATGTCTTCGGCTGATACGTGTTGCCGGGTGAAAAAAATCAGATTAAACACGAAAAAACACAGAACAAAACCGTACTTATAACGATAGCGGGTGTTGAACATTGTACATCCTTTCCATGAACAATACAATAATGTTTCACACGAATTGATTGTGCTGACGAAAACAGGACGGGAAAAAGGTTTTGCTTGTGAGAGCATGAAATAATGATTACAATTATGATTATTAAATGCTGAAAGTCAACAAAAACATTTGGGAATTTCTTTTTTTTCGTTATTACTATATATTGTCACCATGAGGAATAAAGGTTTATTTTTGGAAGTTAAACACTCAGACTTTACGTCATCATCAAAGGATGTCATGATAACATGAGGAGGAACGACGATGAGGCTTTTAACCCGTTCGGATTTCGATGGCTTGTTATGCGCCGTATTACTTGTCGAAAAGGGCATTGTGGACGAGTACAAGTTTGTCCATCCGAAAGATGTTCAGGACGGCAATGTCGAAGTGAATGATAACGATGTTCTGGCGAACATTCCTTATGTAGAGGGATCCGGGCTCTGGTTCGATCACCATGTAAGTGAAAGTGAACGATTGAAAACGAAAAAGCTTTCCTTTGAAGGTGACTCACGGCAGGCACCCAGCGCTGCACAGGTAATATGGGATTATTACGGCGGAACAAAAACGTTCTCATCGAGTCTTTTGCCGCTTCTGGATGCGGTGAACAGAAGTGATTCGGGCTCTCTTAAAGTCAACGATATCCTGTCGCCGGAAGGATTCATTCTCCTGTCCTTCATTATGGACCCCCGGACGGGACTCGGACGGTTCAAAAATTTCCGTATCAGTAATTATCAACTTATGGAGGATATGATACAGTACTGCCGCACGAAAACGGCAGAAGAAATCCTTGACATTCCCGATGTCCGTAAACGTGTGGACAGATACTTCGAACAGCAGGATCTCTTCATAGAAATGCTTGAGCGGGTCTGCAAAATCAGGGATAATGTCATCATAACTAACCTGCGCGACGAGGAGACTATTCCGGCCGGCAACCGTTTTCTCGTGTACGCACTCTATCTTGACCAGAACATCGAGGTCCGGGTGATGTGGGGAAAGAATAAACAGAATGTAGTGTTTACTTGCGGCCATAGCATCGTCAACCGGACAAGCCAGACGAATGTGGGGAAATTGATGCTCAAATACGGCGGGGGCGGTCATGAGAAAGTCGGTACATGCCAGGTGCCAACCAGCGACTGGGAACGTGTGCTCGAAGAGATTCTCGACCAGATGGTCAGGGATGGATGAACGAGTTTTTTTCGAAACGGCTTGAATTAACGCACAAAGAGACTCGGCACATGTGGCTGGGTCTTTTTGTGTTTGTGGTGGCAGACATGCTCCGAGAGTTTTTCCGATAAAGAAAATTGTTATGGACAAGTTCACCAAAACATATAGTCTATCATATTGACCTCAATATCTTTCTTTTCTTATCATACAGGGTGACCGGGCAATGGAACATAATGAACTGCTGAACTCCTTTTTAACTTCGATAGACACCGCTGTCACCGGCGCCATAAAGGATAAATTACAATTTCACCGTGAGTACCTCGACACATTCTTCCGTCATACCGAACGCTTTTTTGACCATCTGAGCCGGCCACATGATAATCATGATAATAATGATATTTTTGTTAATTTTGATTTCTGGAGCGACATCGATGGTTATCTTGAAGAAACCTCCTCTTTGATTGAACCGCTCGACACCGAACTGAACGAGTTCACCGAAGAAACCGTGTGGAGCGAGTTCGACAGGGCGTACAACGGTATACTCACATCGTATCCTGAAACCCTGACTTTTGAAGTTCCTGTTTCTTTCTGGCAACCCGTATCTGAGGATCGATTTACAGTACGTGTCCGAAAAAGTCTGATACGCTCCAGAATCGCACTCTCATCCGCACTGGTGAAATCCCGAAACGCCGTTTTACGGCTCTTCCGGCTCCGGCCCAGGCAAAGAAAACCCATTGAACGGGTTGTTTATGCACGTCTTCTGTTCGGGTATTGTGCCGGCATTCCGCTTCGACAGTTCATGCTCGAACGGTGGCAGTTGTATTTTCAGCTCAGGGCCCGTCACCTGAATCAACTCCATGAATCTTGCGAAACGGTCAAGAACCTTCTCATCCAGTCCTTTACCGATGCGGAATCAGTTGAACTTGCTGAGCTTATGCCACGGCTTCGAGAAAACCTTGCAGCCAGAATCGCGGGTGCCCGCAGTGAAACGGAACTATTTCTTAATGAACTTACCGTGGGAGTCGAGGAATTATCCGCCCGTCTGTCTGAAGATATCGGCAGGTACTGGAATAATGCTGGTACTTTTATGTTTCCGGCGCATGCATATGATGCCGAAAACACCGAAAAACTCCGCATGAGCCAGAACAAGTCTCTGAAAAAAATCAAAAAGGCGTGGATCAGTCATTTCAGCTGCGAATGCGATGAATGGCGGAAAGATATGGATCTTTCGCGTCTTCAGGTCGGCGCGATGAAGCATTGTGCCATATCTGTTGGGGATGCCAGGCGGATTATTCTGGATACGGTCATCCCGGTGATAACCGGGAGCGACCGCTTTATCGAGGAGGTTGAGGCACGGATTACCAATCTGTTCGGTACAGAGGGGATGGTCATTCCGGAAGCGGTCGTTGATGAAAGCAACGAGCTCGTACGTACCCTGCGATATGAGCATATTCCGCGTATTATTGATACGATCCACGCCGCAGGTCTTGAAACGATCCTCCTGAACTATCACGAAAATGTCCGGAATGTGTGCACCATCCTGCGGGATTCATATTGCATCTTCATAAAGCGCGATTTTGAACACCTTCCGCCGCATCCGGAGACTGAGACGGTGCCCTACCATGAAATGGTCAACGAATTTGTAATAGGTGCATTTACTCACGCACACACCTTACTTCTTCGCGATCTGAGAATTCAGGTGGAGACTGCGCTTCGGAACCTCTCCGATATCGACCAGATTCTTGAATTCAGTATTGAAACGGCGCTGAACCTTGCCCGAACACCGAATAGACAGACAAGTGAAAATCCGAGGCATGTCCTCGCCGAGGGTATAACCAGGACTCATGGCCGTATCGATGACCTTGTCGGGAATTTCCGGCAACTCAACACTCAGGTGAGCACACGGCTTATCGACATGACCCGCACGATGAGCGATACCATTCAGGAGATAGAAGATAATGAGAAGCTTCTGGGTTTAAAGCTCCGGCTGACTCGTGCACGTACCCGTCAGGAGATAATCAGGTTTTATAACTCCCTGCGGCGCACGATACGGATTGTGGTTCCGATCTCGTTCCGCTACGCCGTGAAGATAGTTGCCCGAACTCAGCATGTGTATCGTCGGTTCCGGAAGATAACCCGGCTGGAAATTGTCAGCGGATATGTCGACGAACAAATCGCACAGTACCTCAGGGATACACAGCAAAAGATAGCAACATTGCCCTATATTTACCAGCGCCTGTTCAGTCTCGATCCAATAGTCGATCGGCGGTTTTTCGCCGGTCAGGATATAGAACTGGTATCACTCAGTGACAGTTTCTCTCGGTGGCGTGAGGACAGAAATGTCACAGTTGCCGTGGTCGGTGAACGGGGGAGCGGCAAAACAACCTTTCTGAATATTGCCTAGTCGGAGATTCTGTCCGGTTACCGGGTCATAAGAATCAGCCTCGAATACACAGTGTGGGAGGAAAAACGATTGTTGCCGCTTCTTGCAGAGGCGTTTACTATACAGGAAACAAAAACACTCGATGAACTCGTGGATAAAATCGTATCCGCACCCGTACCTTGTATCTGTATTCTGGAGAATATCCATCATCTTTATCTGAGGACAGTGAATGGTTTTGATTCAGTCGAGCGGCTTATGCTGTTTATGCAGAAAACACGCGGATCAGTGTTCTGGATCGTGTCGTGCGCCCTCTTCGGCTGGCAGTATCTCGATAAAGTAATGTCCATCTCAACGTTTTTCCAGAAAGACATCATGCTCGGCACGCAAAGCCGTGAGCAGATGTCTTCGATAATATTGAAACGCCACAGGATGAGCGGATATCGGATCAAATATGAGATACCGTCAGAAGTGACTAAAACGAGAAAATTTAAAAGATTACATGATGACCGTGACCGTCAGGCTTTTATGGAGACGCTCGTATTCCGTCAACTGGCTGAGATGTCGGCAGGAAACATCCGTGTTGCAATGCTGTTCTGGCTGACAACAATTAAGGCCATTGATTCCGAGAACATAGTTGTAACTCCAAAAATCGGATTCGACCATACATTCCTCTATCAACTCCCGGAGGAGGAACTGTTCACACTGGCGGCGCTGATACAGCATGAAATTCTCAATGCACATGATCACACTCTCGTTTTCAGGCAGGATAATATTGACAGTATGCTTATTTTAAATAAAATGCTGTCACGGGGGCTTGTGCAGCTTCAGCCGTCAGGGTTTTATGTCCATCCTTTCTTATACCGCCCGGTTGTTGAAGTGCTGCGGTCCAAAAAAATGCTACAGTGAAGGAGCTTACATATGCGGTGCCGATGGATGCTTATACTGTTGCTTTCCCTTCCGATGTTCAGCTCTTCACCGTGGAAGGTGCTTTCCGCCGGAAGTGTTTCGGACACGACTGGAACCACTATTCAGGAAACTGAATCCCGCCTCAACCTTTCTGAATTACCGCTTACAGAAACGCTGCGTGAAACACGTCCATCCATCTCCTGGCGGATAACAGGTGGAAAGATATTCTGGTCGCTGGTCCTTTTCGTGATAGTGGGTGTGCTGTTCAAATATTTGACCATCCTTATGGAGGCGATTGCAGAGCGCTGGACAAATCTCAGACTCATGATCAAGCGGGCGATTCCGGTCATCCGTATTACAGGATGGACGCTGGTTATTTATATCATTATTTTCAATATTATTGCACCTCCGATAGAAACCCTTTTCGCCGTGACTGCATCGGCGGGTATCGCGATCGGCTTTGCTTCGCAGGATGTTCTCAAAAACATTTTCGGCGGCATCATGATCCTGTTTGACCGGCCGTTCCAGGTCGGCGATAAAATTCTCGTCGGTACGTATTACGGCGAGGTTATCCGGATCGGCCTGCGAAGCGTTCGGATTGTGACACCCGACGATTCGGTTGTGACCATCCCCAACAGCGAGATTGGGAACCAATCGGTTTCGAATGCCAATAATGGCGAGTTTTACTGCCAGGTAGTCGCCGAATTTTTCCTGCCGCCTGATATTGACCTGATTCAATTGAAAAAGATCTCGCGGCGGGCGGCCGCGGTCTCGCAGTATGTGTACCTCAACAAACCGATTGTTATAATCATGAAAAACGAGATATACGAAGGACGGTCACTTTTGAAAGTACGTCTGAAGGCTTATGTGTTCGATCTCAGGTATGAATTTCTTTTTGGGAGCGAGATGACCGAGACGGTGATTTCGGAACTCCTTAACAGGGGCATGATCACCGCTGAAGATATGGCGCTTGTGAGTAGGAGTGCATAAACCGGCCTGAAACTCTTTCATGGATAATATGAACAGTTTCTCGGAATGAGTCCGACAAACCATAATAATGTTCGAAATCCGAGAGGATTGAGGCAACTTTAATCAAAAGAATTCCTCGCAGCTTGCTGCGGGGTAAATGCGTTTTATATTACATAAAGAGTTTGAGATAAATGCCCCTTTCTTGTCCTGATTTAATGGAGTCAAGTATTTTTTCAAAAAGAAAAAAACAAAAAGTGTCTCTCTCTAGTAGTAGTGATGTTGGAATGTGGGAAACGGTAGTATCGTTTTCCACATTTCAACATCTTTTTGTGCCACAGGTCGTGTCACCTTTGTTTCTCAACAGTTGCTCCCCGGAAAAGGACAGCCCGACGGGACCGGGAAAGGGAGGCGGTGAGCACGGGAAACGATTCCTCCGGACGATTCACATGCCTTTTCTTTAGTTCGTTCTTTGCACGAGTAAAGAAAAAACAATATGTATTTAAAGGAATTGGCATCACATTAAAAGAATGTTTCGCTCCATAATCCTCAATCCGCAGAAATCAAAAATCGGACCTGCGCCGTCCGGGGCATTGTGAAGGGTGGTCAAGATTATTTACCTGCCGTTTTCCCTGTTCTCAAGAGTCGATTGGGATCAAAGTGAGCAGATTTCAAGAGTAAACAACAAGTTCCGCATGGTCTCAACAATATTTATGAATAAATCAGGTATAGTGGTTTATCTCCACATTTGTTGGGGAAAAATTGTATATACCCCGATTGAGCGATTCTTGCTATTGAGGACCCTTGAAAAATTATTATCATGTTTAAAATTAATAAGATAAAAGCTTATGATAGTTTTTGAATTGGACCCCTTTTTTTAATTTCCCCTACCGAGTTACAGGCACTGAGGGTGGATGCGAGCTTTGCTATCAAACCACCCACTGCATTCTTCACTTTTGCGGTGGTATCTGACAAAAATACAAATAATCTAATAAAAAAGTTGCACAAAGACCCGCAACACCTTAAGTTACAGTGTATAATGCTTTAATGCTTCTGAAGACTTGTCATGAAATGCATAAAGAAAAGAAAACAGGAGTCAACCATGGAATCAAAAAAGTTGAAGATAACCGATAATTCCGCTGAACGGTGGATTA
>Ga0315284_10002595_pt1 | contig 25822 bp, 31 predicted proteins | sample YL17G09_16_MG_FD_203696 | JGI IMG/M metagenome (GOLD analysis project Ga0315284, IMG submission 203696) | Sediment microbial communities from Yellowstone Lake, YNP, Wyoming, USA - YL17G09_16 | ecosystem: Environmental > Aquatic > Freshwater > Lake > Sediment | place: USA: Wyoming | collected...
GTAGATGTAGGCATAGGCCCCTCAACATCAATTCCCTTGACAGGAGACGCTCCAGGAGTAGGTGGTCAAGTATGGATTCGTCCTCGTATTTCTATTTATGATTTGTTTGATATTTATTTTGTTACTTGTGGTGGAATTGATTATTACCATTCCAAATGGGCTCCCCAAGGAACATACTGGGGTTTTCCATTCCAAGTTGGTCCAGGAGTTCGTGTTCCAGTCCCATTCTTCAGTGGAGTTTCTGCGACACTTGATTATCGTCTCTGGCACGAATCAAATGGTTCGCGATACTTTGGAAATAACAATGAACCCAATCCAGGATTTAATTGTGACGTTGTAATGTTTGGACTAGAATTTAAGTTGTAAGGAAAGTTTATGTTGGAAACAATCGAACAGATGGCCTTTGGAGCTGTTAACTTACTTCTTTTGCTGATATTTGCTGGTCTTGCCACAGCACTGACAATGTTTGTTGTGGAAAAGATTTGTTCTCTTTGGGAAAGGAAAGAATAGGAATGGCAAATTGTTATCATTGTCCGGCAAAGAATATTCTGGCTACCGACGAGGGAACCTGCCCTGCATGTAATATATTAATAATATATCCTTGTTGGAGATGTCATCGTAAAATTATTGTTAGAGATTTAATCAAAAAGGGCATAAGAGCTTGTTCTATGTGTCATTTTTATGAGTGTCCATGGTGTGAGGCACATGGACAACCTTGTAATTCTGACGCTCCTCTTTCTGACTGGCAGAAGCAACAGATTCTTAATAATCAGCCTCTCACACCAGAGCAAATAAAGAAAAATCAAGAGTGGTGGGACCAAGAGCAAGAAAGAATATAATTTAGGAGAAATTTAATATGTATGAAATCAGTAAGGAATTTCATTTTGAATATGGGCACCGTGTTTGGTCTCAAAGGCTAAATGAAGAGTTTGCAGGTACAAGACAAACTAAATGTAGATTCTTGCATGGGCATTCTGCCAAGGTGGTGATACATCTACAAGCCCCTGAACTTAACGAAGGAATGATAACGGATTTCCATCATTTGAATTTTTTGAAGAAGTTCCTTGACGATAATCTGGACCACAAGTTCATCATTGATAAGAACGACCCACTATTCTCTCAAATCACTGGACTCTTCAATAATCCAGAATTGGGAACACCACAAGAGGAATATGGTAAGAGTTTTTATGTTATTGATTTCGTTCCCACTTCAGAAAATTTATCTAAGTTCATTTTTGATTATGCTCAAGAAAAGTTGCTGCCACTTGGTGTGAAAGTGCTCCGAGTTGATTGGCATGAAACTGTAAAGAGTAAAGCAAGTTTTATTGGAGCGTAAGAGCATAAAGAATCAAATGACTAATCCCAAACTTTCTAAAATAGGTTCTTATCCTATCTATCATCTCAACTTTCTGACTCAATATGAGTTGGCGATGACCTTTCTTCGCTTCCAGGAGCATTACGAATCTCCTAATCCGAAGTTCCGAGGTCATGTTTTTACCTTTGAAGAGTATGTAGATTGGTACATCAGAACCTATAATGGATTTACCTACTATAAAGACTGGGGAGGATTTAATGTTCCTTCTTATGCAATAGATGCAGTTCGTTCTTTTCCTTGCTTATCCAAGCGTGAAAAGTTCTTGATTGATTTGGTTGATAGTAAAATAAAGGTCAAACGATACTATTTAATTGGAACTTTCGGTAAAGCCAACACCCTGACACTAAAACATGAAGTATGTCATGGGATGTTTTATTGTTGTCCAGAATATAAAGAGATTGTATCCAAGATTGTGAAGAAATACAAGGTATCCAATCTGCATAAAGTTTTACTAAACATAGGGTATTGTAAAGAAGTATTAGTTGACGAAACACAAGCATATGCTATTACGGGCTATCTTCCAATGACTAGAACGAAAGAAATGTTCGATTTATCAAAAGAACTAAAGGATCGTATAAAAGAATTTGATATTTTTAGAGGAGTTTAATGAACAATTTAGCAGACAGAATTCAAAAACGGTTAGCCCAAAAGAAGGTTGTTATCACACTAGACGAAGCAAAAGATATTGAGGATTGTTTTCAATTGATGTACGATGCTCTCCCAGAAGAGCGTATTCAAGAGTGTATTGAGAAAGCCCGCAAACAAAAGAAAGTGGGGTACCACAATTTATCTACCAAGAAATCGCCATGCTACTTTAAATGTCAGACACAAACAAAGGAGTTCTATCTTACACTAAAATTAGGAAAAAGCTTTGACTTACTGGCTACTATTTACTGGGACCTAAAGCAACATTCCTATGGTTTTAAAAAGGGACAAACAGGATGTATTGCAGAACCGTTGGAGTAGGGTATGATTAACTTTGTATTCGATGTAGATGGTGTACTAACAGACTCACGCATTCCAATGGATATCGAGTTTGAGAAGTTCTTTCGACAATGGATACAGGGAAAGAACGTTTATATCTTAAGTGGTTCACCTTATGCAGACATCAAGTCTCAATTAGGAGACATCGTTGATAAAGTAAATGGATTCTTTCCATCCCAGGGAAATTCATTGTATGTTGGTGGAAATCTTATTTACAAGATGGAATGGGCTTGTGGATATCTAATTGAGACATTACAAGGTTTTATCAATAATAGTTTTTATCCTCATAAGCTTGGTGGACTTATCGATATTCGACAAGGAATGGTCAATTTTTCTACTCTCGGACGGGGAAGTAGAGAACAACGGATTGAATATAATAAGTGGGATAGTGCTCATAAAGAACGACAAATCATTGTTGATTATATTAATACCAATTTTCCTGAACTTTGTGCAACTATTGGTGGATTGGTATCAATAGACATTGCTCCACATGGCTGTGATAAGTCCCAGATACGAAACAAGATAAAAGGACCAATCTACTTCTTCGGTGATCAAACACAAGAGGGTGGGAATGATTGGTTATTGGTAAGGGTGTTGGGAAAAGAAGATAAAGTATTTTCAGTGAATGGGTGGCAAGAGACATGGGAGATACTGAAGGGAATGGGTCAGTAATGTCTTTTCTGTTTGTGACTCAAAGTGTATCGATAGAGATAGATGTTATAAGCAAATGAGAAAATCAAACAATACAATCGAAGCAATAAAACACAAAATACAAACTGTGCTAGCCCAGTCTAAAATACCAAACACTCTTTGTGCTAGTCCAAAGAGTGTAGATAGTGAGAATCTATGAAATTAAGTGAAGCGTTCTATTCGATTCAGGGAGAGGGTAGTACATGTGGCGTTCCTTCGGTCTTTATTCGTGTTGCCGACTGCAATTTACTATGTGGTGGTCCAAAGGGTTGCCTAATTGGTAAATCTATTGAGGGTAAGTCGTGTTCATGGTGGTGTGATAGCTGGGTTGTTTGGAAGCAGGGTGTTGAGATTGCCAATGAACAAATGTTGGAAAAACTTCAATCTTTGAACATTAAAGAGGAGGTTGATGTTGTCCAAGGACTAATTGATGGAACTATTCACTTCGTTTGGACAGGGGGAGAACCAACTCTAGAAAAGAACCGAAAGGACATTGAGTCATTCATGAATTTTTGGGATACTTTATATCCTGACAATTCTTCATTCCACGAGATAGAAACAAACGGAACAATCTGTTGTCCTGCCATACAACACAATGTTGGCAAAAGAACAGGTAGTTTCGAAATGCCACTTTATTTCTATGGTCTATTTGACCAAATTAATTGCTCACCAAAGCTTGCAAATTCAGGAATGAAGAAAGTAGTCAGAATAGTACCAGAAGCCATTAAACAGGTCAACGAGCATAAAAATGGTTGGTTTAAGTTCGTTATCAACTATGAAGAAGACATCCAAGAGATTAGAGAAACGTATCTAAAACCTTTTGGGATTGAAGCAAAGAAGGTTATTCTAATGCCCGGTGTTGACAATGCAAAAGACCTTCCAGAAGTGACTCGTTTTCTCTACGAAATGTGCAAGAAGTATGGCTATCGTGGAGTAACAAGAGGACACATTCTTGCTTGGAATAAGACAGTGGGAGTGTAAAATGGATAATGAAATCAAACTGGAAGACTTTGTAAAGCTTCTTGATGTTAGTTGGATGTCAAACGATCAAGTTATTGGTAAGCCACTCCAAGCATGTAATGTTAATTATGTTCATGTAGATGATGGTAAGGGTAATGTACCTCTTATTGGAACAGTGATAGTTGGTTCTACTTTTCCTACCAATTCTGGAAACATATGGATTTATCCCAATGCAGGTGGTACTAATCCCTATGATCCTCCTTGGACTACAATACCAGGACCTACCTATCCTAATGGTATAGGGGGAAGTGGTACTTCTTTTCCTCCTCTAACCACTATTCCTCTTCCTTCTATACCCCCAGCTTCTATACCCCCAGAAGATAAAGACGATAAGGGAAATCGTGTTGTAAAATCACCTTCTCCATCTCTTGAATTAATTTTGGTGGAGATAGCAAAGGTGTTAAAAGATAAGGGTGACATTCTTCAGGTTCGAGAGATATTTGAAAGGTATAAATTAAAATTAGTTGACCATGATGGTGAAGTCATTTTCGACCCTCGTGAAATAGAAAAATTAGAAAACAAAGGTTTTTAATAGTAAGAAGGAGAGAAATATCAAATGATACCAGATGTAAGTTCTCTGCCTGATTTGCAAAATCAGCATGATACTCGTGGTGTTCCTCTTGACAAAGTTGGTATTAAGGGATATGAAGTTCCTTTTACAGTTTTGACAAAGAGCAACGGTGTCCAGCAAACAGCAGGTAAAGTTAGTCTTTATACTTCTTTGAATGAAGAAGTAAAGGGTGCCAACATGAGCCGTTATTCACAAGTCGTAAGCAAAGCCCTAGACAAGGGGTATATCAGCATCCATGCCATAAAGGACATGTTGGGTGCTTGTAAGCATCGACTTGGTTCTTCTGAAAGTTATGTAACAGCAAAGTTCCCATTCTTTCTGAAGAAAAAGGCTCCAGTTTCTGGTGTGGAATCTTTCTCAAAGTATCCGGCTATTCTTGAGGGTCGTGATACAGTTCGTGACGGACTTCGTCTATTCGTAACGATTGGTGTTCAGTATATGTCTCTTTGTCCCTGCTCTCGTCAGATGTCAGTTGTTGGAACAGACGAGAAGGGTGAAGTTTTTGGAAAAGGTGCTCATAATCAAAGGAGCACAGGAACACTAACAGTCAGTCTTCGTGATGTTAATCTTGATGATTCTAATGCTTTTGTTTGGTTGGAAGACCTAATTGACATTGTTGAAAATTGTGCAAGCTGTCCTATTTGGAATGCCTTGAAGCGTCCAGACGAGCAGTATGTAACAGAAGCGTCGTATCGCAATCCCAAGTTCGTCGAAGATGTCGCTCGCGATGTCGCTCTCATTCTTCAAAAGGAAGAATGGGTAAATAGAGTTAATGGATTCTGTTTTGTCACCGAGCATCACGAATCGATTCATCAATATGATGCGGTTTGTGTAAAGCGTGGTGGTGAAGTCTATATTCCATAAGAGATCCAGAAAGAGGTAAATCATGGTAGATGATAGCCAGGCAAAAGAGCGTCGGGATGAAATCTGGATTCATAAATTTGATGAAGAAGCAGCTCAAAGATTTCGCGAGCACGCAATTCGTTTAGTTCGCGAAGCTCCTAGTTCAAGCCACCCAATTGTAGTTTATATTGATAGTTATGGTGGTTATGTTGATTCTCTTGCTATGATGATCGAGACAATGGATGAGATTCCCAATCCAATCTATACTGTGTGTCTTGGTAAGGCTATGAGTTGTGGAGCTATTCTTTTATCTCATGGTGATCAAAGATTCTGTGGTCAGCATAGTCGTGTCATGGTTCATGAAGTGTCTAGCCTTACAGGTGGTGATGTTCATGATATGCTCAATGACACAAAAGAAGCCCAAAGATTGAATAGATATTTTATGGGTCTTCTAGCAAAGAATTGTAACATCAAAGGTGGCTATAAGGCTCTTCGTCAAATGATTAAAGAGCGTGATGGTCGTGAGTGGTGGATGGATGCCCAAGAGGCAAAGAAGTTTGGCATTATTGACCACGTCGGAACACCACTAGTGGAAGCAGCAATTGTTTATATTACTTCCACTCATAAAAGGCAAGTATGATAAGAAAGATTCTTTTTATTGGAGTAATATTGACGGCAGCCACAACAATGAGTGGCTGCCGTTTGTTTTCTCGACCCGCCGACAATATGAACGATCCCTTTGTGCAAAGAGTAATGCAGGGGTCAGCCATAAAAGAGGTTCGATATAAGGGTAAAATCTGGCGGGTATGTATGGCTCCAAATACCTACGCCACTGTAGGTGAGACCATGTATACAGAAGAAGAGGTGTGGAAGAAGACAATCGAGGAGCAAAGATTTACATATCTGCGTGGCCTTATTGCACATGAATCAGTACACACAGCACGGCAATTACAGTCTGGTGTGACAGTTTGGATGATTGGTTATTTTTTGAGTCCTTCTTTTAGATGGGAGGAAGAAAGAATAGCATATGAAACAGAATGGAAGGTTCAGGTGGCAGGTGGTTTTGTTTTTGTAAATGCAGATTATATAACCTTCGCTAATGATGTGTCTGGTTCCATGTATTATGGAATGACCGATTATAATACAGCCTATAGTTTTATAAAAGATACAATTGCAAAAATACAAGAGGAATTGAAAAAGTGATTCCAGTTTATCTACGCCTTACCAACTTTATGTCTCATATAAATAGCGAGATTAAGTTTGATGAACTTGATCCTGTTACCCTTATCGTTGGTATTATTAATGAGAACAATAAAAAATCAAATGGAGCTGGTAAGTCAGCGTTCTTTGATGGTATAACTTGGGCTCTCTATGAAAAGAGTAGAGCAAATGATAGCTCTAGTACAGGCATTGATGATGTTGTCCGTGGTGGAGTGGATAAGTGTGAAGTGGAGTTTCAGTTTCTTCTTGACAAAGACCTATACAGAGTTATTCGCTCTCGTGATAGAAAGAAGCGTAAGTCTGACCTCTCTTTCCAAGTGAAGAATGGAGCAAAATGGCACTCTGTAGCAGCAGATAGCAAAAGAGAAACCAACAGCAATGTTGTCAGTACGATTGGAATAGATTATGATGTGTTTGTAAATAGTGTTTTACTTAAGCAACACGAAGCAGCTGCTTTTGCTGATATGACTTCTGGTGAGAGAAAAGAACTGGTAACCAAAGTTTTACAATTAAGTTATTATGATGAATATGTTACCCAAGCCAAGAAACACCTCGACGAACTGAATCAAAAAGCATTGGAGTTTGACACCTTTATCCAATCTCATGGAAATGCTGAACAAGAGAAGGTGGCAGCAGAACAAGAGATTAAGACCCTAAAAGAAAAAATAGAAGTTTATCAAAAGAGAGTTGTGTCTCTTGGTAATATTCTAGAAAAGTTGCGAGACGAACAGGGAGCAGAGGGTCGCAAACTTCAAAGTGTAAAAGATTTATTTACACAACGCGACCAGATCAAACTGCGTATCCAAAAAACTACCAATGACATTCGAGATATAATGGAATCCATCAAGAGGTCCCAAGTAACCATAGAAAAGCTAAAAGAATCTGTTATTCAAAAACAAGAGCGAATAATGCAGATTAAAAAAGAACGCGGGGACTCTTCGGTTTTAAAAAGAGAAATTCAAGAGTGGAGTGATAGGGTAAAGATTATAACGGACAGAAAAACAGAAGCTGTTGTGCAGGTTGAGACTCTGACACGACAAGTAAAAGAAATCCACTCTGAAATGGATAAGGTAAAAAGACTAAATGAAGGAATATGTGCTACTTGCTATCAGCCCATTACAGCAAATTGCAAGCAAACAACCATTGATGTACTGGCTACCAAGTTGCACATAATAGAGAAGAATCTTGCAAAGAACAAAGAAAGACTAGATGAAGCAAAGAAAGAGCTCACAGAGGCAGAAAAACATGCTGTTGAGGTCCAACTTAAAAGGGACAATTTTAACAATCTTCAACAAGAAGGGCGCATGTTACTGGAAGTGGTCCAAACCGAAAAGGACAACTTTGTAACATATTCTAGATTACTGGAAGACAATCAAGCACTAAAGAAGAGTAATACAGAGTCTCTTAATAGTGCCCAAGAGGAATTGGTAAAATGCATTGAGAAGATAGACGTCATAGGGCAAATCAGTGAGGGGAGATTTAAGGAAGTTTCGTATGAAATAAAAGAAAAGAATATAGAACTTGAGTCATTGCGAGCAGGACTTGGGGACTTACAAAAGAAAATTGGTGGTTTGGAAGAAAGAATTGAGCATCAACAACAGATCATTAAGAAGATTGAGGTTCTAAAAGAGCAACGGGCAACTCTCGATAAAGAACGCCGCATAGAAAAGGAATTAATAAGTGCTTTTGGAAAGACTGGTATCCAAGCTCTAATCTTGGAAAATAGTGCAATAGAGATTGAAAAAATAGCGAATAACCTGCTTTCTAAACTAACAAATGGTAATGTCAATATCAAGATTCAGACTCAAAAGCCAAATCAAGATGGTACAATGAAAGAGGTATTCGACATCATCATTACAGATGAGTACCATTCGAGCCCGTTTAACATGTATAGTGGTGGCGAGAAGTTCAGGATTGCGTTCGTAGTTAGAATGGCATTGAGTATCTTATTGTCTCGCCGATCAGGAGTCAAAGTGGGCGCTATTTTCTATGACGAAGCGTTCCAAGACTTAGATGAAGATGGTATTGATAGAATGATTGAAATCTTTAAACTATTATCAGACGATTTCAAGTATCAGATGGTGATTACACATACTAGTCAGTTAAAAAACCACTTTAAGGATGTTTTAGTGGTAAATAAAGGTTCTGAAGGGTCTTTTGTCACTAAAAAGTATCGATAATCCACTCTATATTAACGATGGATGTAGTCTATAATAAAAGGAGATAAAATGACCGTTCCAGAACAAAAAAGTGTTCCAGAACCAGAGTCAATACGCCTTCCTCACAGGAATGTTAACTACTTGCGAGACCCTGTTTTACTTGCTCAAACTACTTCAAAGGTAGCGATTTCTGGTTCTCAATATCACGATCCTAGAGAATTAGGTCCGCGTCATATAAGGTTTGATTATGATGTGGATGTTATCTCTAATCCTTTTATAAACGATACAACCTATACGGTTTATACACCTGACGACCAAGACATTACCATAGATTCTGCTGATGATATACCCCAAGATTATTTCTTACCTCCTGATGGAGGTGGGCAAACTTTATTGCGACCTTTTGTTGATCCAGTAAATAAAATCTTGGTAACCCATCATTTTGACAGGAAGCATCTTACTTGGGTTCGCATGGTAACTCGCTTGAGAAAAGATGTTAATATACCTAGACCACCAGCAAATCAGTTTAACATAAGTCCACAATACTATTATAAATCTCGTGGAAATCGCTATGTAAGATATAAGCCAAAAGTAAGACAAATAGCCCGTCCTCGCTATCTGTCAGATAGAATTTACGAAGGTCGCTCTGGTCTTTCAGGTGAGGGCATGGGAGTAGGAGTATTTAACGGTGGATTTAGATAATACAAGGAGTTAAGATGGCAAGTACACCATTAAGCCAATTACAAACGTTCCAAACAGCTGTCGATGCAATGGATACCGCAATTCGTTCACAAATGAGTGCTGTAAATAATTCAGCTCGAGGCGATATTGCCGTTACTTATGAATACAATGCCAATGGTACAATTACAATTAAGATTGTAACTGTATCTCGTACTTTGAGCACAGCACAACAAACTCTTGGAACAGTAACTGTAACATAATAGTTAGTAACTAGTAACTAGTTAGAAAGACAAAATGGAAAGTGAAATAATACACACTAGCGCTTCACGACTATCGTCTTATAAACAGTGTCCAAGAAAATACTATTATAGATATATTAAGAAGCTTCCAGCTCTTGACCATTGGCCCCATCTCATAAAGGGAAATTTTGCACATGCTGTTTTAGAGTGTTGGGTTTCGAGGTTAATGGACAAAGAGGAGCCACGAGCAGCGATGATTGCTGCCTATGAAGATACAAAAGTGTCAATAGAGTTTAAAGGGAAAGTAGAAAAGTTTCTTGAGGAGATTAAGCCCTGGCTGAAACAAGCATTGTTGGCTTATGAGACAAAGCACTTTAACCCTGCGTTAATTGAGGAGAAAGTGGCTTTTAAATATCGAAAAATTGAAGTGACGGGACGCATAGATAGAATAGATAATATAGACTCAAGAAAGATTAAAATCATCGACTATAAAACCAGTAAAAGTTCTAATTATTTGACCCCACTTCAGCTTGGAATTTATAATATAGGGGTTAAATACGGCTCACTAAAAGAGTTGTATGGTCAGAAGGATGTAGAAACAGCTTATGTTTTACTCCGTCACGAAATGAAAGAAGTACCATACTCCTTTTCAGAAGAGCAGCTAGAGGAAATTTTAGGTCAGATTGAGGAGACAATCGATACAATAGGAGCAGACAAGACATGGGAGCCATGTACATCACAGCTATGTCAGTTTTGTGATTATTTTATTATTTGTACACAAGAAACAAAGGGCTCGTTTGATTTAAGTGATGACTCATTTGATTTTTAAAGGAGTAACAACTGATGGTTATTGCTGAAAAATTGAAGGTTAGTTGGGGTACTTTCGGAAAACAAATCAGTGCAATTGTAAAGATAATCAGTGGTCGACCGACAGAATATACAAGAGTAGTAGGAATCAGTCGCGGTGGTTTACCACTTGGTGTTGCTCTGTCTCACAAACTTAATCTTCCCTTTTCCGTAGTGGGTGTAAGTAGCTATAATGATGACACGAATGAACAAGAAACTTTGATTTGTGACACACCAGACGTTATATTCAAAGGATGGGAAGGAAACATTCTGATTGTTGATGACATTGCAGATAGTGGGCAGACGCTCAAGTTTCTTCGAGAGAAGACAAACAAATATCCCAACATAAAGTGTACAACAGTCACAGTCTATTACAAAGAACGATCTATCATAAAGCCAGATATTTATCTCGAGATAACAGACCGTTGGGTCGTGTTTCCTTGGGAAACGAAGTAAAGGGAGACCAGAATGAAGCGAAAAGGTGAAAAGGGCGAAAAGCGGGATGTGAATCCCAATTTAGCACAAGCAATTAAAAAGGTCAACGAAACAGTTAGGGGATTTGGATTTACCCAGGAAGAGATTGGTCAAGCGAAGAAGGATCTTTCTCACTATATGCCAAAAGAGGTATTCTTTGACAAATTCCGTGACGACAAGGCATCAGGTATTCAGGGTTCCGCTTTGCTTTATGCTATTTATGCTCCTCAAATTGTAAGTGATTATTTTAAAGAAGAAAGAAGGATGGGAGAATCAGGAAGTCAAAATCCCAAATCACGTAGAATACAATTTGAACAATTTGCTGGAGACATTGAAGATTACATTCAAAATGTATTTACTGGATATCATGACGATCAAGAGCGTCTTAAGGGTGGAGTTTGGAGTGTAGCGGTTCCTAGCTCAACAGAAAAATTTAATTCCTATGCTTACGACCCAACTATGAACGATTCAAGAAAGAGTCTTTGTCCTCATTGTAAGGTTTCTTTTTGGCCAGTCTCTGCAGGTAATGGCAATCCAAAGTATAAAATGACAGGTGGCAAACCACTGCGTGAGTGGCGTGAAACACCCGACCAAGCTCCGGAGCATATTCGCTTTAATCCTTCAACAGGTGAAGAAGTAGAAGCAGGTGGTTATTCTTATTGTGGTGGTCGTTTTAAAATTTATGATGTTACTGCTCCCGATGGTACAATAAACATAGAAGCAGCAGAAAAGCTTTCTGGTATGAATTGGGATCAACTACGTCAGCAAGATAGAGTTAGAACCACAGCAAAAGAGGGCAGCCTTAAACATTATTTGGTTGATGAATACTTGCCAGAAGTTGAGAAAATCTTAGGTGGAAAAGTCTCTTACATGAAGTTTAGTGATGAGTGGGTGTTTGAGGATAGTGGTGTATTATATCGTCAGTGTCGTCATCCTATATCTTTAAGGTCACCTGCATCAGTAATCCATGACCGCATCTATCAATATACCTTCAAGGTCACAGAAAAGAAGAGTAGTGGTCGTACAAAAACTATTATGGTTTATTATTGTCCGAAATGTCCAGGTGATTTCAGGGATAAAGAAGGTATTACCACGATAGAAGGCCCAGGACGTGTTGTAGAGGTAAAATGTGACGATTGTGGTGCTTTCTTTAATATTGATGAATTACCATCAGACCATATTGATTCTATGTCATGGACAGACCCTATAGCTTCATTAAATGTTCCTACAATGGGTGAAGAAGGTGTTGCGTCAGAGTTAATTGATACAGTGGGGCGTCGAGACATTGGACCTATTGAAGTAGAAATGGCAGAGATTTTTGAGATTTTTGATAAAGAGATTGAGCAAATAGCAAGGACTCTAAATGTTCAGGGTGCACAATATGCCAAAGAGATATTGATGGACTGGACTATTAATAGTCTTTCTTATAGAGAGTTGACAGAAAAATATCTTGTTGGAATTTATAGACTACATTACACAGAATGTGCAGATTGTGGCTACACAGAAGATGAAAAGCCCAGTCCTAATCCAGGTCAGAATGCAAGATATGACCAAGGACTACCCGTAGTTTTGTTACAGTGTCCCAATAGAAAGACTCACCCCAATCACAAGGTCAATCTTCCACAGATTGCAACTCCACAGAGCGGGGTAGTAGAGATAGAGCCTGACGAACTAGACCCTCAACAACAATTAGCAGTGTCGCGGGACGAAGCAGTAACTCAAAAGAAAACAGATGCAGAAATTGCAGCTTCTATTCAGGATGACAATGAGCGTCGTCGTTTCCTTGGAACAAACTTAATCTATCATGGTGATTCACGTGGTACAGGTCGTCCAGGAATCAGCTATCAAGTTCTTGACATTGAGCATGGTATAACTCAAGAATTATCAGATTCAGATCCGAGGTCCTACAAAGGAGAGAATGGTAATATTTCTCAATATACTATTCAACCTGCAAAGCGTCTAATCGAAGCAATAGTAGGAGCTTTAGCACAGAACCCTAGAATTCGTGAAAGATATCAAGATGCTCTCGATGTTCTAGATGATTGGGTTAAGGGAATGGGGGAATCTTCGACTCGTTTTGCAAAAGTAAAAAGTTTTTGTAGAACAAAGATATAAGTAAGAGGTAAAAGAAAGATGATAATTGTTGTAATTGGAAGAGCAGGCTCTGGTAAAACAGCTGTATCCAAGGAAGTTTGCAGATTGATGAACCTTCCTCTTGTAGAAATGAGCACAATAGTACAAGGTTTTCTTAAGGCCTCCAAGGAACAACGGGGACAAATCAACAAAGACATATCAGTTCATGAAAAACAAGATCCCGATTGGCTTTGGAAACTTGTTTATGATGCCCTCCAACAACATAATTTCCATTGTGTACTTTCCGGAATTAGAGAACCTTATCTTCTTCACAAACTTCGTCAACTGAAGCAAGAGGTTTGTGTTATAGGTCTTGAGGTTAGTTTGTTCAATCGTTATTCGCGATTGTGCAATCGTGATGGTTTTATGAGTGTCAAAGATTTCAGAAACATAGATAACGGAACTAAAGAAAAAGATGGATATGTAGGTGACAACGAGTTGGGAATTGATATTACCCTTACTGGTTGTGATTTTATTGTAGACGCAAACGGAACTTTAGAGGAGGTAAGACAATCAATTGAATCAGCCCTAATGACCAAGAGAATTATTCTTCCACAGAGTGTAAATATAAAAAACAGAAATCAACTATAATTTAAGCAAGGAGTCAGAAAGACATGGTGAAAACAAAAATCGCACAGTTAGCCCCCAAGTTTGTACTAACAATTATGGATGATGATGTTGCTGCTCTTGAGCAACGAAAGGCAGAGCTTTGGGAAGCCAAGAAGGGCGACATCGTTCTGAAGGGTTTCCGTAAGGGTCATGTTCCACGTGAGCATGCCGAAAATGCAATTGGATACGACAACGTTTATGAAGATTTGGTTCGCGAAGTAGTTGCTCGTGGAATCCAAGAAAGTGGTCACAAGGTAGTTGGTGTTGGTCAAGCATTCATTGATGTTTTTGCCAAAGACCAACCAGTAGTCGCTCGTGTAGAAGTTTGGCTGGAACCAGCAGTTCATGCTCTTGATGCTTCTGGTAAGAAGACATATGAAGGTATCGAATTTGAGGTGCCAGAAGTTTTGGTTGAGGATGCTGAAGTAGAGGCGATCATTCAGCGTATGCGTGATGCTGCTGCTACAACAAAGACAGTAGAACGTGAAGCAGGTAATGGTGATGTTGTTATTATTGATTTCGTAGGTAAACTTGCTGACGGTTCTACCTTTAAGGGAAATACTGCAACCAATTATCAAGTAATCATTGGTGCTGGTATTCTTCTGGCAGAGTTTGAGTCCCAGCTGGTTGGTGTGAAGGTTGGAGATGTAAAAGATGTAACACTGACATTCCCAGATACTTGGCCAGCCAAGGAACTTGCTGGAAAGCAAGCAATTTTCTCAACAACAGTGAAAGAAGTAAAAGAGCGGAATCTTCCAGAAGTAAATGACGATTTCGCCAAGCAAATGGGTTATGAGAGTGTCGTTATAGCTCGTGAGAAGATGCGAGAAGGTCTCCTGCTCAATAAACAACAACAAGTACAATCTCAAGTTGAGCAACAACTTCTCACAGGTTTGATTAAAGCAGTAAATGTTGACCCAATTCCAGAGTCAATGATTCAGCAACAGATTGGTGTTCTGATTCAAAACATGCTTGATGGTGTTGGGATGAAACTTGAGGATTATCTCAAGAAGGCAAAGGTAACAAAGGAAGAGTTAATTGCTCAACATCAACAACCTGCTATGATTGATATTCGGGCTCGTTTGATTCTAAAGGCTATCGCTGAAACAGAGAATCTGGTTGTTACACCAGAAGAGGAAGAACAAGCTCTGAAGATTGCCCAAGCAACTCAATTCAAGGACATGGATATTGAGACTCTACGTAAACAAATTGATCGTGAGGCTCTTCGAATTAACATCTGTGTCAAAAAGGCGATGGCTCTTGTACAAGAGAAAGCAGTTCGTAAGGTAAAGTTGGAAGGTGGTCCTGCTCTCCAACAGTAATAAAGAGGTTGTCGAGTGAGCGGGCGTAACTTAACGGTAAAGTGCAACCTTGCCAAGGTTGATAGTGACGGTTCGAGTCCGTTCGCCCGCTCCACTTTTAATAAACAAGGTATTCTGAAACATTATGAAAAATAATCACGTCTACATTAAAGCAATTTGGTTTGAGCGAAACACAGAAACAGGACTCATGGAAGTCATTGTTGATTCTAATCATGGAAGTTTTGTTCTTCGTGATGATGTACTTGACCCAACTGTTATAGGGCGTGTTTATGATTATATCAAAGAAAAGGCAACAGAAGTAATTAATTTCCACATTGCCGAACAGACACAAAAAGCACTAGAAAAAACATCGGTAGATCGTGCTCGGGAAGCTCTCAATAGTATTGGACTTCCCGAGACACCCGATAATAAGTAATATGAAAGCTAAAACCACTGGTTTATCCAGTAGGTTAATGTAGGTATAGAAGAAATACCCGCTATCCCCTATTTTGACCTTCCTGTATTCACCTCTGGTTTTATTATCAATAAAGCCAGAGAGACAAAAGTGAATAATCTTCAAGTTACATTTTCTTGTTTTTTCAGATTGAATCAGGGATGATTCTTTAGGAGGTATTTCTATGTTTGTATTACAAAATCCAGTATATGGAGAAGATTACAAGGAAGGTTATGTCTTCTTCTCTTACACTACTGAAAATATTGTATCAGCAGGTCTTGCTTTGTTTCAAGCTTGTGAAATGAAGTCAGGATTACCTGTATCGCATTGTGGTATTATTAGTGGACCAGGTCGTTGTTTGGAGTCTACGACTCCTACAACGAGGGAGGATGACTTCATTAGGGAATATGTTAATGACCCACATACAATAGTATTTTTGAGAAAGCCTAAGGGCTGGACACCTGAAATGGCTCAAAAGATGATTGCAGAAGGTCGTAAACATATTGGTGAAAAGTATGCCTATCTTGGACTTCTTGGTTCTGCAATTCGAATTATATTTAGTTGGGGGTTTAAACTATTTCCGAAACTTCGTTATAAGGATGATCCATTAAACTCGGATAAGACAACCTATTGTTCAGAGTATGTCGCTCTTTGTATGAGAGCAGGAGGTATGGGTAAGGTTGGATGTCTTGCTTATAATCCAGAGAATGTTTATCCAAGTACATTGTTTGAGGATAAAGAGATTTGGACAGATTGGAATGCTAATATTATTCAGGAAAAACTAGCTAAAGGTAAATTAGTCGTTTAATAGAGGAAAGAAAGCAAAGCAAGTATGGGAAAGATACATCATTGTCATATGCATGTCCATAGCGAATTCAGCTCTTTGGACGGGTATATCAAAATACCAGCACTAATAGATAAAGTAGTTAAAGATGAACAACCAGCAATAAGTATTACTGACCATGGTTTTCTTGGTGGATTATTAGAATTCTTCAAAGCATGTGAAGAAGCCAATAAGAAAGCAGGTAATCAGGTTGTAAAGCCGATTGCTGGAATGGAACTTTATATAGTTAATGACAGAACCCAAAGAGTAAAGGGTGAACACAACAAACATCTACTGGTTCATGCTCGTAATCAAACAGGATACAAAAATCTACTAAAACTTCATTATGAAGGCTATGCAACAGGTGGTACCTTTGTTTATGATAGACTTGTTCCTCGTATTGATAGAACCTTGCTCACAAAAGAAACTTGCAAAGGTTTAATCGCTACCACTGGTTGTCTTGCAAGTGAAATAAATGCGTTATTAAGAGAAGATAAGTGGCAAGAAGCGATAAAGCTAGGTGAATACTACAAAAGTGTATTTGATCGTTTTTATGCAGAACTTCAGCCATCCTACCTAATTGGCGAAGCACAAGCAGCAGCAAATGATAAGATTACCAAACTCGCTGAGTTGCTTGATATTCCCCTAATCTGTACAACTGATTCCCATTATCTCACTCCTGAAGAAAGAGATGAGCATCAGTTAATTCTTGCTATTCAATCCAAAAAAGATATTTATGATGATACTCGGTTTTGCTTTGATGCAACACCACTTCTATCAACTGACCAAATGATTGAGCATTTTGGTGAGAAGATTGTAGCCAATACTCAAGAAATGGCAGAGATGTGTGAGTATCCGGACTTCCTACGATTTAAGGGGTATCGCTTACCAAAATATCCCGTTCCCTCTGTTAATCCTGAATACGAACAATGGAAACAAAACAAACTTATTGAAGAAAAAGACGAGAGTTATAAGTATTGTATGTTCTTGGTTGAGAAAAGTTGGAAAAAGAAACTTCATTATACACAAGCTGAGCCAGAACTTGCCAAGCAGTATCAAGAGCGTCTTGATACCGAAATCAATGTAATTAAGACAATGGGATTTATTGACTATTTCTTGATTGTATGGGACTTTGTTGATTGGTGTAAGAAGAATGGTATAATGACAGGATGTGGTAGAGGTAGTGCTGGTGGATGCTTGTTATCCTATCTACTGGGCATCACAAAACTGGACCCATTAAAATATGACCTTCTATTCTCACGATTCCTGAATGCAGACAGAGTAAGTTTACCAGATATTGACATGGACATTGACAAGGCAAGGCGTGACGAAGTAAAGGCGTATCTTGCTTCCAAGTATGGTCAAGACCATGTTGCTTCTATTGCTACATTCTCTACAATGAAAGTTAGAGCATGTATTAAAGATATCGTTCGTTCTTTACGTTTAGGTGGTGATAAGGCAGCAAGTTTTGAATTAGCTGATAAGCTTAATAAAACATTGGAAGACCAAAACGACGACATTTCCTTTAAAGAAGCAATGGCTATTTCAGAGTTTAGAAAGTTAATAGAGTCTTCAGAATATGCAGAGTCCAACGGGCATAAGAGTGTCGGTGTGTATGCCGAAAAATTCGAGGGACTGATTCGCCAAACCGGTATCCATGCGGCGGGTGTTATCATTGGCGCTGAACCACTTACAGACACTATTCCGCTGATGGTGGATAAGAATGGTGTTGTAGCATCTGCTTATGATGGTGCGACTCTGGAAAAAGATGGATTCTTAAAGATGGATTTGTTAGGGTTAAAGAACTTAACAATCATTACTGACACTTTTGCTAATATAGAAAAGATTCGTAATGAAAAATTCGGTGGATTCTACACAAAGGGTATTGATGTTTTCTATGATGAACCAGATATGATGTTTGAGCAAAGATTTCAGAAAGCGTCAGAGGGAAAGAAGAAAGCATCTTTGGCTTTTAAAACACTTCGTGATGGTAAAACAAACGGAGTGTTCCAAGTAGAAGGTCAAACGATGCGCGAATTGTTAAAGGGAGTTCACACAAATAGTATAGACGACATTGCAGTAGTATTAGCCTTGTGTCGTCCTGGTCCTCTAGCGTCTGGACTGACAGCAGAGTATGGTAAACGAAAGCGAAGTGGTGAAGATAAGGATGAATGGTATTTGCATCCAAGTTTAAAGCCAATTCTTGGTAAAACCTATGGTGTCGTATGTTATCAAGAGCAGTGTATGCAAATTGCTGTTAGGTGTGCAGGATTCACAGAGCCAGAGTCTGATACTTTGAGAAAAGCAATTGGTAAGAAAATTTACAAATTAATGATGGAGTATAAAGAGAAGTTTGTGCTTGGGTATATGAAGTATAATGACATTACAAGAGACACTGCAGAAAAGATTTGGAAGTTGATTGAGGAGTTTGCATCTTATGGATTTAATAAATCCCATGCTGTAGGATACGCCCACACAACATATGAAACCGCATACCTGAAGGCCAACTATCCTGCAGAGTTTTTCGGTGCTCTCTTGTCAAACGAACCTGACCAGCTGAAAATCAACTCTTACATTCGTGAAGCGTCAAATAGTGGTATTAAAATTAAGTCAGTCAATATTAATAAGAGTACAACACGATATGAGGTTGAGAACATCAACACGATTCGTCGTAATCTTACAACTCTAAAGAATGTGGGTGCACGTGCTGTAGAAGACATTCTGGAAAAGCGTCCATTTAAAAATATGGTGGATTTCTTGACTCGTACAGATTCTAAGAGAGTTACAAGTCGTGTCATAGAAGCACTAATCAAGGCAGGTGCTTTTAATGATGCCTTTGCTGACGAAAAAATACCACGAAAGACATATTTTGATTTCTATGATGATTGTCGCAAGAAGATAAAACGTTTCGTAAAGAGAGCCCAAGAAAATGACGAGAAAGAAGGAGTTCCAATCAGGTTAGAGGAAGAGATAATGAAAGACTTCCCAGCGTATGATTGGAAGAATCCAGTCAATACAAGGCTTCGTAAGCAAGATGGACAAACAGTAGAAATTGAGACACCAGTACAAAGATTCACAAAAGACCCACGGGAAGAGTGGAGGGCAAGTGAAATTGTGGCATTTGAGAGTGAAATCTATGGTGCTCCTGTGTCATTTAATATCTTTGACTTCCACCATACAACAGAAGTTGAATTTAAAGAGAAATTTGACCCAATTTATAGGTTCGGTCAGCCACTGGATGACTATGATAAGGATACACAGGTTTATATGATGGTTGTTGTCCAGGGATGCTTAAAGAAGAGTCCATATAAAAAGGACCCAAAGAAGTTTGTCAGACGATTCCAGGTTGAGGATAGAACTGGTGAAGGCATCATAACAGTGTTCCATAAAGACTATGAAGACAACCCAACTACTTGGAAGAATGGTAGTACGGTAGTCATTGATTGTGCTGTAAATGAGTTTAGGGAAAGAAAAGGATTAGTTGTAAATAGAGTTGTAAAAAATTGTGGTGGAATTGATGAAATAGTGTAAGGAGTAAGTATGGAAAATAAGCCAACAACAATTGAGGTTATCGTAGGTGGAGTATTCATTCTTGCTGTTATCATTATGTGGGCAATGTGTCCAGGAGGATTACCGTAATGAGAGTTGTTGACCTAGACAGTGAGCCAGAGTATAAAGGTAAGCTATGGCGATGTGCAGAATGTGGTGGAGCACATAGAGCAAAAGATATGGTAGAAATTGAGTTCCGAGAAACACAACTTGGTTTCATTGTTTGTCTTGATTGTCTTTCTCTTCTTCATTCTACCACTTCACCACTTTCTGTATTGGTACAAACTGGTAAGGATACACAATGAAAGTAAGATGGTGTACCGAGAAGGACCATGGAGATTCCCACTACTGGTGTGAAGGATGCAGTGGGCTATCAAAAGAGGCCTTTATAATCTATAAGATGCGTGGAGATTTGGTGTTCTGTCTTAAATGTATGCAAGAATTACAAGCTGTCATTTCTCCACTCACTCTTTTGGTACAAACAGGGAAAGATACTTTAGAGGGTAGATAAATGAGTCTAATTGTCGTTGATAGAGTAAAGTCTCAACAAGATAGTACAATAAAATATATTTATAAAACCCATGACAACTTGATTGTTGAGTTTTCATATATTGATAAAAACGATGGTAAGGATATTATTTGTGTCCCGTGTCAAACAATGTGTTGCATGGGATGTAAGTTCTGCCACACGACTGAATACATAGGCAAGATTAGGTGCCGTAATCTTTTAGGTGGAGAAATATTAGAAGGTGTAAAGTTCATTTATGATGAACTGAAACTTGGCAAACAGGTACTTCTGGTATCATATATGGGGTGTGGTGAACCAGTATACAATCCTGACAATGTTGTGAATAGTATGACATACATCCAAAGAGATTGCCCTGCTCCTTTGGTTAGATTTGCCATTGCCACTTCACTACCCGCTAATCGTTGGCTTGACTTCTTTGCTATGACACGGGACATTGCAAAGAACAAGTTGCAAGTTAAATTGCATCTTTCATTACATTATACAATAGACCAAATCAGGCGCGAATGGATGCCATGTAGTTTGGACATCATTCCAACATTATCGGCAGCCGATTTTTATAGAAAGTTGACAGGTAATAATGTAGAAATTCATTATGCTTTGATCGAGGGTGTGAATGATACTGAACAAGATGCTATTCTGTTGACAAACTTCCTGAAAGACCGTGATTTTAATATCAAGTTTCTATTTTATAATGAGAAATCAACTCTTGATGCAAAAGCAAGTTCTAAAGACAAACTAAAGATTTTTAGGTCGTATTTTGACAGGTACAATATTAAGCATGAATATTATGTACCACCAGGGCTGGATGTTGGAGCAAGCTGTGGTCAGTTCCTGATGGACTATTATGTGAAGTACCAAGAAACAAAGCAAGAATGGCCAGAGACAATAAAGGTAAACATTAAGCATGTTGGGAAACGAGAGCCATTGCCCATAGATGAAGAAGATAAAGAAATTCTATAGGTGTCAAAATTCTGAATTCAGAGATAATCTATGAAAGGAAATCAAAAGAAAGGCAAGCAATGAATTTTTGTACAGACTTTACTCCTGATAGTCTTCCACAGGCTGCAATAGTAAATCCGAAATACATTCTGGACATTGGAGCGGTTCGCCCATACGAGGGTCGTCCAGCAATTATCACAGACCCAAAAGATGGTGAATGTGCTCTTCAACAGAATGGTATAGATTTAAGACTTGATGAAGTTCAGGTTGCCGAAGGATTTACCAGTTTCCATCTAAATAAAGTGGGAGATAATAAATGCAGTTATTGGTCTGTAATGCCATTGTGTGATGAAATGTTTCATCTCGAAGTGGGTAAGCAATATGCCTTTGACTTCATGGAGGAAATAGAAGTGCCCACAGGTATGGCAGCTTATCTCTTTATTAGGTCCTCAATGAACAGGTATTCAGGTATCTTCACCGTAGGACTTTACGATTCAGGTTTTCGTGGAAGATTGGGTGGTATTTTTCGGCCATTCATTGATACATATATACAAAAGGGCTGTAGAGCAGCCCAAGTAGTGTTCTTTACATCAGACAGCAATGGAGCCTATGCAGGGCAGTACCAAGACCAAAAGAAGCAGGTATAAATAGTAGGAGAAATATATGACAGAAGAAAATAAGACACCAGAAACACCTCCACAACCAGAGGTGGAAATCAAGGCAGAGGAAATCGTGGAAGTTCCAGTTGACATTGCAACATTCCAATCAAGTATCGACACTGCTCTTCGTACATTAGAGCGAGCAGCGAAGACATTGGAAGGTACTGTCGCTTACGAGAAGTTTGTTGAACAAATCAGAGCAGTAGTTGATACAACAAAAACTATCCGTACAGAAGTGTCACAGCTCAATGAGCTGGATAGCGTTCTGGCGGCAGCAAAGTTTACAAATAAGAGCGATGTTGATGCCAAGATTCGTAAGCGTGTGATTGATGAATTGTCAAAGCATTTCAAGATCACAAAGATTGGCGAAGAGGTAGTGAATGCTGACGAGTTGGTTGTTTTGGATGTCAATTCCACTAAATCGTCCGATGGAAGATTGCCTACCATAAAAGTACGCTCTACATCACAGCCAGTCGTGGAAAAAACTGGTTCTTCACGAAGTTTGAGTGATGCTGCAAGTCGTGAAAAACTTCGTCGCGAAGCTCGTGCAGAAGCAATGCAAGAAGCAGGAGTTCCACAAAATGTAATGAGTATTTATGAGAAAGCATTTGAGCAAGACACACAAGTAGTACGAATGGAGGACGATACAGAAGTGGCTGACGATAATGTTTCTCCAGAAGAAGCAGCTCGTATTTTTGGAAGTGAAGCAGACCCAGAGACGGCAGCTAAAATAGATGCTCTAAAGAGCAAGACACTTCCAAAAGTATTAAAGAGTGGTCCAATCGTTCGTGGAAATAATAAGGGCATTACAAGGAGCAAGTAATGTGGATAACTGGGTTACAGATGTAGTATTACTGATGGCCGCTGTGTTTATTTTTATCGTTCTTCCTGTCTTGGGATATGTCTATGACAGGCAAGAAAGACAAAACAAGAAAGAAGAAAAGTAATATGGCAGACAATGTAGTTCGTCTTGGCGACCTCATAAAGGTTGAAGGCTTAAATCCAATGAATATTGATGTTGGTTATATCCAGGATGTAAGCCATAAGGTTCCCAAAGATGGCTCTATCGATTTAAATGAAGCAGAAAGGTTAGCTACTATTTTTCTGCGGTGTGCTGATTATTGTGGCGAACTAATCAGCCAGGCAGTTAGATTGGTTGGTAATAAAGATGCCGAAAGGAAGTCAAAGAAAGCAGACGCAATAGAGGGTAAGATTGCCAAGGGTACACCAGCAACAACGGCTCGTGAAACCTACAGTAATGACCCCAAGTATGTTGAAGCCACAAATGCTCACACAGAAGCAGAGGCATTTTTGGTATGGATAAAGCAAAAGTATGAGAATCTAATCAAAGCCCATGTTCTATGTAAGGACCTTTTGAAGTCTCATGTTGAGAACCGAAGCAAGAGTGGGTGGGAAGGTGTTGACGATTTTGACCCGTTATCAGAAACAGGAAAGCAAGTGGGTCAGAGCAGTATAGAAAAATCGCATGACAAATCCAGTTTAGATTCGATTAATGTAGAAGACGATTTTAATATTGACGTTTAATTTTTTAAAACGTCAATCAATTCTTTAAACCCATTTTCATAATGGAGGATTCATTTATGACAAACGGTAAGAAGCTCGGCGAAGTTAGTTGGGATGAAGTTGAGGTCAAGCAAGGTAACGGTAGTGGAAGTGGAAACGGCGAAAGCATCTTCCTAAATATGAAGGAAGAGGGTAAGTATCGTATGCGTATCGCTTCCAAGCCACATCAATACTACTGTCACTGGGTAAAGACAAAGAGTGGTAAGAATCGTAAAGTAAATGCCACACTAGATGGAACAGACCCAGTGTGTCTCAAGGAAAACAAGGGTCCACAACTGAAGTGGCTGTTTAAGGTTTTGTTCCGTGACCCAGTCAAGAAGACAACGTCTTTGAAGATTCTAGACGCTGGCTCACAGGTTATGGCTCAAATCAAGACACTCCATGAGGATAAGGAAAACTTTGGAAATATTTCCAAGTATGACATTCTAGTAATCAAGGGTCCAAAAAACTCCAAGTCCCCAACCTATACCGTTCAGGCTCTTGGTAGTGAGAAAGCCCCACAGGCTCTTACACCAGAAGAGATTAAGATGGTAAAGGATTCAGCTGTTGAAGGTAATGAGACTTTTATTGATATGAAGAAGTTCTGCCAGTCCTGGACAGCAGAGCGTATCATGAACATTATCAATGAAGTTGATACCAAGAAAGCCCCAGAGGCTGCTGCTACTCAACCAGTTGCTGAAGAGGAAGACCAAAACCTTCTAGATAATGAGAAGGATTTCCTCGACCTTGATAGGCTGTGATTTAGTATTCCCAATCCCAATGGTACCCAATAAGGTACCACAATAAACCAAGGGAGCCCTCAATAAAATGAGGGCTCCTATTTTTTTAATGACAAATCTGGTGACTATGCTGATAGACTCCTTGTCAAGGGGCTATTATTATAGGAGGTCAGTAATGAGTCCAGGTGGTCACGCTCCAAAAGGTAGAGGTTCAAACTATGAATATAGAGTAAAACAATGGTTCATCGACCATTGTTGGGATGCACACCGCAACCCACTTTCAGGAGCAAGCCAACAAATTGCCGAAACAACAGGTAAGCATGATGTTCGAGCAAGCAAAGATGGCATCTTTTTACAGATTGAATGTAAGAAGACAGCAGAAGATGCGACTCACAAACTGCAAAGGAAGTGGATTAATAAGATAGACTTCAGTAACGACGAGTTTTTGGTGTTTGCTTTTGGAAGAAGTCCACATTACGCTTTAGTTCCAGAAATATACTACAAGACTCTTGACCCTTCATTCGTTGCCACTCCACGTTATATAGCAACTGGCGGTACCCTATTTACCTTCTATCGTAAGTGGCTTGATGATGAATCTTTGGTTTGCTTCTTGTGGGAAGATTACAAAGAACACTTTATTGCTCTTCCACTTGAAAATCTAATCACTCTAATTGTCAAGCGTGGTCCTCTCAAGGCGCTTCAACCTTTGGACTTTATCAACTCGCACAATAATGTAGAAGAATTGACTGCCTGGTACAAAGAAAATCAGTATAGACTTACCAACAAAGAGCGAGGTCATTATTATGGAAAGCTTCATAGATTGGAAAACAGCATTCCAGATGTTGACCCACTCATAAAAGCCGATTCCCAATGGTGGCGAGACACTTCTGACGATGTCATAATGAAATGTCCACATTGTAAGGAGTTGATAACCCATAAAGATGTCAGGGAAGCAAAAGAAAAAGAGAATGACAAACTATAAAAAGTATCTATACTTAATGTAAGTAGATATTTTGGAAACTATTTTGGAGGGAACAAATGTTTGAGTATAAGTGTAAATGGGGCTGGTTTCAGTGCTGGGGTGATAAGTTTCTTGGTAGATATGAGAATGATAGATTTATAGTCTTTCGCATAGGAAAGCTGGGTTTCCATTATGGATTAACAACTCATAAGGAGGAAAAGTGGCTTACTCTTGGTCTCCATCTTGGTTGGAGAAATGGTCTCACCAGCAGACTTACACTGGGTAAGTGGGAGTTGGTTAAGAGTATATTCTGGGCCCATGATTGGGACAACAAAGAGGAGTAAGAAGTATGGCTTTTACAGACGAGGAAAAACAGCAAATGTGGAATCTTGCTTTGAGTAGTGAAGCAGGAAGAGTTGTCTTATTCGATTGTTTGAAAGAACGCTATGGAGAGTTGAT
>Ga0315284_10002596_pt1 | contig 25821 bp, 17 predicted proteins | sample YL17G09_16_MG_FD_203696 | JGI IMG/M metagenome (GOLD analysis project Ga0315284, IMG submission 203696) | Sediment microbial communities from Yellowstone Lake, YNP, Wyoming, USA - YL17G09_16 | ecosystem: Environmental > Aquatic > Freshwater > Lake > Sediment | place: USA: Wyoming | collected...
GCAAAAGGTTTTTGAAATTCAAAGGGTAGCATTCTTACCAAAAGGTTTGGGTTGACATTGGAGATGACGAGGGGCGCTTGAAATATTTTTTCATCCTTTGTAAGGGCTCCTTCTACCCTCCCATCTTTTATCAGGATCTTTTTCACTTCTGTTTGAAGTCGGATCTCCCCTCCAGACTTGAGAAATGACTTTGCCATGGCTTCAGAAATCCTCCCCATGCCACCCTTAGGATAATAAAACCCTTCCATCAAAACCTTGTTGATCAAGATGGCCACAAAGAGGAAGGAGAGCCTTGAAGGAGGTTCTGTCGCTGGAAGGGTGTGGAGGGCCATTTTGATCTCCCCTCCCCGAAAGAGGCTATCCAAAATCGCCTTGTGGCTTGTTCGATGAAAACGGATGAGATTCCAGAAGTAAAAAGGGAAGAGGACTTTTCTGATCCACGTCACCTCAGAATAAGATTTTACTTCCTCCCCAATTTTTTTCACTAAGGAGAGATAGGTCCTTAGTCCTTTCTCTTCTTCCGGGAAGAGATCCAGAAGGGCCTCCGTATAGGAATGAAATCCACCCTGTGTGAGATGAACCTCAAATCCAGGGTAGATATTTTGGATGTGGTGAATAGGGATAAACTCGATCTCTTCGTGTGCCCCGATCTCCTTAAGAATTTTGAAAAATTCCCCTCCTTCCTGACATCCGCCGACAAAGGCCCCTGTAGCATCAAAGCTAAAACCTCCCCTTTCGAAGGAGACCACATAGCCCCCGACCTGTTTCTCCTTTTCAATAAGAAGGGTCTTTAATCCATTTTGGGCCAAGAGTGCCGCAGCGGTCAGGCCACCCATCCCGGATCCAATGACAATGGCATCCCACCTCTTATTATCCGACATGCTTCTCCTTCAAAAGAATTAAAAGAGTTGAAATAACAGAATGGAAACGAATTATAACAGATTCATCGAGGGAAGGAAATTTTAGGGTTTCACTCGGAACGAATTCTCCTCTTCCAGGCTTTGTGGAAACCAAAATTCATGGGACCAAATATTTGAAGGGACCGATGACATTTCAAAAGTCTTCTAAAAATCGACCTCCAAGAGAGAAAAGAGGAATTGAGCCATTCAAAACCCTCCTGGAGTTTCTCCGGGCTCATCCCTCTGGGGAGAAACGTGACATGCTCCATATCATAAAGATCCCATTGATCGGTCAGTATCCTTTCCTCCCCCTTTAGCCTTTTTCGAAGAAGGGTTCCTGGATAAGGGGTGAGGATCGGAAAGATGGCCCCATCCATCTTGACTTGATCGCAGAAGTCCAAGATCTTTTCAAAGGTGTCCGGAGTGTCGTGATCATATCCCAAGATGAAGGAGGCCAGGATGCCGATGCCGTGGTCATGAAACTTCTTCACCGCTTCGACTGGAGAAATTTTTGCGTTCGTCGGCTTTTCCATCAGGGAAAGATTTTCTGGAATGAGAGATTCGAATCCCACGAAGAGCGCAATGCAGCCACTTTGGGATGCAAGTTTGAGCAATTCCTCATCATTGACAAAACTGAGCGGAGCATGGCTGGCCCACTTGAATTTAAGGGATGCCATCTCCTCAAAAAGCATTTTGGCATAAGATCGGTTGCCCACGAGATTATCATCCACGAGAAAGAGAAAGATGCTCTTCTGCCTCAACCTTGTTAACTCTTCAATGACGTTGGGAATAGGTCTTGTCCGGTAACTTCTTCCAAAAAACGAAGAGACAGAACAAAATTCACACTGAAATGGACAACCTCGGGTTGTCTGAATGGTATTGGTGAAGAGATAACCTTTTTCGTTCACGAGATCCCTTCTTGGAATCTTGATTTCAGAAAGTAAAACAAGTCCATTATCCTTATAGATTTTTTTTAATCTTGACTCCTGAAAATCATTGATCACCTCTTTCCAGATCCGGTCTCCTTCTCCAATGACGACGGCGTCGGCATGGTTTAATGCCTCCTCAGGAAGGTGGGAGACATGAAACCCTCCGAGCACGACTTTCTTCCCTTTGCTGGCAAATTCGTCTGCGATTTCGTAAGCCCTGACTGCCTGTGGGGTCATCACTGTGATCCCAATCAAGTCCGCGTCAACTTCATAACAAATCCCTTCCAGGTTCTCATCGACAATCGAAACTTCCACATCCTCCGGTGTTGAAGCAGCCAGAGTGAGAACGCTCAGCGGAGGAAATTTGAATCCAATCTGCCCCCAGAGGTTTGATGGAGACCAGCCTGGGACAACCAAGAGAACCTTCATTTCGAAGTCCCTTCCCAAAAAGATTTGAGGTGGGAGAGAGCGATTTCTGTTAATTCATCGTGGTTTTTCTTGCCACCCAGGAGAAACCATCCCACCTTATAAATCCACCGATTGATGTTGTAAACGAGGGTATGGGTCACTTCTGTTCCAGGTTCCATCTTCTTCAAATCCCAGATTTCAATCCCGCCTTCGAAGATTCCATTCAAAAACTGAGAGATGATTTGTCGATTTATTTCAAGATGGATCACCTCTGAATCCCATTCCGGTTGAATTTGAAATCGAAGTTTGAAATGAGATTTGGTTCCTACACGAAATTCGCCGGAGGTGACCTTTTCGACCGAAATCTGTTCAATAGGACACCATCGCGTCTAGTGATCCGGATTGATGAGAATATTGTAGATCTCTTCCGGTTCCTTGTGGATCAGAGTTCGATGCTGATTCACCCTGCCCTTAAAGACCTTCTCTCCGATGGAATAAGAAGTTTCTGACTTGTTTTTAAGCCTTATCGCGAGCATTCTCCTTCCAATAAGGAAAAAAGTTAAACCACTGGTCCGGATATCGGCTGATCATCACTTCAAACCTCTTTGCAATCTCTTGAACACCCTGCCTCACCGCCTCATTCTTATCAACATCTATTCTTATCGGGATGGGTTCGCCGATGATTCCCCAGTATTTCATCTTTTGTTTAAGAATAACAAAAACCGGGATGATGATCGCACCCGTCTCCAAGGCTAATTGGACAGCTCCTGTGGGAAAGAGGGTCGGATGGCCAAAGAAGTCGATTTCAACACCCTGCCCTTCGTAGATTCGGTCTGCTACCATAGCCACGATCTCATTCCTCCTCAATCTTCTTGCGATCTCCAAAATCGCTAAGTTTGGTCTCTCCTTCGGATCGATTGTAATAGTACGAATCTGGACTTTTTCCCGAAGTCTTTCTTCATAACGGGAAAGATAGCGACTCTCTTCCCGAAGGGTGAGAACGTTGATTGGATAACCCTTTGAAGCTAATACATAGCCTCCTAATTCCCAATTGCCAAGATGCGGCGTGATACAGATCACACCCTTCCCTATCTCAAGGGCCTTCGCCAGGTTCTCCTCCCCCATCTCTCTTTCCACCCACTCATCTTTATTGGAGGGATTCAACCGGTCCATAGCCATGTAGTCCAAGAGCTTATGGCAATAGTTTAGGAAGCATTTTTTTGCCAGATGAGAAACCTCTTTTTCGGAATACCTCCCTCTTCCGATCACTCTAATATTTTTTTTCACATTCTCTCTCAACTTCTTGAGGATGAAAAAAACGAAATGGTTTCCGAGGGAAGCAAAGAATCGATGCAGACGTCTCGGGACCACTGATGAGAAGAGGTGAAAAAGGGAGATGAAGAAACTGACCTGCCTGCCGGTCAACAACGCCTCCTCCTTCTCTCTAAAAGGTCGATGAAGGCCTCAAGCCTCGTCTCCACACCTCCTACTGCTGTATGCTCATCAATAATCACGGTCAGGATGGGGATGTCGAGATCCTTCTGAACCTTCGTGAGGATTGTCTGTGCCACCAGTTCGGGCATGCAGGTGAATGGAAAAATATGAATCACCCCATCGACACCGTTCTTCGCAAAGAGGATGGTCTTCCCCACCGACTCGGTACTCTCTCCACCAGAATGGAACCGTAGGTAGGGTCGGGCATATCTTGCAGAAAGCTTTAATTGGTTTTTCCGAAAGGGTTTAAATCGGAATCGGTCATTGAGATAGTCGCTCAGCCAGACCGATTTAAGAACCTCGATGCCTTTTCGTGCCAGCCGCATATCAATTTCCATGTTAGCCGATGCATCCAAAAGAGTGAAGAGTTCTCCGACCATGGCCACCCTGAGCGGATGTGCCCCGTTTTTCTTCTCCATCCTTCTGAACCAAAGGGAGATGATAGAAACAGACTTGATGAGTTGGGGAAAGGAGAGGCTATTTTCGATCAAGTGGACGGTTTTTTCAAAGATCCGATCGGTCTCACCCGAAACCGCCTCATAAGGTTTGTAATGGAAATATTTTTTCATGGCCCAATCGAGGAAGGACATCCTGACCAAAACAAAGAAAAAAAGTTTGTAGAGCCCTGCTCTCGATTTTAAACCGGCGATCCTCTGCATCATGTCAAGCATGTCTCGGAGGTCATCAGGATTCTTGGCACTTCCCATGGTGAATGAGTATCCCAAATCTTTCAGGATCTGTTCCTGGATGACATCGAAATAGCCAAAGCGACAGGGTCCCCATCCTCCGGGCATAAAAATAGAGTCGGCTCCCAGTTCAAGGGCTTCGATCATGCTCCCAAGTGTAATCTTAAAAGGAAGGCAGGCAAATTCAGGAGCGTGTTTTGTCCCCAAGTCAAGGGTCTTTTTCGTCGGCCTGGGTGGAAGGACGATCTCCACCCCTGCATTTCGGAGAACAGGGCCAAAGGCCTTATGGAGCATACCCAAATAGGGAACGGAAAGTTTCACCTCTGATTCACTCCTCGATCGACCATCTCCAGAAAGGCTTCTATTCTGGTCGAGAAACCAACGTCTGAAAGGTGCTCATCGAAAACAAGGGAGAGAATAGGAACTCTTCCCTTGATCAAATGTTGGATCATTTCAAAGTTGAAGGAATCCTGACCGCATCCAAAGGAAGCAAGGTTGATAATCCCTTGAATCGATCTCTCCTGAGCAAAAATGATGGCCGATCCTACCATCTCTTTTCCGAAGGACCAATAGATCCTCTTGCGGAGTTTTTCTACCCCTCTCTCAATCTCTTGGTCGCTCAGGACCTCGATCATGAGGAGGTGATATCCTCTCCCTTCCACCTGTTCGACAATGGATCTTCTGAGAAAAGGGTCATACGTGTAATAAGGCCTGCCAATGATTCCTACCTTCACCTTTCCATCCTCTCTCAGCTTCTCCGGTATCTCTGAGGATCGACTTAAATGAAGGGCTTCTTCGAATGAGAAGCTTTTTCGAAGAAGCGTTCGAAAGCGGCCCTGCCTCTCCATCCCCATCGCATATGCCCTTTCCACTTTCTCTCTATTCTTTGAGAAGATCTTTCCCACCTTTAGATAGAAGAGTCTTTCTGCCTCTGTTCCATGGGCCTTACAGTGAATGGGAAGGTCGATCAGAGGGGGAAGGGACTCGATGGCACAGAGGACCATGTCCGGAAGACCGATCAACTTTGGACACATATAGGCATCGGATTCGATGCTGATATACCGAGGGACGAAAAGAAAATCCACCTTCTCCCTGAGCGATTCGATGTGGCCGAAATAGATTTTAATGGGTAGGCAGAGGTCGCTTGGTAAAAGCTTAGAGCCCTGTCTGATGGTTGCTTCCGTGGTGGGATCGGAGACGATCACTTCAATTCTTAAGGTTTCAAAGAACGTCTCCCAAACCGGAAAATAGCGATAGAAGAGAAGTCCCCTGGGTATTCCAATCTTTGTCACGCCATCCTCCGATGGGTCTTCCTTCGTTCCACGGTTTCAAGGAAAGCCTCTATGCGAGTGAGAACCCCTGTAGGACCTGTGTGTTCGTCAATCATCAGGCAGAGATAAAGAATCCCTCCATCTTCGTTGACCCTGTGTCTGACCAAGGGCTCGATCATAGAATCTACCCCGCAGGCAAAGCAGGTGAGGTAGATAAGACCATCCACCTGATTCGAACGAAGATAGTGAAGGCTGGCCCCCAAGATTTCTCTCCCAAAGGTCCAATAGATATCCTTTCCCAACTTTTGAATCTCGGAATCGATCTCCTCATAGGTCACCATCTCTTGGGTTAAGATGGAGGCACCGGCCTCCTCAAGGATCTTCATCAGATTGAGACTGAGGTAGGGATCATAGAGGCAATAAGGGTGGCTAACGATAGCAATCTTGTTTCTCAGATCCTCTTCTTGATGGGAAAGGCTATCCATTTCCCGTTTCGGAAAAAGCTCGGGGATCCTTTCTCCCCTCTTCATCCTCTCCCGAAAGAATTGATAGGCCATCTCACTTTTACAAAAGGCCTGCCTGATCTCTTTCGAGCCTTTTCCTAATGCAGAGACCATTTCAGCGAGGGATTTGGAAAGACTTGAATTTCGATACCGCTCATCCAAATAAGGGCTTAGAAAGGGTGGGAGGTTTGGAATCGAATACTTGAGCATTTCTGGCAGACCCGCCATCCTGGGACAGAAACAGGTGTTCGGCTCTAAACTGAGCAGGCGAGGGATGAACAAATAATCAACCTGGTCTTTGAGATAGAGAGTATGGGAATAGGCCATCTTAATGGGGAGGCAGGTATCATCATCGGCAAACTTGAAACCCTCCTCAATGAGACTCCGGTGGCTCGGCCTTGAGACCACCACCTCAAATCCCAGTTCTCCGAAAAAGGTGTTCCACAACGGAAAGTACCGGTAATAGGATAAAGCCCGTGGGATGCCAATCCGGATGGTCATTCTTATCTCTTTCTCTCTCCCGTAATATTCATGACCATTTCAGTCATTAGCTATCTGCAGGCTGCATTGGTCAAATGATTAAAACCATAATAATTCCCCCTCCCTCTTGATGGGGGAGGGTCAGGGTGGGGGTGGAGACACTTAATTTTCCCCCCCACCTTTACCCTGTTAGATAAGGTTCTATATCCAACCTTCTTGTATAAAATTTTCTATCTAACAGGGTGAATCCTCCCCCGCAAGGGGGGAGGAGATAAATTTTGACCTCTCTCTTCGTTTTTGTAGAAGATCGACAAAGGCGCTCAATCGGGTTGTGATCATCGTCTCTGCGAGATTCTCGTTCAGAGAAAAGGTGAGGACGGGGATGTTATGTTCTTGACTCACTCGGACCAGAATATTTTTGGCGACTGCCTCCAGCATACATACAAATGGGAGGAGCTGGATGGCCCCTTCATACCCATCCTTTTTATAGAGAATAGGATAGCCAATCGAAGCATTGCATTCTCCACCAAGATTATGTTTCAAATAAGGTCTGGAGGCCTTGATCGCACTCCGTTTTGATCTCGGATTTAAAAAATCTAAATGCAAGGCAAAGGCGATCTGTGAGGTGAACCACACGGTTCGTGTCACCTCCACTCCCATCTCTCCGAGCCTTCGCTCGATCTCTTGATTTGCATGGGGATTGATCACCATGTACCCTTCCCCTGTGATTAAGACCTTAAGTGGATTTCTGGAATCATCCTTCTCTATTCGATTGAACCTCTCCAAGCACTGCTGACGAGCCAGTCTCAGGTCCCTGAAGTTTGAGGCTTCATCTATAAATTTAAAACAATCCGTTTGGGCCCTTGTCGTCTCCCCCCTCTTCACTTCCAATGGTCTGATCTTGTGTGCCATTCGTTCGATGGACTCACAGAGCCTGACCTTTCTCCAACTGAATCGGATGGCCTGAAGACTTTCCCAAAAGGAGACACCTCGCTTCTTTCTCTCCCGATTGAATCGGATAAGATAATCACTCCATAAATGTGTATCATCCATGGTGATCCAGTCGAATTGAAATCCAAGGTCCTTTAGGATCTGTTGCATGACCACATCATACATCCCAAGGCGACAGGGACCATGATCGCTGATCATGGCAATGGTATCTGCACCCTTCTCTAAGGCTTCGATGAAGTTTCCAAGAATGAATTTGAAAGGAAGGCAGGTCGATTCAGGAGAGTATTTCGTCCCCAAATGAAGGGTGCGCAGGCTTGTCTTCGGTGGAAAGATAAATTCCGGACCGATCCTTCTCGACATAGCCCTTAGAAAGATATCCATATGGCCGAGATGAGGAACAGTAAGCTTCATTTGTCAAAGGGAACCTCCGTATTTATCTTTGTTCCCATTCGCTTTCCTATCCACTCAATCCGAATCTACTCACAAAAAGGGACAGGTATGCCTCAAAATCTTTACAAAGCGATTCTTATATTTAAATCCTGGGCGTTCCCCTGCAGTAAAGGAGCGAATTTTTGGATAGGCTTCCACTTCCTGTAAAATCTATCAAGGTGTCGCTGGTAAAGCTTTTTCAACGCACCTGTCTCTTTTATTTACGCATTCAATCTGAAATCCGCAATCTAAAATTTCTTTATTTGAGCCTCCCATTTTCCGCATCGATCACCCCAGTATGAGACGGGTTTGTCCTCCATGACGAATTCAACCACTTCACAAGTATTTTCACATTCTTTGCAGATAAAATTTCGAGTGTGACAACTCATCTCCACAATCCCAAAGCCTTTAAACCATGATCCTCTTGATCCATCCATCTTTTCTCTGGCCAAAAGGGCAGAACCGATGGCTCCCATCACATGGTAGAATTTAGGGACATGGATCTCCATTCCCAATTCCCTTTCCAGTGCCTGCTTAATCCCTGAGTTCGCCGCTACCCCTCCCTGAAACAGGATCGGCGGCTGAATGTCTTTCCCTTTTGCGACATTATTGAGATAGTTTCGGACCAAGGCCTCACAAAGCCCTGCGATGATGTCATTGGGATGGCAACCCATCTGCTGTTTATGAACCATGTCAGACTCGGCGAAGACCGTGCACCTTCCTGCGATCCTCACCGAGGATTCGGACCGGAGCGCATATTCCCCAAACGCCTCAATTGGGATGTTCAACCTCAGGGCCTGCTGGTCAAGAAAGGAACCTGTGCCAGCGGCACAGACCGTATTCATTCCAAAGTCGACAACGAGCCCATCTCGTATAATGATGATCTTTGAATCCTGTCCTCCGATCTCGAGGACTGTTCTCGCATCTGGAAAGAAATGGATCGCCGCCATCGCATGAGCAGTGATCTCATTCTTGACCACATCGGCGCCCACGAGAATGCCGGTCAACTGCCTTGCGCTTCCTGTCGTTCCAACACCGCGAATCTCAATATCTTTTGGAAAAGTGGCGTAAATCTCCCGCAATCCCTTCTGCACTGCCTGGATGGGCTGACCATGGGTGAGGAGATACTGGTGACAGATGACCTCCCCTTCCTGATCGAGGATAGCTAAATTGGTGCTGACCGAACCGACATCGACCCCGAGATACCCTTCCATTTGACCTATCCTTGCCCTTTAGGTTTCTGAGCCGGTTCACCAGCTTTTATCTCACTTTCCTGCAATATTTTTTCCCAAACTTGGTCGGCGATGGCTCCATACTCTCTGGCATACTGATCGATGGATTCGGAGAGATGGCTGAAAAAGGTCTCTGCGCCCGGATGGGTGAAGAAGACACCTGGTAAAGAAGCCATCTCTTTCCCTATCTCGGGGTGGTCGATCAGCATGCACGGCCTGAGAAGGTTATGGAGGTTAAGCTGACGGGAACGAATCTCTCTGAAGAAAGGTGAGTTAAGAACTTCGAGTAGGGATTTCCCTTTTATATTGTCAGAGGCAAAGTGGCAAAAAACGCATGGTTCCACATCCCCCTGGGCGCTGATATGAAAGTACATTCTCCCCCCGGCCATGCAACCCCCCGTCAATCTCCCATCGTTCCAGAAATCGACAAATAGAATCGGTTTGGTTGCCCGGAAGCGAACCAGGGCCTGTCTTAATTGGTCTCTCTGCCAGGGTGTCGGCATCCATCGAATATCCGGATTCCTGCCCACAGGAAGGCACATGAAGTACCAAATGAGCATGGCACCCTTTTCCATTAAAAAATCGATGAAATCATCGCTGACAAGGATATCCGTATTCTCTCTCGTCTGGGTGAGGGAGCAGGCAAAGAAAACATTTGCCTTTCGAAGGAGATCCATCCCCTTCATCACTTTTTCGAAATGTCCCCTCCCCCGCCTTTGGTCTGTCTCCTCTTCATATCCTTCCAGGCTGATAGCGAGGGAGACGTTACCTAAACTTGCAATTTTTTCAACCGTTGCCTCATCCAAAAAACCCCCGTGAGTGAAGACATGGAAGATCATCTGAGGGTGATCCCTGTAAATATCGAAAAGGTCCTTTCGAAGAAAGGGTTCTCCTCCGAGCACGACGACCAGATGGATCCCCATTTCCTCTGCTTCTTTCAGGATGCGATGGATCTCTTCTGCTTCTAACTCTCCCTTTTTCGAATAGTCTCCTGCATAGCAGCCGTAACAATTGAGATTACACTGCATGGTGGGACTGATGAGCATTGCCCTTGGAGGGTAAAACCCTGTCCGCAAAGCGAGATCTTTCCTTCGATTAGTCCCTTCCAAAAACTGATCGATCAGGAAATGAACGATCTTCTCACGCTGCCGCGAATTGCTTTCTCTAAGGATGCGCCGGGCGATTTCGAGTGAAGGATGGTCCTTCTTAAAGAGCTCTCGAATCCATTCAATTTTCTCACGGTAAGAAGGCTTTTGGGGGATCTTTTCAGCAAGACGGGTGAGGCGAATGAGATTTTCTTTGGAGCTGCTGGAAAGCAAAGAAAGAGCAAGGGTTGTAAACTTGACGAGAGAAATTCTTTTCAAACGGGACGCATAATCCATCATTTCCTCCTGGACTTTTTTGGAAAGATTAGCTTAAAATGGAATGATTTTCAAATCCCCCTTATCGACCACGTGTTTGTTGAAAATCCAATCCTGTTTCTTGATCAAAGGATTCTTTTAAATCTTTTCCTGGGGTTTTTCCCTCTAAGATGATCTCATAAGCCCATTTGGCTCTTGACCTCACCTTTGACTTTGGGTCCGAATCTGCCATCCTCTTAAGTGCCTCTAAGGCTCTTTGATCACCCAAGTACCCAAGGGCCCTTGCGGTAAAGGCCCTGATATAAGGATCCCTATCTTTCAAAAGGTCGACCAGTATGGGTGTCGCTATCTTATCCCCAGAAAAAACCATGGGCTTATAAAATGACTGCCAATTCTTACCATACTCCTTCTTTTTGGTAACCATATAACCTTTGAGGTAAGCAAAATTTTCCAACACCTTGATTCTGAAATCCCACTTCTGTTCTGAGGGGAGTTCTCGAATCTTAGTTAAAACTATTTCGAACTCATTCTCCCTGATCATCTTCGCCCCATTTTCAATGAGATAGGAAAATTTGTCTTGTGCTTCTTTGTCGTTCCCCTTGATTTCCTGAGCAGAAGCAGGCCCGGGAATTAGAAACAGGAAGAAAAAGACGAAGAGGAGAAAAATCTCAAAGTAACGAAGTTTTGGCCTTCTCTTCATGAAGTTATGATTTAATCTCATCTCGTCCCTCCCTCTGTTCTGATATTGACTAACATTTCATACTAATTTTTCATGATGGTTTTTCCACCCACGAACAACGAAAATAACTTGCTCCTCCTCACACCTTCCCTCTCCCATCACGCCAAGGCGTGAAGAGGGGAATTTATAAGAGGATTCAACCTAACCCCTCCTTGATGGGGATGGTGGGGGTGAAATTATTTATTTTTAACTCGTTAAAAATAATGGAATCATTTTCCCTTCACAGCCTTCAAGAATTCCTCCGAAGTAAACTCCGATGCTGTGTTGTTTAGGGCCTTTGTGAGAGCCTGTCGGATGACTTTTTCATATTCCGAGGTAGCCCCCAACCAAAGAACATTTTTCTCTTCACCATGAACCACCTTTTCCCAAAGAACTTCTTTAGAATCTGGATGTTTGGCCGTAAGTTTAACCGTCGCCTTGTGCCAGACTGCCATATAGAGATCCAGCCAAAACTCTATAATCTCTCCATCTATCATCGCATCGAATTTTATTTTTTCTGAATCTTCTGCTGTCACTGGTTCTTTTGCAATCGTAACGGTATAACCGGCCTCTTTCATAGCTTCGACGAAGTATTTTGTTAGTGTGTCAGTTAAACTTACTCCCATTTCTGTTCCGATATGTCCCATTACCATCCCATACATATTACGTTTGTTTCCAATATACTCCTTTGCTTGGGGCCTTACATCTTTAAATTGGTTTACTAAAATATTTCCTTCTTTTTTATTCTCTATTCGATTCAGCGGGTCATGATTTATCTTCACCCTTGTAACCCCCAGGGCACAACCCATCAAAAAGGAAATTCCAATTAAAAATACTAGAAGAAATAAGCATTTTACTTTAAGTTGGTTTGGCATTTTTTACCTCCTTTCAATTTTAAAAACGCAATTGAAATCAAAATGTATAGAACAAAACCGATTCCGGATACGAAACTCATTGACAGAACGATTCCTGTTACCAAGCCAATGGCCGAAAACAAAATACCATAAATTAGGAACTTTCTTTTTTGAGGCATATCTCAATCTCCTTATAAAGGGGAAAAGTTATTGTCCTAAACGTTTTCTGCCTGAGATTTGTTTATAAGCCCAATTAGCATACCTCCTTACTCGATGGTTTTCATCTTCTTTCCCTACCTTTTCTAATTCCTTCAAGGCCTTCTCGTCTCCAATAAACCCCAGAAGTTCAGCTGCATGTAATCTTAACCAGGGCTCTCCATCATTGAGGAACGTAACCAGTATAAGAGTAACATCTTTTGTCATCGTATAAATTAAATTTGTCCGAATCCCATACCATTGCTCTTTAGATTTCGGATCTTTATATAGTATCCATTTCTTAAGGTATGAGAACCCTTCCAAAACCTGGATATTTCCATCCAATCTTCTTTTATAAGGAAACCCTTTGATGATTTCTAAGACTTTCTCTGGTCTATCTTCAGAAATCATTATTGGCCCTCTTTCAACAAGATAAGAAATTTTATCCGATGCCTCTTTCTCCTCCCCCTTAATTTCCCGATTGGATCCGGACACAAGAATCAAAAATAAAACAAGAAAAACGAATGGGAGAAGAGTCCTAATGAAATAAATGTACGACCTTTTCTTTGTTAAACTTCGATCTACTCTCATCTTTCTCTCCTTTCGTTCATCCTTTCCCTCACCATAAGTGCCAGTTAACGTTTCAGATTTTAATGAATTATAATAAAAATATAACTCAGGTATTCACTCCCAATTTAAGGAGATATAGATTTAAATGGTCTCAGGATAGAAGACTTTTTGATATTCATTCTTCTTTCTAACGTTTCTACCGAGGATAATCCAGCATTTGAGCGTGTCAAACTGAGCGTGACGCTATCAAATTCTCCAATTTCACAATCTTCTGACTCGACGGTACCATGCATCCTGTTCCCATCGACTGTCAGATTGCCTTGATCTGTGCCGTAGCAAATAACTTCGCAGGTATCACAATCCACTAATGGGTCATCGTTTATAGCAAAGGAAAAAACATTCTCAATTACAGTACCAGTTATCGGGCCCTTAACCATACCACATTGTCCTGGACACGACCCTGGACTTTGAAATTCCCCGGTGACATTACACTTATCTTGAGACAAATTTAAAGCAATCCGGTAGCCACTTTCAGCAACTCTCCCAGTCCAATTCCCAGCGATATTGACACACTTTTCCTCAATCACAAAGGTCCATGACTTTTCTGCTGTCGACACCCCATTCACGGCAAAGACACTTACTGTCACAGTATGTTCACCTTCATTCAAATCATAATTCGGAGTATAAGAGACTTGCACCTCAGAACCATTTCCCTGCAGGGTATGCCGAACAACGGAACCGTCTAGTACCATTCTGATGGTTGATTTCTCAATATCAACATTACTACACGAAGACTTAATATTGGCAGAGATAGTGGGTCGTCTTATCGAAATTGTTCCTACCGGAGATTCATTTTCAATAACCAACTTCCCGACCTTTACCTGAGCAGGAATGGCAAGTAAATAATATGGACCACAAGGTAAAACATAACCAGGACAGTTCTTTTGGCAGGACACCCACATTTCTGCATTGATTGTCGTCTCTCCCATAGAGTGGGCGGTTAGTTGCCCCGTAATAGGATCAACGGTTGCGATAGCAGAAGCACCGGTAGAGTATCTCCCATTGGTTGTAATACACAGGGAACCGGACCACAGATACATGAAAAGATCAAGAATATTTGACCAGTTTGAGCTAAAATAACCATATACGGCTCCAGAACCGAAAAGAAAGGTGTGTATCGTTTGATCCGGACATAATTCGAAAGGGGGCTCAGGATCTTCCTTTGACGTAAACCATGGAGGAGTTGGAGGAGGATCACAAGGACAAGGGTCAGGGACAGGTGGTTCAGGAAGGTCAATTTGACCCATTACTATTTTAACAACAACATCTGTTAATGAGGTAGGAGGAATTGGTAAGGTTTCTGGAAGTTGAACGCCCACCAGCCCAATACCTCCAGTCGGAGTCGTAAGTTCCGGTATAGGTGGTATACCCGTAACCGCTGCATAACTGCCTGCTGGTCCAGATGGGATTTCAAAATAACCCACATTGTTAGTTTGGGCCAGAAAAGGTTTGCTAAACGAAGCTGCAACTATTCCATCGGAAACTGGATTATTAGACTGATCGACAAAGGTACCGCTTATTAAACCCAAAGGAGTAGTTGGGGACAATACTCCAAATGAACCAAAGTTAGGAACATTAAATGTTATCGGTGACCCTACATGAGCTACACCTTTATAGACGGTTTCCGAAGGAGATTTGCTGTCAAGATCCACGACTTGTCCCACAAATAATTGATCATTAATGGTCGCACCAAGGGAATTCTCCACAAATACGCTAATTGCCTTCTTTAAGGCTGCATCACCTCCTTCAATTTTTATCCCATCAAAAAACCTTATGGTCTCAGGTAAGTCCCCTATTTGTTGCTCTACCTCTGATTTTGAAAAAAGAGAGATCTTAATAGTTGTCTCTTGCTCTAACGCTCCCTCGGGTATCTCCACTCTTGTTCCATACAAGGGACTTGTTGGATCCGTTACTTCAATTGTACCTCCTTCCGGGCCAATAACCTTCGAAACCCCACAGGAGTCTCCTAAACAGGTATCCTCAATGTTATTGTTTTCGTTTGACTCGTCGACGATGTCTCCAGGGTCAATTACTGCGATGAGATACTTCCCTGTTGGATCTGTAGTTAACTTGTATTTGAGGTTTTTAAACTTTGAGCTGCCGGCATTAATAGTACCAATGCTAACCACTCCTAAAAGGGTGCCCCCCGAATCATATATGGTGTCATCAGACAGATAAACATTTGCCTTCACATTAACTGCCTTTCCTTCGCTTGCATAAACCGTTAGCTTGCCTGAAACGCTGTAGATCGATTTACTTTGCTGGATAGAAATATCTGACCATTCGCCATAAAGATCGGGTAGGGCAAATGTTGCCGTTATTGTCAAATCGGCATTCGGAGTTACCTTACAAGCTGGATTTGTCCCTGAACATCCTCCACCCCATTCTTTAAATGTTGAACCAGGGTCTGCTTTTGCTTTCAACGTCACTGTTTTCCCTTCATTAAACGTTCCTGAACAAGCGGGGCCACAGTTGATCCCCGTGGGTGAACTTGTTACAGTCCCACTGCCTGTTCCTGACTTTATTAGGGTAAGGGTGTATTGCTGAGCAACTCCATCCCCAATTCCCCAAAAAATCAAGCATGAAAGTATAACGGTTAAGGCCACATAAATCTTCTTATTCATAGGCAATCCCCTTCTTTTAGAAGCAACACAGACTCCCCGTGCTCCTCGATGCTTCGCAGCCAGAACATTGGCCTCGCCGTTGACCAAAGAAGCTTACGTCCCTTTGGGATAACAGAAAATGATCTTACAGTACTACCGCACGATTTCCCATCCCCTTACTGGATAGGGCCATAACCAATATTGTTATTGGTCCCATCCCTTTCCACAATAATATTATCCACATCAATCATCACTATTATATATTTGCCGGGAGCCATCTCTCCTAACGGAAGGTTATAACTTATTGTGATATTTTTACCCTTTCCTCTTTTAAGCTTCCTCGTCTCTTCATTCACTATCCTTAAACTACCTTTGGGGTTTTGTGACATTAAGATCCTTAATTGTATTAAAGATCTGTTTTATAATAACATCAACAGGGGTACTTAAAGGTAGTGCAGAATCACCTTCCTGGAGCGATGATACCTCTCCCGTTCGTGTTCCGGTAAAGGAGCCAGAAACCTTCACCTTTCCATCTGTATCAAGATCGTAAAAATAAATACTCATATTAAAGGCTAATGGTCCCTTTAATGTACCATTTTTTTGTAATGTCCCTGTCAGGGTAGCTTTTGTTGCGTCCACAGACACGTCCAAACCATAATCTCCAAGGTAATCTTCAAAATAGAGTGCGACATTCTCTAAATCTAAATTTACAGTAACTTTATTTTTGGTCTGGCTCCAGGTACCGCTAAAATCGATCATTTTGAAATTCCCATTTGGATAGAAAGTGAATTCGTCTTGAAAATTAACCACTTCTGTTTCCGATCCATAGCCCGGAATGCTGACGGTAACCTTCATTGTTCCAGTAGCCTCCCAGGTTCCAACAACCGTATTGGCTGCGGAAGTACCACTAATAGAAAAATTCTGATCGCTGATGTTGGTGCACGAGCTATTAGAAGTGCTGGTTATCCTCATTTGATAGTCATTCCCTGAGGGCTGATTCGTAGGAATTCTCCAGTTGTACGATCCATTTCCGTTTTTACCAATCGAGGCCGATGAGGTGATGATGGAATTCAGCGCCCCACCTTTAAGAAGCCCTATCTTAACCTTCGATCCAGGATTCCCCGTATAAATCCATCGGACTATCTGGGTTGTGCCTGCACGCCAAGTTTCTCCACCGTTAGGAGAAGTAATAGTGATATCAGTAGACAAGGCATGCGTAGAAAAGGTCATGAGAGAAAGAAAAACAATTGAAATGATGAAAGCTTTTTTAAACATGGTCGGTCACCTCCTTATCTATATCACTTTCTCCTTAATTGCAGTTGTCACATTACTCTTTAACAAGAATTGAATCATAAAAACGTCCATAATGAAAACATGACCCGATTTAATTCAAATAAAAAAGCCTGGCTTCGCCATTTCGAATGCCATACTTTTTGAGTCTCTTTCCTCTCTCTCCCCCCTGTGCGTATGCTTAAATCTTAAATTATTTGATAAGTTGATATGATATTTATATTACTGCATTCCCAGAAATGCCCTCGCAATGCACGCTGCCATCTGCGCCCTTGTCATAATATTGTCAACACCATAAGTGCCACTCACTACCGTTATTTTGTCGTCCTTAAGCTTCTGGACATATTTGAAAAAGGTGTGATTTGACGGCACATCGCTAAAATAGGGAGTTGACGTGTAGCTAAAATTCTCCCCATACTTGGCCCTGATAATAAACGCCGCCATCTGTCCCCTCGTAACCTCGTTATCAACCCCGTAAATACCACTTACTACGGTTATATTGTCGTCTTTAAGTTTCTGCACATACTTAAAGAACACATGTGTTGAAGGCACATCGCTAAAATAGGGAGTTGACGTGTAGCTAAAATTCTCCCCATACTTTGCCCTGATAATAAACGCCGCCATCTGTCCCCTGGTGACATTGTCTTCGGGGCAGTATTTCCTCTCATTCTCCGGTGTATTTGGATCATCTTGAACGCATCCTTTAGTTATTCCAGCATTATAGATGGCAATAATATAGTTGTAAGCCCAATACGTTGAAGGGACATCAATGAATACTTGTGTTATAGCACTTAGACTAATCCTATTACCCACTGAATCATAAGTATAATTAATTGTAGTTCCATCTTCATAAATAATCTGAGTAAGTCGATTGAGTTTATCGTATACGTATGTACGCGAAATTTTAGGGACACTTTGGAGTATAAGAAAATCAGCATCACTAGTGTCAGATACACTTATCCCTGTAGAACTGATTACAGTTACGCGAATGCGTCCTTTGGTTGTAATTGCATCCGTTGGAATATTCCAAACAAACGATCTTAAATTACCTGCCAACCCTGAAGCGATTACAGTTGGGAACGTCACTCCACCATCTTTGGATAATCTAATTTCTTGCGATGTGATACACAGAACTCCTATAGATTTCCATGTGACGGTAGTTGATGAACCCGGTTCTAATATTTCACCCCCATTGGGTGTTATAACGGCCACGCCTCCGGCCTGGGTGTTTAAAGTATAATTGCCTGTTTTGCTATTACCATAGTCGGAAACAATAACAATAAAGGTGCCTCCTACTGAAAGGGTATTATTAATTGTAACCGAGGTACCGAATGTATATTGATATGCAACTCTTGTTCCCGAGCTATCGTAAAGTTCAAGACAGGGTGTAAAGTCTCCTGATGTCCTTGTAAGGGTCAAAACAATATTGTCTCCTGTGCCGGCTATGAAGGTGTAGTAGTCTTGCTTTCCTGTTACGTTTATCGACCCTGAAACAGCCGTCTGTCCACATATATTTGTAGCATTGCAGGGGTTGTTCAACCTCTGCCAGGTGAGATTGTAGTTGCCCGTCGCATCGTTGCCATAATCTGATACCACTAACGTATAAGCACCGGCAGCCGAAAGGCTTTTGTCAATCACCACATCGTTACCAGAATAACTATAACCACTCCCAATCTTGGCCCCCGTGCCATCGTACAATTCCAACTGAGGCTGCAGAGCACCTAGCGTTTTGATCAATCGAATGGTTACCTTGTCCCCTGCCGTGGCTGTAAAGGTATAGAAGTTCTGCTGTCCCGCGGCGCTCAGCGAACCGGAGATGGCTTGCCCACAAGTGATGGCTGTGGCATTACAAGGATTGCTCAACTTCTGCCAGGTAAGATTATAATTGCCTATGGCGTCATTGCCATAGTCGGATACCACCAACGTGTAAGCACCACCGGTAGAAAGGCTTTTGTCAATCACCACATCATTACCAGAATAATTATAGCCACTCCCAATCTCTGCTCCCGTGGCATCGTATAACTCTAACTGAGGCTGAAAGGCACCGGAGGTTTTGACCAATCGAATGGTTACCTTGTCCCCTGCCGTGGCTGTAAAGGTATAGAAGTTCTGCTGTCCCGCGGCGCTCAGCGAACCGGAGATGGCTTGCCCACAAGTGATGGCTGTGGCATTACAAGGATTGCTCAACTTCTGCCAGGTAAGATTGTAGTTGCCTGTTTCATCGTTGCCATTGTCATAAACCACAACAGTATAAGTACCACCTGTCGTGAGAGCTTTATCAATAGAGGTGTAATTCCCAGAGTAAGAATAGTTATAAGCAATTTTTGTCATTGATGAGTCGTATAGCTCTAAATAAGGATTCATACCGCCTGAAGTCACCAAAACCCGAATGGTTACTTTGTCCCCAGCCCCTGCTGTAAAGGTGTAATTATTTTTTTGGCCGACAGCGCTGATGGAGTCAGCCAGGGTTTGCCCACACGAAATCGGCGTTTGGGCATGTACCATAGAAGTAAACAGGAAAAGGCCAGCTAAAATAAAACAAAAAATTATGAAACATGATTTGAGATCTAACATAGTCAAGTCTGAGAACTTTCCTCTAACACTTAAGAATGGGGTGGGTTTTACTCCCATCCTTAACCTCAGCTTGAACCTTAACCTTATGTTCTTAGATTTTATAATCATTTTCTCACCCCTCCTCGGCCCATTCCACTGTTTCCGTCAACAATTAGAGCCGTCCCCTTTTTCTCTCCTTGAATCTTTTACGGGCAATGCTTTGTGCCTTCGATTGTTTTATTGTATTCGTTATATTCTGGACTCTTAGTAATTAATTTATTAATCAAATAGTCCTCTCCTGGCGGGATATTGGATATAAAAAGATCTTTCTCTAATTCTAACGCAGCCTTGTTAACTTTTTTAATATTGCCCAAGTCACTATAGGCAGTTTTGATGAAATTGTATATGGCTTTACCAACGTTATAAGCAGCATACCCTATAATAGCAGTAGTAATTATGGTTGCTACCGCAGTTTCAATAACTTGTCGCCCATTTAGGTCGTAATAATTGATTACATTATTTCCAGCATACTCATATGTGTTGAATCCAGCAGCAAGTCCAATCGGATCCTTATTTATGAATCTCCCTACCTCTTGGTCATAATACCTCGCCCTCATATATAATAATCCTTTTCCTTCATCCATTACCCCAAATCTCCCAACATATTTAAAAGAATTAGCGATTGTTTCCTCCTCGCTTAAAACCTTTCCAAACGCATCATAGGCATATTTATTAATGATACTTCCTGATAAGTCGTTTATGGCAATTGTACTTCCAATTCCATCATAGTGATAATAATATGTCTGCCCGGCGGGGGTTATCTTTGAAATGAGTCCAAGACCATAGACATAGTAAGCGGTTATGATACCACTTGTATCAGTTTCTGCCAGAACCTGGGATAAGGCTCCGCTTGGATCAACTACATACCTTGTCTCAACTGAGTTCGCAATTCTGGCTATCCTGTTTCCAAGTCCCTCATATTTATAGCTGTAAGTATTTCCTCCACTGTCGAGTTGGGTCAGCATATCATTGTAATCCCATGCATAGGTTGCAGTATTGCTCCCGAGGGTTTTGGTTGTTAAATTCCCATTATTGTCATAATTAAAGGTCGTGCTTTCGGCAGCAAGCAGACGATTATCAGCGTCATATGTGTAATTGATAGTCGGTGTTGGAGGAATGGCATTAAGAAGCTGATAGAAGGAAACTGCTGTTCTGTTTCCAAGTGAGTCAAAGGTGTAACTAAACACAGCATTTACTGTTGCATCGGATTTAAGATCAAGGATTGATTGCAGCCTGTTGGCATTGTCATATTTATTGATGACACTAGACCCATTGGGATAAACGGTCTTTGTAAGATTCCCTGCGGGATCATATTCATAAGACGTAATATTACTAAGCCAATCTGTAACTTTGATTAAACGGTCTCCATTATCATATTCGTAGTGGACCACCTTTCCGTCGGGGTAGGTAAGGGTTGTTAGATTCCCAGCCTTATCATAACCGTAAGAGATGGTTTTGCCATAAATATCCACAAAACTCGTCAATCTATTTATGTTATTGCGGTTAAAGGTCAGTGTTCCAAGTGAATCGGTAACAGAGCTTAAGCCACAGCAGTCATACGTGTAATTTTTTTGGCTCCCACCCGGGTAAGTTACCCTGGTAAGCCGGTTGATGCCATCATAGCTGTACGATTTGGTATTGCCCCTCGGGTCAGTGTGGGACACAACACGCCCCACGGCATCATATGTGTAGAGGTCTACTCCCCCTAGGGGATTTGTCGTGCTTGTAAGATTTCCAAAATTGTCGTAAGCAAAACTTATAGAATTGTTCTTGGCGTCTTTAAGGGTTGTTAACTCACCATAAGAATTATATGTGAAGGCAGTTAACCCATTCTTAGGGTCAGTAATTTTGGTCAAATTGCTTTTTGAATCATATTCATAGAGATAAATATTTCCAGCAGGATCGACAAGGCTTGTAAGGTTATCATTACTATCGTAAGTGAACTGAACATTATTACTCAATGGGTCAGTGATTTTCATGATGTTGCCCTTTGCGTCATAGGTCATTACGGTGATATTTCCCTTCGCATCCTGAATGCTTGTTCGGTTGCCTTTAGAATCATATCCATAAATCATTGAATTTTGAAGGGCGTCGGTGATATTGGCAGTATAACCGTCAGAGTTATTATCATACTGAGTTGGATTCCCATTGGCATCCAGTATTCTTATATTGTAGTCAGAGCCGTAAGTTCCATAAGACCTTACATTACCCACAGGGTCTGTGACGGATTTGAGAGCGTAACCATAACTTGAGGTGGCATAGCTCACGCTGGTCGTTCCCTTGGAGGTCGTAACCGCAATCATGTAACTGTTACTGTCGTAGGTATAAGTGACAGTATTCCCAGCCATGTCTATGGCTGAGGTTAGATTGTTGTTGCCATCATAGCTATAAGAAGCAGTTCTTCCTAATGGGTCTACGATTGAGCTGATCTTACCGTTTGCTCCATAATTTAGGGTCGCAACTCGACCAGCGGCATCCGTAATGTTGATAAGACGGCTATTAGAGTCATACTGGAAAGCTATAGAGTTTCCATTCCGGTCGGTAATGCTAAGAAGCTTTCCAGAAGAATTAAATTTCTGGATCAGTTTGCTTCCTTTAAGTTTCAGTGAGTAAGTACCATCTGGATTTTTTATTAAGGTATCATATACTGCTTTGGGCGGATAATAATTACCGCCTCCAGCAGAGGTAAAGCGATGGATGCTGCCGGTTTCACGCCTTACGTCTATACTTCCATTCGGATTCTCAGTCAAGGTTGGATTGTAGTTGAACGTCCAGCTATGACCAAAAGGCCCATCTCGGGAATCGTCTGCATTGTGGGTTCTGGTTACCTCAATCCCTGGACCTCGACCTCCATAAGACAAATCTGTAGCTTGATAGATCAGGTTCAAGTTTACAGTATTGACGATAAGTGAACTCCCCGGACAAGAGTCTGTCTTGTTTTCAGCGTTAGGGTTTTGCGTTCCATTATTGCTTTCTGGGCAGCAGTAGCACACTTTGCCTTTCAGGTTCTTCATCTCATCGGTGGAGAGCAATGCATTAGCCAACTGAGGTTTTATTCCCGAGAAGACCAGTGCATATCCGTTCCACATCTCACCAAATGCACTTTCTGGCATGAGATAGGGAACACTTTTGTTTTCAGGGTCAATAATGTGAACACCTGCCTGTTCAACCCCTATGATCACCACATAATGTTTGGGGTCGTCTAACAAAGCAATCAATGGCATTTCAACGGCTTTCAATTGGTCCATGGAGAGCTTTGCACCAAAGGCTTTCAAACCTTTTGATTCAGCGAACTGTTTGATCTCTTGCATGGATACCCCGCCACTTGAAGGACTAAGTAGCCTATCTATTTCATCATCCGAAAAGTCAATCCCCTTCAATTTAAACACTTCCTTCATGGCATTGGAGCCACAAGTATTACATCCAGCCGCTTCTTCTCCAAAGGCAATCCGCCTTTTTAACTCTTTGATCCAGTAACCGGAATACTTAACCTGTTGCCAATCTTTAGTGTTAGAGATTACTTCTTGAAAAAGTGAGAGAGCTTTTTGATAGTCCCCTTTTGAGAGATGGACCGCTGCTATAGAGGTCTGCGCATCTTCGATATCACGCACTGCTTTGCCTTTGGCTATGGCGCTTTCATATTCTCTAATCGCTTCATTCCATCGGGCGTGATATTTATAGTATTTGCCGATTTGAATATGAGCCTTAGCTGCATAGGGGGATTCTGTTTGGGTGATCAATTTATACTCTTTTAATGCATCCTCCCAGCGGGTTGCCTTCCAGTTTTTCTCTGCCGATTGGAAGGCAGTCGCAAAGTTAAGCTCATTTTCCACCTGGGGCTGGAGTTTGGATTGGGGCCCTAATGGAGAAGTTGTTTCTTCCTTAGCCCATAAGGACTTTAGTGTCGTGTAAGCCTTCCTCGGTTCCATGATATCTAAGCTTGTGCCATTTTTTTTGACCCTCATAATCCCAAACCATTCGTAATTCACGAATCCGTCAGGGTCTGAGCTTGATGATGGATGGCCGCATGGACTGTGAAATACAGGATCTAAGTCCGGGCAACCCCCAAGGGTGTTCCCGAATTTTCCCAACCACCACTCGTCAGAGTAGGCCCTTATTAATCCACCTAAGCAAACATCTAAATTGGCTGATATTTCTTTCCAGAGCGACTCTGCATAAGTTGCTTGATAAGGTATCCCGGCGTTTTCATACTCATCCTCTTTATTCTCATCGTAAGCGTCGATGCCAAACCCCAAGATAATAAGAGGTTTTCCACTAATCGCTTTGAAATCATTGAAAAATGTGCCAAAGGAAGACCCTCTGTAGATATTGGCTCCCCAGATATCTAAGTCTGGCATTAAAGGCTCGTAGGTAACGATTGTATTAATGAGGTCAATATCTGCAAGGGGAGTGATAACAGGATGATAATAGGCACCTTCCTCGTTATGCGCCTCATGAGCCATATCATTGATCAAGCTAAATAAATCACCAAGCTTATCTCCGTACATCTTAGAACTATTGAGTTCATTTCCTATGGACCACATCAAGACGGCTGGATGGTTCTTATAGGCCGCCACCATGGTTCTGAAATCGGCCTTAATCTTTTCCCTTCCATCGGGTGAGCTGATATCGGGATATAGAACGGGATCCATCCAGAAGGTTATGATCACATAGATAGGCTTAATACCATCGTTATATGCCTTATCAAGGAAATCGGTATGGCCATTACCATTGTTCCATACCCACGGACGAATGGTGGTGGCACCCATCTGCCTCAATAAGGGAAGATCACGCTCATAAATGGGAGTGTAATTTGAAGTGAAATAATCACCATAGGGAGGGGTGATTTCGGGGTCCACCCCGATGGGAATAGGAGAATAATTGACGCCTTTTATAGTGAAAAGCTTTCCGTCTACCAAAAGCTGATGTTCATTTATCGTCACGCTGGTTGCATAAGTGTCACCTATTAAACCAAAAATGAAGAGTACTATGGATGCAATTACAAGCATTATTATAGGGTTTTCTCTTTTTAATCTCATCATTTATCTCCTTCTGCTTTTGACAAAAAAGCCCAGCAATCATTTCGAATGCCAGGCTCTTTGCAATCTCCCCCCACCCCTCTCACCCCCCAAAGGTGGTTAAATTAATCGAATATCAGATTTTTCGTTGTGGCCACATATATCGTATTCATATTAATACATAAACCCGAAAGGTTTGTCAATAGTTTTTTTGAGCTTCAGTTTTTGGATTTTTATTAATGTTTTTAACGACTTAGGATGGACAGCTAAAAGTAGGGCCAGATTTATTGTGTGCAAAGTATTGGCTACTAATCTCCTCCACCGCCATCATCACCCTCTCCTCCGATGCCGCTCCCCTTCGGTGCGGAAAAAATGCTAAAGAGGAATCTTGATCTTTGATAGGCCCTTAGGATTCTTAGTTGCGAAATGTGTGTATACTTCTTTTTCGCTGTGCAATCCAAACGTCCTATTTACCTGTTCCACTTAATGGTATATCCGATATCGGTGTATCGGGATCGTTGGAGGTTATTCTCAATGTAGCTGTCTTTAAGCCCGCCGATATCGGCGTACATAGAACCTTCAGACTGTAACTTTTTTTGGCCTTGATGGTGACACTACTGCTCCCCTGGATGCTAAAATCTGTCCCCTCTAACCCTGAAAGCGTTATCACAAGATCTCCTGTGCCATTGTTCGTAATCTTTAATGTCTTCGTTGCCTTCTTCCCTACCTTTATGCCTCCAAATTCAATGGAAGTTTGAGCCACTGAAATATCAGGGGTCTTTGCCGAAAAGGGTGCTGTCCCAGTCAATGGGATCTCAATCGTTGGTGTATCGGGATCATTGGAAGTTATCCCCAAGGTAGAAATCTTTGGCCCTGGTGATGTGGGTTTAAACACCACCTTAATGGTGAAGGTTTTCTTTGGCTTGATTGTCTTGCTCAAACCGCCACCACTCGTAATTGTAAACATAGAGATATCCGTACCTGTAATCGATGGCGATATCAAGAGGTCAGCCTTACCATTGTTTTTAACTTTGATGGAAGTGGTCTTGCTCTTTTTCACCTCCACATTTCCAAAGTCATAAGTCAGTGGGGTAACCAAAATATCAGGAACATTTGTTGCGGTGAAGTTTGCCGTTACCGTCTTCGGGCCATTCATTATGATGGAAGTAGGGTTAGTTGTGCCAGAAAGGTCTCCTGACCAACCGTTGAAGCTATAGCCAGATTTAGCCGTGGCCGAGACAGAGACACTCTCTCCAT
>Ga0315284_10002597_pt1 | contig 25817 bp, 22 predicted proteins | sample YL17G09_16_MG_FD_203696 | JGI IMG/M metagenome (GOLD analysis project Ga0315284, IMG submission 203696) | Sediment microbial communities from Yellowstone Lake, YNP, Wyoming, USA - YL17G09_16 | ecosystem: Environmental > Aquatic > Freshwater > Lake > Sediment | place: USA: Wyoming | collected...
CATTCGTCAATCGTCAATCGTCAATCGTCAATCGTCAATCGTCAATCGTCATTCGTCAATCGTCAATCGTAAATCGTCAATCGTAAATCTCCCCTGAGTCGTGGCATACTCCATGGCATGGGGACAGCCTTGAAGGAGGATCAGCCAGGAGATGGGCACATCGAAGATAAGAAACGCGTCGGATCCGGCAGCCATTGAGGAGGCGGCAGCTATCATCCGGCATGGCGGTCTGGTCGCATTCCCTACCGAGACCGTTTACGGACTCGGCGCCGATGCCTGCGACCCACTGGCGGTGGCGCGTGTCTTCGAGGTCAAGCAGCGGCCTCGCATCGATCCCATCATTGTGCATGTGGCTGACGCGGATTCTGCGCATGCATATGGCTGTTTCCCTCATGAGGCTGACGCTCTTATGGCGCGATTCTGGCCGGGCCCTTTGACGCTTGTGGTTCCCAAGACGGGACTAATACCACCCATCGTGACCGCTGGACTGGAAACGGTAGCTATTCGCATGCCTGACCATCCTGCGGCCCTGGCGCTGATCCGCTCCGCGGAGCGGGCTCTGGCGGCCCCCAGCGCCAACCGCTTCGGATATGTCAGTCCGACCGAAGCCGGTCATGTCGCAGAGCAGATCTCCGACCAAATCGATCTCATACTCGACGGCGGGAGATGCGAGGTGGGCGTGGAATCGACCGTCCTGTCACTGGTGGGCGGCCGCCCTTGCATTCTCAGAGCAGGCGGCGTTCCTCCGGAGGCGTTGCGTGAGATCTTGGGAAATGTTGAATGGTCAACCGGCCCGCAGAGCAGACCCGAGGCTCCGGGCCAGCTCAGCCGCCACTATGCCACGCGTACGCCATTGGAGATTGTGAGCGAAGGTGACCTGAGGGCCGAGCCTGGCCCTGGAGAGCGCGTGGGATTGCTGACGTTAACCGTGCACCGGCACGCCGCCAGGTATGCCGCGGTGGAGGTTTTGTCGCCATCGGGCAGCTTGCGCGAAGCGGCAGCGAATCTGTTCGCGGCGCTGTACAGGCTTGACAGCATGCAGCTTGATCGCCTCGTGGCACATCACGTTCCAGAACATGGCCTGGGCATCGCCATCATGGATCGGCTGCGCCGCTGTTCTGCCAGATAGCAGCTGGTTGGAGATTCAGGCGACTTTCTGTGCCTGAAAAACATCCATGATAAACAATGGTAAACATTGGATGAGATTGGCCGGAGGATCTTCCGCATTGATCTGCAAATTCTTTTATGGCCCGGTCTCGTGTTACAGTTAGAGGCGGCAAGGAGGCAATACCGGTAGTGCTCGAGTTCAGCGAAATCATTCCCGGCCGGCTCTGGGTGGGCGGCTACGTGAGCGAAAATGACGTGCCCCAGTTGAGACGAATTGGGATCACAACCGTCTTCAGCCTGCAAACGGATGAGGATCTGCGTCACTATGGCATCTCTCTCAAGGAGCTTTCGCGCTCTTACTTGGACGCGGGAATTGAGTTCCACCGATTGCCCACTGAAGATTTCAACCGTGGGGCGCTGGCCTGCAACCTCCCGGAGGCCGTGGCACAAGTCGAGGCCTTGCTGTCTCATCCTGAAACCAAGCTCTATCTCCATTGCACAGCGGGTGTCACCCGATCGGCTACGGCGGCAGCGGGATTTCTCATCAGATCGCATGGGATCCCGGCCCGCGAGGCCTATGCGTATTTGATATCGCGGCGTGACTGCAGTCCTGCACTTGATACGCTCGAGCATTACGAAATCACCCTCAGGAGCGAAGAACTTTCATGATCCTCAGAAGAATATGGCAGAGAGCATAGGGAATCCCCGGTTTTTTGCGGCCTTTCTTGCTGTTGTCTGTGTGCTGTTGGCAATCGATCTCGGCGTCTTTCACCGCAAGGTGCACACCGTCACCTTGAAGGAGGCCTTGGCTTGGAGCATCGCATGGGTGGTGCTATCCGGGCTCTTTGGCACATGGGTCTACATGGAATTTGGCCGGCGGCACGCGCTTGAGTTTTTCACGGGCTACCTGGTCGAGTATGCATTGAGCGTTGACAACATATTTGTCTTCATCCTGATCTTTTCCTACTTTGCGGTACCTTCCAAGCTGCACCATCGCGTGCTGTTTTGGGGCATTCTGGGCGCGCTCATCATGCGTGGCAGCTTTATTTTTGCCGGCGCGAAGCTGATTCAAACTTTCCACTGGATCATTTACCTATTCGGCGCATTTCTTATTTTTGCCGGCATCAAGATCCTGCTGCAGAAGGGGGAAACCGAGGTGAAGCCCGGGCGCAATCCAGTGGTTCGCCTCTTCGAGCGCGTCATGCCCATGGCGTCCGGTTATGGCGAAGGCTCGTTCTTTGTGAAGCAGACCGGCCGATGGGTGGCCACGCCGCTTGCCTTGGTGCTGGTCACAGTGGAAACCACAGACCTGGTCTTTGCGCTTGATTCCATTCCTGCCATCTTCGGAGTCACCACGGACTGGTTCATCGTTTTTACATCCAACATCTGCGCCATCCTGGGGCTGCGCTCCATGTACTTTCTGCTGGCCGCCGTGGTCGATCGTTTCGTGTACTTGGGGATGGGGTTGGGAATTGTCCTGTCATTTATCGGGGTCAAGATGGTGCTGAGCGATGTTTATCCTGTTGGGATCGAGGCCTCCCTGATTGTGGTCGCGGCCATTCTCGCCGGCTCGGTCATCCTTTCCCTCATTAAACCACGAAAGCACTGAAAATCAGCGGGCAGTACTTCAATTCGGGCTCAGTCACTGGTAAGATCCGGGCTGATATCCGATAGGATCGTGGGGAGGAACATCGCCGTGCCTTTGTATGAATATGAGTGCCGCAGCTGCAAAACCCGTTTTGAAAATCTGGTCTTTGATCGCGCCACGGCGGTCGTCTGCCGAAAATGCGGCAGTGCCGATGTCACTCAGTTGCTCTCGACCTTCGCCGTCGGGAGCGAGCCTGCCAAGACGACATCTCAGGCCAATCCATGCGCCGGCTGCCAGGGAATGCAGGGCGGCACCTGCCCTATGAATCAGTAGGCAGCAGGCCCGTTGCATGCCAATCAGAGTGCGAAAAGCCCTATGGAACCGATATCTGAGTATTATTACTCGCACCGCTTGAAGCTGCACTTCTGGGACTGGGGAGGGACGGGCAAGCCCAACCTGGTTCTGGTGCATGGCAGCCGCGATCACGCGCGCTCTTGGAATCAGGTCGCCAAAGCATTATGCCAGGACTTCCGCATCGTAGCTCCGGATTTGCGCGGGCACGGGGACAGCAGCTGGGCCAAGGGCGCAATGTACAGCATCCCTGAATATGTGCTGGACATTTCAGCCCTCATCGACATCATCGGGCAGCATCCGGTTTACCTGATCGGGCATTCCCTGGGCGGAGCAGTAGTCATGCAGTATGCCGGAACCTACCCGGAGCGGGTCCGGAAGCTGGTATCGATCGAAGGCTATGGTCCTGCCCCGGACAAGCTGGTCCCGGCTCCGGCCCACACACGACTCAGAGAGTGGATTGAATACATGCGAGACTACGAAAAGCTCTCTCCCCACCGCTACCCGGGTCTGGATGCCGCGGTGGCGCGGATGAAGGAAGCCAACCCGCATCTTTCCGACGAACTGGCCCGAAATCTGACGCTATTCGGAGCGAATTGGAATCCTGACGGCACGCTCGTCTGGAAGTTCGACAATTATGTGAGGGCATTTTCCCCATACGGATTCAACATGGAGGACGCCCAGGAGATCTGGCGTCAGATCACATGCCCGGTGCTGTTGTTCCGCGGTCTCGACAGTTGGGCTGTCGATCCTGAAAAGGACGGGCGCATTCATGCCATTCCCAACTATCGCCTGATCAACATCCCGGACGCCGGCCACTGGGTCCACCACGATCAACCAGCCATCTTCATTGAGGAGACGAGGAAGTTTTTTCTGGGATCCCAGGAAATATAAAGTCGTTGATCACACCAATCCCGGCATGGACGGAGGCCTGGATGCGAAGCCCTGCTTTCCGACATCAAACCGGGCCAAATCATAGCGTTTTCTTATAAAATCCCTTCGCAATTGCGCTTGCAGGAAAGGTGCCAGAGGTGCTAGGTTCATGGCTTCACACTTTCGAAGTCGCAGGGTGGCCGGCAGAATCGACAGGCTGAATCGAAACCGGACGAGCCTTGCCTAACTCAAATTGACGCGGAGAGTCGCATGGGAAATCCGTTGTTCACAAGAAAACCAATGAGCATGCTTCTCAGTGAAGCAGGAGAAACTGGGGAGCATACTCTGAAGCGCACGCTCGGCCCGGTCTCGTTGACGGCTCTGGGCATCGGCGCCATCATCGGCGCCGGCATCTTCGTCCTGACCGGCCTGGGCACGCAATATGCAGGTCCCGGGCTGATGCTGTCATTTGTAATCTCGGGCCTCGGCTGCGCCTTTGCCGGCCTCTGCTATGCCGAGTTTGCAGCCATGATTCCTTTGGCAGGGAGCGCGTACACGTATGCATACGCCACCCTGGGGGAACTGTTCGCATGGATCATCGGCTGGGACCTTACGCTGGAATATGCCATGGGAGCCAGCACCGTTTCATCCGGGTGGTCTAACCATTTCATCGAGTTCATGCACATCTTCAAGATCGACATCCCTTTGTGGTTATCCTATGACCACTGGACCGCGCTGAAGACGGCTGAAAATATAATCGCGCGGGAAATGGCCAAAGCTGCCGATCCGAACCTGGTCGAGGGAACCAAGGCGTTCCTTGAAAAAGTCGGCCAGATCATGAGCGCTCAGTCTGTCGAGCTGGTTCAGCGGGCTCACGTCCTCATCAATGCCCCGCATATTTTCGGCATTGAAATCGGCTTCAACCTGCCGGCCATGATCATTGCGGGCATCATCACCGCCATCCTGGTCATCGGCATCAAGGAAAGCGCGCGTTTCAATGCCGCGATCGTGACCATCAAGGTCGCGGTGGTCCTCTTCGTAATTCTCCTTGGCTTTCAATACATCAACTTCTCCAACTGGGGACACAGCTGGTCTACCTTCGCTCCCATGGGATTTTCCGGGATCGGAGCGGGTGCCGCTTACATTTTCTTCGCCTACATTGGATTTGACGCAGTCTCGACCACGGCACAGGAAGCAAAAAACCCGAAACGAGATCTTCCGATCGGGATTATCGCCTCTTTGTGCGTGTGTACGGTCCTCTACATCCTGGTGGCGGCAGTGCTGACGGGCATGGTGCCTTGGCAGGAAGTCAACGTGGAAGCGCCCATTGCGCGCGCATTCCTCGATCGCGGCCTGACGACAGCCTCCCATGTAATCGTTCTTGGCGCCCTGGCGGGATTGACAAGCGTGATGCTCGTGATGCTGCTCGGGCAGACACGCGTCTTGTATTCGATGGCGAATGACGGCTTGCTGCCCAAGAAGTTCTTTGCGGCCATTCACCCGAAGTTCCGTACGCCCTATAAGAACACGATCCTCGTCGGCGCCCTCGCAGCAGTGGTCGGAAGCCTGACACCGATCGATGACATCGGCAAGATGGTGAATATCGGAACCTTGCTGGCGTTTGTTATTGTCTGTATTGCCATCCTGATTCTGCGGAAAAAGGATCCGGATGTACCCCGGCCCTTCCGCACGCCCTTCGTGCCTCTCGTGCCGATCCTTGGCATTTTGTTCAACGGCTACATGATGTACAAGCTGGGCTGGATTAACTGGATGAGATTAATCATCTGGCTGATCATCGGTCTTCTTATATACTTTCTGTACAGCCGGCATCACAGTAAGGTGAGGGCAGCCACTGCAGCTGGTAAGAGCACTGCAAAATAAGCGGAAAACACAAAGACTCCAGGAAAGCCAGGCAGGTATGGTTTTCTTGGAGTCTTTGCGTTTTCGTTCAAGCGCTCTTGCGCAGTTCAACCAGCACTTGCCGCGCCACGCCTTTTAACGTATCTACAACGCCCGTGCCCGTGGTAGCCACCGCTTCAAAAACCGGCTCGCCCTTCACCAGCAGCAGTTTTTTGAGTTGCTCCGAGGGCAGCGCATTTGGAAGATCCCGCTTGTTGAGCTGAAGCACGTAAGGAATTTTCCCGATATCGAATCCGTGCTCCTTCAGGTTCTGTTCCAGGTTGGCGATCGATTCCAGGTTCGCGTCCAGGCGTTCCTCCTGAGAGTCGGCCACGAAAACCACCCCGTCGACTCCCCGCAGGATCAGCTTGCGGCTGGCATCATAAAAAACCTGGCCGGGGACCGTATAAAGATGGAAGCGCGTGCGCAAGCCGCGGATTTGCCCCAAATCGATGGGGAGAAAGTCAAAGAATAAGGTCCGTTCCGTTTCCGTTGCCAGGGATACGAGCTTGCCCTTGTTCTCTGAATTCGTAATATCATACAGGTACTGCAGGTTGGTGGTCTTTCCCCCCAAGCCGGGTCCGTAGTAGACGATCTTGCAATTAATCTCCCGTGCTACGTAGTTTATGAACGTCAACGTTAGAACCTCTCGCCTATGAAATCAGCTGCCGGGTTTAAGGGAGCTGAAAAGCTTGTCAATATCCTCATCCGTGAAATATATGGGCGGCGCCGATCCTGGGGCCGCTTTGGTGGCGGTAGGGACCGCTTCGGTCTTCCGCAAAAAGCTCCGCAGAATCTCCTCCAGATATGCCGTGGCCCGTTTTACCCTGAGCCGGACCATGCCCAGCGCGACGCTTTCATCAAAGACCACCACCAACGAAAATCTCTTAGCTACATCGGAAATGTGAATGCTGCGGTGTTTGCCCTGGTGATATAGAATTGAAAACTCAGGTTCTCCAACCAGCCGCGCCAAACCATCCGTCGCAGCGATGTTTGCAGCCGCCAGGGACGATAGGGCGGTCATATCAATCCCATGTGCCGGCCCTTCCGCGGCAATCTGGTGCCCGCTCCGATCGATCAGGAGGACCAGATCCGCCCGGAGATCCCTCTGCGTCATCACCAGAATCGACTTCAGACGCAGGTACTCGGCTTCGTAAAGGACAATGTTACTAGGATTCATCAACGACCGACATCCCAGAGCCATATAGAGAGTAAACCATTGATTTATTTATAGATATCCGTGCGCTTGGCACACCCTCTCATCCGATGAAAGATCAGGAAGAGAGGGATGGTTGAGCCTTTCCGACCTTACCCTTGACTTATCGACCGAATTCTCCTAATAATAACTCACAAAATACAATCAGCGATCTGGCGCGCACAGATATCTGATTCTAAAGCGTTTATTCGATTTTGATGTCAGGGTTCCGGAAGGAACCCTGCGGGGGCAGAGGCAAGGGATCGATGGCAACCAAACGAAAAAACACGAAATCAAAGGGTAGTTCCAAGTCTGCACATAAGAAGCCGGCTCCAGCACATGCGAGATCTTTGGGAAAACGCAAAACCCAGGCGACTGCGAAACCTGTAAGGCACACCAGGCGGGCAGCTGCCAAAGAGGCTCCGGCAGCGGAGGCAAAAAAGGTAAGTGCAGTACCGAAGGCACCGGAACCATCCCGGCTGCTACGCGAAACGAAGAGCACTGCTGCCGCTTTGGGTTTGCTCGAAAAAGCTATTAAATTCATTTATCACAAGGAATTCAAAAAGGCGCGCATCGAACTTAAATCGCTCATTGAGAGTCATCCGGCCGAGCAGGAAATCCTGGCCCGAGCACGCATCTATTTGCAGATTTGCGATCGCGAAGATGCCTCGCACAAAAAACCGGTAATCGGCAATGATCAGCTCTACACTCTCGGAGTTATGCAACACAATGAGGGAAACTTTGATGGCGCCATCTCCTATTTCCGGCAATCCATAGAGAAGAACTCAAACTCCGACCACATTTACTACTCCCTGGCTGCATCGTACGCAATGAAGGGGGATTTCCCCGAGGCGGTTCATAATCTTCAAAAAGCCATTGAGCTGAACGAAGAAAACCGGGTGTATGCCAAAAATGACTCGGATTTCACGCCGCTCCATGGTGTGAAGGAATTCGGGGACCTGGTCGGTTGGAGCCAGCCAGCCGCGGGCGGTTAGCTTTGACATGACTCCATACAATCTGCAAAACGTAGTTTCCATCGGCGGTGGAACGGGTCTTTCCTGTCTGTTGAAGGGATTAAAACATCGGATCGCGGAGCATCCTGTCATCGTCCCGCCCGGGATCAAGCCCTGGATTGCGCGTCTGACCGCGGTTGTTACGGTAACGGATGATGGCGGCAGTTCCGGCCGCCTCAGGGACGAGCTGCGCGTACTCCCGCCAGGCGACATCCGCAACTGCATGGTGGCCCTTGGCGCCGATGAGTCACTGCTCGCCCAATTATTTCAATATCGTTTCGCGGGTTCGGGCCAGCTTCAGGGCCATAGTTTCGGCAATCTCTTTCTGACGGCACTGACTTCAGTTACGGGCGATTTCCTGGAAGCGATCCGTGTCAGCTCTGACGTTCTGGCGATCAAGGGAAGAATCTATCCTGCCACACTGAGCGATGTCAGGCTGCAGGCTGTCCTCGAAGACGGCGGCGCACTATTCGGCGAGTCGCTTATTTCCAAGAGCAGGTCGCGCATCGCATCTCTTTCCCTAATACCGCCGGACTGCCGCCCGGTGCCTGCAGTGCTGGAGGCCATCCGCCAGGCCGATCTGATTACGGTCGGTCCGGGCTCGCTTTTTACCAGCCTCCTTCCCAATCTGCTGGTGCCGGGAGTTGCGCGCGCCTTGAGGAAGTCGCCGGCTCTGAAGATTTTCATCTGTAATCTGATGAGCCAGCCGGGAGAAACCATTGGTTTCACGGCCACCGAACATATCGAGGCAATCTACCGTCAGACCGGAGGCCAGTTATTTGACTGGATGATCCTGAATGATCAGCCGATATCTCCTACGGTGTTGGCCCGGTATTGGAAGCAGGGTTCAGCGCCCGTGATAACCGACCATGAGCGCCTGGCGACGTTGGGACTCGAAATCTCCGAGGAACCCTTGCTGGCGCGCGGACGGGTGGTGCGTCACGATCCGAACCTGCTGGCGGAAGCGGTTTACAGAGCCTATTGCCGCTGGAAATCGCCGGGGGCAAATGCCGAGGAGGAGGTTCAGCCAGAGCATGAAAGATCTTAGCGTTCTCATCATGGCCGCGGGCAAGGGAACCCGCATGGTCAGCAACCGCGCAAAAGTCCTGCACACTCTTTGCGGCACTCCAATGCTGCGTTTGATTTACCGCGCCTCGGCCAGCCTTGATCCGGAGGCTGTTTTCGTGGTGATTGGCCAGGATGCCGAGCGAGTGAGGGCTGTGCTGGAGGGCCTGCCAGTAGGATTTGTCCTGCAGTCGGAGCAGCTGGGCACCGGGCATGCACTCATGATGGCACGTCCGGAGATTGAGAAGAAATGCGGTGATCTCTTGGTGCTTTCCGGAGACACTCCCCGCCTCAAGCCTGAAACCCTGCGCAGACTTGTCGAGCATCACCGGCAGAGCGGGGCTTCCGCAACTTTGCTCACCGCTGCCGCCGAAAACCCTTTTGCCTATGGCCGCATTCTGCGCAACTCAGACGGCAGCATTGAGGCCATCGTCGAAGAGAAGGATGCCTCGGAGGCGCAGAAACAAATCCGGGAGATCAACGCGGGATTCTATTGCTTTCAGTTACCTCCCTTGCTCGAAGCATTGGAGAAAATATCCAACTGCAACGCACAGGGTGAGTACTACCTCACGGATCTGGTCGAGATCCAGCGGCGTAACGGTTTGCGAGTCGAGGCGCTGCTGCATCCGGACTTTGAAGAACTCCGTGGCATCAACACCCGAAAGGAACTGGCTGATCTTGCGCAGGCATTACGGGCGCAAAAGAATCAGGAATTAATGGCAGCTGGGGTGACGTTAGTCGATCCCGAGCGCACCTACATTGACCTGGAGGTGACCATCCAGAAAGATGTCACCATCCATCCCATGGTGACTCTGCAGGGGACGACGCGAATCGGCGAAGGAAGCGTCATCCACTCGGGAACACGCATTGCCGACTCCGTGATCGGCGCCGAAGTCGAAATTCTGGATTCATGCCTCATAACCGATTCCGAGATCGGTCAGGGAACTACGGTGGGGCCGTGCGCTCATCTGCGCGCGCATACATCCATCGGCAGGAAATGCAGAGTTGGCAACTTCGTCGAAATAAAAAAGAGCACGCTGGGCGACGGCGCCAAGGCTGCCCACCTGGCATACCTGGGGGATGCCACGATCGGACGCAATGTCAATGTGGGTGCCGGCGTTATCACCTGCAATTATGACGGTGTCCACAAACATGCTACCATTATCGAAGACGAGGCTTTTATCGGCACGGATTCGCAGTTGGTTGCTCCCGTGAGGGTCGGTCGTGGAGCCTATGTCGCAGCGGGAAGCTGCATTACCGAGGATGTGCCGCCTGGAGCACTGGGAATTGCCCGGTCACGGCAGGTCATTAAAGAAGATTGGGTGAAACGCCGGAAGGAATCCAAGCAGTCCGGATGATCAACTGTCACAATTGCATCAACTGGGTAGACGAAAGCCTCGAGCAGATCGAAGCCGACGAGACCGACAGATCTCATATTTTTTTGGGATGCCGCCTCTACGGATTTTGCACCCAGACTTCCCTTGAGAGTTGCCCTCATTACGTCAAGAGTGAGAATCTTTTCACCCTCTGCAATGCCTGCCGTATACCGGTGCCCAAAGTCTGCGTTTCCCTGGGGGAATGCGTCAATTGCACGGACACCAACCTGTTTTGCGTGGATCATTGCATCGGGGAAGATCAGCGAAAATACTGCACCCACTTCATCCGGCTCTGCACCGAGGGCGCCCACCTCATTGATCAGGATAAGACATTCGACCTCTTTCCTGCCATTGGCATGCCCGGAGAGAAACAAAGTGCGGCTGGTCCCAATGTCAACGCCGGATCGAGGGAAGATCCATCGGCACAAGACAACAGCGAGGCTTTTCTTTCAGGAAATGATGATCCGGAACCGCACTCCTGAACACCGAGGCTGCTTGAACCTCAGGAGCGACTCATCCTAACGGCTTCGGAGTTGCAGTCCACGTCTCCCTTTGCTAGCATAGGCGGGAATCCGACTGGTAGTCTGATCATTTCTTCGATTCAAAGAGTCCATGAAGCAGTGCCTGGATTTGGCACACGATGGTGGTGGCCTAAAACGCAAATAGGGGTTAATGCCAATGAAAACAGCTCTGAAAACAAGCTCGGTATTGCTGCTTTGTATCACGCTAGCGGCCTGCTCTTTTTTCAACTTCAGCAAAACCTACAATTTCCTGGACAACTTCGATTCCGGCTCAATTACGCCAGCATCGGAACCCAGCACGCCCACGGGTAAGCCGGTGCTCGTCCTGCCGGATTTCACGGTGGATGGAGAAAAGCGGCAAGCGATGATCACGCTGGCATCCGCAAAAATTGTTTTCAAATTATCCGGGCTTGGGAAGGAGGCCACGCTGAAATTCGGCGCGGGCATGAACACTACCCTCGGCGATGGCGCAGAGGGAATCATTACCGTTGAAGCAGACAAAACATCGGAAGTGGTTTATAAGAAGTTTCTCGATCCTGTCAACCGTGCCGAGGACAGGAAGTGGTTCGAGGAAAGCGTCGATTTGTCGAAGTTCGCAGGCAAGAGCATCAAAATCAGTTTTGAAACCAAGCCGGGGCCAAAGGGAGACGGAGTGGGCGATTGGTTCGCCTGGAGTAATCCCGTGCTCAACAAGTAGCGCTGCCACTTTCGCTCGGTCACAGGAGAAGACTCGAAGAGGATCGTTTCAGACCGTAGGAGAAGCTCTCAGCCGTTTACGCGCCGCCGCGCATGCCGGGCACACCGGCATAGAACAACAGGAAAACAAGTGCCACTACCTGGAAAATGAGGAGCAGCAGCAGAATGCCTGCAAAGCGCCAGAAGGATTTCTGATTCTTGAGTGCATCCTCAACTCCGCCGACCTGGTCACAGGAGCAAGCCCTCTTGATTCCGGACGCATACCGGAACAAGTAAAGTGCGGGAAACCAGAAGAGGCATGCGATTACCGTATATAAAAAGCCGATCAGTCCCAGCGGCGCTCCTCCAAGAACTGTGCCGCTGAGCGAGGAAAACAGGCCCGCCCCCAAAATCAACAAAAGGCCGACTACAAACACCAACCCGCCTGCGATGAATACCATGATGGAAATGAAACGCACCCAGGGCTTGGTCTGCTTGAGACTCTCGATCATCGCCGGAGTGATCGCCGGCGGAACGGATGGGGGTTGTTGCACTCCCCGAGGGGAGTTCGGAAATGGGCTGCCCGACGAGTTCACCTCGACCTCCTTATTTGTCTCCGTTTCATGTGTGATATTCCTGGAGGCTGCGCACGGTGAGAACCTCACTCTGCATTGTGCGAACCGCATTCGCGGCTGCCCTGGCACCTGAAAGGGTGGTAATGCAGGGGACGAGGTACTGTATGGACGTGCGCCGTATGGCTTTCTCGTCGAACCGTGACTGAGAGCCCAGCGGCGTATTGATCACCAGATCGACTTCGCGGTTTTTGATGGCATCCACCACGTTCGGCGTACCCTCGCCGGCCTTGAATACAAAGCCGGTATCCAAACCACGGGACTGCAGGAATCTTTGAGTCCCCGCAGTCGCTACCAGGCGGAAACCCAGGGCCGCGAACTCCCGGGCAATCGGGAGCAATGTCTCTTTGTCGTTGTCGTTGACACTGAGAAAGACCGTGCCCCGGCGCGGCAGGGGCGAGCCAGCCGAAATCTGGGCCTTGGCGAAGGCGGCCCCGAAACTCGCCGCCACGCCCATCACTTCACCGGTCGACTTCATTTCCGGTCCCAGGATCGTATCAACACCGAGAAATTTGTTGAATGGGAAGACGGGTGACTTCACGAAACAGTGCCGGACCTGCAACTCATCGCCCAGTGCAAGGTTTTTCAGCTTCTCGCCGACCATCAGGCGCGCGGCAATCTTGGCCAGCGGAACACCGGTCGACTTACTGACATAGGGAACGGTCCGCGAGGCGCGCGGATTGACTTCAAGCACGTACACCACTCGGTTTTTGACCGCAAACTGAATGTTCATCAACCCGACCACCTTCAGCGCCAGCCCAAGACGACGCGTGAATTCCTTCATGCGCACCAGCAGATCGGATTCGATCATAATTGGGGGAAGGACGCAGGTGCTGTCGCCGCTGTGAATCCCCGCTTCTTCGACATGCTCCATAACACCAGCGATGATTACCCGCTCGCTGTCGCACAGCGCGTCGACATCATACTCGAAGGCATCTTCCAGAAACTCGTCGATCAGGACGGGGTGCTCGGGAGAGGCCTGCACAGCGGTTATCATATACCTGGAGAGGGATTCTTCGTTATACACGATCTGCATGGCGCGACCGCCGAGAACATAGGAGGGCCGAACCAGGATAGGGTAACCGATTTTTGCAGCCACACGGCAGGCTTCCTCCGGGGATCTTGCCGTGCCGTTTCGGGGCTGAGGAATGTTGAGTTCACGCAAGAGTCGCCCAAAACGTTCACGGTCCTCAGCCAGGTCGATGCTGTCGGGCGAGGTACCCAGAATGGGCACGCCCGCCGCCTGAAGGCACAGCGCCAGGTTGAGCGGAGTCTGGCCTCCGTATTGAACGATAACGCCGTCGGGCTTCTCGACGTCCATGATCTCCATGACATCTTCGAAGGTGAGCGGCTCAAAGTACAGACGGTCGGAAGTGTCATAATCGGTCGAGACCGTCTCGGGATTGCAGTTGATCATGATGGTTTCGTAGCCGATCTCCCTCAGGGCGAAGGAAGCATGGCAACAGCAGTAGTCGAACTCGATTCCCTGCCCGATCCGGTTGGGTCCGCTGCCCAGCACAACTACTTTTTTTCTACGGGTTGGCGCGGCTTCACATTCTTCTTCATAGGTGGAATAGAGGTACGGCGTAAAGGACTCAAATTCGGCGGCGCATGTATCCACGCGCTTGAACACCGGGCGGAGCCCCAGTTTGTGGCGTCGTTCCCTGACCTGCTCCGGCGTTACCGCGGCGCCATGGCCGGCGCTCAAGATGCGGGCAATCATTGGATCGGAGAAACCCGACCGCTTGGATTCCCGGAACAGTTCCAGGGGAAGCGAATCCAGGCCGTGCCCCCCGAGACGCCTTTCGAGCTCGGCGATTTCTTTCAATTGATTGAGAAACCAGGGATCGATGCGAGTGAGTTCCTGCAATTCCTGGATCGAACGGCCCTCCAGCAGGGCAAGGAGAAGATAATCAAGCCGCTCCGGCACCGGCGTCATCAAATTTTGATGGAGTTTTTCGAGATCCAGTGCGGGAGGCAGCTTCCCTTTCTCGAGCGATCGCACCCCCTTCAGCAGGGCCTCTTTAAAAGTACGTCCGATGGCCATCACCTCTCCCACCGACTTCATCTGCGTGCCCAGCGTAGGATCGGCCCCCGCGAACTTCTCAAAGTTCCATTTCGGGATTTTAACGACTACATAGTCGATGCTGGGTTCGAAGCAAGCTGGAGTTTTTTTGGTGATGTCATTCGGGATCTCATCGAGGGTATAGCCGACAGCGAGTTTGGCCGCGATCTTGGCGATGGGAAACCCGGTCGCTTTGGATGCCAGAGCGGAGCTGCGCGAAACCCGGGGATTCATCTCGATGACAATCAATGCGCCGGTCTGCGGATTGACGGCAAACTGGATATTGGATCCGCCGGTTTCTACGCCCACTTTGCGAATGATGCGGAGCGAGGCATCCCTCATGCGCTGGTATTCTTTGTCGGTGAGCGTCTGGGCCGGAGCCACGGTAATCGAATCACCCGTGTGAATGCCCATCGGATCAAAGTTCTCGATCGAGCAGATGATGACGACGTTGTCGTTGAGGTCCCGCATGACCTCCAGCTCGTATTCCTTCCACCCGATCAGGGACTGTTCCACCAGGACCTCGTGGACGGGAGAAATATCAAGCCCACGGCTCACAACCCGGTCAAACTCCTCCCAATTGGTGGCGATGCCCCCGCCGAATCCTCCCAGAGTGAAGCTGGGACGGATGATGGCAGGCAGGTTGATCAGCGAGACAAAGTCGCGCGCCTCGTCCAGGTTGCGCACGACCCGCGACAGCGCCGATTGCAGCCCGATTGCCGCCATGGCATCTTTGAACAACTGGCGATCTTCGGCGATCTCAACTGCCTGTTGTTTGGCGCCGATCATCTCCACGCCGTACTCAGCCAGAACGCCTGCCTTTGCCAGCGCGACCGACACGTTGAGTGCCGTCTGGCCTCCTACCGTCGGCAACAAGGCGTCGGGACGTTCGCGAGCGATAATGGCGCTGATAGACTCGCACGTGATCGGCTCGATGTAGGTCCGGTCGGCCAGGTCCGGGTCGGTCATGATGGTGGCAGGGTTCGAGTTGACCAGAACCACTTCGAAGCCTTCCGCACGCAGCGCCTTGCAGGCCTGAGTTCCGGAATAGTCGAACTCACAGGCCTGGCCGATAATAATCGGCCCCGAACCGATGATGAGGATCCGCTTGATGTCGGTACGCTTGGGCATGGATTACCTGCGAAACTCCGCCATCAGCCGCTTGAACTCGGTAAACAGATAGTGCGAATCATGCGGTCCTGGAGAAGCCTCCGGATGATACTGCACCGAAAAGGCCGGCACTTGCAGGTGCCGGATTCCCTCGAGCGTCTGATCGTTGAGGTTAAAATGGGTCGCCGCAACCCGCCTCATGTTGAGCGAATCTACGTCCACGGCAAATCCGTGATTTTGAGCCGTGATCTCGACACGCCCGGTCATTACATTCTTCACGGGTTGGTTGGCGCCGCGGTGGCCGAATTTTAGTTTGTAGGTCTTCCCATCCAGGGCCAGACCCATGATCTGGTGACCGAGGCAGATACCAAAGAGAGGAACCTTTCCCATCAGGCGGCGCACATTGTCGATCGCATAGGTAAGAGGAGCCGGATCGCCGGGGCCATTGGAGAGAAACACGCCGTGCGGACGCATGGACAGCACATCCTCAACACTCGTCCTTGCGGGTACCACCACGACACTGCAACCCGAGCGCGCCAGGCTGGCCAGGATGGTCCGTTTGATGCCGAAATCGTACGCCACAACACGGAACCGCTCCGCTGGCAATCCGGAAGGATCCTGCCAACGATACGGCGAATGGCAGCTGACGGCAGAAGCCAGGTCCTGGCCGAGCATTCCCGGTGCCTGCCGGGCGCGCTCGGCGAGCCGCGGCCCATCCAGATCCATCGAGCTGATGATGCCACGCATGGCACCGCGCGTGCGGATATGGCGGACGAGCGCACGTGTCTCCACTTCTGAAATGGATACGATCGCATGGTGTTTCAGGTATTCTTCGAGCGACTCCAGGGCGCGCCAGTTCGAGGTGAATGAGCTGAATTCGCGCGCGACGAACCCCTGGATGAAGGGTTTGCCCGACTCCTCATCCTCGCGATTCATCCCGTAGTTGCCGATATGGGGATACGTCATCACAACGATCTGTCCGGCATAGGATGGATCGGTGAGGATTTCCTGATACCCGGACATAGAGGTATTAAAGACTACCTCTCCGCAGATTTCCCCCTCGGCTCCAAAGGCGCGGCCCGGGAAGGTACGGCCGTCTTCGAGTGCCAATATTGCGTTCATTTTCCCTGTGTGGTGTTGCCCAACCTACTCAACCAACCCGAATCGCGACATCGGCCAATAGCGGAAAACCGCCTTGCCGTATATCAGATCCCTCGGCACGAAACCCCAGTTGCGGCTGTCATTGCTGGAATTCCTGTGATCCCCTAGCACAAAGTATTGATCCGGCGGGACCACCGTCCTGGAAAACGATTCATGGTCACGAAATTCTGGTCTGAGGTACGATTCCACGACCTGGCTGCCGTTTACCAGCACCACTCCATTGCGAATTTCGATCATATCGCCGGGCACAGCTGCGACGCGCTTGATAAACGACTTGTTCGTGTCTCTGGGGTACCAGAACACGACAATGTCGCCCCGGTGGATTGATTCAAAGCGGTATATAAACCGGTTTACAAATATCCTCTCCTGATCAACCAGGCGCGGCTGCATGCTCGTTCCTTCAACTTTCACGGGTTGTATCACGAAGATGACGATGAAGATCGCGGTTGCCACCGCAAAAAAGATGTCGCGAAACCACGATTTTAACTCAGAATAGAGGCTTAAACCTGGAACAGGAGGAACTGCCTGTTCTGGGTGGTCGGGCAATTCCGGCGGCGGATAGATCGGCTGTTCCATGCATTTATCAGTTCGAGGTGCTTTCGCAAGATAACAGAGCAAAATAACAAAGGCCACGGCAAAACTCAACTGCTTTTCAGGAACAAAACAATCTATCCGCAACAACCTGAAACCTTTTTCGTACATAGATGCGAATCCAGGATTGGCAACAGACGAAGCCACGCTAAACCGGGCCAAGACCACGCATCCTTTCGGATACATTATCAAGCCGTTTGAGATGCGGGACTTGCGGATGGCAGCAGAAATCGCGCTCCATAACCACCAGATGGAAAAGCGACTGAAGGAGAGTGAGGAGCGTTACCACGCTCTTTTCGAGTATTCGCCTGTCGCTATCTGGGAAGAGGACTTTTCCGAGATCCGTTGCCGAATGAAATCCCGCGGCCGAGGACATGTTCGGATTTTCCCGCGCTGAAGCGGTCGGACAGCATTGGACCTTCCTCGTTCCCGCAGCGATTCATGGGCAGTCGGATGGCGTCTGGGATGCAATCGTCAAGAGGCGCGGTGGAAGCAGATCCACCAACCAGAACCTGACCCGGAGCGGTCAGCCGATCGATTGCGAGTGGTTCAACACGCCGCTGATAGATCCTAATCGCAGGACCATCGGCGTGGCTTCCCTCGTGATGAACGTCACCGGGCGCAAACGGGCAGAGGAGGCGCTGAAGCAGAAGGTCGAGTTTTCACCGGAATTCACCGTTTATAGGAGAAATCCGACTTTATCCCATCGAGTTCCCTTGACATCGCCCCGACAGATACATAATTTTAGTGAGTCACAGTAAGGAAGACCCGCTGAAATAAGGCAGCGAGAAGATCATCAGAGACGTTCTTCCTATCCTCGATAGTCTCGACTGGACTCTCAGTCAGGCCATGGGCCCGCCGTTTAATAACCATCAGGAGATTTGATCTACCATGGGAAAAGTGATCGGAATTGATTTGGGCACGACGAACTCTTGCGTGGCCATCTTGGAAGGCGGCGAGCCCGTCGTTATCGCCAACCTGGAAGGAAGCCGGACCACGCCGTCGATGGTTGCCTTCACCAACAAAGAGGAGCGGCTCGTCGGCCAGTCGGCCAAGCGCCAGGCCATCACGAACCCCGAGAACACCGTCCATGCCATTAAGCGGCTTATCGGGCGGAAGTTCAGCTCCAAGGAGGTCCAGTACGACAAGGGGATCTCCGCCTTCAGGATCTCTGAGGCGTCCAACGGCGATACGCAGATCTCCATCAGGGGACGTAACTACAGCCCGGCCGAAATCTCCGCTTTCATTCTCATCAAGATGAAGCAGACCGCCGAGGATTACCTGGGCGAGAAGGTGACCGATGCCGTCATCACGGTTCCCGCCTATTTCGACGACTCCCAGCGCCAGGCGACGAAGGATGCCGGCAAGGTGGCCGGGCTAAACGTCCTGAGGATCATCAACGAGCCCACGGCGGCGGCACTGGCTTACGGGCTTGACAAGAAGAAAGACGAGAAGATCGCCGTCTTCGACCTGGGCGGCGGGACCTTCGACATCTCCATCCTGGAACTGGGCGGCGGCATCTTCGATGTGAAGTCCACTAACGGGGACACGCGACTCGGAGGCGAAGACTTCGACCAGCGCCTGGTGGATTACATTTGCGATGAGTTCCGGAAGGAGCAGGGTATCGACCTGCGCAAGGACCGCATGGCACTGCAGCGGATCAAGGAAGTAGCCGAGAAGGCCAAAATGGAACTCTCGACCGCGATGGAGACGGACATCAACATCCCCTTCATCACGGCCGACCCATCGGGGCCTAAGCACCTCCTTATGAATCTGACCCGGGCCAAGCTCGAGGCCCTCGTGGAGGAGCTCATCCTGAAGCTCGAGCCGCCCTGCCATATGGCTCTGAAGGACGCCGGGATTTCCCCGAAAGATATCGACGAGGTCATCCTCGTGGGCGGCATGACCCGCATGCCCCGTGTCCCACAGAAGGTTCGCGAAATCTTCGGAAAGGAGCCCCACAAGGGTGTGAACCCGGATGAGGTGGTGGCCGTTGGCGCCGCCATCCAGGGAGGGGTGCTTTCCGGTGAAGTCAAAGATGTGTTGCTTCTCGACGTGACGCCCCTCTCTCTCGGCGTCGAGACACGGGGCGGCGTGATGACGAAGCTCATCCAGAAGAACACCACCATTCCCACGCGCATAAGCCAGACTTTCTCCACGGCAGCAGACAATCAGACAGCCGTGAGCATTCACGTGATCCAGGGCGAGCGGGCCATGGTGGCTGACAACAAGACCCTGGGACGCTTCGATCTGGTGGGGATTCCCGCCGCACCCAGAGGCGTGCCTAAAATCGAGGTGACCTACGACATAGACGCGAACGGAATCGTTCAGGTCTCGGCCAAAGACCTGGGAACCGGCAAGGAGCAGCGCATCCGGATCACAGCGTCAAGCGGCCTTTCCAAGGACGAGATTGACAAACTCGTGTGCGAGGCCGAGGCCCACGTGGAGGATGACAAGCGAAAAAAGAACCTCATCGAGGCGCGCAACCAAGCCGATTCGCTTGTCTGCGGTGTTGAGAAGAACATCAGAGAGTTAGGTGACAGGCTCGACACATCGGAAAGGGCGAAGATCGAAGAGGCCGTCGCAAAGGTCAAGAAAGCCTTGAAGGGTGATGACGCAGGTGATATCCGCAGCGCCCAGGAGGATCTGGCCAGAGCCTCCCACAAGCTTGCCGAGGCCATTCACTCCAAGACGCCGGAGCAGGAAGCCACAGGCGGCAAGAAGGACGAAGACAGCGGCGACGCCGAGTTTGAAAATAACAAGTGACAAAGCTCCAACGATAAAGCCTGGCGATCTCAAAGGGTGCCAGGCTTTCTTATACGCCTCAGCCCCGGTCGTCGGGTCTGAACACCTTTATATCTCTGGGTCTGAGAAAGACCTCATCTCCCTTCTTCAACTGGAGTTCTTGAAATCGTTCCTGGGAGATCTCAACATGAACGGGATCGCCCCATTCTGCAATCGCTTCAATTTTGGCGAGGGGCCCAGCCAAGTTGATGTGTTGGATCGTCGCCCGATAATGGGGACCTGCTTGTGGTTCCCGGTCAATGGCGAGCGAGTGAGGACGCACGTAAACAATGCTCTGTTTTGAATCACTAGAGAGACTGGATGCCGACGCGCCGACGCCTGGTCTTTCTCCCTCAATGCGGCCGCGAAACAAGTTGACCTTGCCGAGGAAATCGTAAACGAAAGCGCTAGCCGGCTTATGGTAGACTTCTTCAGGCGAGCCCACCTGCTCAATGCGGCCTTCGTTCATCACTACCACGCGGTCGGAAACCTCCAATGCTTCTTCCTGATCATGGGTCACGAACACACTGGTAATGTGAATCTCATCATGCAATCTGCGCAACCAGCGCCGCAGTTCGATGCGCACCTTGGCATCCAGCGAACCAAAGGGTTCATCCAGCAACATGATCTTCGGCTCTACCGCCAGAGCTCTCGCCAGAGCTACGCGCTGGCGCTGGCCTCCCGAAAGCTGAGAAGGATAGCGCGCCGCATGATCTTCAAGCTGCACCAGTCGTAACAGTGCTTGGATTCGGGCACGGATTTGCTCGTGCGAAGGCCGCAGATTGCGCGGCCGGACTCTCAGGCCGAAGGCGATGTTTTCGAAAACCGTCATGTGGCGGAACAGCGCATAATGCTGGAAAACAAAGCCTACGTTGCGCTCGCGAGCACTCCGATCGCTGATGTCCTTGCCGTCAAAAAGGACATACCCCGCATCGGGAAACTCCAGGCCGGCAATTATCCGCAGCAGTGTAGTTTTTCCCGAGCCCGAGGGCCCCAACAAGGCTACCAGTTCGCCCGCCCGAACCTCGAGGTCGACATCTTTGAGAGCGGTGAATTCCCCGAATTTTTTGGTGATGTTACGCGCTTCGATGCTCATACTTCCAGCGCCTCCCCGTGATTCAGACGCACGCCAGCCAGGCGCTGTTTTGATTTCCATTCGACAAGACTCCTGGCGGCCAGGGTCACGAGCGCTAAAAGGGCCAGCAACGATGCCACCGCAAAGGCAGCGACATATTGATATTCGTTGTAGAGAATTTCAATATGGAGTGGCATAGTGTTGGTCAGGCCACGAATATGGCCGGAAACCACCGACACGGCTCCAAACTCCCCCATGGCGCGCGCATTGCAAAGGATTACCCCGTAGAGCAATCCCCCCTTTATATTTGGCAGTGTGACGCGCAAGAATGTTTGCCAACCACTGGCGCCCAGTGTCAAAGCTGCCTCCTCCTCATCATTTCCCTGGGACTGCATCAGGGGAATGAGTTCCCTGGCGACAAAAGGAAATGTCACAAAAATAGTCGCCAATACAATGCCCGGCGCCGCGAAAATGATTTTGATATCGTGGTCAGCCAGCCAAGGACCGAGGAAACCCTGCAGGCCGAATATCAGCACATACACCAGCCCCGCCACCACGGGTGAGACGGAGAAAGGCAGATCAATCAAAGTGATCAAAAGACCCTTACCGATGAACTGGAACTTGGTGATGGCCCAGGACGCAGCGATGCCAAAAATCATATTTAAGGGAACGGCAATCGCCGCCGTCAGCAGCGTGAGGCGGATGGCCGAGAGTGTATCCGGGTCACGGAAAGCGTCGAGGTAGGCTCCCACGCCCAGCCTAAATGCGGAAGCGAAGACCATCCCCAGGGGCAAGAGAAGAAAAAGACCGAGAAATATCAAAGCGACTGCGATCAGCAGCCGGCGAACCGGCGCCGATTCAAGCTGGGTGCGGGCACCAGACATCGGGACGCTTCGAGAACTCAAAGACGCCGTTCGGGTCATCGTCCGATTCTCCTTACACTTCGGCCTTCCAACCCATCCCCGCGCCCGTCTTGGGAACGCGATCGGAATTTCTCAACCGGAAACAGGGCGCGTGCTGTGGATCTGACCCCAATACGGTTCTGCCATACGCCCATCTGCATGAAAATCAGCCTCCATATCTCTTGCTGCTCCACCGTTGCAGCATGTTTATGATCAGCAGCATGAGGAAGGATGCCACCAGCATGACCACCGCAATCGCCATGGCTCCGGCATAGTTATACTGCTCAAGTTTGGTCACGATGAGCAGAGGCGTGATCTCGGTACGCATGGGCATGTTTCCTGAAATGAACACCACGGATCCGTATTCGCCCACCGCTCGGGAAAGTGCCATGGCAAAACCGGTCAGAACTGCAGGCAGGATCGTAGGCAGAATGATTCTGGTGAAGATCTGCCGGCGGCCGGCGCCAAGGCTGGCGGCAGCCTCTTCCATCTCTCTGTCCATTTCCTCGAGTACCGGTTGCACAGTTCGGACGACGAAGGGAAGCCCGATAAACGTGAGCGCAATGACGATTCCCAATCGGGAATAGGCGGCCTTGATTCCGATCGCCTCCAGGGGCCGGCCCAGCCACCCATGACTGGAGTATAGGGCCGTCAATGAAATGCCGGCCACAGAGGTGGGCAATGCAAAGGGCAAATCCACCAGAGAATCCAAGACCCGCTTCCCGGGAAAGCTGTAACGGACCAGCACCCAGGCAACCAGAACACCGAACACCAGATTGAGAAGGGCGCCGACAAACGATGCCCCGAAGCTGAGTTGGTAGGACGCAAGCGCACGCGGCTCAGTGGCCAGACTCCAGAACTCGCGCCAGCTCAGCGAAGCCGTTTTCAAGAAAACAGCAGACAGCGGAATCAGCACAATCAGCGCCAAGTAGAATAGCGTAATGCCCATCGATATGCCGAAGCCGGGCAGAATGCTGCGCTGCTTGAAAACAAGAGCCATCCGTTCCTCCATCCCTGTCTGGAGCGATGAACTCCTTAACGGGCGGGCTGGTAAATCTGGTCGAAGATGCCGCCGTCCGCAAAGTGTATCTTCTGGGCCTTCTGCCAGCCGCCGAAGACCTCGTCTATGGTGAACAGGTTAACCTTGTGAAACTGGGCAGCGTACCTGGCCTGCACTTGTGGGTCCCAAGGCCGGAAGTAGTGTTTCCCGACAATTTCCTGGCCCTCGACGGAATACAGATATTCCAGATAAGCCTGGGCGACAGCGCGCGTGCCACGCCTATCGACTACCTTGTCCACCAGGGCAACCGGCGGTTCTGCCTGGATGCTGACAGACGGCACCACCAGTTCCACCTTGTCCTTCCCAAGCTCCTTGATCGCCAGCAGGACTTCGCTCTCCCAGTTGACGAGCACATCTCCGATGCCGCGTTCCACAAAGGTGGTCGTAGCGCCGCGCGCCCCAGAGTCAAGCACAGGCACGTTCCTGAAAAGGCGGGTCACAAAATCTTTTGCCTTGGCCTCATCACCATTGTTTTTCTTCAGTGCAAAGCCCCAGGCCGCCAGGTAGTTCCAGCGCGCGGCCCCGGATGTCTTTGGATTGGGTGTGATGACCGAAACTCCACCTCGCACCAGATCGTCCCAATCCCTGATCTTCTTGGGATTTCCCTTGCGGACCAGGAATACCAGCGTTGACGTGTAGGGGCAGCTGTTTTGAGGGAAACGTGATTGCCAATTCTTTGGCAACAACCTGGCGGTCTCGGCAATCGCATCGATATCGTAGGCAAGAGCGAGGCTCACCACGCTTGCCTCCAGACCCTCGATGACAGCCCGCGCCTGCTTTCCCGATCCTCCGTGGGACATTTTGATGGCGACTTTCTGGCCGGTTTTCTCCAGCCAGCGTTTTGCAAAAGCGGCGTTGATCTCCTGATAGAACTCGCGCGTTGGATCATAGGAGACATTAAGAAAGGTGATGCGGTCTTCCTCGGCGATTCCCGCCAGGGCCAGTGCCACTATCAAGCTCGAGAGTGCGAACAACCGAATGAATTTCCTGAACCACATTTTGGCCTCCTAAGACTGAGCGCAACGGCGTTTCAAAAAAGATCCGAATCCAACCTGGAAGCGGCTCGGGATCGCGTGCTCCGCCGGCCGACTCCATGGAAGGAGGCCTCCCCGGATGCGAGCCTTTTCATAATCGATCGCGCCCCTGACCCGGGTGATTCATGAATGAGAAAACGGCATTCTCCAAACTCCTGATTTCAAATGAGTGCAAGGGAAACCGGCATGATCCTTGGACGTACAGGGTGTGGAAATTCATGATGCCCATCACCATATTCGCGTGCAAAGAATGTAACGCATAGGAGGGTATGCCTTCTCTGCGACCTTTGCCTTTTCTCTGCGTGCCCTGCGTTGAGTCTTTGCCCTTCCGTGTCATTTTCCGACTCGGCGCCTTCATGAAAAACTCCGGCAAACGGCTTCGATCCTCAGAATTTTCTTATCTACTCAGTCTATCGTTATACTAGACTATCAGTACAAAAATTTTTTAGCTGAGAGCAAATCTGTTTCTTGCCGTCTTGGATTTTGCCCCGACTTTCTTAATGACATCCGCCAGCGTGGTTCCGTCCAAAATCCCGCCCATGATATCCCGGACCTCCTTCATGACGATCCGCAGGCCGCAAGTTGCTTCATCCTGGCAATCATCGCACTTAATATACGCGGTCTGACTCACGCACTGCACTAGCGCGATCGGTCCATGGAGATAACGAATAACCTGGCCCAAGGTGATGGACGCAGGATGCTTCGCCAGAAAATAACCGCCCCCTTTCCCCTTCTTGCTTTGCAGCAGTCCGTACCTCTTCAATTCGAGCAGGATCAGTTCGAGGAATTTTCTTGGAATGCATTGGCTTGTTGCGATGTCCGCAATCAGGATCGGCCCGTGCTCATACTCGGCGGCGAGCATGAGCAACGCCTTCAACCCATATTTTGCCTTTTTTGAAATCACGCGACTACCCCATTCAGTCGATCAACATCATAGAGTATAAGCTGCGTCACGGCCAGCTCAAAAAACTCGTTTTGGGGCCGAAATGAGCGTCCTGCAAATGAAATGAATGAGCACGGAAAACAAACACGACGCAACATGACAACCCCAACCAAGATTGCCGACCAACGGATGGGGACGGAGCGAACAGAGCCGCGCGCGTAAGCAAGCAGATATGTGAAGGTCCAACAGTTCGCGTCGATACGGATGGAGGGTTTTCAATTATCCGCTTGCTGACGCGCGCGGCTCTGTTCGCTCGCCTGATAATTTCCGAACAGGCGCCATAGCCTCGTAATTCCAAAACTATGGCGCCTGTCCCTGAAATTAGTCTATTTTCAGTCCATAGATGCCGGCGGCAATATCGTGTTCCAGGGCAATCTGGGTATTCTCGATCTGGATGACATACGCGGGAAACTTTTGGCGGATTTTTATCCTTTTCCCAGGCGCCACGCCAAAGGAAACCAGCTTGCCGATTAAGACCGGATTATCTATTCTGACAAAGGATATTCTGACCTCATCGGCCACCTCCAGGGCATCGAGAGATTTAACAACCGTGGTTACGGAATTCACGGTTCTTTTGCAGCAATCTCCTTCCGGTATCGGGGAACCGTGGGGACATTCCCGCGGGTGGCCGAGCAAGGTGCATATCGCCTCGGTAAGCCCGGGCGCCAATGTATGCTCATACTCGCAGGCCGACTCTTCCATTTCCTCAAATGGCATGCCCAGGATATCGACGAGGAGCCTTTCGGCCAGTCTGTGTTTTCGGACAATGAGCTGCGCCTGCCCTTTTCCCACTGAGG
>Ga0315284_10002598_pt1 | contig 25816 bp, 17 predicted proteins | sample YL17G09_16_MG_FD_203696 | JGI IMG/M metagenome (GOLD analysis project Ga0315284, IMG submission 203696) | Sediment microbial communities from Yellowstone Lake, YNP, Wyoming, USA - YL17G09_16 | ecosystem: Environmental > Aquatic > Freshwater > Lake > Sediment | place: USA: Wyoming | collected...
AGATCCAAACTAATTTTTTTGAGATTATGAGATAGAACAAATCACACAGACTTATAATAAAGGGAAGGGAAAAAGATTTTTTTATAGGGTGTTTGACGGCGGTGCGTTTTGTGGCGATGGTAGTTTCAGAAAAGATGTATGTTTTTTCTGAAGTCTTATATATGGGTGAGTGATTTTGTGCGTTTGAATCTGATCAGGGTGTGATGATGGTGGATTTTCTTATATGTTGTTGTGATGTGTCTGTTTCAGAAAAGAGATATGTTTTTTCTGATGATGCCCGTATTGTCGCGAAAAAGGTAATCAGTCAAGGAATAAAGTTATACGATGTCGCCCGTCTTGCTGCGGGGTAGGATGTTCAGACAAGGGATCTGATCGATCGGATGCTTACCCATTCAGCTGTGGGAAGTGTATGAGGTTCCCATGAAGCTGACCGTTATACTGTGGGTAGGGTGTTCAGTCACGGGATACGATCGATCAGATGCTACCCGTGACTCCGCGTGGTATGATGATCAAACAGGATGAGGTTTCTGTATTGTCACTCTGTTTCGCCATGGGGTAGAATGTTCAACCGAGGGATTTGATCAGTCGGATGCTACCCGTTCTGCCGCGTGGTGGGATGGATTAGACAGAAGATATATGGTTTATTATTTGAGAATGCAAATAATAAACAAAGCCGCAAAGATGTGGAACTAGCTCTTGATTGTACTGTATCCATCAACCTTTTCGATCGATATGATGTTGTTGACGTAGGGTCGGATCCCCTCATCATGGGTGATCAGTAGAACCCAGTCGTAGAATTTTTTGAGGTACTCAATCAGGCCGATGATCTTGTCTTTGTTTGCATCGCTTGACCCATCGAGTAGCTCATCTATGATGAGCCAGTCCATCCGGATGGATTGATTGAGTTTGTTTATGACAATGCGGAATACCAGGTCGTAGACGTTGTAATAGAACTTGCCGCTACGTAGAATGTGAATCGTGCTGTTGTTTCGAAAGATGTCTATATCCTGATGATCCTTTCGCATCTTGATGTTAATCCCGTCGATGCCGATGTCCCCGAGTATGCCGTTTACAGATGTCTCAATCTTCTTGATAATCTGATCTTCAACAACGAGCTTGATGAATATGGTTTCAACGATCAGAAGTAGCTTGTCATAGTCGTCGCCATCTTCGATGCACCGTACGTACTTTTCACACGATAGAGCCAGCTTGCCGTAACTAACATTGAGATCATTCAACCTCTCACCATTGACGCGGATCACATACTGTAGATCCTTGATCTTTTTTGTAAGCTGACCCATCTTGAGAGAGTTGTTTTTGTAAACAGCCTTATTTGATTCAGCAATCTTGTCCCATTTCTCTTTCCCCTCTTCGGTCTTGATAATTGACAACAACCGTTCCATCTCAAGATTCATGTACTTACACTCATCCTGAAGCTTCGAGATATCAGATGATTTTGTGTCGTGTTCGGCCTTGAGCTGAGAATACTTTTTGTGTTGTGTAATTTTCTTTTTGCTGACGGCGATACTCTTGTCGATCCGTATGTTGTGTAGCCTATTTTCCAAGAAGATGATCTCCGACTCTAGCTCTTCGGTGTTTATATTTTGATCCGCTGTCAAATAGGATCGTAGGGCTTTGTACTCTGACTCTGCTAACGGGGTAGAATTACTTGAGCTGTTAGAGCTGTCTGAGCTGTTAGAGCTGTCTGACGTGTCTGATTGTACGTGCATGTACAGACTGTCCAACTTGTCTTGCGCCTGCTTACCTTTGACAAATTTCTTAATCGCGTCGAGCATGCTGTTATTGTGATGTATGATGTAATTACTGAAAATCCGGTCGATCTGCTTTACTGTGTAGGTTTGGTGGGCCTGAGCTTGAGCTTTGGCTTGTGCTTGAGCTTGAAGAGATTTGTACTCAGCCTTCTTCTTTTTCAGAGCATCTGCTGCGGCCTTGGCATTCAGTTCAAACTTATTGTCGTCCAATTTACTGCCCTTCAACTCACCGAAGCGGATCAACTCTGCGTCTATGTCGAGGCCAGATATGGCGGCGTACTTCTTCAAAGAATGCTGAAGAGATGTAATGTGCTTTGTCAGGTCGTCGATCTTCTGCTCTTTTGCATCTAATGTGTCCTGTTTGACATTGTACTCTGCTGCGAGCTGTGTAATGAGCTGTGGATTGTACGGCGTCTCATCCATATTCATATCTGAAACGGCGTCGATCTTGGCGTTCCGTGTCTGTAGGTCTGTTATGCGCCTCTGATATTTTGCGATCTGTTTTGTGTGTTTGGTAATGATGTTAGATACTTGATCCTTTTGAACCGCGTAGTCTTGTAGTAGCTGCTTACAGTCAACAATGCTATCCTTTGTGTACTTTGACAAATCGCTGCTGTATACGGCTTTCAAATTTGAAAGGCTGTCACCCTTATTCTTCGAGCATACGTGCTTCATCTCTTTACAGTAGCGGATAATGTCGCTGAAATTCTTGAGATCTATGTAATTCAACAGAGCATTCAGCTTGTTGTCGGCAAGTAGGATCGATTTGCCCCGAGACTGTTCAATGATGGATGAGTTCAGTAGCTCATCTATGTCGGCGATATTCTCATGCACGTACTCCTCAAGCTCAAGCTTGCTCCCCGCCATTACGATAGAGTTTTTTGTAATAACCAGCTTCTCCTCTGTCCTGTCGGCCGTCAAACGCCTGTACGATCGGTTTATGATGTACTTGTCGCCATTTACATCGAGCTCCATCTCAAGGCTCCCCCTTTTTTCATTATTATGTACGTAGTCTGTCAGCTTCCCGAATTTGTTTGAGACGCCGGTTATCGCTAGAACTATACACTCAACCAGAGATGTCTTGCCCGTGTCGTTGTTCCCCAATAAGTTATTCGTCTCAAACTCATGCAGAGCTGCAAAGTCCAGCACAACATTATTACCAAACACCGTAATATTGTTAATAGTCAGCTTTTGCAGCCTAATGTGTCGGAACGGTTTGATCGTTGTGTGAATTTTGGTCTTGCTCTTGCCCTTGACCGGGTTCAGTTTTATCCCGTTGTCTATTAGGGTTTTTATTTTACTGACCAGCCTCTCTTTTGTTTGAATATTCTCTATCTGCGCGTCTTGCTCTATGTACTTCTGCATGATCTTCAGCATGATGTCTGACTTCTTAAGATCGTGGATCTGATACTTGTCGCCGCATATGTCGAGGATGAAATTGAAATTACTGTTGATCTTGCGGATCACCCTTGTTGTAATATTGATACCCTTACTCTTCAGAGCGTCTATGATGTGGTGGGATTTAGTGTCGTCCATCGTGCTGTTGTCTACCGTCAGATTCGCGTGAGGTCTGAGCTTCTGCATGTCTATGTTTGATGTTATGGCCCCGCTGCTGTCTACTACTATCTTGTAAAACGCGTATATACCCTCTATGTTGAACGGTGTAACGCTTTTGGTTGTTAGATTGAAGACATATCCTCCCTTGTCTACACTCTCCAACGCGTTCTGCTGTATCAGAGACCCCGCGTAATAGATATTCGGTTGTATGTGCTGCCTAGCATGTATGTCGCCCATCAAAACGTAGTCGTACGATTTGAAATCATCTACACCGAACGTACATGAGTTTGTAAACGGGTGTGCTTTCGATGAGAAGTGTCTAAGCGTGCCATGATACAGCCCTATCAGTGTGAGCGGGGTTAATCTGACCCGTTTGGTCGATTTGGTCGATTTGGTTGATTTGGTTGATTTGGTTGACTTGACTTGAATCGTTTGACCTGCGTCTGCCTGACTCAGCTCATCCAAACTGTGTATCTTGATGGCCGGTGTGGCGTGCTTATTAAACAGAGACGTCAGAGCAAAGACAGTGTTCTTGAACCCGTAATAACCGTCCTCTGTCAATAGATAGAACTTATGCTTCGTCGTCAGGTTTGACAGTACAGAGTACGAGTTTGACATATCGGTATACTTTGATGCAAACGTGATGTCGTGGTTCCCCAGTATGACGATGGTTCTAGCGTAATCACACACGCGATGTATGAACTCACGCATCGCATAGTTCCCGTACTTCTCTAAATTTGAATCCAACACGTCGCCAGTTATAACAACCAAAGTCGAATCGATGCTGTTCAAGGAACCGAGGTATGTGTAGAAGTTTGTAAAAACCGTATCATACACATCCTTCCTTGTAATCGTATTCTTGATGTGTATGTCTGAGATGTGGATGATCTGCTTGACTTCAAAATTCGGGTCGAGTTGTCGTCTCACGTAGTTGTTAATATCTATTGTGCAAGCCATGATATTATGATTATATGCCATAATATAAAAAAGGTCATATAGACCTACCGGAATACATTTTTTCCATCTACACACTTCCCAACTATCCTCCCGCGTTTGCTGAGTTTTGTCTTATAGAAGACTATGTTGTCGGATACTATGTAATCTACGCCGTTATGTGTGACGATTTTGTCGGGTGGCTCATCTGATGGTCCATCTACTGAGCCGTTAGGCGATCCATCGGTTGAGCTGATCGATGCTGTGTCTGACTTTGAACTAGCTTGACTTACATCTATAACCGTGCCTTTTTTCTTTCGCCCCCGTTTTTTGGGAACGGGTGTAGGAATGACCTTGACTGTCTGCATGAGTTTCTCCAACTGATCTTGCGGATCTGTCCAATCTGTCCTATATTGTACAAACTGCTCAGTAGTTTCAGACAGTTTGGTAGACTCAGTAGAGTCTATAGAGTTTGTTGAGTCTGCGGAATCTGCTGAATCTTCTGAATCAACAGAGTCCATAGAATCAGGCTGTTCAGAGAGTTGAGTAGATTTAGCATACTGTGTCTTAGTCTGCTGAGTAGATGCTAACTGTTGAGTTAGCTGAGTGGGCTCAGCATGCTCATCATGCTTTGTGGGCTCAGATTGTACAGGTAGCTCTATTACACGGATCACTTTAATATCTCCCAAATCTTGCATACCATACATCTCGCGCATTTTGCATATCTTATCTTCTCTTGTCATCTCTTCCATTTCCTGCATAAACTCCTTCATCTCGTACGTGTAATCGTCGTTATCATTGACCAAATCCAAATGAACACGATCGATCAGAATACGAACAGTATTCTCTAGCATACTGATCGCATACTTGAGCTGTGTTTTGACATCTAATAGCTCTTTCTCAACAGTAGTCAACCGTTCGGTTATCTTTGTATCGGAATCACTGTTATTCGGTATCAATCGTTTACTTAAAAAGTCACTAAAACCTTTAACGATCAACCGATCTTCACGTCCTTTCTCTTTCTTAATAACATCACCCTTACTGTAATACTCTGACAATAGTTTGTTATATTCAGATGTATCAAACTCATCGTATCCTCTGACGTCACTATCATATTTGACAATACTTAGCTTCCTCAAAATATCGCATATAACTTTCTTCCCTCTACCCATCGCCTCAGCAATGTAAACTAGATCTTTCTTCTCTGTGATATACAGATGTTTCAGGGTTTCAGTATCAGCATCAGTCCATCTCTGCCCGAGTTTCAGCTTTGCAAATCGTGGATCATTTTTAGAGTCTCCGGAAGACATTCGTTCTATACTATATGCATAAATTAGATTCTATAATCTGAACGCACTTTGGCCCCTCCTATGGAAATGATGTATATTTTCACACGAATTATACGGATACAATTTACGGATAACCAATAGATTTGGCCGTAACACAATGCGATCTTACAGAACCATCATGTGCCCGGATAGATCGAAACCGTAAGATCGGAATGGTGTAATTGAGCCGGTAATCGGGGGTGTTAGATGGTACGCATTAGATCGGAAACCATAAAATCGAAATAGCCTCCTTGAGCCGATAACCGGCACCCATTAGATTGTACGCATTTAATCAGAAACCATAAAACCGAAATAGCCTCCTTGAGCCGATAACCGGCACCCATTAGATGGTACGCATTTAATCAGAAACCATAAAACCGAAATAGCCTCCTTGAGCCGATAACCGGCACCCATTAGATGGTACACATTTAATCAGAAACCATAAAAACGAAATAGCCTCCTTGGGCCGATAACTGGCGCCCATTAGATGATGCGCAATAGATCGGGAACCCATAAGGCAGCTGACATTAGTAACCGTATTATTTGAATGCCAATATCATGCTAGAGTAAACCAACTAAACTATTGACCCAAATAAACCCGGGCTGTTAAATGGAATCTATTGATACCCCAATAAATTTCGCCATAAACTTACGCAAAAAAAGTTTATATGCAAAAAGCCCAAAAACTATTATCCGTGATTTGCAAAATTGTATTCCATATATATCCATCACAAAACACGGATAATATTTTTAATGTATCCATTTAAAATAGCTCAATTCAAAAGGATATACAATCTTATTCTTCATTTCAAAAAAAAAAAAATATATGAGTTCTCTTTTGGGGGTTTCCCCCTACCCTAAACGTTTTTAGCGCACCATTCATATTTCTTCACCGTACAAAAAAATGAAATTCGTTTGTCTAATGAAATGAAATGTTTTTATAACAATCATCTTATAGATTCGTCATCATATATCCTATATGAGTAATCGATCTAAAAATGGCAACACTTCCCCGGCTGTCGTTTCGGGTGATAATCCTGGTGTTGTGATGGATGTTGATGATGTTTTGACAAAGCATGACATAATGAAATACGTAATAAACGCAACGATGGATTCGAACGATAGTGATCTGAAGAAGATCTATTATCTAGTCAAAAACCGTAATGTTATGTCTATCGGCGGCTCACCAAAAATCGCAGATGAAGATGATGACGAGCAATCGTTCGCGCAATTTAATTTGCAGAGTAACCGCATCGCCATAGCTTTGCATGTACTAAATTCAATACTATTGAACAATAAGAAAAGCAAGATCAATTATCTTGAAGAATTTAGGATGCAACGATCCGAACTTCTATCAGAAGAAACAACAAACGCAATAGGCTCCCTTTCTGAATTCGTATTCAAAAATAATTTTTTCAACCGGATCCAAACGAGATGGTATGATAGAGACCGCGCAACAACGTACAACATAACATTCATAAAGAGGCTGATACAGAATATAGATGGGTATCAATTTATGACAGAGAATTCCCGCAAAACTAAGGAAGGTTTGGCATACGTCATCGCAAAACGAACAACGAAAATATAGAAAAATATAAAACATTAGATTTTTTTGTGTTTTTCTGAATAATCGGAAACAATTTTTGTGTTTCAATGCATATTTTTTATTTCTTCAGTAATAATATACTGGAGAAAACCACAAATCTTCTACAATGAGCTACTCTGGCGTCGCTAAGGCAAAACCCACTACTATATGTTCGGAAAAAAAATCCGGCCATAAAAACGCACAGGCCCGTCAGAAAGAACGAGATGCGGCTGTTTCCAAGCTTATAGCAAAGTACATTTGTATCCCCGTGAAGCCGGACAAGCATCCTGCCATACTATTATGGGGGGACCTCAAAAAATCTCCGCCAAGAAAGAAGTTTGACGATAAAGGGGTCGCCATTCTGACAGGGCATAAGAATGGTATGACTGTTGTCGATGTTGATATCCCGAAACCAACAAAAAAAAAATACATGAATGGCTTTGCTTTCATGCGCGAGCTCATTAAGGTGAACGGTGATATTGTAACACCAACGGCTACTAGTCAATCGGGGGGCTTTCACCTATACTTCAAGTACGATGCGGCTATCAATACTACAACGATCGTTAACAACTACACGATAGACGTGAGATCTAGAGGCGCCTATATTGTAGCCCCGCCAACAGAGGGATACAAAGGTGCATACCAATGGGTCGATGGCCGTAGTATTTATGATGTGCCTCTTGCAGACATACCGGAATGGTTACGAGTGTTCTTGCTTGAGGATGTTAGTGCGAAGAAGGAGAAGAAAAAGCTGCGGGATGCTAGAAAAGCAAAGGCGATGGCAAAAGCAAAGACACCTGTACATGTGCCGGTAGCTGAGTCTGATATTCAAATTGCTAATAATAATGATGATGATGATGATGATGAAGCGAATAGCGAGAACGAGAACGAGAACGAGAACGAGAACGAGAACGAGAACGAGAACGAGAACGAGAACGAGAACGAGAACGAGAACGAGAACGAGAACGAGGATAATGGAACAAACCCATCCAACAAACAGGCTCAAGCTAAAAAGACCCATCACTATTTCTACAAAGACGCGTCGATCAAGACACTACTAGAGCTGTTACCGGCAGAGTACGTGACGGATCATAAGAAATGGCTGCTCATTACAACCATACTGAAGTCAGAGGGTGAACATCTTCGAACTATATGGGACGAATGGTCACAGGGTACGCATCTGGAAGTTAAACCGGTGAACTACGACAAAAAGAACAACAAACGGCAATGGAATACAGCAGCTATTAGGTGCGATCTAGGTCTACTGCAGTATCTAATCAGGCAAGAGATCGCAGCCAACAATATCAAAGCCGATGATTATGACGCTAGTTTGATCCGCCGGACGAAGTACATCGATGCGCTGAACGTGAGCGATATATCACCTGATTTTGCCAATGTTACGACTGTGAGCAAAAGCAAGCTGGAGTCAACTGATATTACTGGTGACTTTACGCTGATCCGTTCAGCTTGTAATACGTACAAGACTACGGCCGTCGCAGACTGGTTGTGTACTAACAACAAAGGACTGTCTACCAAAGTCATCAGCATAACATCCCGCGTCTCTCTGGGATCCGAGCAAATGGCTAAGTTCAAAGAAGTGCGCTATCCCATGGACTTCTATTCAAATCTTGCGAATGTGAACGATGTGAGGGGTCTAGTCATACAGGTCGATTCGATCCACAAGATCGATCTAGGTAAATGGAGAGGGTGTGTTTTGTACCTTGACGAGATATCGAACCTGCTCTCTTACGTTTTGGTATCGAACACATTGACTAGACGCCGAAACTTGGTATTTGCAAACTTATGTGAATTAGTATGCAACGCGTCTCACATCATAGCAACCGATGCCGATTTGAACGATATGTGCATAAACTTCTTCGATACGCTCTTCAATAGGAGAGTAAAGTTCAATATCATAAACAACACGTACGAGAACAATCGGAAGATAGATGCGTACGCGTACGATGATAAGAACGATATGATCAGGAAGATCGAACAGCAGCTACTATCTAATAAGGATAAGACGGCCGATGACAAAGAGTACTTCTTTTGCTGTTTCGATAAGAAGGCCGAGCTAGATATTGTTGTGCAAAGGATCAAAAACTTTTGCAACACAAACAAACTGGGCAAAGAGATTCAGAACTTCATGGTGTACACGAGTTCGGTGGGTAATAAGACCGATCTGTCAAACGTGAAGGAGAAATGGAAGCATAAGTACGTTTTCTATTCACCGTGCATCACTGTAGGTGTATCGTACTTTGATCCAAAATCCGCAGATGTGTATATGTTCTCTCAATCGTGCTCTGTAGACTCACTGTGCCTTGTGCAAATGGTTTGCCGTCAGCGGAACATTAAGACGCTACACTACTACATCAATAAGAAGTATCAGACCTTACGATACGATTCGATCGATGATGTGAGAAATCACTACAACGAGCTGATCCAATCCATACATGTTCTAACCGATAAAGGTTATGCTAAAAAAGGAGACGGCAAAGGGGCGAGGCCCAAGGATGACAGCGATTACATCGCGATACTGAGCTCAGCCGGTAATGTGAAGTTCAACGTAATCGAGCGGAAGAAGGTGCTCATCGAGGATATTTTTTTCAATCTGATGATACGTCATGTGTATTATGACGGTGTTCTTAGAAGTGCGTACAAGGAGCAGTTCGAACACATTCTCAGACGGAAAAATTTTAATATAATACAATGCCCCGGTGCCCCGCCGAGCGCTGATCAGGATCTTCGGAATAAACAAAATTCCTATCTCAATAAGCGTGCGCAGGAGAAGGTTGAAGCCGATCATACCAAGATGGTAGATCGAGTGCTAAACGGTCGCGTTGATAATAAGAAGCCGGAAGAGCAGCAGTTATATACAAGCATAAGTGTGCGGGCTCAGGTAATCGGTGTAGATCTGTCTAATGTAGAACAGCGAGATAAGTGCGCTAAATATCTAACAGATGATAAGTACTACAGCTACTACACATCGTACAAGGCTCACAGCGGGAACGAGGATAAGGTGCATACAGCTCTAACGTCTAACATCGAGACGAACGGCATCATAAACGCCATATCGAGCAAGCCGGTCAAAATTACGCTGATGCAGGAGCTGGAAAAGAAGATCGGTGTTGAGCTGTCTAATGTAGATAGCATCGGAGCGATGGGGAGATTTGATGAGGCTGTCGAACTAGATGGGCATACAAAGCAACTGATTAGCAGAACATTCAGAATTCAGACAGATCATGTCGAAACTTTTAAGGATGTGTACTATTTGTTGATCAAAATGTACAAGCATATATACGGGAGCAGCATTATGATAACCGGACAAAAAACGATAAACTATATTCATTACGTACAAGTCGTGACCAACAAAGAACGGCTGGATGAGCTGATATACGTATGCGGTCTGAAGTCTCTGACGATCGAAGCTGATAAAGCGGTAACGGCTGAAAAAATAACCGAGGCCCTGATAGGAGTCAAAACCGCCAAAACAACCGGAACCGATAAAACGGCCGAGCCTGTTAGAAAGACAGCTGATGGAAAGGTGATCAAATCAACGAAGGCGATCCGGGGCAAGAAAGTGGCCAAATCTGGAGATTCAATGAATGTTGAAATCCGCAAAGTCTTGAACAAGACCGATGATATTAAGGTAGTCGAGCCCGTTAGAAGGACAGCCGATGGGAAGGTGATCAAATCAACGAAGGCGATCCGTAACACAAAAACATCGGTATCGGTAAAGAGAATCATATAGAGCAGCCTATTTGGTGCGCATATTTTTGTTATTTTATTATAAGCATATAATAAAGACGCATCTGAAACTTGCATCAACAGCCCTGATTAATGAATAAGGTTGTCAAATCAATAGAGCGAAGCATAGATATGGGTCTTGATGATAAAGCGTACAAAACCCTGAAGGACAATGATACATCTTTATCAAAAAAGAACGTCGAACACATCATCACGTACATGATGCATCGTAAGAAATATCCGTACAAGGTTGTTCGATATATCTATCACGAATCTATCAACCGGCATAGGTTATATCCTATCGCGAAAGATAACGAAGTAATATGGGGAGCGTGTAAAAATCACGGTATAGATCTCATTCGCGATTTGTTAGGGATTGATATTCGGAACGATCCGGGGTCTGATGATAATTACGCGCTGCGCTTTTCATGCTTGTACGGTAACATTGAGATGGTTCGATTACTCTTGTCTAACGATCGAGTAGATCCATGTGCTAAAAACAGTAAGGCGCTACGAAAAGTATGCAGGACAACACATGTAGAAATCGTACGTCTTCTCTTGGAAGATGGACGATCCGATCCAAGCGCAAAAAATAATGAAGCGATACAAAATGCGTGTATTTGCGGTAGCATAGAAATTGTACGTCTTCTCTTAAAAGACGGACGGGCCGATCCAGGGGCGAATAGTAATAAGGCGATCCGGTGCGCGATTAAGGAAGATCATACAGACGTCGTACATCTACTTTTGAATGATAAGCGAGTCAATCCAAGCATAGATGGTAATAGAGCTATGATTTGTGCAATCAAAAACGATCGTCGCGATCTAGTTCCGCTATTTTTAAATGATGTGAGGATCAAACCGGGCGCAAGGAATAACATAGCGATACGATCGGCGTGTAGGAACGATGATGAACGTACATTACGCTTACTGTTAAACGATAAGAGAGTCAGCCCGGGGGCTGAGACTATCGTTGAGATGATACGCGCATGTGAGCAGGGGCGTGCAGAATTGTTGATCGTAATGTTAGAGGATAAGAGAATCGATCCGGGTGCCGAACAAAATAAAGCGCTACGTATGGCATGCGAATACGGACGTGTGAAAATAGTTAATATATTACTAGACGATGAGAGAGTTGATCCTGGAGCAAAGAGTAATGTTATGATACGTATGGCGTGTAAGAATGGTCGTATAGATATAGTTCGCATGCTGTTGAAAGATAAGAGAGTCGATCCGTGCGCTCTAAACAATGAAGCGATCGGATATGCTAGCATGAACGGGTATTGTGATATTGTACGCCTCTTATTAGCAGATGGCAGAACTGATCCAAGTTATCCATATAACAGCGCTATAAGCAACGCGAGTGGAAGGGGATACATAGATGTGTGTCGCATTCTGTTAGAGGATAAAAGGGTGAGAATGGCGGAATTAGAGTGGGCGAGAGATTGTGCCATACGTCGAGGACATGATACTATAACCCATCTGCTCACAGAGGCGATCGCGCAGAACATGTGATGTAGTACCGCCCTATACCGGATTCCGTCAAAAACATTGAAACATAATCGCATTCAATCGTATCCGATTACAATTATACTACACAGCCCAAATACCTCATGAGATGGATAAGGCCATACGTACCAAGATAAAGTGGGCCATTTTGCACAACCTAGACGAGCTGGCGAATCAAATCATCAGATCGAAAGGAGCATGTTTGTCGCGGCGAGACATATATCACCTAATCACTTTCATGAATAGAAAGAATAGATACCCGTACGATGTGATGTACTACATCTACTATGTCTCACCGTATAGAAATGTGTTTGATCCGGGGGCTAGACAAAGCTACGCCTTACGATTTGCGTGTTATTTCGGATATATCAAAACGGTACGGTTACTGTTGGCAGACAGCCGGGTAGATCCTAGTGCATACGGAAACGATTCCCTAACATACGCGTGCGAAACGGGTCATACAAATATCGTACGCCTACTGTTAGAAAACGATAGGGTTGTGCCGCCTGACCGGGCGATCAGAAACACTAGTTACGCGGGTCAGACAGAAATTGTACGCCTACTGTTAGAAGATGGTAGATCCGATCCGAGCAGTGAAAATAACTATTCGATTCGCTATGCGATCCTCAACGGCAATATCGAAATTGTTCGGATGCTGATGAATGATGTTAGGGTCGATCCGTCGGCGCTGGATAACATAGCGCTAGTTTACGCTATCAACCATGGGCAAACCGATATAGTCAAACTACTTCTGACGGATGCAAGAGTTGTGAAAGCCGGGCTAAACCAAGCCATCATAGAAGCGCGTAAGAATGGTTATGATGATGTGGTTGATTTGCTTATTGAAGTCAGAGAGCGTGATGTTTAATCGTATCCGTTTTGTGCAAGAGTTTTGTCGCGATATTTAGCAGCGATATTTAATGCACTTTGACCCCCCTGGCGAACCCTTTAGGGTGAGACAAGCAATCTAATGATGACCATCATTAGATTAGCCGGGGGTCAAAGTGTGCCCCCATAAAACGGGTATGTAAAATAGCTATGTAAAACTGGTACTGCAAAACGGATCCCATGCGGGCTGATAAATATTGAAAGCCGGATGCTCTGAAACGATGTTACAATTACAAATCCCCATCAACACCCATACACATTACACCCCCATGGAATGAACCGTACCATACTGAGCCAAATAAAGCGGGCCATCAGGCTCAACCTAGAACAGTTAGCCGGGCAGATCATCGAATCACACGGGGCGTACTTATCGAAGCGCGACTACATATTCCTCATCAGGTACATGCACGAACACAGCAAGTATCCGTACAAGGTGATAGAGTACGTATATTACAGATCCGCGTACAGATGGGAGTTCGATCTGAATAATGTATATCATAATGCGATATATGAGGCGATCGGCCGTCACGATCCAAATAACTTGCGCGAGCTGTTAAAAGTTAAAACGATCGATCCGAGCGCGGACCGTTACGGAAATCATCCGATATCGTGGGCAGCCACTAACGAGAATGCGAAAATAAATACCGAAATAGTGCGAATGCTTTTGGACGATGATCGAATAGATCCGAGTATAAATAACGATATCGCGATACGATTTGCAAGTTTGAGAGGTCGTGCCGGGGCGGTTCGGATGCTACTGAAAGACGGCCGGGTCGATCCGAGTTCTACAGACAATAACGCGATCCGGGCAGCAAGTGGATATGGGCATATCGAAGTAGTGCATGCCCTTTTAGAGGACGGTAGAGCTAACCCGAGCGCATTAAATAACGAAGCAATACGGGATGCGAGCGAGAACGGCTATGTTAAAGTGGTGCAGCTTTTGTTAGAAGATGATAGGGTCGATCCATCCGATCATGAAAATCTCGCGATAGTATGGGCGTGCGCGGAAGGCCATATTGAAGTTGTACGCATGCTTTTGGCGGATAGTAGAGTAGTGCAAGCGGGGCTAGCTAGGGCGATCGCGCGTATGAAAAATAATACTGAAATCTATGATTTACTTATGAAAGCAAAATGACATCAGGCCGTCAAATGGATCTATAAAAACATTGAAACATAATCGCATTCAACCGAATACGATTATAATTATATCACAACCCAAAGCCCCATGGAATGAACCGTATCATACTAACAGAGCTAAAGCGGGCCATCAAACACAACCTAGACGAGAAGGCCGGACAGATCATATGCTCAAACGGGGCGTACCTATCGGACCGCGATCTGAATAGCCTCATTGGGTACATGAATAAGATGAAAATCCATCCATACAAGGTGATCGAGTACATTCATAATAAATCTACCAGAGGACGGTTGTTCATTTCGATCCCACCGCACCGCTTCAGACTACGTGATGCGTGTCACGATGGGCATACAAACGTAGTACGCTTACTGTTGAAAGACGGTAATTGTAACGGCTACGATGATCCGAGATCGGTTGGTAGCTTTGTATTACGGGAAGCAAGTGTTAATGGATACACGGCGATCGTACGTCTTTTGTTAGAGGATGGTAGGGCTGACCCGGCTGCAGACAATAATTACGCCTTAAGATATTCGAGCTGGTGCGGCCATGAAGATGTAGTACGCCTACTGTTAGCGGATGATCGAGTAGATCCGAGGGCGTTAGACGATGAAGTATTACAAAATGCTAGTGCGAATGGTTATGCAAAAGTTGTGCGCATTCTGTTAGAGGACGGTAGATCTAATCCTGGCGCAAGATCTAATGAAGCGCTATATCTTGCGATCAAAAAAGGGAATACGGTGATCGCGCAAATGCTGTTAGATGATAGTAGAACTAATCCGAGCGAAGGGGATAATAGGTCGTTCCTGCTTGCGTGTCAATACGGCTATACAGATCTAGTGCGATACATGTTGAACGATTATCGGGTCGATCCGATATCAAATAATAACCTTGCGATAATGCGCGCAAGTATGGCCGGCTATATTCATACGGTACGCGTACTTTTGGCGGACGATCGAGTAGTGAAAGCTGGGCTAGATGAAGCTATACGTGAGGCGCAGGAAAGTAATCATCATAATATCGTCGATTTACTTATTGGGACCAAAAGATGTTAGGACTGTTTGATTTATCCGTTTTGTGCAGATGTTTAACGGCGGGGTTTAGTGGCGATGTTTAAAACTTTGACCCCCTTGCGCCCCGTATAGGGGACAATGCAATCTGATGATTACTATCATCAGATTAGCCGGGGGTCAAAGTGTGCCCCATAAAATAGCGATGTAAAATAGCTGTGTAAAACGGGCACTGCAAAACGGATCCCATCGAACTGCAAATATTGAAAGCCAAACATCCTAGAGCGGATAACCATCAAACTAGTACAACCCATGCCTATGGAATGAACCGTACCATACTAACAGAGCTAAAGCGGGCCATCAGGCTGAACCTAGACGAGAAGGCCGGACAGATCATATGCTCAAACGGGGCGTACTTATCGATCAACGATTATATGTCTCTCATCACGTACATGGAAAAGCTATCCAAGTACCCGTGCAAAGTTATTCAGTACATATGCTACAGATCCGCGTGCAGACACAGTGCAAAACTAAACTTGAGCGGAAACTGGTTTATTGAGACGGCTTGCAGTGCCGGATATAGCGATACCGTACGATTATTGATGTGCGATAGGGATGTCGATCCTAGCAAATACAATAATGTTATGATAATCCGGGCGAGCGAGAACGGGCGTGCGGAAGTAGTTCGCGCTTTATTAACAGACCCGAGAGTCGATCCGAGAATGGAATTAGACAGGGCGATACGGATGGCCAGCCATAATGGGCATGTAGAAGTTGTACAAATCTTGCTAAACGATCCGAGAACTAACCCCGGAGCCTTGGGGGATTCCGCTCTACGCTTTGCGGGCCGTAAAGGGCATCTTCATGTCGCACGCATCTTGCTGAACGATATTAGAATAGATCCGCTATCAAATGGGAGTGTAGCATTACAGTACGCATGTGAGTACGGTTGGACAGAGATAGTACGGATCCTATTAGAAGATGGGAGAGCCGATCCGAGCGTAAACAACAGCAACTCAATCGATACAGCTAGTAGACACGGGCATACAGAAATAGTGCGGCTTCTGTTAGAAGATACGAGAGCGGATCCCGGTGCATGTCATAATATAGCAATACGTGAAGCATGTAGTAGCGGCTACATAACGATAGTACGAATGTTATTAGAAGATGGCCGAGTCGATCCGACCGATTATAATAATTGTGCTCTATTGGGCGCCATTATTTGCGATCGAACCGAGGTTGTGCGCATTTTACTAGCAGATCGGCGAGTAGTGGATGCAGGGCTAGATGCGGCGCTACACCATGTGGAAATATACAATCAGCCCGAGATGTATCGTTTACTTATGGAAGCCATGAAGCGCGATGTTTGAAAAACATTGAAATATAATCTCATTCAGTACGATCGAACAGACTCTATGGAACAGCCGTAATAATTATTACATAACGCTCGTATGCGATGAATAAGATCATACTCACCAGACTAAAGCGGGCCATCAGACTGAACCTAGACGAGAAGGCCGGACAGATCATCGAATCGCGCGGGGCGTACTTATCGAAGCGCGACATAAGATCCCTCATCCGGTACATGAACAAGGTGCGAATACATCCGTACGGAGTAATTATATACATATACATTTTGAAGCACAGCGATTCGTTCGATCTACAATCCCGTTTCAGTGACGCGCATGAGAAGGGCTATACGAATATGGTACGCATTTCAATGAGAGCAGAATGGTGTAACCAAGCGCATTTAGATGTCGCTATTCAAAGCGCGAGCTACTACGGGCATACGGATATTGTACAGCTACTGTTAGAGGACGGGAGAGCGGATCCGGGTGTAAATAATAATTACGCCATGCGGCACGCTAGCATACAAGGGCATATAGACATAGTACGCCTACTATTAGCGGACAGCAGGGTAAATCCGGTGGCCTACGATAGTTCGGCTCTACGTACAGCGTGCAGAAAAGGGTACACAGAGATCGTACGGCTACTATTAGAAGACGGTAGATCGGACCCATGCGCGTCATCTATCGAATCCCTACGGTGCGCTGTAGACGATTGTCGAATAGAGATCGTACGGCTGCTATTAGAAGATGGTAGAGTAGATCCGTCTGTATTTTCCAGCGAAAATCTACTTCAGGCTGTGTATAATAATAGTGTGGATATCGTACAGCTACTATTAGAGGACGGAAGAGCAGATCCGTGTGCAAAGGACGATAATGCGATTAGATTGGCGTGCAGAATAAGTAGTATAGAGATCGTGCGCTTACTGTTAGAAGACGGGAGGGCTAATCCGTGTATTTATAAGCACGCATGTATGTGGTCGGCCGTCGATCGGAATCAGCCAGAGATTGTAAGATTATTATTGAGCGATGATCGAATCAACGAAGAATCGTTATACGAAATATTGGAATACGCGAAGAGGTGGCGGCCTAACTGCGTAGATTTGATTATGGAAGCCATTGATTGATACTCGATAATCGATGATCGATAATCGATAATCGATACATTTAGTATCGACCATAATTAGATCGCCCGATCCCATCAAAATATTGAAAACTAATCCTATTCATCTGACCGTTCTTGGTATACATTACACCTTTCCCATGCGATGAATAAGATCGTACTGACCGAACTAAAGCGAGCCGTATTACTCAACCTAGAGGAATTGGCCCTTCACATCCTAATATCGAACAGCAGATACTTATCGATCCGCGATTGGCAAAACTTCATTGAGTACATGGCTAAGATAAAAGTACAGCCGTATGGTGTGATGCAATACGTTTACTACAGATCAGAGTGTGGTTTAACATTTTGGTCGTGGAACCGTGAGACGCGCAACTGCCGTTTTCATCGCGCGTGCGGCTTCGGTCATACGAACGAAGTACGGCTCTTGTTAAAAGACGAACGGATCGATCCGAGCTCCGCAAATAATTATGCGATACGTCTAGCATCCGAACACGGGCGTGTAGACATTATGCGCCTACTTTTAGCAGACGAGAGGATCGATCCGTGTGCGCAGGATAATGAGCCGATATGGATAGCGTGCAACAACGGGTATACAGAAATAGTTCGCCTACTGTTGGCCGATGGTAGAGCCGACCCGAGAACCCGAGATAATATAATAATATGTGCAGCCGTATCGTTGGGCCATACAGAAATAGTTCGCCTACTGTTGGCCGATGGTAGAACTGATCCATGTGCTAGAACCGATAGACCTTTGCGCAACGCCGTGGACAACGGGAATACAGACATACTGCGTCTGCTGATAAAGGACGATAGAGTTATGCGGGCGTACGTGACTACATATTTCAGACGGTGTCACAGATGGGTTTCCATCGACATTGGTAATTTGCTGTCGAGGGCGCTTACCGGCGAAAATATAGATATTTGACTATCGGTGGTTGTTGTATAGCGCAGCTAAATAGCGCAGCTAAATAGCGCAGCTAAATAGGGTGTGCCATCCAAAAATTGAAACGGGAATACATTCGGATAGCTGTATTTTAATTTGTATTATTATCTCACGATGCGATGAACCTTATCGTGCTGACCAAACTAAAGCGGGCCATCAGACTGAACCTAGAAGAGCTGGCGAATCAAATCGTTAGATCGAAAGGGGTGTACTTATCGAAGCGAGACATAATCGACCTCATTTCGTACATGGATGCGAAACTAGTGCATCCATACGGGGTGATTACGTACATCTACTATAGATCGGCGTACGGCGATGAATTTTGGTCTACTTACCCTTTTAGAAACGGCGTTCAGCTTATGTGCTATGCGAGCACACACGGATATACGAATATCGTACGCTTTCTATTGAACGACGGTAAGATTGACCCAGGTTGGTACGGCAATAATCACGCCATACACTACGCGTGCAAGAACGGGCACGTAGAGATAGTGCGTATGCTTTTGTCAGATAGTAGGGTAGATCCATGTGTGAATAATAGTTTTACGATACAGTGTGCGAGTCAAAACGGGCACGCAAAAGTAGTACGCTTACTTTTGGAAGACGGTAGGGCTGATCCGGCGGCAGACCAGGATTATGCTATTCAATTTGCATCGGAGGGCGGTCATGCAGAAGTTGTACGCTTACTATTGGAGGATGGGAGAGCTAATCCGGATTCAGATAACAGCTACGCGCTACGTGTGGCGAGTGCAAACGGTCATACAGAAGTCGTAAAATACCTGTTGAAAGATGGGCGGGCTAACCCTTGTGCGTACGATAACTATTCGATACAGTTAGCGTGCTCTAACGATCATGCGGAAGTAGTACGCTTACTATTAGAGGATGGTAGAGCCGACCCGAATGCGAGCTACGATCGTACGATGCATTCAGCTGTCTTTAGAGGGCTCGCGTCGGTTGTGCGTGCTCTATTAGAAGACAAGAGGGTCGATCCGAGCGCAGAACAGAACTGTGCAATACGATTTGCGAGCATAAAAGGCCATATATCGATCGTATGCATGCTTTTGGAGGATAGTAAAGTAGTGCGAGCCGGATTAAATGAGGCCATACAAGAGGCGGAGAAATACGGGCATACAGAGATCCTGTTTTTGCTTATCGAAGCCATGAAACGCGATGTTTGATTTGACCGGTTTGTACTTTATTAATACAATTCCAGCCCAGATAGATCTACCATTTGGCAAAGCAGATAGAGGGGGCGTCCCTTTACGGGCGGGGGGTGAACCCCCCACCTATCTTCTGTTGTGCCGTAATGGATGATCGTAATCATGGCGTACCAAGAATTTCATGAGAGCGGAAAACACGACAGTGTTTGAAGCGATCGCGGCGCGAGCCTCTAACGGCTACGACCATCGACTACGACCATCGACTACGACCATCGACTACGACCATCGACTACGACCATCGACTACGACCATCGACTACGACCATCGACTACGACCATCGACTACGACCATCGACCATCGACCATTGACCTCATCAAAAACATTGAAACATAATCGCATTCAACCGGATACGATTATAATTATATCACAACCCATGCCCATGAGATGAACCGTACCATACTAATAGAGCTAAAGCGGGCCATAAGGCTGAACCTAGAAGAGCTGGCGAATCAAATCGTTATATCGAAAGGGGCGTACCTATCAAATCGTGATCTGGTTTGCCTCTTCAATTACATGAACATGCAAAATACCCATCCGTACGAAATAGTCGAGTACCTTCACAACGCAACCGCCAAACGGATACCTGTTCCATTGTACTGCTTTTCAATGGGTGATGCATGTTGTTGGGGGCATACAAACGTAGTACGCCTGCTGTTGAAAGACAGTAATCGCAATAAGTACCCGGATTCAGACAACAGCTACACGATACGTATCGCGAGTGTGAACGGGCATACAGAGGTCGTGCGTCTTTTGTTAGAGGATGGTAGGGCTGATCCTACGGTGGATGATGATTACGCCATAAGACATTCGAGCATGTACGGCTATGTAGAGATAGTACGCTTACTATTGGCGGACGGGCGAAGTAATCCGAGGGCGTCGGGCGATATAGCGATACAAATGGCTAGCCAAAGAGGGCATACCGAAGTTGTGCGATTACTATTGGAAGACGGACGAACAGATCCCGGAGCAAGATTTAATGAAGCGCTATACACAGCGATCAATAATAAACAAGAAAAAATCGCGCAGATGCTGTTAGAGGACTGCAGAACTAATCCAGGGGATAACCAAAACTCAATATTCCTGCTTGCGTGTCTGAGAGGCTACGCAGATATCGTGCGGACCATGTTATTAGACGATCGGGTCGATCCGGCATATCCGAATAATTGTGGGATAGAGTATGCGTGTAAAGGATGCCATGTCGATACGATGCGCGTACTTTTGGCGGACGATCGGGTTGTGAGCGCCGGGCTATACGGAGCGATGCACAGATGTAATGATGCGATTATCAATTTGCTTATGGAAGCCATGAAACGAGATGTTTAATCGTATCCGTTTTGTGCAAGAGTTTAACGGCGGGGTTTAGTGGCGATATTTAATGAGCTTTGCTTTGACCCCCTTGGCCATCTGATAAGATGGACAAAGCAATCGATTGATGAGATTCATCTCATCCATCGATTAGCCGGGGGTCAAAGCAAAGCCCATAAAACGGGCGTGTAAAATAGCTGTGTAAAACGGGTACTGCAAAATGGATCCCATTTGATAAATATTGAAAGCCGGATACTCTGAAACGATATTATAAATCCCCATCAACACCCATCACAGAGCACAACCCATGCCCATACGATGAACCGTACCATACTGAGCCAAATAAAGCGGGCCATCAGGCTCAACCTAGAGGACAAGGCTGGACAGCTCATCGAATCACACGGGGCGTATTTATCGAAGCGCAACTACAGATCTCTCATCAGGTACATAACCAAACACGAAAAGTATCCGTACAAGGTGATAGCGTATGTATATTACAGATCTGCGTACAGATGGCATGATACTGCAACGGACATTCTTAAACGTGCAATATATACGACGATCATCGAGAACGATCCAAACAGCTTGCGCGAGCTGTTAAAAAACAAACATAACGATCTGAACATCGACGCATACGGTAATAATATAATGGAAACGGCGGTCAGAAATGCAAGAAGTAGCGCCGATATAGTGCGGATGCTTTTGGCAGACGAGCGTATCGATCCGTGTGCAGATAACAATATCGCTTTACGAGCTGCGTGCTGGCACGGCCGTACTGAAATAGTTCGTATTCTATTGAAAGACGGACGAGCCGATCCGAGATCTTTAGACGATTACGCGATCCGGACAGCAAGTTCAGGCGGGCATATCGAAATAGTGCGGCTTTTGTTAGAGGACGGTAGGGCTAACCCTGGCTTAGCAAATTACGAAGTATTATTTCTAGCGGCAAGCCAGGCTGGGCAGATCGAAATAGTGCGGCTTTTGTTAGAAGACGATAGGGTTATTCCGAACGCTATGGATGGCCGTGTTATACGAGGTGCGAGCGAAAAAGGTTACATTGGAATTGTGCGGCTACTATTGAAAGACGGGCGATCCGATCCGAGTTTTAATAACAGCGACGCGCTACGTGTGGCGAGTGCAAACGGTCATATCGAAGTAGTCAAACTACTTTTAGCGGACGGTAGATCTGATCCGAGCGCCGATGGAAATAGGGCGCTGCACGAGTCGATTAAGTATAATCGCATCGAAGTGGTGCAGCTACTTTTGACGGATAGCCGCGTTATGAACGTGGGGCTTAACAGAGCGATAGCAGTAGCCAATATGTTTGGGCGTACACAGATCGCCGATTTGCTTATAAAAGTCAAGAACGATCAAGTTTGATCGAAACTATTTGACGTTAGGACTGTTTTGTACGGAAATATTAAAACATTGAAACATAATCACATTCGGCCGGATACGCTTATCATTATATCATCACTTTACGATGCGATGAATAAGGCCGTACTGACCGAGCTAAAACGGGCCATCAAACACAACCTAGAAGAGCTGTCAAACCAGATCATCGTATCGAAAGGGGCGTACCTGTCGCGGCGAGACATTGAGCACTTGATTACTTTCATGAATAGAGTGAAGAGATATCCGTACGATGTGGTGTACTACATCTACAATGTATCCCCGTATAGAGACGAGTTTAATCCGGGGGCTTGGCATATCTATTCCTTACGATTTGCGTGTCGTTTCGGGTATATCGAAACGGTACGGCTACTGTTGGCAGACAGCCGAGTAGATCTAAATCCTGGCGTGTACAACGATGCTATAACATACGCGTGCGAAACGGGTCATACAAATATCGTACGCCTACTGTTAGCAGACGATAGGGTAGGGTCGCCTGACGACCGGGCGATCAGAAACGCTAGTTACGCGGGTCAGTCAGAAGTTGTACGCCTACTGTTAGAAGATGGTAGATCTAACCCGAGCAGTCTAGAGAACTATTCGATCCGCTATGCGAGCTTCTACGGTCATATCGAAATTGTTCGGATGCTGATGAATGATGTTAGGGTCGATCCGTCGGCGATGGGTAACATAGCGCTAGTTTACGCTAGCAGCAGTGGGCAGACCGATATAGTCAAACTACTTCTGACGGATGCAAGAGTCGTGAAAGCCGGGCTGGGCAAAGCCATCATAGAAGCGCGTAATAATTGTAACGATGATGTAGTTGATTTGCTTATGGAAATTATAATGCGCGCTGTTTAATCGTACCTGTTTTGTGCAGATGTTTTGTCGCGATATTTAGCAGCGATATTTAACACTTTGACCCCCCTGGTCACCCTGAAGGATTCGCCAGGGGGGGGGTCTAAGTGTGGCCCATAAAATGGGCATGTAAAATAGCTATGTAAAACGGGTACTGCAAAACGGATCCCATGCGGGCTGCAAATATTGAAAGCATAACATTCTAGAGCGGGTAACCATCAAATAGCCCTAACACATTTCATGGGATGAATAAGGCCGTACTTACCGAGCTAAAGCGGGCCATCAAACACAACCTAGAAGAGCTGGCGAATCAAATCGTTAGATCGAAAGGGGTGTACCTATCGAACCGCGATCTATTTAGCCTTTTCACCTACATGAATAAGCTGGAAAACTACCCGTACAAGGTGATCGAGTACATTCACATCGAATCTACAGGCAGGCTGCTATCCATTTCACCATACCGCTTTTTTTCGATGAATTCTGCGTGTTTTGCTGGGCATACAAACATAGTACGCTTATTATTGAAATACGGTGATAGGTACGATGACCCGACTTCAGATAGAAGCTACGCGATACGGTCAGCAAGTATGAATGGGTATATTGAGATCGTACGTCTTTTGTTAGAGGACGGTAGGGCCGACCCGGCGGAGAATAGTAACTACGCCATACGGTATGCGTGCATGTATGGAAATGTAGATGTAGTACGTTTACTGTTGGCGGATGGTAGAGCTAACCCGAGATCATTAAATGATGAAGCGATATATACGGCGAGCTATAAAAATTACGTCGAGATCGTGCGTCTTTTGTTAGAGGACGGTCGGGCAGATCCGAGCGCAAACGATAACAGCGCATTGTTCGTGGCGATCGAACACGGGAATACACAAATCGCACAGATGCTGATAGAGGATGGTAGGACTAACCCCGAGGCTCGGCAAAACGCCATGATCCGGCTTGCGAGCCAAAAAGGCATCACAAATATATTACGATGCATGCTGTTAGATGATCGGGTCGATCCGGTATATCCGAATAATGTTGCGATACAATTAGCGTGTCGAGAAGGCCATATTGATACGGTGCGCGTACTTTTGGCGGACGATAGGGTTGTGAAAGCAGGACTAGACACAGCTATAAAAGAGGCGCGAAATCGTTACGATATAGTTTATTTACTTATGGAGGCCAAAATGCGCAGTGTTTAATCGTATTCGTTTTGTGCAAGAGTTTAATCGCGATATTTAACACTTTGACCCCATAAAATAGCGATGTAAAACGGCTGTGTAAAACGAGTACTGTAAAATGGATCCCATACGGGCTGATAAATATTGAAAGCCTGATACTCTGACACAATATTACAGATCCCATCTACACCCATCACAAATCACAACCCATGCGATGAACCGTGCTATTCTAACCGATCTGAAGCGGGCCATCAGACTGAACCTAGAGGAGAAGGCCAGTCAGATCATCGAATCACGAGGGGCGTACCTATCGAAGCGCGATATATCGAGCCTCATCCGGTACATGGACAAGTTGAGCACGCATCCGTACAAGGTTGTTCAGTACATATACGGTGTATCAGCTTATGAGTGGGGGTTTAAAATGGTTGGCGGCGCAAGTTTGAATGGCTACACAAACATAATGCGCTTCTTATTAAAAGATGGGCTAATAGACCCGTCTATGCGGGACAACTTCGCGCTACGAGCCGCAAGCGAAAAGGGGCATGCAGAAATTGTACGGCTGCTATTGGAAGACGGGCGATCAGATCCGCAGGCAAATAACAACTTCGCGATACAGTATGCAAGCCATTACGGTCATACTGAAGTTGTCAAACTACTATTGGCAGATGGGCGGGCTAATCCGAGTGCAAATAATAATTACGCTATACAATTTGCGAGTTCGAACGGCCATGTAGAAGTGGTACAACTACTTTTAGATGATGAGAGGGTTGACCCGAGTGCATTTACTAACATTACGATGCGGCGTGCAAGTGCGAAGGGTCATACTGAAATCGTACGGTTACTTTTGGAAGATGAGAGGATTGACCCGAGTGCCCTATCTAATAACGCGATGCAGAGTGCAAGTATAAGTGGTTATGCAAAAGTTGTGCGCATCTTATTGGGAGATGAACGGGTTGTTGAAGCTGGATTGGACGAAGCTATACGATATGC
>Ga0315284_10002601_pt1 | contig 25809 bp, 29 predicted proteins | sample YL17G09_16_MG_FD_203696 | JGI IMG/M metagenome (GOLD analysis project Ga0315284, IMG submission 203696) | Sediment microbial communities from Yellowstone Lake, YNP, Wyoming, USA - YL17G09_16 | ecosystem: Environmental > Aquatic > Freshwater > Lake > Sediment | place: USA: Wyoming | collected...
TAATATGGAAAGCAAATTTTATTGTGAAAAGTGTAATTATAGAACTGATATTGCTTCTTGTTATAAACAACATTTAGAAACTACATTACATAAAACAGGTAAAAGAAAAGAAAGATGCGATAAGACACTTTACAAGTGTAATAAATGTAGTTTTGAGAATTATAACAAGAACAATTATTTAAACCATATTCTTAATAATCATTCAACAAAAGAAGAACGAAAAGAAAAATTTAAATATTATTGCGAATGCTGTGATTTTGGTGTATTTGTAAAGTCTATGATGGATACTCATTTTAATACAAACAAACATCAATTAAAATTTAATGATAGTCAAAATATAAATATTTAATTTGTTAATTAATTTAAAAATAAAATATTTAGTAAATATATAATGAGTTTTTTATTAGATAATAAAAAAATTGAATTAAATAATATGACTGAGATTAGTAGTAATAACATAGTCTGTAATATTGAAGAAATGGATTTATCCAAATTATCTAAACCAGAACTTTTAGCAAAGTGTGAAGAACTTGGATTTACTAAATGTAAATCTAAAAATAAAACTGAATTAATTGACCTAATTAACAGTAAACATCAATCCAAAAATAAAAAAAACCAAATAGAATTTATTATTGAAGAAGATACAGAAGAAGATAATAAAGAATTGTTAAACAATAAAATTATTAACTCAGATGTGTTAATTGATAATCACAATGTAGATGAAATTATTATTAATAATAATGTATCTTATTTTAACACAGACATATTAAATTTTACAACATTAAAAAAGTTTGATTTAATATACTTAGATCCACCTTATGAAACAAATAGAACATTTACAGTTAATAGTTTAGATGATGAAACAGGATTTGAAGATTTATGGGAAGACAATAAATATGTTGAATGGTTGGATAAATTGATAAAACATTTAGAATTAATGTTAACTCAAAATGGAACACTTGTGTTTCATATATCATCAGAAAATAGTTTTATTGCTGAAAGTGTATTAAGAAAATACTTTAAAAAAATCCAAAAAATTTATTGGAAAAGATGTCACGGAAAAAACACAGTTAAAAATAAATTAGGTGAAGTAATAGATATTATATTTGCTTGTAGCAATACAAATAATATATTTAATTTACTTCATACTCCTATTGATGAAAATAGTGTGTGGGCATTTAAGAATAAAGATGATGCTGGTGAATATAGTTTAGGCGCACTTAAACACGATAGAACCAGAAGCGGTTATATGTACACAATTGAAAAAGATGGCGTTATTTATGAAAATAAATATGGATGGAAGCAAAAAAAAGAAATTGTTGAAAAATTAATTCAGCAAAACAGAATTCATTTTGCTCCAAAACAAAAAAATATGTATATAAAGATTTATAAACACGAACATAAGGGGGTTCCTTTGTCTAATTTATGGACTGATATTCATTCCATAACAAGAACCTCTAAAGATCCAAGAGTATATCCTACCCAAAAACCTCAAAAATTATTGGAACGAATTATAAAATTATATTCTAATGAAAATAGTTATATTTTAGATCCTGTATGTGGTTCAGGGACAACTGGGTTTGTAGGTGATAAATTAAATAGAAAATGTATTTTATGTGACATTAACAAAGATACATTTGATATAATAAAAAAAAGATTTGAAGATAAAATTTATAATATTTAACATATGAACTTAATTTAATTACATAATTTACTTATCAAGTCTTAATTTACAATATTCTCTAAACTTTCTAACTGCTCGGTTAATATCTCTTCTTAAATTATTTTTTTCACAATAAGTTTTGTATATATTATATAATTCAGTGTCATCTAATTTGCTTCTAAATACAATATCATCATATACGTATTGATTTAGACGTATTTTCAAGTCATTTAAATCATTAGTTTCTGTTAATGAAATTCTATAACGTGAAGATAATAATTCTGGATTTATTTTATCAACACTAATAAAATGTGTTATATCATTAGATTTTTTTAAATTTTCAATTGAACTTATCAATTGATGATTAATTTCCTCATTAGAACCTCCAAGTGATAATGGAAATATGTGATCGTCGTGTTCATTTTCCATATGTTTATTATATTTGTAATTACCATCAGGCATATAAATAATCCATCTATCACCAACAGATGACCCATATTCATAAGAGCATAACTTACACATATTATGTAATCCGCATTCCATTCCTATTGATAAATTAAATTCACATAATTTTTTATAATTTTCACAACGAGAACATTTCTTTAAATCAGTGTCGTATTTTTCTATATATAATTCATAAATTTCTTCTGGGGTTTTATCTTTTTTTTCTGATTTTTCTTTGTCTATTCTTGCTTTTCTTCTTTGTTGAGAACATTTTCTACAAAATCCTTGTAATCCATCGCCAGTTTCAATTATAATTTCATCTCCATTAAGATATGCCCCTCTTAATTCAAAGTTTCTTATAGGAACATCAACACAACCTTCGTGTTTTACACCAGTTTTGCTTCCTCTTTTGTGACCAAAAGTACATTTTTTTGTTTCGCCAAATCTTTTTTCAATTTCATCATATATTTTATTATGATCCTTAGTTATATTTTTACCTAAATTTTTATTTACTACTCTTTGTTTTTTTGGAGTTAAAGTAATAATTTCTGTTTCATCATCTTCAATAATAAATTCTATTTTGTTTGACATTTCTTACTATATTATAATACATTTATTATTTACTAATATTAGTATTTCAATTTTTTTTATAATAAATATTAATTTATTATATAATGCCTACACACAAAAGCAATGATTATAAATTAACAGCAGTTCAATATTATTTAGTGGAAGATAAAACACAACAAGAAGTTTGTAAAATATTCAAATGTAGTCCAAGAAGTTTAATGCGTTGGGTTAATCAATACAAAAAAGAAGGAAATGTAAATAAACATTATAGAAAACCAGTTGCTTATAAAGTTAAAAAAGAATATGTTAAATTCTTATTAGATGAAATAAAAAAGAATAAAACAATTACATTACAAGAATTAAATGAAAAACTTAAAGATAAATATAAGACAGACATAAGCACTACACAAATTTTTAGGGTTATAAATGACAATAATATTACACTGAAACAAACAAGAATAAGACACGAACCTATAAAGCGTTTTGGTAAAGAAATTAATATAAATAATAAATTAAATGATTTTTATAATGAAGTCAAAAAATATAAAATACAAGATATTATTTGTATTGATGAGACTTCTATAAAATCATTACAAAAACGAAATCATTGTTATAGCGAAAAGGGTAAAAGATGTGTAATAAAAACGCAATCACAAGAAGTATTCAAAAAATATACAGGAATATTTGCTATTAATGTTGATGGTGTTGTAGATTGGGATTTGTATGAAAAAGGTGGGATAAATACAGATAGATTAATTTATTTTTTAGAGCAAAATATAACGAATAAATTAAGAAATAAATTGATTATTTTAGATAATGCGAGTTCTCATAGAAATGAAAAAATAAAAGAATTAGTAAATAAGCATAACAATTTATTATATTCTGTTCCATATCAACACTTTACAAATAGTATTGAAAATTATTTTAGTATGTTAAAATCACGATTACAAAAATTAGATGGATTAACTTATGATGAATTAAAAAACAATATTGAAAAAGTAATAAATGAAATACCAAGAGAAAAATATGAAAATATATTTAAAGGTGCTTATGAAAGACCTGAAAAATATGTATCAAAAAATAAAACAAGAAAAAATAAAAAGCAGTATAAATAATTTTTGTATAGTTAGGACTATATAAAAATCGGCGTTTGAAATGTAAAAAGGTGTAAAAACATTAAATCCTAAAAAAATAATAGTTATAGCAGATGCTCATGATATGTATTGTTTAAGAGATTCAATAACGTTTATTGAAATGTTTAAAAAATATAAGTCTAATATAGTTGTTAGTATGGAACTTTTGGGAGAAGGTTCTACGACTTATGACAATAATAAAGAATATTTCCAAGTAACTTGGTTAAAAGATTATTTCAAACATTATAATATAAATTACGGACATTTTACAAAAAAAATTGTTAATGCTGGATTAATATGTGGATATGCGAAAGATTTACTTGAATTTACAGATTACATAATTGAAAATAATTACACAGATGACCAAAAAGGATTAGGACTTTATATGAATAAATATCCTGAAAAAATATATGCTGATATTAAAGGTGATCTTTTACATACTTGTGTATCTATGGTATGTGGCGGATTACAGGCACATTCGCAAATATATGATAGTCCAAGTTTAAATGAATTGGTTGGACAAAAAAGTTTTTTTCTTCATATTCCTGGTTTGGCAGGTTCAAAAGGTCAATTATTTCTATATAACAAAGTATATGAAATTTTAAAAATATTTAATTTACACCCTTGAAGATTTAAAATGGGACAATTTTACTTTCTAAATATTCTATTTATGACTTGAGTTTGACGAACCTCATTCCATTTTGGTTCAATCAAATGAATTTTTTTAACAACCTCCATTTCAGGGATAATACCAAATTTTAATGCTCTTATTTCACTGGTCGTTTTTAGTAATATTGCTTGTGCTAATATGCTTTGATTAAGTGTATCATAATCAAAATTATTACTTTCATTTAACGGATTTTTGTTATCCATTATATGATATAATAACTCAATATATGTTTAAATTGTGTTGTCCCATTTTAAATATTCAAAGGTGTAAAAGAATTAAAACAATCATATCCACAATATAATTTAGAACTATTTTATAAATATTATGAATAATAAATATTTAATTACATTTGGTTTCTTTTGTTAAATCTTTTACTTGTTGTCTTGTCGCATTATTGAACAAAGCAAAGCCAATTTTATCTGGGTTTGGATTTGGATTAATCGGTGAAAATTGTTCAGATTGAAATAAATCTTGAAAAGGTTGATTAGGTTGTGTTTTATTTTGCCAATTAACCTGATATAAATTACTTTTACTTGAAGGAACATAAACTGCTTGACCGCAATTTTGTAACGCGAATATTTGGTTACGTAATTCTGATTCGTGGTTTACATTTGAAGCATATCCTGACCATGGTCCTCCATTATTTCCTGGATTATAAACTGTTTCAGGAGTATATGTTGATTGTTGAATTAAAGGAGTTTCTATTTTTTTTCGCGGATCAACAATAGGTAAAATAGAATATTTTGTCATAACTGGCCGAGCCTCTAAATAAGGTTGTAATGGAGCGGAAGGAATGTTTCTTGCGTATGAACGTAAATATATAGTTTGTTGTCTTTCAGATGACGATTGGTCAATATAGCTATTAATATCCATTAATATATATTGATAATACATTATTTTTTGATTAAATACTTATTTATATATAATAAAAATACATTAATAATATATGGAGTTCAATCGGGATCTACATAGTTTTCAAAATAGATTATTTGATATTATAATATATGTGACATGGATATTATATATAGTTGTTGCATTAGGATTATCAGCAAGTGCTCCTCAATATTTGGATGACCTTCACACATTTGTTAAGATATATGTTAGTTTGTTTTTGATATATAGATTCAATCCGTTTAGACGTGTAAAGTTTACTGGTTTGGACGCAAAAATAGCATTTAGTGCTGGACTTTTCTTATTAACAACTACAGCAATAGATGGCATATTAAAAAATTATTTATCAAGTTTATACCAATATATAAAATGGCTTAATTTTAATCAATAGAAAGTTTTATTTTTTGAGAGTTTTATTTTTAATAATTTTGTGTCGTTTTGTTTTGGTTATATTTGGTCCAATAGGTTTCATTTTAAAAAAATGATGTAGATGATGTAGAATTTTTTTTGATAATATTTTATCAATGTTTTGTGCTTCTGCTGTTTTATTTACATAAATATGATTATATCTTTTCATAAACTTTAATATAAAGGTTTTACAATATGTAACATCATCAATTTTTGAATTAAATATATTATTTTTGAGCATTCTTGAAATCATTTCGTTAAAATCTAAATCGTGTATATATGGTTTAACGTTAATGTAATAAATATTTTCATTGCTCATATCTGGATAAAATACGTCATCTAAAAAACAGATTTGTGTATCTTCTGGAAGTTTTGTGCATTTAATTAAATCCAAATGTGTCTTCATATGTGTAGTTCTACATAATTCTACTCTTTTTCCTCGAACTTTAAATGCTGCTATTATTTGGTCAAAAATTTTATTATTAATTTTTGTCTCAAAGTACGCCATAATATATTTTGCCCATTCTACTGGGCCTTGATTGTTAGTATATATCATTAATTTATCACAATGATTTTTATCTTTTTTCTTTTTAATGTAATTGAGAATTTCTATTATATCTGGGCGTAAAAATTCAGGATACATATCGAGAACATTGTTAAACATATGTTGATCCATTGATAATTTTAAGTCCTTATGTTTTATATAAGTTTTTAATGCGTCCCAAAACATTCCTAATTCCATAAAATATCCCAAGGTTTCATCCAAATCAAAAACCACAATTTTTTTTATACACGGCATATATTATATACGTTTAAGAAAACAATCACAAAAATAATACGGAAATAAAATGTTTATATATCTTATAGCTATGTCACATAAAATAAATTATAAAGATTATGTTAGTATTTTAAAATATTATAATTTAGATATACCAAAGTCAAGAAGACTATTAAAAATCCAAGCAGAAAAAATTATGGCCGAAAAATTATGTAAATGTATTAAGAAACTTGATCCAGAAAATGAAGCAAGATCTATAGGGATTTGTACTAAAACAATTTTTAATCGAAAAGGATATACTCGTGGTGAATTTAAATGTAAACAAAAACAATCAGTTAAATTTAGAAAAACAGGTAGGTCACAAAAGAAAAATAATACTCGCAAAAAATAACATACAAACTCGTGTTTAATTATTTTAATCATTTATTTGATTAAAATAATATTTAATATTTAATATTTATGGAAAAACGTTTTTCAAAAAACAATCTATTTATGATTTAGAATATCATTTTTTTATATTAAATAATTTATAAAACTCATTTGTTTGATTATTTTTTGCATAAAATCCATATATACGTCTTACTGATCCTGCCCCAGAACCACTATCACTAGCCAAAATAGAACCCAATGTTTTATAACCATTGCAAGACGACGGTCTTCTTGAACGAATGTTTCCGGTATTTCCACCCATTATAATTTAACGCAATATAAAAAAATTAAAAAAATAAATAATATCCATGATACCCAATTGCAGCAAATCCAGCCATCAATAACAGCTCAAAATATTTTCGTGGTGTATCTTTACCATTTAAACCAATAATAACTAACAAAGGACCTACAAACAGAACGTGAAAATAATTTATCCAAGCATCTTTATTATTTAGTATATTAACATATATCTTGTAAGAGTGAAGAATAATAATAAGTATTCCTAAATATTTTAACATTGGGAACATAAGTAAAGGAGTCTTAGTGTTATTTATTCCAACATATAAAAATAATATGCCAACAAATAATATATGAAATATATGAACAAAATCAATATAACTAAACATTATATAATTTTATATTATTATATTTTTCTGTAATATATTAGTATTCATCGCCTTCATCGCCTTCATCATCTTCATGGTCGTCTTTATATTTATAATTTTGGATAGTTACTTTTTGATTTTTTTCTAAATGGTCTAACGCAGAAATTATTACCTGTTCTTGGGACGTTATTTTTTGGAATATAAGACATTCGTCCATTTTAAACGTATAATGTCTATGCATAAAGTTTTTACATGTTATTAAAATTCCGCTGTCAATTATTTTAATATCACAAATCATTCCGCAATGGTGTAATGGTAAATAATCTGGATTTGTGATTGGAATCCATCGTATAAATGAACCGTGTTTTAAATCATTTAGTTCATCAACATAACGATATTCTTTTAATTTTTTAAGATAATCAAGTGTTAGTTTTTTGTCAAGATGAAGTTCTTTTAATATATTTAAATTCATTTCAAGTATTTTTTGCGTTGTCAAGTGTATTATACTTTCATTATTATCATTATCTAATGCGCTCAATAATTTATTAAAATTCATATTAATATAATATTATATAATTAAAAATTATTTTAAAGTTTGTTTAAAATAATATTTTACCAAAAAGCTGAGCCAAATGCGCCTACGCCACCAGAATTTGCAGCCTGTGGTCCATCAAATCCTTCAGCTCCGGGCGAAGAAGCGCCAACCAAAGGAGTTGAATCTTGTTGATACATTTGATTATAATCAGGCATTTGTTGAGTTTGAGTTGATTGTACAGGAGGCAACATATTGATTGATGTTGAACCAGTTGAATTTAATGATTGATTCATTGCTATTTGATTTTGTGAAATCGGTTGAGATACTTTTACATTGCCCTTACCTTTGCCTTTAGTATCTTTAGGTCCTTCCCATAATTCCATAATACGGTCAACAAGAATTGACACTTTTTCACCAAGTTTTGTTTGAAGACTCAATATTATAACTAATGTTGGTAAAATAATAGTAGTAACACTAAAATCAGCATATTTCTCTTCGCTATAAGTTGGTATATACATAATTATTCTGTGAATTATTAACATTACTAAAAACATAGCAATAACTTGTGCTAAAACTTCGGCAACAATTTCAATAGATCCTTTTTCTTCATCTGCTTCCGGAACAAATCTCTGCATTAATTTATTAAAAATTATTACAGGGATTAATGCTAAAACTGAATATTGAATTATATTTAACATCGTTGCCTTTGATTCTCTATCAAAATTAAAGACGTGCTTAAAAAATCCTTGTTTTCCAGAACTTGTTTTTGATAATTCATCCAAACTTTCCATATCTCTATACGGTATATTTAGAAATTAAAAAATCAATAATTTTTGTAAATATATTAAAGACTATTCTTAATGTTTATAAATAATGGAAAATTTTACTAAGGAAATCATTTTTAATAAACAAGAAGGAGGAGTACAAGGAGAAGGAGAAGGAGAAGGAGAAGGAGAAGGAGAAGACAATGAATATGTCTCAATAATTGGAATCAATAATAATAAAATATCAGATAATATATTTGCTAATATTAAAAAACACTCGCACGAAGAATATCAATATTTAAACTTAATTCATGATATTTTGGAAAACGGTGTTTGGGAAGAAGGTAGAAACGGAAGAACAAAGAGTATTTTTGGAGCATCTATGCGGTTTTCTTTAACTGATGGTAAAATGCCAATTCTCACAACAAAAAAAACTGCTTGGAAGACTTGCTTAAGAGAATTATTATGGTTTATTCGTGGAGAAACAGATAACAAGATATTACAAAAACAAGGCGTTCATATTTGGGATGGCAATGCTTCAAGAGAATTTTTAGATAGCCGAGAATTAACTTATGATGAAGGACAACTTGGACCAATTTACGGAAGACAATGGAGATATTTTAATGCCGATAATGATTTGGAAACTGGAAAACGAATTGAAAGTTCTAAAGGCATTGATCAATTACAGAATATTATTGATGCATTAAAAGATCCTAAACAAAGAAATAGCAGAAGACTTATTATGACGGCTTGGAATGTCTGTCAACTTGAACAAATGGCATTACCCCCGTGTCATTGTTTTTGTCAATTTAGTGTTAAAAATGGTGACCAATTATCGTGCGCTATGTATCAACGTTCAAATGATGAAGCTTGTGGAACTAGTCTAAATATCGCATCATATGCGTTTCTAACACATCTTTTAGCAATACATACTGGATTAAAAGCATTTGAATTAGTTTATTTTAAAGCGGATTGTCATATTTATGAAGACCATATTGAAAATATTAAAACACAAATTACACGGGAACCATTTCCCTTTCCAACAGTTTTAATAAAACAAGTGAAAACAAATATTAGCGATTATCAAGTTGAAGATTTTGAAATTCGCAATTACCAACATCACGAACCTATTAAATTTAAAATGGTTGCATAAATGTAAAATGGTTGCATAATATTAAGTAATGCGTAAATAATTTAGAAACATAGTGTATATATAATTATATTATGAGTGCAAATCGTTCGGTTCAAGCAGCACAAAGAAGAAGAACTGGTCCTCCTGATGCAGGTATTCCAGGAAGAGGACCACAACCATCAATCAATTCGGCACAAATGTTTGCCAATCAGGCAAAACCAGGTCAAGGACCAAGTATGCCAACTGGTAGAATGGCCGGACAACAGGCTGCTTTACAGCAACAGCAACATCAACAACAAGCATATCAACAAGGACAAAAACAAAAAGAAGGTCTTTCAAGTGTTAGTAAAATGACTGTTCCACAGGCTATAACTTTAATAACTCTCAGATTAGGAGCAATTGAATCTAAACTTATCAATACACCTGAACAACATGGTGTTAGTAGTATGGATGAAAATTTTGATGTTGATTCTGGAATTGTCCAAACAATTATGTCTAGATTAGAATCTCTTGAAAAACGCTCTGCATCATCAAATGGAACTGTATCAACCCCAGAATTAAATTTACTTAAACAACAATTTGAAACAGTTAAACAAGCAGTTGTTCAATCAAAAGGTGCAACAACGTCTCTAGTAAAAGAAAATGTTTCGTTGAAAACACAAGTTGAAAACTTACGAAAAGAATTGACAGAAACTAAAGAATTGTTGGCTGCTTTACAAAATTTAACTATGGATAATAGTCAGAAAATATTAGAACTTTCAGTTAATGATAATGTTGAATATATGAATTCCTTTAACGAACAACATTTAGACGAATTTACCGATGAACTTACTGATGAACTTACTGATGAACTTACTGATTTGAATGAGAGTAATGCTGAATTTACACATTTAGAAGATTTAGAAGAAACATATGATCCAAATGAAATTGTTGGAGCCGATCTAAAACAATTAATCGAAAGTGAATTAAATACTATTTAAAATTATATAATATAAAAACAATGAATGAGCAATCAACGACAACAATGCAATCAACGACAACAATGCAATCAACGACAACAATGCAATCAACGACAACAACGAAAACAACGAAAACAACGAAAACAATGAAATTATTCTCTGAAAAAAAAAATTGTAACTGGGATGAAATGTTAAATAGTTTATGTTATATAAATGATGATGCTATTGTTTTAGACTATACGTATTTTAAATACTTTGCTGTAAAAGAAACATATTCAATAATATTGAATTATATAATAACTCAAATTGATCATCTGCTTTCTGTAAATAATTATTTTGTTGTTAATGTTAATATGAAAAATTTAACTATATCAGATATTGACAAACACAAAACATTTATACAAAATATTTCAACCATATGTAAAAACAAATATCCTAATAAATTGTTAAAATGTTATATTTATAATGCTCCCTTTGTTTTCTCACAAATATATAATATTGTTAGTATGTTTATTGACAAGGTCACTCAACAAAAAATAGAACTTATTAGTCCTAATAAAAAATGATTAACTAACATATTTAAAGACATACTATCATCATATAATAATATGAATCGCTTTATTAAATTAACATCAATATATATAAACATAAAACATATAAGTACGATTTTAATAAAACCAAATAAATATTATTTTTATCTAGCATCAAATAAAATTGACTCAATAATTGCAATTAATTCAATGGTATCAGATAAGACGGAAATTATAATTTGTGAAAACAAAAATCCAAAAGATTATAAAATTGTTTCTGATTGGCTTAGTAAAAAATAAGTCTTTGTAAAAAGATATTAAATATAATGTATAATTTAATATATTTGATGCGACTAACCATAGAAAATAAGACAAAATTAGAGATATTTGTAGCCATATTTCAATTACTTAAAAATTGGAGTTCGCATATTAATATGAATTTTGAAAAAGGCAAATTATCAATTCAATCAATGGACAAATCACACGTATGTTTAGCAAACATAGAAATTAAAGATAAATGGTTTCACAATTATGAATGTTTAAATAATACTAGAATTTCAGTCGATTCAAGTCATTTCGCAATATTGATGAATTATGTATTGAAACACGATAAGCTTGAGTTAAAATTTGATGATGACAATGAACCAGATAAACTATTCATTAATTTTTTAAATGATGTAAAAGACCAAAAAGACAAGAATAAAGGCGCATTTGACCATTTTTTCGAATTAAACTTAATTGATATTGATGAAGACAGTTTAGGAATTCCAACAGTTGATTATGACGTTGAATTTACTATTGAATCCAAAAAATTAGTTGAATTATTATCAGAATTAAATACATTTGGAACAGACTTAAATATAAAGTGTGCTGAAGACCTTTTAGAATTCAATGCTAATGGAGAAACTACTAAATTAAAGGTAAATATTCCAGTCAATGATTTAGAGGAGTATTCTATATGCGAAGGCGAAGAATTAAATATTTCTTTCAGTTTAAGCCACCTATCCAAAATGTGTACATCAATGAAAATGAGTTCTGTCATAAATGTATGCTTAAGTAGAGAATACCCGATGGCATTAAAATATAATTTAGGAGATGACAGCACGGTATCTTTTTATATAGCTCCAAAAATAACAGACAATTAATTATTATTTTTGTTTCGTTATTTTTGTTTCGTTATTTAAAGCAAAATAAATTATACAGTTTAATAAATAATGTTGTCAAGTTTTAAAGAAATAATAATATCTGTGTTTATGTTTTGTATAATACTATTTTTCTATTTGCATATCCAGTTTCATTTAAAAACAGGTGACGATTTAGAAATTTATGAAATTGATCAGGCATCTAAAGATAAAATTGAAGAAATATGCGATTTGAGACAACCCGTGTTGTTAGATTTTCCAAACGGAGAAGACGAGTATAAAATTATAAATACAACCAACAAACAATTTTTATCAGATAATTATCCAGTTTTTGAAGTAAAAATTAGAAATAATATTGAGCTTACTTCGGATTCCGATATTTGCGTCCCATTACCACTTCACGTCGCAGCAAAATTATTTAACGATGATACTAAGGCTGCTTATTTTAGCGAAGGAAATATGGATTTTTTACAGGAAACAGGAGCTATAAAAAATATGTCATATAATGATGCGTTTTTAAGACCATATTTGGTTTCAAATTGTTATTATGATGTATTATTTGGATCAACAAATGTAGAAACACCATTTAGATATGATTTAAATTATCGCAATTATTATATTGTAACACAGGGGTCGATAAAAATAAAATTATCTCCGCCAAAAAGTTCAAAATACTTATACGCAATCAGCGATTATGAGAATTTTGAGTTTAAATCGCCAATAAATCCGTGGAATCCACAACCTAGATATAGAGCAGATTTTGATAAGATTAAATGTTTAGAGATTGTACTAACACCAGGAAAAATATTATATATACCAGCATATTGGTGGTATTCATTTAAATTTGATGAAAATACAAGTGTTAGTTGTTTTAAATATAGGACTTATTTAAATAACGTCGCAATTTCTCCAAAAATATTTATGTATGCTTTACAGAACCAGAATGTGGAACGCAAAATCGCAAAACAAATAGATATTAAAGAATTACAAAAAAAAGAAACTACTCCAATTGATATAACGAATGATATAACAAATGATATAACAAATTATACAACGAATGGTATAACAAATTATACAACGAATGATATGACGAATGATATGACGAATGATATGACGAATGATATGACGAATGATATAACAAACAATCAAATAAATCCCGAAATAATATAACAAATTACTTCATAACAAATTCATTCTCTCCTACAATATGTTCTTCAATTTTTGATAACATATCATTAATTATATTTTGTTCTCTATAATATATCTCTCTGGATTGTAATACAAGTTGATAAATACAATCATCGTCATTATATTCATCTAACATTGGTTTCTCGTTTATTAATTTTCGCTTATAAATGATTATAATATTATTTTCAAAAGAATATGGTGCTGATTCAACAAATATATATATATCATTTATAACATATATAAGATGTTCAAACATATACATATCTTCGTCATGAGTATAAACAAAACACTCATTTATTCCAATTTGTTTTAGATTACTAACCGTGTTTTCGCAAAACCTTCTTAAATTATAATCATTCTGTTTAAAAATTAATTGAGACATATATGGAATATTATTTATTGTTTAAGTATTTATTATTTGTTAGTGTGAATAACTATCTAGACAACTTTATATAAATGGCTTAAACAAATAACATCATAATATGATTATGGAGCTTTATAAGATAAATATTGATAACAGAAATTATGGTTCTTGGTCTGTTTTTAATGCCACAACTTTAGAACCAATTATTCTTGACAATTTTAATCCGTGTGCCTATAAATTATTTACAGACGATGTATTTACATTTATTGAAGGGAAAGTTGAAATTATTCATTCATCTATTCGGGTTAATCAAAACATTCCAGCAGTTCTTGTTCTTGCTGATAATAAATCTTATGGACGTACTAACAAAGTTTTAAACGCCGCATCTAAAGGAAGATTATTATATAAATGTATTCCAGATGATACACGCATTCCTATTTTTATAGTACCTTATGAAATCAAAATGGGATTTTCTAAGGTTTTAACAAATTTATACGTTACTATTCATTATAAACAATGGGATGAAAAACACCCTTATGCTAATATTTCTCAAACAGTTGGATCAATTGATGTGTTAGAACATTTTTACGAATATCAATTATATTGCAAGAGTCTCAATGTTTCTATTCAAAAATTTAACAAATCAACACATAATGCTGTTAAATCAAACGATGACCACGACACGTTAATTACTGAAATTTTCAAAAAACATCCGCAAATTGAAGACCGAACATCATGGAAAACCTTTACTATTGATCCTGAAACTAGTCTTGATTACGATGATGGGTTTAGTATACGTAAAATAAATGATAATGAAACGCTTTTAAGTATTTATATTGCTAATGTTACCATTTGGATGGACACATTTAATCTTTGGTCTAGTTTTTCACAGAGAATATCAACTATTTATTTGCCTGATCGCAAAAGACCAATGTTGCCTACAATATTATCTGATTGTTTATGTTCACTTCAAGCAACAAATAGAAGATTTGCCTTTGTAATTGACATTATTCTTGACGCAAACGCAAATATCATCTCAGTGAAATATACAAACTCACTTATTAAAGTATTTAAAAATTTTGCTTATGAGGAACCGTCTTTGCTCTTAGATGCTGATTATAATTTTCTTCTAAATACAACCAAACAAATGTCTAAAAAATATAAATATATAAATAATGTCCGTGATAGTCACGAAGTTGTTTGCTATTTAATGATTTTAATGAATTATCATTGCGCTCAAGATTTTCTCAAATCTCAAAACGGCATTTTTCGCTCAACTATTATTAAACCCGAAATAACTTTGCCGGATAATCTTCCTGATGATGTTAATAATTTTATAAAAATGTGGAATAGCTCATCTGCCCAATATATTGACATTAGTTTTGTTGAAGGAATTAATACTAGACACGACAGCCTTGATATGGATGCATATATTCATATTACATCTCCCATTAGACGCCTAGTTGACTTATTAAATATTATAAAGTTTCAACAAAATCATAATTTAATTACATTATCAGAGGATTCAATTGGGTTTTATGATAAATGGATTGGACAAATTGAATATATTAATACAACCATGCGGGCAATAAGAAAGGTACAAAATGATTGTTCATTGCTTAATGCTTGTCATAATAATCCAGAAACTCTTGAAAAAACATATGATGGTTATTGTTTTAATAAATTAAGCAGAAATGATGGATTATATCAATATAATGTATTTTTGCCCGAACTTAGACTTTCGTCTAGAATAACAATGAGGGAAAATTTAGAAAATTATGATAAAAAACAATATAAGTTATATCTGTTCAACAATGAAGAAAAATTTAAGAAAAAGATTCGCATTCAACTTGCGTAATAAAATAATATTCAAATATTGTATATGAGAAAAAAAACTAAGAGTTATAAGACAAGGAGTTATAAGACAACTAAAAGAACTAAGACAAAGAGAACGAGAACAAGAAGACAAAGAGGTGGCTGAGGAGGACTTAATATATATCAAACGACATTTGATTCAACTAAAAAAACAAAAGAAAATATAATGTCTGGTGGGCGAGGACAAGTAATTACCCCACCTGTATAAAAGTATTTCATATATTTCTGTGATGACACTAATAATGTTGTTTAGCCTTATTAGTTGAAAAAAGAAATTATAGTTATGTAAATTATTAGTCTAAACATATAGTGATTGATTAGTTGCCACGTATTTTAATGTTAGTTGAGGGATTTGTTTCAAGACTGATAGAAAATTCATATCTCCCAATAACTCGGCTATTTTTTCCATCTCACTCGCAATATTATTTATCTTTAAAATAGCTTTAACAAATTCTCCTAAAAATATCTCCTTTTCAATAAACACATTCTGTACCAATAATTTACAATCAGAATCTGTTTCGCATTCACACCACTTTATGACATAATCAATTATATCAAATTGAACACTATAATCAATTCCTGTTTCAATCATATTATAATTTTCAATTGCTAATTGGTTCTCATACATATTACATATTTTTTGAATTGTGTTTTTTACATTTAAATATTCCGATGTTGGTATAACATCACGTTTTTCTTCTTGAACTGTTATATTTGTAAAACAACTTAAAATACCAACCAATTCTTTTGCTTGAAAATTCTGTAACGCATTTGATGCGATTAGTTCGGCAAATACAAGACAATGAGTTTCTCTAATATATGTCGCAATATGACCTTTATTTGTTAGTATATATTTATTATCATCTTGACATTCAATAAAATTGTCAGTTTGTAATAATTTAAGCACCTTTGCTACGTTTACTTCAATTGTTTGTTCTGTTGAAAACGATTGTTCTTTAACGTCGGTTAGACATTTTTGTTTCAATGTATAATTAGTAACAATTTCCACATCATTATCTATGTTTTTATACATATCTTGAATTGATTGAATACTTCTTTCAGCCTCTTTGCGTTTTTTGTTAACACAAACAAGTCGTTTTTTCTTAAGTTCTATATATTCTTCAACAATATTTATTGGAGTTCTACAATTGTCTAGAACAGTTGTGAAATTATTAATTTCATTCTCCAGTTTGATAATTGAAACGTTGTAACATTTCATAGTTTTCTCAATGTCGCCTTGAGCCATACTTCTTTTTGCATATTTAGTATAGTCTGTTTCTCCAATATAAATTAAATTAAGCAGCAAATTATATGAAATTTTGAATTTAGATACGAGCTTTTGCGGTTCTCCTTTCATCATTATTTTAACGGTTGTTTGGTCAACGTCCTTAAATAAATTTGTTAGATGAATTACATGTCCAATAGTATCAATTCCGCGTCGCCCAGCTCTTCCAGCCATTTGTGTGTATTCGTGTGAATAAAACGGTCTCATTCCTGTTCCATCAAATTTTGAAAGGCTGGTAAATAATACAGTCTTAGTAGGCATATTTATACCAACTGCGAATGTTTCTGTAGCAAAAAGCAGTTTAATATATCCTTTTGCGAATAATAATTCAACCATCTCTCTTAAAATAGGCATAATTCCTGCGTGATGAATCGCAATACCCTTTTCTAAAAGTGAAACCATTGATAAATATTCGGGTAAATTAAGATATTCCTGATAATTTGGCAATTTTCTAATAATTTGTTCACATTCCTTACGAACTATATATGGAACTTTTGAATCATCTTCCAATAAATCCGTTGTGGTCTCTTTAGCGCATTGTTCTAGAGTTTTTCGGCTTAGAACGAAGCAAATTGCTGGCAACATATTATTATCAACCATATGTCTAGCAACAGTATTAAGAACATGCTGACGCTTAACAAAATGTTTTTTATCTTGAAATATTTTAAGTGTTTTATGAACTCGTTGATAATTTGTATCATTAAAGTTTCCCTTTGCGTCTTGAATGATATGTAATGTGTTAGTTGTTTTCATAATTTCCTTTTCAAGTTGTTTATCTTTTAATACCTTGAAAAGTCCTTGAGTACAAGTAATAAATGAATAATGTGTTAATGGCACAACTCTTTCGTAGGTTGTTGTTAAATATACAAGTTTTTTCGTTTCTTTCATTTCTTTTGTGTCTTGTCGTGTTTCGCACCAAAGAGCAAATTTTTCAGGAGAATCAAGTGTAGCAGAAAGCATAACCATTTGAATATGTTGTGGAAGCATCATAATAGTTTCTTCCCACACTCTTCCTCTATCAGGATCATTAATATAATGAATTTCATCAAAAATAACACACGCTAATTCCGTGTCAAAATCCATTTCAAACATTGTCGCACTAGTTATTTTTGATTCAAATTCGTTATCTATTTTTCGGTGTTTTGTGTATAATGTATTCATTAAAATTTCAGTGGTCATAATAAGAACATCCGCTTCAGGATTTGTTTTAATATCTCCTGTTAAAATCCCAAAAGAAATATGCGGAAACTTTTGAGTAAATTCATAGAACTTCTGATTAGATAATGCCTTGATAGGAGACGTATAAATCACTTTTTTGCCTTTAGATACAAAATATTCAATAGCAAATTCAGCAGGTAATGTTTTGCCCGACCCAGTATGAGCTGTTACGAGAATATGATTTCCTTCAACAATTGACTCAATCGCAAACTTTTGAAAAGAACTCAATGGAAATGGGTACTTGTCAAAATATTGAGAATATTGTTGTTCGTTTTGTGATGGATAATCGTTTGGACAAATTTTAACCATTTGTATTATATAATATATGTTAGTTTCTTTAAGTTAGTTTAATATATATTATTCAAACCTACTTAAAGAGCATTGGAAAGACGTTTTATTGGATTATTAATATATTACTTTAAAATAATTTATAAATATAGTAAGCATAATAATATCAATGATTGCTAATAAATATAAACTAATTGAAAAAATCAGCGAAGGCGCATTTGGAACTGTGTTTAAAGCTGAAAATATTAGAACTAAAGATTATGTTGCCATTAAATTTGAATTAAAGGTCGAACAAATAAAAAGTTTAAAAAATGAAGCAAAAATATATCAATATTTGGGAAAAATTGAAGGATTCCCTCAACTTAAAATGTTTGGAACAACTGAACAAACAAATTATCTAATTATTGATTTGTTAGGCACATCATTATTAGAAACAATTAAACGCTATAACATGTTATGCTTGAAAACAACATTGTTATTAGGAATACAAATTATTAAACGAATACAAGCATTACACGATAAATATTTATTACATAGAGATATAAAACCAAGTAATTTTTTATTTGGATTAGGCTCACAAACTAACAAATTATTTTTAGTTGACCTGGGATTTTCAAAAAGGTTTAATTATGATGGAACTCATATCCAAGAAAAAAGAATATCCAAAATTGTTGGTTCTCCTAATTTTGTTAGTTTAAACATACATAAACATATTGAACCAAGCAGAAGAGATGATTTGGAGTCTTGTATATATGTTATACTAACAATGTTGAACGGAAAATTAGAATGGTTTGATAAATCAAATTTAGATACTATTTATGATTTAAAGAGCAAAATTATTGAATCAAAATATGTGCCTGAATTTATAAAAATTATATTGTTGTATATCAGAAATATAAAATTTGATGAAACGCCCAATTATAATTATATAATTAAAATAATGATTGATACTTTTATGGAAAATTCGTTCGTAAATGATGCAATATTTGAGTGGCATATTAAATAATATTTCCATAAAACAGTATAAAGACAATTAGACTTATATAACTATAAGAAATGTCGCATAGTCCTTCTACTGTTTCATCTTCCGCTGTTTTATCCTCTGATGTATTCTCCTCTTCGGAGAGATATACTGGGCGAGTAAAGTGGTTTAATAACAAATCTGGTTATGGGTTTATTACTGTTACTGATGGAAATACATCTGGTCGTGATGTGTTTGTTCACCATAGTTCCATTAAGGTTGACTCAGAACAATACAAGTATTTAGTTCAGGGTGAATATGTTGATTTTAGTTTATCTGATACTAAGACATCTGACCACGAGTATCAAGCCGCAGAAGTTTGCGGAATCAAGGGAGGTAAGTTAATGTGTGAGACGCGAAGAGAGTCTCGTGTAGCACATTCTCAATATCGTTCTGATAAAGACGACACTTTTGAACCAACAAAAATGCCAAGATCTGTTGTTGTTGTTCCAAGAGTTCTTAGAGAACCAAGTGATACAAGAGAAAGAGTTAGAGAACCAAGACCAAGTGAAAGACATTTAAGAGAAAGAGTCCACGATAATGGACGCAATGATGGACGCGAATGGACATATGTAGCCAGTAATAGAACTACATCTGCTGTTGATACAACTCATTATCAATCTGGACGAGGAACTGGTAGAGGAGCAGATAGAGGTAGAGGTAGAGGAGAGAGAGGATTAGACAGAAGGAGAGAGAATGAGAGAATGAGAGAGAATGAGAGAATGAGAGAGAATGAGAGAATGAGAGAAGCTCGTTAATATTTTAGTTTATAATTGTATTTCATCTATTTTTTAATTTTATAAGTAAATAATTCAATTACTTATAAAGTCCTACATAATAACTATTTCTATTAAAACAATTTAAACCTACCTACAAATATGTAGTATAAATGAGTAGTCAAAATCAAGATACACAGGATAGTTTAGATGATTCATGGGTTATTGATCAATTTACAACAATTAATGACAGTTTAACATTATTTAAGATGCAAATAAGCACTCTTCAGAAAGTTGTTAAGACAGTTGAAAAGGATGTTAAAAAAGAATTAAAAAATCTTAAAAAGGATAAGAAAAAGGATAAACCAAGAGCCAAAAGAGCACCATCTGGATTTGCTAAGCCTACAAAGGTAACAAAAGAATTATGCGATTTTATGAATAAACCAGATGGAACAGAAATTGCCAGAACAGAAGTAACTAAAGCATTGGTTTGTTATATTAAAACAAATAATTTAATTGAATTAGGTCAAGATTTAAAGAACAAAATCATACCTGATGAAAAATTAAAAAATTTATTAGGAATTGAAGATGAGAAAAACGATTTAACTTATTTTAATATTCAAAAATATATGAACAAACATTTTTATTCCAAAAAAAATTCTATTGTAGAAGAATAATTTCTAATTCATCATCTTCATATATAACTTCTTTATTATATGAATATATATATATCATAATTAAATATCAAATAACAATCATAATTTTCTTTTAGTTTAGTTAACCAAATCGTTGAACAATATGGCAATAATTGATTATAAATTTGATTTCCACCAATTATAAATATTTTTTTATTTTTATAATTTGTTTTACACATTTTCTCATTTACTGTGCTTCGCCGAAACGCACATTTTATAATATAAACATTAATTTAAATATTCATAGCAATTTTCAATTGTATTTGGAAAATCTTTTTCGTCATAATAATCTTTTTCAATAAAAAATGTTTTACCAAAATACAAATCGTTTTTTATATCACAATATAATGAACTCAAATCATCATACATTTTTTTATTTTTAGGCCAATTATGTCTCAATACTTTTCCTATTGGTGTATTTAATATATCTGGAATAAAAATAACAAACTTTTCTTTATTTTCAAATATATATTTGCTTATATAATATTGGTCATAAGGCCACAAATTATGATATTTAACATTATTAACTAAATCGCTAATTATATTATTATACATTTTTTTCGTAAAATCATTATTTTTAACTATAAATGACCCACTATTTATAAATGTATTCATTTTAATATACGGGTCTCGTGAAAAACATCCGTGTTTTTCTTTATTATTAATTAAATTATTAATTATATCATTCAACCAATAACCATTTTGTATCCAAGCATCGCTATCTAAAAAAACTAAAATATCAAACGTTGAATGTTGTAAAATATCATTCAATACGAGTATTTTTTTTGTTGCTGGATGAAGATTACAATTTCTTTTATTATTTAACTTCACAAATAAATAATTATAGTCTAAAATATCACAAAACTTTTTATTAACTTCTTGTGTTTTTAATAAATAATCTAATGAAGGTCTATTATCCGTTTGTAAAATACATACTTTTACCATTATATATTATATATAATTTTTTAAATAAATAGTTTTTTATTTTTATAATTTGTTGTAAGAATTTGTAAAACATCTTCAAAATCAACAAACATAACATCTATTTCACAAATTCTATATAAATTATAATACTTATCTGATTGATTTGTTATAACAATATTTATTCTATTATTTAGTGGTTTTGATTTTAGTAAGGATAATAATGTTTTTAAACCCATAACAATAACATTATTAATAGTTTTATTTTAATAAATGTCATATCTTTTTTACATTTCCAAGGAATAATTGAGTTTTTAAATTTATAACATCTAAATACTTATAACATCTAAATACTTATAACATCTAAATACTTATAACATCTAAATACTTATAACATCTAAATACTTATAACATCTAAATACTTATAACATCTAAAGCGATAATATATGAATATTTATTTATATCAATAAAATATGTTAGGAAATGAAACAAAAGATGTTTTAGAGTCTTCAGAATCCAATGAACTAACAAATGTAGAAACTGAAACAAAAGATGTTTTAGAAGCCAATGTAGACAAAGTTAATAACGTTGTATATCGTAGCATTAACTCTCCAGAGAAATTAAATAAATTAACAACTATAAATGAAATGTTAAATTTAACTAATAGCAAACATAACAAATTAGTGTTTGTATATTCGGTTCCAAAAGTAGGCTCAACTTCTATTGTTAGTTCATTAAGAATATTTGGAATAAATAAAATAGATATTATTCATATTCACGACGAAAAAATGTTAAATGTTTTAGCTCATATTAGTGACGTAACAATTAATGACTTGATATTATTTAACAAGTATTTGGGCAAAGATGTATATGTAATTAATATATATCGTAGTCCAATTGAACGAAAAATATCTACATTTTTTGAAAAAATTGGTTCGCATCACTTTAACAATTATGACAATGAAGTTAATAAATACAATATTACAAAAGTAATTGAAAGATTCAATAATATTTTTCCATATATCGGAACAGGTGACCATTTTATTGACAAATACGATATTAAAATACCTACTAATTTTGATACAAATAATAAATATCTATTAGTGAATGATTCTGGAATAAAATATATTTCATTACGTTTAAAAGATTCAAATGAATGGGGAAGAATACTAACAAATATACTTGGATTCAAGATTATGATTGTTAAAGATTATGAGAGTTCTAATAAACCTATTAAAGATTTATATAACGCTTTTAAATCGTCTTATAAAATACCAATAAATTTATTAAATGACGAAATCAATAGTAAATATTTAAAATTTTATTATTTAGAAGATGAAATCAAAAATTATTATAATGAGTGGTTAATTAAAAGCATAGATACAAAAAATAGTTATACACGTGAACAATTTGAATTATACGAAAAAATAACTATAGAGAATTTACATATTGATACTATACAACTTGATCATTATTTTGATGAAGGTTGTATTTGTCAAGCGTGCTCAATAAAAAGAATAGAAACAATGTCAAAACTTTTAAGAGGAATAAATGTAAGTGATAAAATATTTCATTCATATGCCAAAAATGAACTAATTCAAAAAAAGGTAACGCGAGCAAACAAAATAAATGGAATAATAGCTAAATTATCAAAAATACCTAGAGGGAAAGATTTTAATCGTTATATGACAACTATTGTCTCAAATGGAAAACGATTATAGAAATGTCCCGCAATGGGTTAATTAAATGTCCCGCAATGGGTTAATTAAATGTCCCGCAATGGGTTAATTAATGCATAAAACAATTTTGTAGATTTATCTAGCCTTGTCAATGGTTACCTCTTTAGCAACATTACTAATAATCTTACTTATGTTTTTATTTCCCTCTTCTTCAGTTGATCCATTCATTGAGTTACTAACAATCTTTAAATATAAATCATTTTTCTTTGAGTCTGAATGCGAGCAATCAATATGTTTATCTTTCCAGTGTTTAATTTGTTTAATATTTTCATTTGCTATCGTTTTAATGGCTTTTGTTAGTATAGGTTTGTTTTGAGTTTCTTTAGTCCATTCATCGTTGTCTTTAATGTATAGCACTTCTTGTTTTGTATTTGAACAATGAAGTGGTCTCATATGCTGTTCCAAGTTGTTTAACTTCTTTAAAATTATGTTAGTTATACCTTGAATATATCCTTGTCTTCCAGTGTTTTCTAAATCTTCTAGATTAACTTTGATTGAACTAACAAAATCAGTGATATTTATAGCATCTTTACACGTTTCATTTAAGAAAAACGTTAAGTTAAATGTTTTATTATCAATATTCGTGTTGTTTGTGTTATTGTTTGTATTGTTGTTAGTTATATTATTCGTAATTCCGTGTTTAAGCAATTCAATTAGTTCCTTATTTTGAGTAAGCAACACACTGATCAAGGTGTCTTTATCAACACTTGTATCGTTATTTATATTATTCTGATATAAACATTTTTTTTTATGCGCACACAGACTTGACAAATGTTTATATTTCTTCCCACATTTACAATCATAAATGCTCTCAAGATTGTTCGGCGTAAAGTCATTAGGATTTATTAGGCGTTTATGTTTTGCAGTCAGTATATGTCTATTCCAATCGCTTTGCTTGCTTGAATTGAAGTAACAAATACCGCAATGAAATTTCGTTGGAGTAAATGGCGTAAAAAAATTAGGATTCATTAGTATATTACTCACGGAAAAAATTCTTAAATCGTTATTTTATTAAAATATTTTAAAATTTTATCATAACAAACATTTTCTATATTTTTTATTTTTGAGAGCATTATGGTCTAATTCTTCAATCGCAACGCGTTTTTCAGAAAGTCAAATCGGGTTTTCAAAAATGGAACTTTATTTTTGTCCATTTTTGAAAACCTAATTTACTTTTGACTTTTTTTTTGAATCCAATATATATTAATCTTAAACCTACTTAAAGAACATTGGGCTACTTTTACACATATATGAAAACGGCTTAAAGAACATTAAATTACTTTAAGACATATTCGTTGTTAGAAACAATATTATCCAAATACCATTTATGTTTATTTACTGTATAATAAGAACAAAACATTTCCCAATCTATATTATCTTGATTTTCGTTTAATAACTCAATAGCTGCGGGATTTGATGATAAATATGACCAAACAATTTTATCTGGATTGGCTTTTAGCAAATGAATTGCTGCGGGATTTGATGATAAATACGCCCAATTAATTTTCTCTGGGTTAGCTTCTAGTAAATGAATAGCCGCAAAATTTTCAGATAGTTCATCCCAATTAATTTTCTCTAGATTAGCTTCTAATAAATGAATTGCTAATGGATTTGATGATAAATATATCCAATTAATTTTCTCATAATTTAATTCCAATAATTTTATTGCCGCTGGATTTTCCGATAAACGACGACAATTAATGTTATAAATGTTTGGGTCTAGTAAATGTATTGCTGCTGGATTTCCGCATAATAATATCCGATTTATTTTTTCTGGTCTCGCTTCTAATAAATGAATTGCTTCCGGATTTAAAGAAAGAAGGTTCCAATCAATTTTTTCAGGATT
>Ga0315284_10002602_pt1 | contig 25804 bp, 17 predicted proteins | sample YL17G09_16_MG_FD_203696 | JGI IMG/M metagenome (GOLD analysis project Ga0315284, IMG submission 203696) | Sediment microbial communities from Yellowstone Lake, YNP, Wyoming, USA - YL17G09_16 | ecosystem: Environmental > Aquatic > Freshwater > Lake > Sediment | place: USA: Wyoming | collected...
CGTTTGCCGGTAAAGACCATCGCGATGCCGTGCTTATCGGCACAGGCGATTACCTCATCGTCTTTATTAGAGCCGCCCGGCTGGACTACGGCGGCGACGCCTGCTGAGGCTGCGTTTTCAACGTTATCAGGGAATGGGAAAAACGCATCCGAGGCCATTACGCAGCCCTTTGTCTGTTCGCCTGCGTGTTTGACAGCAATCATACCCGACTCGACGCGGTTCATCTGGCCTGCGCCTACACCCAAAACCCTGTGGTCTTTAACAAGCACAATTGTGTTGCTCTTGGTGTGCTTTGCGACAAGCCAGGCAATCCGCAAATCCGCAAGCTGAGTGTTTGTCGGCTTTGCCTTTGTCGGATAAGTCAGCTTCTCCGGCTCCCAGCCGAGAAGGTCACGTTTTTGTATAAGCAGTCCGCCGACAACGCACCTTACATCGAACTCGCCGCAGGCGATTTTCGCCCTGTCGATAGCGCCGGCCTCGAGCAGGCGAACCCTGTTGCCCCATGTCTTTAATGTCCGTATTATCTCAACAGCCTGCGGGTCGAATTCCGGTGCGATAATCACCTCGGCAAAAAATCCGGCTGCTCCGCGTGCCTTGCCGAACAGACTGTATGATTCCATAATCGTTTTTGCCAGCTCGACGTCGATTTTTCTATTGAGTGCGATTATTCCGCCGAACGCACTTGTAACATCGCATTCATACGCCATTCGGTAAGCCTGGCGAATATCCTTGTCGACCGCACAGCCGCAGGGGTTCATGTGTTTTACGATTACCGCTGCCGGCTCGTCGAATTCCTTGACAAGCTCAAAGGCCGCGTTGGTATCCATCAGGTTATTGAAGCTTATTTCGGTGCCGCCTTTTAATAAGCCGGCGCTGCTGATGGAGGTCTCGCCGCTTGCGGGCAGTTTATAAAAGCCGGCTGTTTGATGGGGATTCTCGCCGTATCGCAGCGAGGCCTGTTTTTTTACGGCGATTGTAACTATTTCCGGATATTCCACCGAGGCCTTGCCGTTAAGGTACTTTGCGATAGCGGCGTCATAAGAAGCCGTTAGCCCGAACGCAATTCTCGCAAAATCAGTTCGCAATTCTTCGGTGACGGCCCAGTTGTTGGACTTCATTTCATCGATAACCCGTTTATACTGGCCGGCATCAGTTACGACCGTTACGAATTTATGGTTTTTGGCCGCCGAGCGAATCATACTCGGGCCGCCAATATCGATATTCTCAATGGCCTCCTCGAGCGTGCAGCCGGACTTTGCTATCGTCGCCTCAAAGGGATAAAGATTTACGCAGACCAGGTCTATCGGCTCGATGTTGTGTTTCTTCATTGCGGCAACATGCTCTTTTTTGTCGCGAAGTCCCAATAGTGCGCCGTGAATCTTTGGATGGAGCGTTTTTACCCTGCCGTCCATCATTTCAGGAAAGCCGGTAACCGAATCGATGCTGACAACGGTTACGCCTGCCTGGGCCAGCTTTTTGGCTGTGCCTCCGGTGCTTATTATCTTAACTCCCATGGCGCTAAGCGCCTTGGCGAAATCCACAATACCGGTCTTATCCGAAACACTTATTAACGCCGTTTTAATTTTCATTTCCATTTGAAACTCGCTTTTGAAAAAGTTTTACTTTAATAGGTTATCCGCTATCGGCTGTATACAGGCAATCCTGCCGCCGTCATCGGCAATGTAAATTTTTGAATCCGCGGTATTGGCTGCCCAGTTTGAAACCGCCCCGGCATTTATCGAATATAATTGTTTGCCGTCCTTGTTATTGATTACCACCAGCATGCCGGTATTTGTAATTACATAGGCCTTTCCTGCTGTCTCAGTCAGGATGTCGATGCCTTCGGCTAATTGCCACATTTTTTTACCGGCTGTTTTATCTATCGCCATTAAGCCCCTGCTGCCGAGGTTTTGATAAACCGCTGCCGCTGTTACACGAGGCGCCGTTTTAAGGATAGCATCGGCCTGGCATTTCCATTTGAGCTTTCCGGTTTCCATATCGATTCTGTAAATGTTGGTGTCCCTGCTTGCAAAAAATAGCTGCCGGTCGTTCCTTACCATCGGCTCTACAACACCGCCCGCGGCATTAAATCGCCAAAGCCCCTTTGGTCCGTCGGGCGTGATGCAGATGACCTTGCCCGTATCGGTTGCAAAGATAACGGAATCGTTATCCGCAAGAATTGATGTAATTTTCGAGTCGTTGTCGGCTGCCGCTTCAAAAACCTTAACATTATCTTTCGCACGCACGCAGTGAACGCGTTTATCTGTGCCGCCAAGATAGTAATAAAGATTATTTCGCGCAGCCGGGCAAACCACAAAAAATCCCGGATAGCTGGAGCGGATTTCAGTGCCGAGGTCGGGATTAAGTTCAACCAGTTTGCCGCCTATCATTGATATGATTATGTTATTGTAGAGTTCCCAGCCGGAAATTGTAAAACCAGCCTGTGCAAGCGGCCTGCTGAATATCGGCGTTCCCTTTTCGCTGTTGAGTGAAATCATGTAATTGCGGTCTGAAAGCACATATATCCTGTTGCCGAGGATGGATATACGCTGCACCTTCTCACCTGCTTTTATCGGCAGCTGGTTTTCCCAGACAATTTTTAGATTGCCTGCCTTAAGCAGTTCCGGCGAGATAAGCTTTTGTGAAGTTTCCTTTTGCAGCGTCGGCTTCTGTGCAGCCAACTTGCTGGAAACTCCCTCTTTTGAGGCGCATCCCGACAAAAACACAAAAACTAAAAGACCCGCAAAAACGCCCCCTCTTAACCGCAGCAGCTTTGTCATTTTCATAGCCCTTCTCAAAAAAATCGAAAGCAAAACCCTTGTACTTATCCTTAATTTTGTCCCATACCCCAAAAACCAGCCTTACTGCAAATCCACATAGTCCGCCAAATCAAGGTTATGCTCGGCTTCGAAGGCCTGCATCCGCTCAATTCGCTCGATATCGTCATGTATCCTGTTGGCCAGCTTAAATATATATGGCTTGCCTGTCAGCCGGTTTCGCAGGTCGTCGAGCATCGGTTCCCATGAGCCGCCGTACAACTGCGATTTGAGAACTACCAGCATCCGCTGCTCACCGCTTAAGCCGTTAACAAAATCGCTAACTGCTTTGCCGGCAACCTGCCGCGACGTGCCGTCGCTGGCACGGCGGGCGGTTTCGCCGCCTTTACTATTGCTTCCTGTCGGCTCAGCCATATCTTCAGGCCTCATATTGCAAAAATCCTACCCCGCAGAGCCGAAAATTGCAACACAAATTTCGTATCTCGTCGCTCGTTGCTCGTTACTCGGGATTCGAGCGACCAGCGACCAGCGACGATCTTGTGTCTCATCGGGCAGTGTGCCGTTCCAGTCCCAGATGATATGCTCGTATTTTTTCAATTTTTCATTTTCTATAACAGGTTCTTTAAGGCAATCGAATCAATGCCTCATAAGATATATCAAAAAACGTGCAGAAAAACAAGAAACTGAAGGATTGTAGTGCATATAAGCTAAAAACTTAAAAAATCCCGAATTTAGTTATTCAACATTCCGCCGGTTAGTTCCGCCTATGTTACAAAGTGATAAATAAAGTGGAACTCGTTCAATGAACGAATAAGTAAAACCGGCCATGGAAAAAAGTTATACTCAGTCTGTATGTTCGAGCGCATCGGCAATGAGCGGTAATGGCGCCAACAGCTTAATTGTATGGCGAAAAGTCTGGCTGCCTGCTGCGGCACTGTTGACGGTGTCCATTCCTGCATTTACAGGCCTGTGGCGGCTGTGGCATTGCGGCAGGAATTTTGAAGGCCTGATGATTGTTCCGGTTATGTGCGGATTTATCCTTTTTAAAAGCAGAAACGAATTTGCTTCAAGCGTCTTCAAGCCCATAAAAAAGGTTCTATACATTTTACCGGCGACCACAGGTGCAATGCTTACCGCCTCAGCTTATGATTTGCCGAGAATATCAGGTCTTTTTTTGGTGTTCAATTTGCTGGCGGCATCTCTGGGCATCTTTGGGTATTCAAACTGGAGACTTTCTGCTGTGCCTTTGACATTTTTATTTCTGATGATCCCGCCGCCGCAGGGGGCCGTTGATTTTGCGACGGTTAATCTGCAGAGATTTTTTTCAATGATAATGGAGGCGGTGTTCTCTGGCTTTTCAGATTCATTTTTAGAACGCCAAGGCTTTAAGTTCTGGTTTGACAGCGTAGATTGCCCAATGGTTATTGCTCCGGAGTGCTCGGGGATCCGCTCGCTTCTGGGATTTGTGATTATGTCATCGTTTTTTGCGGTCTTTGACAGGCATTCAATTGCTGCCGTAATCCTAATGATAACGACAGGTGCGGTGGCCGCACTTGCGTTGAATTTTTTGAGGATATTTGTCACTATGCAGATGGGACTGGGCGGCCTTGAGCAATATACTGTGGGCTTCTGGCATGGCTTTCTGGGGATAGCAGTATTTGTGGTCGGAGGTGTAACTTTGAGCAGGTTTTCAAGATTTTTAAAACCTCTTGACCAGCAAAATCAAAAGGAGGACAGGTGAAGATTAAAACATTCAGGTCGATTTTAATAATTATGTTTTTGTATGCCCCGGCTCTGGCTGCCGATAGTAACAGTGCCGGCCAGAATGCAAACAAGCTCCCCTGGGAAATAATAGCGGAAAAGTTCGATACAAAAAAGTCATTTAGCACTGCAAAAAGCAGGGATGCAAATAGTATCAATTATGCCCTTGACCCTAACGTTTCAATCATCACACTGCCTTCAAATGTCAAACTGCCTAAAGAAAAAACAGAAGCTGAACTTAGCCTGTCCAAATGGCAGGAGAACCTATGGGCAGAACTATCGCCTATAACTGTGCAGATTGATTCAAACGGTCTGGCAATCGACATCAACGCAATTGCAGAGGGATTTTATACTCTGTTATTAATCTTTGATAAAAACGATATTGGCAAAGAGAGTAATAATTTCTATGCGGTTGTTGCAGCAGACTGGAAAAAAGACCTGCTTGCCTGGTGTAAAAAAAATAAAGAGCAGATAGAAACCAATCCCGACCCTCAGCTTATCTATTCATCCATAGCGGTATCGCACTTCGACAATTTAATGGAGCTTGCCGGCAAATCATCGAATTTGTCAGAAAAGATACTATCAGCTTTAGCAAAAGCTATAACGGCAAAGACAAGTTTCGAAGATGGCAATTGTCCTGATCTCGTTATAGGTCTGAATAAGATCAGGCTCAAAAGATTTGAAGGAGCTTCAGTTGCAGAATTTGTAATACTGTTTCCAGAAATTTATGACAATTTAAAGAAATGGCCTATGCTTGTATATGCTGATACAAGGCGGGTCGGGGCCATGAGCAATTATAAAGAATCAAGCAGCGTAATTATACTTTGGTGGCATTTCCCGACGCCTTTGGGCTATGAATGGAAAGATTACAAATGTTTTTTGGACATCATCAGCGATAAAATCAATCTCGATAAAAATAGAATTTACGTAAATGGAGAATGCGGCAACGGAATCACTTCGGTTGATCTTGGGTTAAAATATCCCGACCAGTGGGCAGAATGTAGCGCATCTTTAGGGAATGCCTCGAGACAGCTTGCCGGCAATGCCTTAAATCTACCCTTGATTTTTGTTAAGGGCGAACACAATGAGGACTGGGCAATAGGCTATTATGATTTTGCTGTTGAGTGTTTTAAATACCATGGTTGCAGATATTTTAAACACGGCAGAGATCGAAGCATTAATGATGTTCGTGGTAAATCTGTTCCGGACGCAATAAGAGATATAAGCCCAGCCAGAGTTTTATATGCAATTGAATCATTTACCAATCCGCAGGCTTACTGGGTACAGATTGGCGGCAGAGAAGATGAAAACTTTATTGCCTCTATAGACGCCATCGTTTGGGGACAGAGCATTTTAGTCAAGACAGACAATGTCGATGCCTACACATTAAACCTTGAACAAGCCCCGCTTGATTGTAACAGGCCTGTGGAGATTATAGAAAACGGCAAACATATAGACTTCGTAACCGGTGCGGTCTTTACAAGAAAAAGTTCGAAATACGAAAACGCCCTTTATATAAAAAATAAATCCCTTAACGGCCCTGTCGCAGATGTGTTTACCGATCAATATGTTGCAGTCTGGACCGGAGATGAAAAGAACGAAAAATTTGCCATGCAGATTGCAGGCACAGGGCCGTGCTTTGCGGATGTGAATTTACCGGCCAGCTTTTTAGACACGCACAATATCGTCTTTGTAGGCAGGCTCGAGAAAAGCAAGTATTTTAAAGAAATTACTGACAAACTTCCTGCCATTATTGAAGACGGTAAATTGACGGCGGATGGCCAGGTTTATGAAGGTGATTTTGGCGTAATTTTCATTTATCCCAATCCCCTGAATGCCGGAAGATATATTGCGGTTTTTTCAGGGACATCAGATAAAGCCCTGAATCTGGTAAATACTGCCTGGGGGCAGATAAAGTCCAGCCAGACCGCTGATGTCGGAATATTTGAAGCAGCCGACAGTAATCAGGTCAAATGGCTCAGAACTGAAAAGTTCGATACAGTCTGGGGCTGGCATAAAAGCTGGGATGTTCCGCTTGCAAAACTTGCCAAAACCTATCCCAAATGGAAATGGCGCCAATGGGTGGCCAGGGTTTTGCGAGAGCAGCTTGGTACCGATGTGATGATCTCGGAAGAGCCGTTTAGCTCTGCGGAATTGCCGGATAAAGGCGAACTGACCCTTCGAGATATTTCGAGGATTTTCAAAAATGACTGGATAGTAAAGATAAGCCTCAAAGGAAGGGACTTAAGAGAGCTGCTGACGGTTCCTTTCAATGACATTTCATCCGGAGAAGTCTGCGGCCAGATAATTGACGGCGTAAGTTTGGTCAAACAGACTGCAAAAGATATTATCTGCATCAATGAGCTGGATAACGATAAGCTCTATACCATCGCCTTACCCTACAAGGCCGTAAACGGCAAAAGGATGGGAATGGTTATGAAAAATTATCGTTTGGATGGTGTTGGTTTCCTGGTTGTGCTGCTGAGGGATTACCTGAAGAAAAATAATGCTATCGACCTGGATGCTGAACTGGTCAGCATGCAGTTAAACATTTTCTAATCTTAAAACTTTATAGATAAGGAGTGAAGACATGAAAATAGAAAATCGGCAAATAAGAAAGAACCTTAAAAGAAAACTGGTTACCGGCATTGTTACCAAGTTTGTTCTTGTGTCGTTTTCATTTGTCCATGCCCACTCGGTGCCTATCGCTTGTGCGGCTGGTACGGTTGCAGCCGCCGCGATGTTTGGAGACAAGGCATACTGGGCAAATATCGGTAAGGAGAGAGAGAAAATTATTAGCGAAAAAAAGCCTCAGGAAGCCGTGAAGTTTATCGAAGCAGAGCTTGCCGAGTATCCAAAATGGCGACAGAAAAATCCCGATAAGGTTTCTTATGCAAACCCACAAATCAGTGACCTTTATTTCCAGCTTGCAAAGGCCAGAGAGGCTGCCGGTCTCGATAAGAACGGGATTATAGATGCCTATAAGCGTGCAGCTGCATCTCTGACTCATGGCGGGGAGGCATTTACATGGCTGTACAAGAATACTCCGGATACGGAGCATCGAGATGTTTTCAAGCAGATTTTCAAGGATGCGTCTAAAAACGAACTAAACTTTTCGAGAATAGTTGGGCAACTGGAAAAAAGTGACGACTGGAATGTCTTTGAGTTCTTCCTTGACACCGTATTTGACCAGACGCCGGAGCCTGTATCAACAGCCAAATTAATCGAAGCCGGTCTGAAAAAAGATGGTAAATGGAACGATAAATTCGTTGAATACTGCCTCAGCAAGCCGAAGCTGGTTGCGTATGTCTATGAAAGGGACTGCAAGACGATAGAAGAGTTAGTCAAGAAAGAGGAGTACAAAAAGGCTGTTGCCGCATACAGGGACATAGCAGGGCGATATAAAACTTTTGCGGAACAGAAAACAGATATTGAGTTCAAAATATGCCAAGGCCTGTTCAACGGAGGTGATTACAATGCCGCGATTTCGGAATTAAACCATTTTGTCGAACAAAACAAGGCGGCAAACCGCAAGCTGGCTAAAGACGCATTTTTGCTCTGGGGGCAGTGCTATATCCAACTGGGTGAGGTTGACAAGGCAGCTAACGTGTTTCTCACGCTCATTATTGAGTATCCCGAGACTAAACAGGCACCTGAAGCAAATTTCTTCATGGGTTACTGTTATATGCTCCAGGGCAAATTCGACCAGGCAAAAGAGGCTCTCAATTTGGTGGTCAAGGACTATTCGAAAAGCAGTTTTGCCGGCAAGGCCAAATTATGCCTGACACGTATCGAGAATATGACAAAGTAGGCAATGTGGTAGTGCCGGAAGCTATTAATCTTGAGAAAACTGTACGGCATAATAATGGTTTAGAGCGAAATTTGGGGTGAAATTGAGGCCGGTCTTCTTTTAAGGCAATATTTAAACTGTGGGTTTGCAAAGGTCCTGAGAATGTGTATAATGTTTGCCTTGCGATATTAATGCAGAAATGGTTCGACGTTGCTCACCATCCTGAGCTTGTCGAAGGAATGAATTGAATGGCAGGGCAAAGGACATGCGAAAACACAGGATACGATTTATATTAATTGTAATAGTTGTGATTTCAGCCGCGGCAGCGGCTGCGGAAACATGGCATCTCGGCAAAGACCAGCAGTGGAAGTCGGTATCTGCCGACCCGCTGCGACGCGACATCGACATCGCGGCGAGCGAACAGAGCAAATATCTGCTGGCGGTTTCACAAACCAAGCAATTGGCTGACACAGGCCAGACCCAGGCGCTGCGGGAAGCGTTTACCAGACTTAAAAAAGATTTTCCACAGGTCGCCGGGCCCGATTTTGACGCCTTCTCCGAAGCGGAAATCCTCCGTTCGCGGGGCAAATTTGTCGATGCAGGTCACAGCTACGATAAATTTTTAACTGACTATCCGACCAGCGAACTTTACGAAACCGTTCTGGACAGGCAGTATTCGGTGGCTACCGCTTTTCTGGCTGGCGAGAAAAAAACCATCCTCAAAATCTTCAAAGTCAGGGGCTATGACGATGGCGTCAAAATGATGGAAAAAATCAGCGACCGCTCCGGCGACGCACCTATCGGCGTAGATGCCCTTGTTTCCGTTGCCCAAAGTTATGAAAAGCGGCAAAAGTTTGAAGAGGCATATCTCGAGTGGTCCCAGATTTCCTCCAAATGGCCGACAGGTCAAATCGGCAGGGACGCACTGCTCGCGATGGCGCGATGCAAACACGCCGCCTACAAAGGGCCGAAATACGATGCCTCAAATTTAATCAGCGCTAAAACTTATTACGAGAATTTCAAGCTTCGCTATCCCGAAGATGCCCAAAAGCTGGATATCGACGCCAAACTGAAACTGATAGACGAGCAAATGGCGTATAAGCAATTTTTCATCGGCCAATATTATCAGCAAACAGGCAGCTGGCAGCCGGCCAGTATGTATTATCAGACGGTCGTCGATGGTTGGCCCGAAAGTACAGCAACGAAAATGGCAAAGCAGCAGATAGATAAGAGTAATTTGAAAAAGGAAAAGAAAAGTATATGGGAAAACGAAACCATAAAAAAACTGGGCAAACTTATTCTGTAGCTCTTTGGATTACGGCTGCTGCGGTTTGTTTTTGTTTAGCCGGCTGCGGCGGCTATTCCAACGAATCGCTCTACCCAGATGAAGTGGGAACTGTCTATGTGGAGATGTTCGAAAACGAGAGTTTTAATCGCGGCGCCGAATATGAACTGACCGATGCCCTTGCAAAACGCATCGAGGCCCAGACGCCTTACAAAATAGTCTCCAATAGAGACCGTGCCGATACCGTACTGAGCGGACACATAGTGGCTGTGGATAAATCGGTGCTTACCGTAGAACGCCAGACCGGTCGGGCACTGGAAAAAGACGTCGAACTGCGGGCGGTAGTCAGCTGGAAAAATTTAAAGACAGGCAAACTGCTTATAGATAATAAGACCGTCGATGCAATGGCAAGCTATTCGGAATGGCAGAAACAGGGGACAACCTACGCCTCAAGCCTGGCAGCAAACAAACTGGCTCGCAAAATCGTAGAGTTGATGGAAAAGGAATGGTAAAAATGCCCTCGCCCGGCAAACCGCGGTTCGCAAGATTTTATTATGGCAAATAATAGAAATAAAAAGTCCGGCTACTCTAAGGGTAACCCTCAAAACAAAAAGACGCCATTGGCCGCAAACAAGCGGGGGATGTTTAACTGGCTGATTGTCGGTTTTATAGTGCTGATGGGATTGATGATGCTCCAGCAGTGGCAAGGGGCCGATGAAATCCGCTGGGACGAATTTGTCGATTATGTAAAAAACAAGTGCGTTGAAAGCGTTACCATAAAAGATATGGAAATAGCCGGCAAATTCAACGACCAGGGTATTAAAACCAGGGGGACAGCCGGCAAAGGCTCCTTTGTGGTTTATTTTAATCCTGATATACAGGGTAAAGAGCTCAGCGGACTCCTCGAGCAGAACGGTGTGAAGAATAATACCGCCCCGCCCCGCACCTGGATATTAAATCTTATAAGTATGATATTTCCGATACTTCTGTTCGTGGGCATTCTCTACTTTATGTTTGCAAGGAACATTCGCGGCGGTGCAGGCGGGATGCTGATGTCGTTTGGGCGAAGCAGGGCCAAACTGCAGGACAAAGACCATGCTCAGGTTACATTTAAGGATGTTGCCGGCGTGGATGAGGCCAAAGAGGAAGTTGCCGAGATAATCGAATTTTTGAAAACTCCCAAAAAATTCCAGCGACTTGGCGGACGAATTCCCCGCGGAGTCCTTCTTATCGGCCCGCCCGGATGCGGCAAGACCCTGCTTGCAAAGGCGATAGCAGGAGAAGCCGATGTGCCGTTCTTCAGCATATCAGGCAGTGATTTTGTTGAGATGTTTGTCGGCGTCGGGGCATCGCGGGTGCGGGATTTGTTCAAGCAGGCCAAAGACAGTTCGCCCTGCATTATTTTCCTCGATGAAGTTGATGCTATCGGACGCAAACGCGGCGCCAGCTTTGCCAGCGGCGGACATGATGAACGCGAACAAACGCTAAATGCCATTCTCGTTGAGATGGATGGCTTCGACACCGACGACCAGGTGATAGTTATCGCTGCGACAAACCGCAGCGACATTCTGGACCACGCTCTGACCAGGCCGGGAAGATTCGACAGGCAGGTGGTTGTGCCTTTGCCAGACCTGAAGGGCAGGCTCGAAATTCTAAAGGTCCACGCAAAGAAAATAAAATTGAGCCCCGAAATCAGCCTCGAAAGACTGGCTCGCGGAACGTCGATGTTCAGCGGTGCCGACCTTGCTGCGATTATCAATGAAGCCGCTCTGGGGGCGACGATGGCCAATAAGGACTGCGTGGAAATGGCCGACCTTGAAGAGGCGCGTGACAAGGTTCGCTGGGGACGGGCAAGAAAAAGCAGGGTCATCGACCAGCAGGAACGCGAAATAACAGCTTATCACGAGGCAGGCCACACCCTCGTACAGTCCCTTTTGAAAGATGCAGACCCCCTGCACAAGGTCAGCATCATACCACGCGGGCCTATGGGCGGAGCAACATTTGCCCTGCCGGAAAAAGACCGCACCATATTTACAAAAAGGTATTGCATGGCACTTTTACAGGTCTGTTTCGGCGGCAGAATTGCCGAAGAATTATTCTGTGAAGATATATCCAGCGGTGCGCAGTCGGACATTCAGCAGGCCACCAAAATCGCACGGCAAATGATTGGAACCTGGGGCATGAGCGCCGAGCTTGGGCCTATAAACTACGGTTCCGATTATGAGAGTATGGACGCATATATTTTACCCGCCGAGAAGGAATATTCCGACAACACCGCTGAGGCAATTGATGGAGAAGTAAAAAAGATTATCGGCCAGGCCTACAAAAAGGCAAAAGAGCTGATAGAAGTAAATAAAGATAAGGTTGAACAGATAGCAAAGGCGCTGCTCAAATATGAAACTCTCGATGCTGATGAGGTGAAGATTATTTTGGAAGGCGGCGATTTGGACAAACCCACTGTTTCTGATTTGTTAGCTGCCGAACAGGCAAAAAACGAAAAGCAGAAAAATAATTGATTATTCACAATTATCAGCTTTCAAGAATAACCTTATGCGGAAAAAAATTATAGTATCGGCTGGGGTTCTTTGTGTTTTAACCGCCTCCTGTCTGGGTTTGTGGGGACAGAATGCACCAGAATCAATTCAAGCCGGTTTCACTGAACTTGTAAGATACGGAAAGGAATTTTCCTCTGCGCACATTGCCCCGGCCGCAATGTCGGGCAGACCCGGCATAGCAGTCATATTCGACGGCACAAGCGATATGCACTATTACGCAAGCCGGCAAACTGCCCCCGGCGGTTATAACCTCAAAGTCGAAGCTAAATCGGAAGATTTCACATTCGATGAACCCGTCTTTCCTAAATGGAACAATTTCCACGATAAGCAACAGCGCCAAAATACAGAGGTATATGTCGGCAGGTTTACCATATTTGTACCGATTAAAGAAGCGAAAGCTAATCTCGATAAAGGCAGTGTCAGCGTAAAGATTTCCGGCGTTGCCTGCACCAGTACTATTTGTCTGACGCCGTTTGAGAAAATGCTTCAGGGGGATGTTGACTGGAGTCAGAAGGATTCCTGGAAACAAATCAGCTTTGAAATCGCAGCAAGTTTGGCAGGGACAATTAAAGGCCCCAGTTACCCCCTGTGGTTTGCACTGGGACTGGCGTTTTTAGCCGGCTTATCTTTGAATATTATGCCGTGCGTCTGGCCCGTCCTGCCGCTTATCGTAATGAGGATAGTTGAACAGGCAAAACAGAGCCGTAGGACATCCGTTCTAATGGGGTTTGCGTTCTGTGCCGGCATACTGCTCTTTTTCGCCTGTCTTGCCGCTGCAAATATAATTTTGCAGGTCTCTTTTAGTACGGTACTTCAGTGGGGCGACCAATTCCGAAACCCGGATTTTGTTGCAGGGATGTCCCTGTTGCTGGTGGTGCTGGCATTATTCATGTTCGGCATATTTTCAATTAGCATTCCATCCGGCATCGCAGGCAAAACCGGTTCCGGCAAAGGTTACGCAGGCGCCCTGGGAATGGGCTTTCTGGCGGCAATTTTAAGTACGCCGTGCAGCTTTGCGATTCTGGCGGCGGCCTTTGCCTGGGCACAGACCCAGCCGTTACCCCTTGCTTCAATTGCGATGATGGTTATAGGCCTGGGAATGGCCTTACCGTATGCGGTATTGACCTCAATGCCTGATTTATTGAAACGCCTGCCCCGCTCGGGGCAATGGATGGAATTATTCAAACAGGCGATGGGTTTTGTCCTGCTGGTCATAGCCGTAAAATTAATTGCCGCTCTGCCGGAAGCGCGCAGAATGGGGGTATTGTATTTTGCCGTGACACTCGCATTTTGCGTATGGATGTGGGGCGGCTGGGTCGGCTACGGAAGTAAACTATCCCACAAACTTATCGTAAGGATTATTGCCGTTATTGTAGCTGTTGCTGCGGGATTGTTATTCCTGACCGCACCGGCTGCTCAGATTATCGACTGGCAGAAATACGATTCCAATTTGATAGAGACGGCTAAAGCCGACAATCGACCGGTTTTGATTAAGTTTACCGCTGACTGGTGCCTGAGTTGTCAGGTGGTGGAGAAAACCGTTTATAGACGCGGTGACATCGCAAAGCTAATCAAAGAAAAAAATGTGCTGGCGATTAAAGGCGACACGACCGTAAGTGATTACCCCGCGACAATTGCCTTAAAAAATGTCTATAATGAGCCGGGTGTGCCGGTCAGCATCCTGTTTGTGCCGGGCCAAAAAGAACCCGTTATATGGCGGGGACTTGCCTTTGCCGGCGAACTGAAAACCACACTCGAAAAACTTCCTTCAAAATAATAGCCATGGCCAGGAAAATAGCGGTATCAAAGATAAAAGTTGATAAAGACCAGGCACGCCGGAGAATCAAAAAAATCTGGCCAATACTGAGGAATACATATCCCGATGCAGCAATCGCACTTAAATTTACAAATCCTCTCGAATTGCTTATTGCAACGATTTTATCGGCCCAGTGTACCGATGTGCGGGTCAATATAGTCACAAAAGACCTTTTCAAAAAATACACATCTGCTCAGGACTGGGCAGGGGCAGACCTCAAAGAAATCGAATCTGATATACACAGCACAGGCTTTTACCGCAATAAGGCAGTCAATATCAAAGGCGCCTGCAAAAAGATAATAGAGCAGTTTGGCGGCAAAGTCCCCGATACCATGCAGGAGCTTCTGCAGCTTCCCGGCGTGGGCAGAAAGACCGCAAATGTAGTCCTCGGCAACGCCTTCGGCATACCCGGTGTTACCTGTGATACCCACGTTATCAGACTTTCCCGGCGACTGGGACTTAGCGAAAACACCGACCCGGTAAAGTTGGAGTTCGATTTGGCCGAAATAATACCAATGCAGGATTGGACGCTGTTTAGCCATTTGTTGATTTTTCATGGGCGAAATATCTGTCAGGCACGTAAGCCGAATTGCCCTGATTGCCACATTGCAAAATATTGTCCCTCGGCCGACAATCCAGATTTATGGTAGTATTTGTGCAGCGAACTATTTCTGAAGGAGTTTTTTTCTTATGGTGAATATGATTAATAGTCCTGTTCGGGACCTGTGGCGGATATTCAGGATAATGGCTGAATTTACGGAAGGATTCGAGGAGCTTTATTCTGTCGGTCCCGCGGTATCGATATTTGGTTCGGCACGCACAAAGCCAAAAGACAAATACTACAAAATAGCACAGGAAACGGCACGGCTGTTGGGCAAGGCCGGCTTTGCCGTAATAACTGGCGGCGGCACCGGAATTATGGAAGCCGCAAACAAAGGTGCTGCGCAAGCCGGCGCCAAAAGTGTCGGGCTGAATATTGAACTGCCCAAAGAGCAGATTCCAAACGAGTACCAGAATATATCGCTCCATTTCAGATATTTCTTCTGCAGAAAGGTTATGTTCCTCAAATATGCCCACGGCTTTATCGTTTTCCCGGGAGGGTTCGGAACGCTCGACGAGTTTTTCGAATCGCTCGTATTAATTCAGACATTAAAACAGGCGTCTTTCCCCGTAGTCCTGGTCGGTAAAGAATACTGGAGCGGTCTGATAGACTGGATGAGCGAAAAAATGCTCAAGGAGCATCATAATGTCGGCGTCAACGATATGGGCGTATTTACAGTGGTTGATAAGCCCGAAGATGCGACAAGGATAATAGTCGAGTTCAGAAATGCCCAGGGATATAGCGGGTTGCAATTTCCGCTGGGTGTGAGGAAAAACGGTCATTCACTTCCAAAGAAATCCAAATAAAAAAAGGACCCGCAGTTACTTTTGACAATCGCAGATTTTCATCGCCTCATCGAGATGATTATGCAGATATTTTTTATCCGGCCCGCCCAGATGTTCCCATGGCAGTATTTCATCCGTACAAAATTGCCTTTGTGCCGCAGTATCGATATCCAGGCCGAACTTTTCAAAGGCCTTTAACCAGATTTCATAATTGAAGCATTCGTCCCACAAATCAAATCTTGCACCGTTTTGCCAGGCCGATTCGATTACATCGCCTAATCGTCTGTCGCCTCGGCCTGTCGCCGACTCGAGCACGCTTCGCTCTATATGGTGAAATTTAAACTGCAAAAATGTAGCGCCAAGCTTTCTCTTTTCATCAAGGATTAACTGTTTTGCATGCTCGAAATACGACTTTGGTTTTTGCCCAAGCCAGCCAAACGGCGTATGCGGCTTGGGAACAAACCAGCTCACTGCCGCATTGATGTGGCCCGTCCTGCCGTCAACTTCCCTGTGCAGTCTGGCTAACTGAAACGAAAGCCGCACAATTTGCTTTATGTCGTCTTCAGTCTCGCCCGGCAGGCCCGCCATAAAATATAATTTCAAGCCCTGCCAGCCTGCCTGATAAGCGGCACGAATAGCGGCAAATAAATCCTCATCTTTCAGGGGCTTATTTATAATTTGCCTCACCCTTTCACTTGCCGCTTCAACGGCAATCGTCAGCCCCCCCTTTCTTACCGATGTCACCAGCTTGGGCAAAAGTTGCAGCTGCTGGTCGACACGCAAACTCGGAAGCGACAGGCCGACATGTTTATCCGCAAAATATTCATGAAGCCCGCCCGCCAGCTCTTCGAGATTCGGATAGTCCGCTGTGGATAAACTAAGCAGGCTGACCGTATCGAAGCCTGTTGAACGATAAGCGGCTTTTGCAATATCGACTATTTTTTCGATGCTGCGATAGCGAATCGGCCTCCTGCAAAAGCTCGCCTGGCAAAATCTGCATCGGCCCGGACAACCGCGCATAACCTCTACACACACCCGCTCGTGAACCGCCTCGACAAAGGGAACTATCGGCGTACGAACAGCAGGGGCATTGTCAAAATCATCGACGATGGCACTTTTGAATTCCACGGCCAGGCCGGGCAAAACCGGCGCAAAACTTTTTATCTTTGAATTGTCATATTCGAATTTATAAAAACAGGGTACATAAGCCCACGGAAATTTTCCTGCGGCCTTTAGAAGTATCGCCTTTTTTGCTGTACCGTTTTTTTTCTCGAGCCTGACAAGGTTTGCCAGTTCGACAATGGCCTCTTCAGCTTCACCCAGCACAAACAAATCGATAAAGTCCGCTATCGGCTCACAGCAGTTAGCCATCCCGCCGCCGGCGATTATCAACGGGTCATTTTCGCTTCTGTCGCTGCTTTTGATTTTCAGCCCGCCGAGGTCAAGCATATTAAGGACATTGGTATAACACAGTTCATTGGTTAAGCTGAAACCCGCAATATCAAAGCTTTTCAGCGACGCCTTTGATTCAAGGCTAAACAGAGGGATTTGTTTTTCACGCAGTATTTTTTCGCCGTCATGCCACGGTGCAAAGACCCTCTCCGCTGCCGTATCATCGAGTTTATTTAGAATATCGTACAGGATAGATAAGCCCGTATAGCTCATCGCCACTTCATACACATCAGGGAAACATAGGGCGAAGGTTAAATTACAGCCGGCGAGGTCTTTTTTGATTTGATTTACTTCACCGCCTATATATCTGCCAGGCCTGCGAACAAACGGTAGAAAATCACGCTCAACTTGCTCAGTTAATATTTTTACTTTCTTTTTATTCACGGCGGCATTATAAGTCGATTGCCGACCATTTTCTATTGATTATTTGCCAATTATTAATCATCAGAGTTTTTATAATGGCAGCCGACGATGCCGCTCTATAGTCCGCGATAAAACTTTAGATGGTATGCGATGCGAAAAAAAAGCCCGGCTTTAATTTCAGTCGGGCTTATATCGACGTATCAATCTTTTATTTGTTAAGCCTTCTTTTTTTTTACTACTTGTTTCCGGCAGGCCAGAGGATTATTGGCTCGACTTGTGCCATTCGCAGAATTCTCGCAGGTTCCTCCGGCATACCGGTGCGAGCCGAAAGGTACGCCGATTCAATCAGTGCCATATTCCTTAAATTCTCACCTGCGCTGCTGCAAATCCTGTTTTTATCGGGCATTAATATGCCCAGAGCAAAGTTCTCCAAAACTTTTTTTGTACAATCAGACGGATTTTCATCGTAGTCGTATTGTTCGCAGATTTCTCCCATGCCGTTGCAGACGCTGAATTGGTTATTGCCGGCGGTAAGAATTTTATCCTTGCCATAGACCTTTATGATTTGCTTTTCAGTGCCGATGCCGGCCTGCCTTGACGCCAGCAGGCTGCCGAAACAGGTGTCGGAAAATTTCAGGGTTACAACTGCAATATCCTCTGTCAAGTAAAGCCGTTGTTTTTTGTCCATCGCCTGGTTGGTCGTCAGGCAATAAACGTGCTGCGGTATTTCAAAATTACACATCAGCTGGTCTATTAGCTGATACGAATTTCGCAGCAATACCCCGCCCCCGGAAAGCCTCGGGTCGGTTTCCCACGGTGCAAAATTCTGATTCCCGGCAGCGTAGACAGCGGTTATCAGGAATATTTGTTCGATTCCACCTTGCTGTATAAACTGGTGCAAAGCGGTAAAGCCGGCGGAGAAACGACCAGGGTTGGCGATGGCAAATTTCACATTTTCATTTTCAGCCAGACGCACAAATTCCGCGGCTTCCTCAAAATTTCTCGCCGGCGGAGAAAGCTTGAGGACATTGCATTTTTTCTTCATCGCCATCCGTACATATTCGTCGCAACTGTGCATCCCGGCCGCAACCAGCAGGCAGTCGAACTGATTTTGGATAATCAGCTGACGATAGTCGTCGTAAGCGGTACATTGATATTCTGCTGCGATTTTTTCAGCCAGTTTGGTGTCCTTGTCGGCAACGGCCTGAATCTGGAAGTATGGAATTTTCGATGCCGTTTCGAGCAAAAGGCAGCTTGCGTCGTCTATCCCCAGCACCGCAGTTCTTAAATAGTTCATAGTTTGTTCTTCATAGCATTGAATAATTCTCTGAACATTTTTGCCCTGTCTGGTTCTCTAATCTCCCTGCGGTTGCCGGTTCTTGCTCTGTATAATGAAATGTTCCGGCACAGGGAACTGCGAGCACAAAAGCAGAACCTCTTTGCCCACTTCCTCTATCACCGTCTCATTGTCTATATTTTCAACTATTTTATTTATAAAATATGCGACACTCTTTGCCTGTTCTTCCTTCATCCCGCGGGTGGTGATTGCCGGAGTCCCGATGCGAAGCCCGCTCGGATTGAAAGGCGGTGCTGGGTCGTTTGGAATACTGTTGTAATTGGTTTCGATTCTCGCCCTGTCGAGCGCCTTGGCAAGTTTCTTGCCGGGTATGCCTTTATTTCTAAGGTCGATAAGCATCAGATGATTATCCGTCCCGCCCGAAGCGAGATTGAATCCGTATTCAAGCAGCTTTTCAGAAAGCGCCTTTGCGTTTTTCACAATCTGCTTTGCGTACTCGACAAATTCCGGTGTGTCTGCCTCTGCAAGTGCTACCGCTATTGCCGTCATCGTGTGCATATGAGGCCCGCCCTGCAGACCGGGGAATACCGACTTATCAACTTTCTCCGAATGCTCTGCCCTGCAAAGAAGCATTCCCCCCCGAGGCCCGCGCAGCGTCTTGTGCGTCGTCGTAGACACGATATCCGCGTATGGCACAGGGCTTTTGTGTATCCCGGCAACGACAAGACCCGAAATGTGTGCGATGTCGCTGACATGATAAGCCCCAACCTCTTTGCTTATGTCCCCGAATATATCAAACTCTATTTGTCTCGGATATGCAGTCGCTCCGGAGATAATAATTTTTGGTCTGTTTTTCTTGGCAAGCTCTCGAATCTGGTCATAATCGAATCTTCCGGTATCCGAATTGACGCCGTATTGCACGGATTTGAATATCTTGCCCGTTACACTGACATTCCAGCCGTGGGTAAGGTGCCCGCCGTGAGGCAGCGCCAGCCCCATAATCGTATCGCCTGGCTTTGCCAGCGCAAGATATGCTGCCAGATTGGCGACCGAGCCGGAATAGGGCTGTACGTTTGCGTGGTCTGCCTTGAATATTTTCTTGGCACGGTCTTGCGCTGTTTTCTCGATAAGGTCGGTTACCTGCTGACCCTCATAATATCGTCTGCCGGGGTAACCTTCGGAATACTTGTTGGTAAGGCAGCTTCCGCTTGCCTGCATAACTGCTTTTGAGACGTAATTTTCTGATGGGATTAGCCGGACACACCCGCTCTGGCGGGCTTCCTCCCGTTTTATAAGTTCATAAATCAGCGGGTCATATCGCTCAAGAGCTGTCGTCATAATTGTTTTTTCCTTAAAAATCAGGGTTATTAGGAGTTATTTTATAACAGCGTTCGTGTTTTTATACAAGTATTTATTTGTTGACAAATTTGAGCGAAACCTTAGGATAAACGGCTTAAAACAGTTATAGCAAGAAGGAAACCATTGACAAGTATGGCCGAAGATAATAACCAGGATTTAGCCAAATGCAAAGCCCTTTTTGAAAGAGCAGAGAAGGTTGCCTGGACTAACAATTTCGATTACGCCATCGAGCTTTACCTTGATGGCCTGCGATGTGCACCCGATGACCTTGAAAATGGCCATATTAAGCTCCGAGGAATTGCCCTTTTAAGGCAGGTAAAAGGCGGCAAAAAGCCCTCGATGATGGAAAAAATCAGATATCGCGGCGGCAAAACCCCTCTCGAGCAGATGATTAGTGCCGAATACCTTTTCACAAAAGACCCCGACAATTTGTCTTACGCCGAGGTGATGCTAAAAGCGGCGATTGCAGGAGGACACAAAAAAACCGCCGCCTGGCTCGCTGATTTGCTTTTTCAGGCAAATAACAATTCCGAAAAACCCTCTTTGCAGGCTTATCTGCTCTTAAAGGATTCTTACATCAGCATAGGCCAGCTTGACAGGGCCGTAGCTGCCTGCCAGTATGCCCAAAGACTTAAGCCCGGCGACACAACATTGGCAGATGAGGTCCAGAGGCTCGCCGCAGAATTAACGGTTTCAAAAGGCAAATACGACCAGGCCGGCGATTTCAGAAACTCCATTAAGGACCGCGATGTTCAGGAAAAACTTCAGATGCAGGATAGCGTCGTCAAGACAAAGGATTACCGCACCATGGTTCTTGAAGAGGCCAGAAAAGCCCTCGAGCAGAATCCGAATCTCCCCAAAAATATATTCAATCTCGCAAAAGCCCTCGAAGATTTTCAAACTGACCAGGCTGACAACGAGGCCATTGAGCTTTTGGAAAATACATATAAGGCAAAGAACGATTTCAGTTTCAAACAGCAGGCCGGCCTGATAAAAATAAAGCAGTTCAGACGTAAAATAAGGGATGAAAAAGCCGCCCTCGAAACAAACCCCGCCAATGCCGATGCCAAAGCCCGATTTATAGAGCTCTCAGCCGTACTCAATAATACCGAACTGGAGCATTATCGCCTCTGCGTTCAAAATTACCCCACCGATTTGCAGTTAAAATATGAGTACGGTGCGCGGCTTGTCCGAAATAAACGGTACGACGAAGCCATACCCCTGCTCCAGGATGCACAGAGAGACCCAAGGCATCGCCTTGCCGCTATGGACAAAATCGGCCTTAGCTTCTTTATGAAGGGCTGGTATACCGATGCCATTGATGTCTTTAACCGGGCCATCGACTCTTACGAAATAAAAGATGATAGCATTGCAAAGGAATTAAGGTATAATCTGGCGCGTTCTTACCAGGAGCATGGCGATACCGAAAAAGCCATCGATATTTATCGCAAAATCGCTCAGCTCGATTTCAGTTATAAGGATGTCCGCCAGAGGGTGGATGAATTAAGAAATAAAAAAACAGGACCAGCCTCTCAGTAAGTATATATTGAAGTTTGTAAGTGAAATATCGAAGGTTTTTTAGGAGATTACAGTGGCACATTCGTTATCAGCCAAAAAAAGAGTCAGGCAAAACGCTAAACGCAATGAAATTAACCGCGCTCGAAAAAGTCAGATAAGGACACAGGTCAAACGTTTCGAGGCAGCCGTTGGCAGCGGCGATGCGGCCGCAGCAGCGGAACAGTTTCGGCTTGTCGCCCAAAAACTCGACAAAGTCGCTTCCACCAGCACCATGCACAAAAAAACCGCTGCACGAAAAAAATCACGTCTTGCCAAAAAACTCAACGCTCTCAAGGCAAAAAAGGCTTAATTAAAAGCCCAAACTATATTAGGCACAAGTGCATAAGTCGTAAGTTAAGTGGTATTTCCTTTACTTATGTCTTGTGAACTTGTGCTTTTATGGTATCCTTACACAAATGCCCGAAATCTTCAAAAGACAGATTATTAAACTAATCAAGCACCGTGACTACGAACCCTTGAAATTATCCCAGTTGGCAAAAGCCCTGGGCGTAAGCTCGCAGGACTATCCGCAATTTAAACTTGCCTTCGACCAGCTCCAGCAGGCAGGCCATGTAATAATAGGTGCCCGCAACCTCGTTACTGTCCCTTCGATGTCGGGCCGAATCGTCGGAACCTTCAGGGCAAATCAAAAAGGGTTCGGCTTTGTAATCCCTCTCGACCCCGCCGCACACGGCGATTTATTCATACCGCCCGATGCGGCAGCAAACGCAATGACAGGCGATACCGTCGCGGCAGTAGTCGTCCGCCAGACAAAACTTGGCTCACAGCTAAGATACAGCGGCAAAATCATCGAAATCCTCGAACGGGCACATAACCGTTTCGTCGGAACATTATTGAAAAAGCAGCAGGGCTGGATTGTCCAGCCGGACGGTTCTGCTTTCGTCGAACCCGTTTTGGTCGATGATGTCACCGCTAAAAATGCCGCCAATAACGATAAAGTCGTCGTCGAGATGCTTTCCTTCCCAACCGCCGAACACATCGGACGAGGCGTAATAATCGAAGTCCTCGGCCGCGCAGGCCAGTACCACGCCGAGATTAGCTCCGTTATCCATCAGTACCACCTCCCAGGCGATTTCGATGCCGGCTGCATAGAGCAGGCGCACCAGGCCGGCACCGCCTTCGACCCCGACAAAATCGACAGCAGAGAAGATTTGACGGATAAAGTCATCATCACCATAGACCCGCCGGATGCAAAGGATTTTGACGATGCAATAAGTCTTGAAAAAGACCGCAGCGGCAACTGGGTCCTCGGTGTCCATATCGCAGATGTCAGCCATTTTATCCCGACCGATTCGCCGCTCGATATCGAAGCAAAAGAGAGAGGCAATAGCGCCTACCTCCCAGGCCGAACCATTCCGATGCTGCCTGAAGTTTTAAGCAACGGTATATGCAGTCTCCAGCCCGAGCAGAGACGTTTCTGCAAAACCGCATACCTGACCTATGAAAAAAACGGCAAACTTTTAACACGCACTTTCGCCAACACCGTCATCTGCTCAACGCAGCGCCTCACCTATCAACAGGCCGATAAGTCCCTCAAAGGCCACACCAAAGACATCAAACCAGAGGTTGCCCGGCTTCTGAAAGAGATGGAGACGCTCGCCCGTGCCATTGAGACCCGCAGGGCCGAAAATGGAATGATACACCTCGATTTGCCCGAGACCGAACTGGTTATGGATAAAGCAGGCCGAGTCGTCGATGCGACCCCTGCCGACAATAGCTATCCCCACACTATGATTGAAATGTTTATGGTCGAGGCCAACGAGGCCGTCGCTTCATTTCTCGACAGACACAACGTCCCCTTTATGCGACGAATTCATCCCGACCCCGATACCCTGACCATGAAAAATCTCTCACAGCTCGTAAGGGCTTTCGGCATCTCCATTCCGCGAACTCCTGACCGCGCAGCGATACAAAATCTCCTCGCCGCCGTCAAAGACGCCGACTGCTCCTTCGCCGTCAATCTCGTTGTCCTGCGCAGTTTTGAAAAAGCCCGCTATTCCCCGCTCCATATCGGCCATTACGCCCTTGCCTCCACTCACTACTGCCATTTTACAAGCCCCATACGCCGATATGCCGATTTGCTCATTCACCGCCTCCTCGACCATTATCTCTCAAAACACCCCGCTCCGCCAAAACCCGACAATTCTTTATCCGAGCAGGAATTGACCGAAATTGGTGCACACATCAGCTTCACCGAACAGCGCTCCGACGACGCCGAGAGTGAGCTTAAAAAGGTCCTGATTCTGCAGATGTTAAGCAGCCATATTGGCGACGAGTTGGATTGTGTCATTACCGGCATTACCGGCTTTGGCGTCTTTGCTCAGTGCCGCAAATACGGCATTGAAGGCCTGATTCAAATGAATGACCTGGGTCCCGACCAGTGGCAGTACAACCAGAAAGCACAGTGCATTGTAGGCCAGCGTACCGGCTATACTATCGGTCTGGGCCGCCTTATAAAGGTGCGCATAATTTCCGTAAACATCCCTGCCCGCCAGTTAAATCTTTGCCCCGCGGAACCGCTGGCCGGCAAAACCAAACGCCAAACGGAAGAAAAACCTGCAAAAAAATTCAAGCACCGCAAACCTCGCAGCCGCCCCCCAACCCGCCGTCGCCGCCCAAGAAGATAAAAACCCCACGATTTCAATATTTCCCGCCCTTCACACCTTCTTACTCTTCTCACTTCGACATTCCTTGTTCGGAATTCGTTATTCGATATTCTTTGCTGTCTTCTGTCTTCATTCCGCAATTTTGAATTTTTAATTTTAACCTTTACACTTCTCCTATAATCCCTTGTCTTTATTGATCTTATATTCAATGCTATCGGCCAGTGCTTGCCAGCTTGCCTCGATAATATTCTCTGACACTCCAACCGTCCCCCACAGTGATTTTTTATCGCGTGATTCGATTATAACCCTGACCTTCGCCGCCGTTCCTTCTCTTGCATTAACCACCCTTACCTTATAATCAATCAAGTGTAAATCTTTGATGCACGGATAGAAATTTTCGAGCGATTTTCGCAATGCCGCATCCAACGCATTGACCGGACCATCGCCTTCCCCAACGACGTGCTCGGTTACTCCGTCAACCTTTAGCTTTACGGTAGCTTCTGTAACCAGACTTCCGCCTGCCCGTTTTTCAACGGTAACGTGATACTTTACCAGCTCAAAGGCAGGCTTATATGTCCCCAGAGTTTTTCTGACTAATAAATCAAAGCTTGCATCGGCTGCCTCGAACTGATAGCCCTGGTTTTCAAGCTCCTGAACGCGGTCGAGAATCTTTTTAGCCAGCTTCTTGTCGTCGGTGGCTTTTGTCTTTTCGAGTCTGGCCATGACATTTGACTTGCCGCTCAGCTCGGAAATGAGGAACCGCCTTGCATTGCCGACAGCTTCCGGGTCGACGTGTTCGTATGTTCGTTTGTTTTTTCTCAGGGCATCGACATGCAGCCCCGCCTTATGAGCAAAAGCACTTTCGCCGACGTATGGCATATTCGTTACCGGCGTCAGATTGGCGATTTCGAATACGAAACGCGATACCTCGGTAAGTGTTTTGATTTTTTCTTTGCTCAGGACGCTAAAGCCCATCTTAAAGGCAAAATTCGGTATCAGGGTGCATAAATTCGCATTGCCGCACCGCTCTCCCAGCCCGTTTATTGTCCCCTGAACGTGTCTTGCCCCTGCCCGAACCGCCGCCAGTGAATTAGCCGTTGCGCAGTCGCAGTCATTATGAGTGTGAATCCCGATTATCATCGTGCCGAATTTTTCGCAGACACTTTTTGTAATTTCGTAAACCACGTGGGGCATTGTGCCGCCGTTGGTATCGCACAGTACAATCGCATCTGCGCCTGCCTGTGCCGCAGCCAAAAGAACCTCAATGGCGTATTTAGGATTACTCTTAAACCCATCGAAAAAATGTTCAGCATCAAAAATTGTCTCAAGCCTTTTTTTCTTGAGGTACTTCACCGATTCGGCACAAATTTTTAAGTTTTCATCCAGCGAGCACCCCAGCACATCCGTAACGTGCATGTCCCAGGCCTTTCCAACTATGGTTGCAGCCGGCGTCCTGCAGGAAAGGATTGTATTAAGCGAAACGTCATCGCAGGCCTTTGCATTGGCCCTTCTGGTATTCCCGAAGGCCGCCAGTTTTGAGTTTTTTAAACCCAGCTTGCCTGCCTCGGTAAAAAACTCCATTTCCTTCTGGTTGGAGGCCGCATACCCGCCTTCAATATAATCGACGCCCAGCTTGTCTAAACACCGTGCAATCGCCAGCTTGTCTTCAAGTGAAAAACTGATGCCCTCGGACTGCATCCCGTCGCGAAGGGTCGTGTCGTAAATACTTATTTTTTCCATAGCTAAATATCCGAAAGATAGATAGTATTTTTGTGCTGC
>Ga0315284_10002603_pt1 | contig 25795 bp, 23 predicted proteins | sample YL17G09_16_MG_FD_203696 | JGI IMG/M metagenome (GOLD analysis project Ga0315284, IMG submission 203696) | Sediment microbial communities from Yellowstone Lake, YNP, Wyoming, USA - YL17G09_16 | ecosystem: Environmental > Aquatic > Freshwater > Lake > Sediment | place: USA: Wyoming | collected...
CCGTGGAACCGTGACCGACGATATTGATTGTAAGTTGTGGACCCGGAGTCGGCGCGGGCGTCACGGTAGGTCCGGTCGTGGGCGTCGGGGTGACCGTCGGGGTAGGCGTTATCGTCGGCGTGGCCGTTACGGTTGGAGTGGGGGTCCGCGTAGGCGTAGGGGTTGGCGTCCTCGTCGGAGTCGGAGTAGCCACGATGAACGTCGCAGTCGTATCCGTAGCGGAGGCCGGCATTACGAAGGAGCAGTTGCCGCCGCCGCTGCACTGGGTACCAGACCACGCGCTGAACGCCCAGCCGGGCTGCCCCGTCGGCGTCAGGGATACCGTCGTGCCGTTAGGCACGCTGTAGTTGCAGAGCGTGGAGGGGTAGTCGCAGCCACCAACGCCGACGCCGCCTAGGGTGACGCCTACCGAGCCGTAGCCGGCGATGTTCAAGGTGAAGACCGGAAGGGGCAGGGGCGTCGGAGTGATGGTCCGGGTCGCGGTCGCCGTCGGGGTGACCGTTGGCGTGAGAGTGGGGGTTCGCGTCGGGGTGGGCGTCTGCTGCAAGAACACCGCGTTGACGCCCGTAGCGGCAGAGGGCATCGCGAAGGAGCAGACTGGGTTGGAGCCGGAGCAAACGCCCCCGCCCCCCCAGTACGAGAACCCGTATCCCTGCGCCGGGCTCGCCGTGAGGATCACCGCGACCCCGCTGCTGATCGAGTAGTAGCAGGGCGTCGTGGTCTGGTCGCACTGGCCGATGTTCGACCCGCCAGCGTTGACGTTAACCGAACCCGAGGAGGCGATCACGACGGTGAGTCGTGGTAGCGGCGTTGGCGTGACGGTCGCGGTCGGGGTTGGCGTCTTCGTCACCGTGGGGGTAGGGGTCGGAGTAACCGCCGCGCTGTAGCTCACCGTGATCGTAACGACGTCAACGGAGCCGGTCACCATCTGGCTCTCGGAGATCATCTCCGCAGTCAGGGCTACACCGAAATTCGAGGCATTCACGTCAGCAGGGGTTAAAGTCAGGCCCCAAAGATCGGTACCGCTGCCGTATGCCTTGGCTGCTAGTACGAGCGGCCAGGTCCCCGCCGCGTAATTGTTGCCCGATACTGTTCCCCCTTTGATTAGTCTGACGGCGCTATCTGCGACGAGTGATGGCGTCGTTTTACTAGCTTTACGAAGAACAGAGACCGTGACGCCGTTGATCGTCGAGCCTGAGGGGATCGAGAAACCGAATCCAGTCAACGTTAGCTGCCCAGTGAAAACGTCGTCCGTAAAGGGGCTGGTCGCTACGGTAAACACGCCATCTTGCGCCTGGGCATTGGCCGGGTTGACCCAGGGCTTTGTTCCCCCGATGCTCGAGGCTGCAGTAGCGGTATTCGGCCCGGCGTCCGTCGCTAGGCCTCGCCCGGTAAAGCAGAGGCCGATCAGTAGCGCGAGGGCGAGGACCTTCCTCATGGCGACTTCTCACCGTAGTCGACGCTCGGTTCGAACTCGAAGGCCGTTAGGGAGAGCGCGTGGCCAACGGCTCGAATCTGCTGCCCCGCACTCGGGTTGAATGTAGCAACTGGCAGGATGTTCCCGGCAGTCGTGTAGTCAACGAAGTAGAGCGAGCCGACCGTGAGGGACCAACCCGAGACCTCGAGGATGCCTCTGGTGAGGATCACTCCGGTCGAGCCACTCCCGATGCCGGCGGGGCAGATGCCGAGCTTTACCGGCCCGCTGGTGGCCGCGGCATCGGATTTTGCCTTGTACCACTTAGCGTCCGCAGCAAGGTAGGCGACATCCTTCTGGCTCAGCGCCTCGCCTGCCGTCTGGCCGGTCATCATCTCGCCCCAGTAGTTGCCACTTCCGGGCGAAGCAGTCACCTTCCAGGTGTTCCCGACGAAGCCGCCCGCCGTTATCGTTCCACTGATGTTAAGGTTGCCAGTCTGCGCCGTGCCTGGAGTGCTCGACTGGAGCGCGACGGCACCGCCAGAATTGGTGGGCGTTACCGCCAACGAGTTCGTCAGCACGCCAGCTACGAGGCTCAGAGTGAGTGGAGCAGTCCCGCTTGCGGAGTTCACCCCATTGGTCGCGGTGGTCGCATTCCCGGCGAGGCTCGCGGTAATGGTACCTGCAGAGAAGTTACCGATAGCATCGCGGCGTACTACCGAACTGGCGACGTTGCTATTCGTCGCCGTGTTTGCGATCAGTTCAGCCCCATGTATATTGGCGGCCGTAGAACCCCCAACCGTAATTACCGTGGGAGCCGTGTAGGTACCCCCAAGATTACCGGTCAGTTGTACGATTCCAGGCTCGCTCACCGTAGCAGCTGGCAGCTCTGCGGGAGTGATCGCTCCAACCGTCATGGGATCTCCCACGCCAAGCTGCTTGACGAATTGGCCAGTCCCTCCGGTTGAGCCGAGATCTGCACCGGTCCCGCCTTGCGCAAGTATTAACTGTCCGCTGATAAGCTCCGATGCGTCGTGGTTGTGAACGCCGGGGGCATAGTCTGTCCCGGTCGTGGCGATCGAGATTATGCCGGTCGTCTCCTCGACCTTAAGAATTCCACCATAACCCAAATCGGAGAGCGCTTGCGAATTGATGAGAGCCGCATCTGGTACTTGGGTAATGTAGGTAGCCGTTAGGTCACCGCTATTGGGTGGTTGACTCGCGGGCACTGCCCACGTCCCCGCTGCTGTCAAGTATTTTCCTGCCGCCGTGTCACCAGCACCAGGAGCAGGTACCGCGCCCTGAGTTCCCCCTGCCCCTCCATCCCCGACCATCACTGGGTAATCACCCGCAGAGAGCAGCGCCACGGTCACGGAATCGCCCAAGTTGATTTGTTGGAGGAAGCCCGGCCCGGTAGCTGACAGGTCTGAACCCGTACCGCCGACGACCAAGGAGAACGATCCAGTAGTGATCTTCGCGGCGTCAAGGTCCGGGACATCCGCAGCTACGAGGGTATGCCAGGCCGGGGCCGCGGAGTTCGCGCCGTCGCCCGTCTGCGTCAGGAACTGCATGTCCGTCGTGGTGTTGCCCGCGAGCGCCGTCCCCGTCCCGGACGCCCCACCGTAGAGTAGGTCCCCAAGCGCAGCGAACGGCGAGAGCGCGTCAAAGGCATCTGCCTTCGCGGTCTGGCCCGTGCCGCCGTTCGCGATCGGAAGGACTCCCGTTACGGCACTGGCCTCGGAGAGCGTCAGGGCTCCCCAGGTCGGGCTAGCTACGCCCCCCGTGAGTACCTGGAACTCCGTACCCTTCGCTAGGCGCGCGAACGTGGAGGCCGAATCGGCTACTAGGAGGTCCCCGACGACGGCGCTGCCGGATAGGTCGGTCCCCATGCCTCCGTCCACTACCCCGACGGGAGTCGTTAATGAAAGCGTCACGTCGCTAGTGAGGGCCCCACCCCCCGTGAGTCCGCTTCCGGCGATTACCTGGCGCGAAGTGTAGACCCCGTTCGTGACCGTGCCGGCGTTCCCCGTGGCGTTCCCGGTAAGGTTCCCGGTCACGTTGCCCGTGAGGTCCCCGACCACGTTCCCCGTGAGGTCCGCCGTGACCGTACCGGCAGCGAGGTCCCCGCTCGCGTCCCGCTTCACGATCGCGCTTGGAGTGTTTAGGGCCGTCGCCGTGTTCGCCGCCACGGTCCCCGCGTAAACCTCCGCCGCAGTAGACCCACCGACGGTCTCCACCACGGTCGCAGACTGAGTGCCCGTCACGTCCCCGACGAGCGGCCCACTGAAGTCCGTCACGGAGCCGATCAAGTCGGCCGTGATAGTGCCTGCGGAGAAGTCTCCTGAGGAATCACGCTTCACGATGGCGTCGGGCGTATTGGCATCGGTCGCCGCATTGGCCGTGATCTCGGCAGCATTGACTAGGGCCGCCGTCGAGCCACCAATCGTTAATACGGTAACGCTGGTCGCCGCTCCGCCCAAGTCACCCGAGAGCTGCACCGTCCCGAGCGTCGAAGCCGTCGCGTCGTTCACCGAACCGGTGAGTCCATTCGCCGAGAAGGCGAGCACCAGGGGGGCAGTACCGGAGGCCGACTGAACGCCCTCCGCTGCCGGCGCGGCCCCGACCTCCGAGGGCAGCGCGCCCGTGGGATTGATCTTCGACCAGAGGATGCCCGCAGAGGCGTCCACGTCGACGTTCGAGACGAGCTTCGCATTCGCGTCCTGAGCTCCGGCGCTGATATGCACGAAGCCGGTCCCCGCAGGAGGTGAGTAGGTACCGCTGATCAGCGTCCAACTAGTAGCGCCAGCGCCGTTCGCGGTTAGGACGGAGCTGTTCGCGGCCCCCCCAGATCCGAGTTCGGCGGCATCGCTGCCTGACTTCGAGATCTGCACCCACGCCGCTACGCCCGAGATATCGGTAAACGCCGGTTGCAGGCAATTGGCGTTACCGTTGGCCGCGATTCCCGTGCTGAAGTAGTTTGTCCCACACTGGGTAGGGGCGATCGCCAGAGCCGAGGCGGTCGTGGCGTTTGCCGCGATTGTCCCGGTGATCTTCGACCCGTCCAGTGAGATAATCCAGGATGGATCTGAATAGCCAACGTTCACGTAGACGCCATTAGTTACGGTCCCCGCATTCCCGGCGATGTCCCCGATGATCTTGTTGCCAGCAAGCGACGTGAGCCATGAGGGATCGGGGTAGGACCCGGTTGTGTAGACCCCATTGGTGACGGTCGAGGCGTTGCCGGTCAGATTACCGGTGATATCACCGACGAATCCCCCGGCCCTGACCGTCCCGGAGACATTTACGTTACCAGTCTGCTGCGTCCCTGGAGTCGTACCCTGCAGGGCCACGGCGCCCCCGTCGTTGGCCGCAGTGATCGCGATGCTTCCGGTTAGGGCCTTGGCCGCCAGGTTAAGGGCCAGGGGTGCGGTACCCCCGGCGCTTGTCAGACCGTCTCCGGAGGTCGTGGCATTCCCCGTAACGTCGCCAACTAGGTTGCCCACAAAGGTAGCCGCTCGAGCCGTTCCCGAGAGGTTCAGATTACCAGTCTGCTGAGTACCCGGCGTGGAAGCCTGGAGAGCCACCGCCCCCCCGCTGTTGGTTGGGGTGACGGCTACACTACCAGTTAATGCCTTCGCGCCCAAGGAAAGTACCAAGGGGGCCGTTCCTATGGCACTCGAGAGCCCGTCGTCAGAACTCGGGACGCTGCCCGTGAGCTTGGAGGCGGCCAGGCTAGTAATCCAGCCGGGGTCGGAGTAACTCCCAGTCGAATATAGGCCGTTGGTGACGGTCCCTGCGTTCCCGGTGACACTCCCCGTCACCGCCCCCGTCAGACCCCCGACGAAGGTCCCGGTCACGGTCCCAGTAAAGGTAGGACCAGCGATAGGCGCTAGGAGGGCTAGGCTGGCGCTCAGAGCCGAGATATCCGTGATCCCTAGGGACCGCTCGGAGGCGGCCGTAAGACGCCCCTGAGTGTCAACAGTGAAGCCTGCGGCCTTGCCTAGCCCTAGACCGTAGGTCGCCGGGACGACCGCAGTGCTGGCAAGGTTGAGGGTCAGAGCCCCACCACTCCCGCCACCAGACAATCCCGTACCGGCTAGGACATCCGTAACCGTTCCGGTTCCGGGAGGATTGTACCAGGCGAACCCACCAGAACCGTTAGCGGAGAGGACCTGGTGGAGAGTCGCCGCCCCGCTTCCGAGCTGGGCGACATCGCCCCCCACGAGCATATAAGACGGGCTGATCGTCGGTTGTGCTCCTGCGGAGTAGATCTCCTGGAGGCTGATCGTCCCACTGGCCTCGGGGACCCCCGCCTGGAACGTCCAGACGAGCCTGTCGACCGCCGAGACCGTCTGGTAGACCTGGAATCGGTAGGTCGCCGGGCTGACGATCGTGCAGGCCCCTGCGCAGGTGAGGTTTCCCGAGACGATCGGATAGGTTGCGGTCGTCAGCTGGGCGAGGCCTCCGCCCGTGACGTCCGTCGGCACCCTCCCCTGGGGCGTAATTACCACACTGCCAGCCGTTACCGCCGTGCCGTCCGGGGTAATGATCCTGCCAGTGAGCGGACGAACTGTCAGTGCTCCGGCTGGACTCGCCAATAAGCAGGCTAGGATTAGCGCTAGAACCATCTTTCTCATGCTATCCCCCAAACCAATCGCTCCATTGCTCGGGGTCAACCCTATGGAGCATGTGCTGAATCACAAAACCTTGCAGGACATGGACGGCCGTCGTCATTTCACTGAGATTCGCCCTTAGACCCCACAACTGGACCTTTTGTACGATCATGGCCAACGCGTCCATTACCTGCTGCTCTTCTATCTCAAGTCGTAATCCAGAAGGAATTGTTCCGCTCATGCTTCCCCCTAGGTAAAGCTATACGCCACCGACGGGATCGATACCCGCCCGTCGATCAGGACCGCCTCGTACTCTATCAGCCACGGCGAACCCCCGGGGACGATCGACAGGTCGAGCGCGCTGATCGCGTCCTGGAACACGCCGCCGCCTACGATCGTGAGCAGGCCGCCTACGCCGACGAAGAAGTTGGGGTTCTCCGGCCTCGCGGCGATCCCGGTTACGAGGCTACCGGAGCCGCCCCACAGCCTACGGTTGAACCCGAGGAGTTGGGTGATCGGGAAGGGCCAGGAGAAGGTGACGGTGTGCGGCGCCGCTCCGCTGCCGGTTACGCCGGTAACGACCGGCGGCTCCGGGATCGCCGAGGCGTCGATCTCCGCGTAGTCGGTCGGCGTGTAGTAGACCCCCGTCGCGTTAATGAGGTCGAGGTCAACGCTCTCGACTGGCTCTCGGAGCTCCCTCGACAGCTTCACTACCCACCACTCATCGGCGGCAGCTAGCCGAACCCGCCCGAGCAGCTGAAGTCCGACGACGGACTCTCCCTTCACCTTAACCGTAGTCCGCGCCCGGCGCTTGCCGAAGTAGGTCCAGAGCCTGTCGACGACCTGGTTCAGCCAGGCGTACGTGTCCATGAAGTCGGACGTGACCTCGAGCGTCGCCCCGCCCTGGCGCGGCGACCCGCGCTGCACCTGCGTGCCGTTGACTCCGCCCACCTTGATGTACGGGTAGAAGAACTCCCAGGCCATCGAATCCTGACGCTCGAGGATCTTCGACGTGCCGTCCGGCATCGCGGTCGAGAGGTCGTAGAGCGAGCCGAGGCCGAGGTCGCGGCGCTGGAAGCAGTAGGTTACCAGGGGGGCACCCGGCGCGCCGGAGAACGTGCAGAACAGGGCGCAGTTACTCACCACGGCGAGCATAGAGAGCGCGTCAGCCACGCTCTTCCCGCCGAAGTCCGCGTAGTGTACGACGTTGTCGGAGAAGGCGAGCGCGTTTACGGACGAGGTGAGCGCCCCGCCACATGCGGCGGCGAAGAGCAGCGTGGCTAGCTGGCTGATCGTCTTGTCGCGGTAGTACGGCGTGGCGAGCACTACGCCGTCCGTCGCGAGCAGGTCAGCCTCGAGGTCGTCCATCAGCCAGAGCATGTGGTCGGTCAGGTCGGGCGCTGGCGGGGCCGTGTGCGGCCCGGCGAATTGGATCTCCACGACCTGGGTCTGCGCGGCCGTCGTGGCAAACGCGGTCATCAGCGTCGTATACGAGCCGGTGTTCGCGCTCGTGAGGGTGAGCTTGTCGCCCTCCTGCGCCGAGGTCTTGCCGGTTAGGCCGAGGATCGTAATGCTCGGACCCATCGACTCGAGGAGCCGCTTTAAGTTCGACTTGCGGATCGAGTAGGTCGGCGCGTTGATGATCGTCCCCGGCCAGGTGTGCGGCGTGATATCCGGACCGGCCGGGTAGCCGCCCTGCTTTAGTACGACGTACTTGTTGATGAAGCCCCCGGCGCCTACGATCGTATCGGTGATCTGCCAGAAGACCCCGGCCGAGTCCTCCAGCCAGTACCCGGTCCAGCACCCGACGTTATAGAGGTTCTTCCCGGTATCCTGGAGGTACTGATGAGTCCCGTCGACCGATCCGACGCTGAGCGTCCCGCTGTCGCTCTGCCAGTCGTAGCGCGTGGCGAAGATCATCGGCCGGATGGTAAACGAGCCGGTCGGCGGAGGCACCACGACCGGCTGAGTGTAGGCGCGGCCGGGCGCACGGTGGGGGTTCGTGATCCTCAGCTTGTCGGTCCCTCCGACCCCGACGCCGTAGACGCTGACGATCGTCCAGATGATCTCGTTCTTGTCGATTAGGCAGTTGTTCGCGACCACCGTCCCCGTCAGCCAGAAGTTACTCGTCTGAACCCAGTAGTCGCTCCCGCCGAGCGAGCCGACCGAGAGGATCGTCCCGGCGGTCGAGAGTGCCGGGATCGTCCGCCTCACCGTCTCCGCCGTCCACTGCTCCAGCCGGTGGGGCGGGCCGAGCACCGTGAAGCTTACGGTTCTCTGCTTGCGGTCGAAGGTTACGGTCTTGAGGTCGACGTCGCCCTGGAACACGAGCGCGCCGTCCTGGTAGATCGAGACGTAGTGGCAGAGCGGGTAGCGCGCGGTAGGGTCCAGGTTCGCACTCGTGAAGCCGAACAGGTCCCACGCCCCGTCGTCGTTCCTGGCCGTCAGGGTGACGTCCCCGCAGGAGAACTCGGAGAGGTTCTGCTCGACCTCGGAGAACAGGCTCGGGATGCTCGCGGCGATCACGTCGTAGAAGTGGTACGCACTGATCGACGTCGAGTCGAAGATCGTGTACGTCAGCGTCAGGCGCGACGTGAAGTTAGGGACCGCGATGTCGATGCGGAGGCTCATGTTACCAGTCCGCCGACGCGACGCCCCCGACTACCTGGCGTATCGCCTTCTGAGCGAAGGTTACTTCAAGGCCGACCGAGACGTTCTTCCCCGTTACGGAGACGAAGTTGACCTCCGAGTCGACGTAGCAGATCCTGAAGCTAGAGCCGCCGTTGACCGAGACCTCCAGGTAGTTGCCGACCGTGAATAGGTCGGAGAGTAAGGCGCCGAGCGAGGTCACGTTGACCCCGCCGCCCCCGAGCACGCGGCTAGCCGAGCCTCGGACGTACTCCTTGCGCTCCTCCCAGGCTACTGGTAGCCGGTAGCGCACCCCGACCAGGAGTGGGTCCTCGCTATAGTCTAGGCCAGGCCGCTCGAGCTGCTTCTTCTCCCCGGGGCTGATCGGACCGCAGCGCACCGGCTGGATGGGCGGCATCTCGCCCGGGGCACCGTAGGCGAAGAAGTAGTGCAGCGGGGTTCCGGACGAATTTTTTGTTCTAAGGCATAAATCGTAGCTCCAGACGAAGATGCTCATGGTCGCACCCCGAAAGGAGTGGCAATAACTAGCCTTTCGCGTGCAAAGTAAGCACGCCTGGCTTCGGACATTTTCGCGCGCGTCTGCGGTGAACGCTTCTTGCCGAGGTTTGCCGCAGTAGTCTTGGCATGTGCTGCTGCCCTATAAGGGCTATTGCGGAGACCCTCGGAGATCTTCGCGCGGTGCTCAGCAGTTAGGGTTTTGCCGCGCTGGGCCTTCGAGATGTTCGCATAATGCTCAGCCGTAAAGGGTGGTCGCTTTCTTCCCTTCCAGGCCGCGGAGAGTTTTGCTCGATGCTCGGCGCTAAGGATTATCCCGCGATGTCCGGCGGCAATCTTCGCCCGCGTCTCCGGGCTGCGCGCTCCCCTCCGCCGGTTTGACTCTCCGATCCGTGCGCACCACTCGGCATTGCGAGGAATACGGCTCATAAATGCACTAATTCTTCCTCGCGCTTCTGCGCTCCACATCCTTCGACGATTAGCACCCGCTACGGCAGCGCCTGCCGCCGGGCTTACACCATCGCCACCATCCGTCCCGTTTACAAGCCGATAATTTCGGGCGCGGAAATTCGCAATAAGCGCGATCTCACACCGCTTCGCTTCCTTGGTTGATTCGAGAATCGCCACGGTCCGTATTATAGGGCGCAAGGAATCAGCAAGGATACTGCGCAGCCAGTGAAGTTTACGGGTACCTCCACTATAACGCGCCTCATAGAGGTGACTCTTGAGCCGCTCCTTTGCTGTCTTCGATGTCCACCCAACGTATCGGACTTCTCCAGTTCGCGGATCAGCTAGGGTATAGAGGCTAATGATCACATTCACTGGCCGCCTCCCCCTATTGTCGTAGCCTTGCGGTTCACGATCCCGCGGTCGTAGGAGCGCGACCCAGGACGTAGGATCCGCTGGAACTGCCTGGCGGTCTGCACCGCGCCGTCGCCCGTGAGCGTGTTGATCGTAATGTTGCTCGGCTGGTTAACCGTGCTCTGTACGCTAGTCGTCGAGACCGGGCTGGGCGCGGTCGGCGCCCCGGTGTAGACCATCGGTGGCATGGTAGCGGAAGCGGCCCCCGCGCTGGCACCCCCGGCGATGCCCGGCTCCGTCTGTGTAATCTGCTTAACCTGCATCAGGCCGGCCGCGATGACCGCCGCAGCGGCGATGAACGAGAAGGGGGGCGGGTAGGCAGAGAGCGCCTTCGTTGCGCCTTCATAGGTATTGATGAGCGCCTGCGCGACGGCTACTCCCTTGACGTTTCCGAACTGGCTAAGGGCGAACTTCGTCGCGTCGAGCATGCTCGCCTGATCGAGCTTGGCCTTCGCGTTGACGAGGTCCGCCTCGATCCGCTCCTGCGTCTGGGCGGACGTCATCTCCGTGGCCTCGATCTCGCGAAGCTCGTCGATCTTCGCTTGAAGCTCGGCCATCGTCCAGTTCTTGTACTTGCTAGCTAGCTCCTTGTGGATCTTGTCGACCTTCTCGGCGTTCTTGCGCCACTCCTCCACCTGACGGGCGAGGGCTTCCTTGACCATCTTCTCTTCGACCTTGAAGGGCATCCCGGTTAGCGGGTCGATAGCGTCGACGTCCGTGATCGGTCTGGCTTTCGGGAGTGTTTGTAGTTTCTCCTCCGGCTTCTTCATCTTCTCGCGGATGATGGCGATATCCTTCGCGAGCTGCTCCTGGCCGGTCTTTACGTGGGTGTTGCTCTTGTCCCAGGCATCGTTCACGTCCTTCGTCATCTTCTGGACGTGGGCCTGGGCCTTCTCTAGGTCCGCGATGATCGTATCGCCGAACCCAGCAATTTCCCACTTCGCCTTTTTAAAGTTACCGGTGAGGTAATCCTTGATGGCGAGGCCTAACGTCTTGACGTGCGTGATGAATGAGACGACCAGCGTGGTCGTGTAGACTAAGCCGCCCGCGATGAATACGAGGCCCTTCGAGAATGCCTTCAGTAGGGAGCCCTCGCCCGTTACCCCCGTGTCCATTACGATGCCGCCGATCGCGTCCTTGGTCTCTTGCCACGCGACCTTCGCGCGGGCCATCTTCATGGCGGCCGTCTCGACTGCGGCTCCGGCGTCCCCGTAGTCCTTGTAGAGGATCACCGTCGCCGCCCCTAAGTCTCCAGTCGTCTTGATGAGGTCGCGGAGGAGGTTCTGGAACGGCCCCACCCCTCGGATCGTTCCCGTCGCAATCGCCCTCGAGAGCGCGGTGACGTTGCCCTCGAACTCTCCGATGCCCCGCGCCGCCGCCCCAGCGGAGATTTCGACGAGCCTCTGCGCGGAACTAACGTCCCTCGTCACGGCCATCGTCTGAGTTAGGGCCGGAATGAGCACGTTCTTATCGAGGCCGGCGGCCTTCTGCATCTCGAAGACCCACGCGCGCGTGCTGATGACCTGCGCGTCGGTCGCGTGGCCTAAGAGCCTCGTATTCGCCGCGAGCTGCGTGAGGAGCTTGTCTTCCTCGACCGCGCCCTTAAACGAGTCCCAAACTAGCCTAACTACCGCCGCGAACCCGACGAATTGGGCGATGAGGCTGACGACCTTCCCCTTCAGGCCGTCCAATGCGCCACCATGCTGCTCGGTAGCGGTCTTCGCCTGGGCTTGCTGCTGAATGTGCTGCGCGGTCGTCGCGTTCAGCTTCTCGAGTTGAGCGCCAACGTCCTTAAGCTTAGCGTCATCGCTCGTCCAGCCGATCTTCGTCGCGATCTCGTAGTTCTGGTCGGCCATCAGTTCACCCTGAACCCGACGCTAGCGAACAGGTCCCGGTCGTCCTTATCGAGCGGCGCCGCCTCGGGCTCCGTCTCCCCGGTGAGGGCCTCCGCCGTCGCTAGGAACTCCTGCATCGGTTTGAGCAGCCAGTCCCTAGGGTCCATCTTGAAACGGTCTCCTAGGTTGACCGCCATGACCGTGATGCTAACCCCCTTCTCTCCCGGCTTCGGCGTCATCGCGTCGAAGATGTAGGGCCAGTCGTTGACCCTCTGTGACGCCAGGAAGACCTCGACTGCCTGCTCCGGCGTGATCCTGTCGAGGTGCCCCCGCTTGACCCTAGGCTCGACGAGCAGGGGTACCATCGGGGCGATCGCCGCCGTCGGGAAGCGGGCGATCAGCCCGGCGATACCCTCGTCGGTACTGGGCATCGCCTTGCTAATCTTCCCGATCACCGGCAGGAGCTGCTGGACGGCCAGGACCGAGAGCGGGACCGCGGCGTACCAGCCGCCTCCCACCCTGAGTGGTCCAAGCCTCCGGCCGCCTATCCTGACCGGCTCCCAGGTGCGGAGGAAGTGCCGGTCGGCCACGGCTACACGGTGTCTGCGATCTTGCCGATCTGGTCCTGGGTCACGCTCGCCGTGACGGTCGTGTCGAGGAGGGCGTGGAACGTGAACTTGTAGACCGTCTCGTCGCCCCTGACGAGCTTCATATTCAGCGCTGGCTCCTGGACGCAGCGCCAGATCGTATGCGTCCGCGTGTGGTAGGTGTCCGATCCGGGCTTCATCCCGCCGACGTTAGGCGCGCTGATCCGGAGCTGCCAGTAGTTGCCCCCGGTCGGCTGCCCCCACGGGAAGATCGCGCTCGTGGCACCCGTGACCTGGACCTTGGCGACGAGTTCCCCGAGGGCGTTCGCCAGCTTCTTGAGGTCGGCCTGGAGCACCTCGAACGTGATCGTAGCCTCCGCCTTCGTCGGGTAGGCGTCTAGCGGGTAGAGGCTGTTGTCGGCCTCTAGCTGCTTGAACGTCTGCTTGATGTCGACGGCGAGCCCACGGACGGCCCCCAGGTCGAGGAACGATCCGGCACCGCCCGCCGTCACCCAGGGCGAGAGCTCTACCTGGGCAAGGACGCCACGCTGTAGGTCAAGGCTGTTCAGGGTTAGCATCGTCTTACTCCTCCTCGCTCGCGACGAGCACTCCGCGCTCGACGAGCTGGTCGATGTTGCGCTTGGTCTGCGGGGGGGCGGCCTCGTACTGCTCCTCCGAGATCACGTCGTGCGGCGAGAACGGGGTCTCGAACCCTTCTGTGAGCTCCAGATACCACCGGAGCGGAGCCACCGCCGCGGGCCCCTCGAACTTCCAAACCTTCTTTACTTCCATGACGCTCTCCTTTCCCTTAGCCGAGCGCGGTCTCCCGCGCGAACCTGACCCTGATCGGGTACTCAAGTTGTCCCTCTCCCCTCAGGCCCGGATGGCCGGAGCGAACGCCGTCCTCGAGCAGGGCGTAGCTCACTCCGGCGATCCCGAGGCTGATGTCGAAGAGCAGGTCGAGGACCGCCTCGACCTCGTTCAACTGATCTTGCACAAGGCCCTGGTTCTCGGTGCTCGAGCGCGTCGCTACGAGCAGCGTCGCGTGGACCTCCACCTTCATGTAGACGCCGGATTCGACGTCAACGAGCCTGCTACCCTGCTCCTCGATCCAGCACGCGGGAGTCGACTCCGGCATGATCCCCGAAGGATCGACTTCGAGGTCGCGCTGCGCCTTCGACCCCTGGCCGAACGCCTGCTGGAGGAGGTCCTGGTACCTCCGCGTTAGGTCCTGCATCACCACGTTGCGCCTACAGGGCATCTGGATTAGTCCCCCGAAGGAAGGCGGGCACGACCTTCATCGCGTGCTCCCCGATCCTGTTTCCCGCGAACTTCCAGCCGCTCGACCACCAGTGCCGCGCCCTCAGCGTTACCTCCCGCCTGAGGACGTACCAGGCCTCGAAGTGCCGGTTCTTCCCCTCTCCCCTAGTGATTCCTACGACCTCCTTACCCTTCGGCCGGAAGAACGGGCTACCGTCCGGGGCGAGCGCGCCCCTAATGCTCTCTGCCCGCTCTCCGGAAGGTCCGAAGAGGTCCCGAGCCGCCCCCGCCTTCGTCCTGGCCGGCGGCAGCGGGATGATGAGCGACTGGGCCCGGGTAGGCCGGATCGTAGCGCCGGTCTCCTGGACCCTCCCGATGACCGCCCCGAGCTGGCCCCTAGGCAGCCCGACGGTCAGGCTGGTCGGCGTCTCCTCGACCGCCTTCAGGCTCATCGCGACGTAGCGCGCGAAGCCCCCCGTCCGGCGCATGAGCAGGTCGTCGTTCAGGTTCGTCAGGACCTGCCTGGTACCGTCCGCGACGACCCTCCTTGCCAGCGCCTTGCCCAGCTTCGGGGCGTCCAGCCCGAGCTTCTGGTAGATCACGATGGCCTCGGCGATGGAGATCTGCACTAGAAGACCCGCCCGTAGTAGTCGATCGTCGTCTGCATGAAGTGGTAATCCTTCGAGTTCCTTGCCAGCTGGCCGATCCTCTCAGCCCCCAGCGTGCTCGACGTGATCCCGAGCCTATTCGTCTCCTCGAGGAGCAGCCACGTCAGCATGGCGACGACCTGTTGAACGTCCTCCGGGATCGGCGAGAAGCCGACCGTCGCGACTAGCTGGACGTTGCCGACGCCTAAGGGCCACGGGCGCCCGATCGCTAGAAGATAACGCTGCGAGGGGTGGATGATGTAGTCCTGCGCGGCGTACTGCGCCCCGAAGGCGAGTTGGGCCCAGGCCTCGTTCTCGACGAGGACCGAGGCGACCGCCGCAATCGGCCAGTCGCCGAGGAGCGAGAGGACCTTGTTGCCCCTCCCGGAGAGCAGGTAGTTCTTCGCCGCTGACGTGATATCCCGCCCGACCGCGTTCGTGAACCACTGAGAGGCCGCATTCAGGCACGCCGTAGCCCTCGCTAGCAGGCTATCGTTGTCCTCGAACTTCCCGCCCTGAGACGGGGGCCTAACCTTCTCGACCCTCGCGATGGTGGTTAACGCCGCCACGCTCTAGACTCCGTACTTGAGGCGGGGCCAGCGATCGACGCCGACCCCGTCTCGGGTTCACTGCTAGCCTCGGAACATGTTGTACCCCAAGCCGCAGGCGATCGGGACGTAGACGATGGGCGCGCCGTAGCAGCGGTTCTCGTAGTCCTTCCGGGGTGCGGTCTGGGCGTACTCGAAGTTGATCCACTCGTCCAGCATGACGCTGAGGATCGGGTTCTCGATATTGGTGTCGGGGTACGGCATCGTATTCGGCAGGATCAAGAACATACCCTGCGGGATGTTGGGGTCGGTCTCGCACGGGATCGCCCTGCCGGTGCATGGGTGGATGTACCCGTCGACGAAGATCCCCGCCCGCAGGGAGGCCTGCCCGATGCCGGCCGGTAGGTTGATCCGCAGCGTGGTAGAGGTGGCGCCGGCGCCGTAGGCCCGGTTGACGTTCGCTCGATCGGCCGGCGAGAAGAGTAGTGTTACGTCGTCCGACTGGTAGAGCGCGTAGTAGCACCGGGTCAGGAGGTCGTTGATCTCGGGGATCCCGTCGCCCTGCGAGGCGGAGAGCTTCCCATTGACGTTGAGGAGCTGGGCGGGGTAGGTCGGCGTGCCGCCGGAGGCGACCAGGCCGAAGAGCTGCGAGACGATGCCGGGATACGCCCTCGTATCACCTGAGTTCTCTAGGCCGGTGTTCTTGCTCTGCGCGGTGCCGTCGCCGTCGTAGTACGCCTGGGTCGCCGACGCCTTGGTCCCGGTGAACACGAGGTCCTTGATGACCACGCTGTTCTGCCCGACCATGCCGACGAACGCCGCGTCGACGATCGTCGGGGCTCCCGCGCTGTGCGCGACGTGGGCGATGAAGATCCCGTAGGCGACCGCCCCCGGGATGACGCTCCATTCGAGGGTGCAGGATGAGTCAGTCGCGGGCGCGGCCAGTGCTGAGGAGATAGTAGAGGGGGTAGAGTACCCGTCGAGCAGGCTGACGCCGGCCCCGATCGCGCTGAAGCTCTTGTCGGTCGGATCCGGGAGGGCCTGCCCGTTCGGGATCGTAGTGAGCGCGTCCTGGGCCGCCGAGGCGGTCATCGCGCGCACGAATGCGTAGTAGTCGTAGCCGGTATTGAGCGCCACGTTGTTCGACTTGACGCTCGTGTTCTCGGTGAACGCCGTGATGGTGGGTGTCCCGAGGTAGTACGGGTTCCCGCCGAACTTCGCGGCCGCCTCGTTGCGCAGCCCGAGCTTCATGGCCAGCATCGTCGCCCGGTTAAGGGCGTTATCCCAGCTCCCCGCCGCGGCGATCGCTTCGCGGCTTACCTGGAAGACGCCCGAGGAGACGGTCTTCGGGCTGAAGCTGTACGGCGTGAGGGTAATCGAGGCGGAGTTCCCGCGCACGCCCTCGGCCGCGAACTTCGACCCGGGGAGCTTGACCCCGGTGATGATCTTGAACTCGCGCGCCAGGGCGCTGCCCTTCGCGCGCGGGATGCGGTAGAAGTACCCCTGGAGCGTCGCCAACAGGAGCTTGGCGGGTGCCTCCAGGTCGTAACCAGTAAGGCCCAACGTAGTGATGATGTTTGCGGCCTTCTGGAGCTTCCCGGCCTTCGAGTCGCCGAGCATGATGATGGCCTTCTCGACGGCCTGGTCCAGCTGGGCTGTAAGTTCTGGGTTCATTGCAGTGCCCTTCGTGTTCGTCCCCTTGATGCGCTCACTGCTTGGAGGCTGCGTAGACCCGTTCCGCGACCTTCTCCCCGAGCTTCTGGATCATCTCCGGGGTGAGGCTGTCGCCGAACTGCTTCTTCAGTTCGTCGACCGCGGCCTTCATCAGGCTACCTGGGTCTGCGCCCTCCGCCTTCTCGGTTCCCTCGACGGGCTCTCCGCCCTTCTTCGCGATGACGGCTTCCCCATCCTTCTCGACGATGCGCCTGTTGAAACGCTCGACGCTAGCCTTCAGCGTGTCGACCTGCTTCTGCAGCGCCGACTCCCGCTCTACGCCGGCCGTACGTTCAGCCTCGCGCTCCGTCTTGATCTTCTCCAACTGACCGTTGATCTCGGCCAGTACCTTTGCCAGCTCCGGCTCTTCTACCTTCAGAGGTACCACGATAGGGATAACTGGGACTGCCGGTTCGACTACTTTCTCCAGCCCCTCCCCCTCGACTGCCGCCTCCTTAGAACACTTCGCGGCGTGCTCCTTGACCGTATGATCGTGAACCTCCTGGGCGTTGGCCTTCGTGATGTGGGCCTTAATCCGATCCGAGAGCGACTTCTCGATCGGCTCCCACTTGCCGTCCGTGACGGTCCAAGCTGCCAGAACCGGCTCGGGGGCTTCACCAGCCGCCCATTCGACGAAGACCTGGCCAGCGGTGACTTTCATCAACTCGCCTGCGACCTCGGCCATCGCCATCGGCGCCATGCCGACGACCGAAGCGCCGGCGCCTGAGCCACCCGGCTCGTCCTCCTCGGCGAGTTCGGAGGTGATGAACGCCTCCACCTGCTCCTTTGCTCCCTCGAGCGCGGCCACCTGGTCCGGGTACCCGCCCTCGTGCTCCTCACCCTCGAACGCCTCACTCGTCACGAGCTCCTCGAGCAGGGCGAGGATGTAGAGCGCCCGTGCCGCCTGCCTCGTCTTCAGGCTCCCGAGCCAGTCGAGCGCCCCGAGGCTCTCCTTGCGGACCTCCTCCGGGATCTCGACCTTGCGCTCGTCCGCTAGCTTGACGAACCTCTCCCCAACTGCCTTCTGCATTTCTGGTGTCATGGCCTTCTCCTCGCGGTCCTTGGCCGCATAGAGGGCGGCCAGTTGCTTCTTCGCATCGGCTTCGTTGTCGTGCGTCCCGTAGACGTGGCCGTCGGAGTCGACGACCTTGTACTCGTTACCCTCGTGCTTGATCGAGGGCTTGTGGATCTTGTCGAAGTCCGAGACCCCGAGCTTCTCGGCGCTCGGCGGCCCATCCTTGTCGATCTTCGCCTTCCACGCCGAGACGATCCTCGCCTTGATGGACTTGGCGTCCTCCGCGCTGTACTTCCCGGCGTTCTTCGGCTTGTTGATGTAGTTCCAAGCCGACCGGATGTGGGCCTCGGTGTCGATCGGGTACTTCTTGTTCTTCTCGTCCGCGAACTTGACGTCCCCGTACTTACCCTTGCCCTCCTCGGGCTTGACGTCCTCGCGGGCCTTGACCTTCTCGAGCTCCGCGCCCAGGGCCTTGGCGAGGCACTCCGCAGCCTCGGCCTTCGTCGCGTGGTGGCCCTCCTCGCAGGAGCGCCCGCAGGTCCATACCTGCTCGAGCTCCGAGGGAACGAACTTCCGAAGTTCCGTCGCCCCGTTGGCCTTGAGGACCGTGAACGTCGCCCCGTACATGCAGGGGCGGTCGACCAGCGAGACCTCGGTGAGCTCAGGGACGTAGCGGGTAACGCCCGGCTCATCCGGGTCCGGCCAGCGCTCGGCGTAGCTCCCGGCGATAGAGAAGCCGGTGTTGACGCCCTTCAGGCACTTCTGCCACTCGTTGTCGTCGACGACCTCGGTCCCGATCTCGACGTGCTTGGCCTCGTCCACCTGGTTGAGGGCGATGACCTTGCCGGCTGCGACCTTGCCGTGCATCGCGCGGACGTTCCCGAGCGAGAGCCCGTCGAGGTTATCCCCGTGGATGGCCTTGGTCGCGGCGAGGACGTCGTCCGACCACTTCTGGACCTTGACCTTGGACCTCCCATAGTCGAACTTCTCCCTAGCCCGGTCCGTCCGCTCCTCGGCCATTACGCCCCACACCTGACGCTTCGCCTCGTCGATCTTCGAGATCGGGACGAAGATCAGGAGCTTCCCGCCCACGCTGCTAGCTACGGTCGACATCTCGGCCCTCCGCTTATCGCTCCCACTTCGGGTCCGGCAGGGTGATTACACCACCGTCGATCAGCTCCTGCACGCCGGTTACGAACTTCGCCTGCTGTTCCTTCGTTAGTTCCCTCGGGAGGCGCAGGACGCAGCGAATCTCGCCCGGGCCCAGGGGCTTTAGTACCTCCCGCCTCTCGGCCTTCGCCTCGCGCGCCCTCTTCAGGTTCTCGCTCCGCATCTTGGCGACGGCCTGCCTGTTTGCCTCCGAACTCGCGTTCATGGCTGTTCCTTCCCATCGAGGCCAAACACCCGATAGAGGCCGTAGTTATCGGCGTTGACTCCACCCTGCTGGTCGACCCTCCCGAGGGCGTGGACGACGATCTCCCGCTCCCTCGTCGAGAACTCGAACGGCATGACGAAGTTCTGCTTCCACTGCGTCCTCTCGACGTCTACGAACTCGGCCCTCCCCTGCTCGTGCTCGGACAGGGCGAGCCTGTCCCTCAGTGCCGCGATGATCTTGTAGTCCGCGAGGCTACCGCTCTCGGTCATCAGGACCCCAAGGAGCACGAGCCTGTCCTTAACGCTCAGTACGATGCCGCCCTGCGCCGCTGCCGCCTGATCTTCCATCGTCGCCCTCCTAGATGTCGCGCCTCAGGTTCGCCTCGTGGACGTCACCCGCCGGAACCTCCACGGGGGTGACGGCCGGGACCTCCTCGGGTTCCGGCTCGGGCCTCTCGACGACTTCGACTTCGTTCTCTTCCGGCATGCTGTCCTCCTAGCTCGAGAAGATCGTCAGGTAGCCGGTCGCGTATGCGCCGCCACCGATCTTGTACTGCACCTTGATCGACGCCGCGCGCGTTCCACCCCCGGCTCCAGTCACCGTTAGGAAGCTGCCGCCCTGCTCGCAGGTGTCGAACAGGAAGAGGCTATCGGCACCCTTACTCCCGCCGTAGATGTGGAAGACCGCGTCGTGCGTGATCGTGTTCCCGTTCATGGTCACGTCGATCATGTACGAGGTGCTCGGCTTCACGGTGGCACCGTCGTCGACCCAGAGCGAGGACGTGACGTTCGGGTTGGCCGCCGCGTTGCGCGTCTTGCAGTACAGCGCGCAGCAGGCGAGGCTCGTAGTGATCGCGTACGCCCCCGTGTCCATGTAGAACTGTCCGCCGATCAACTGGCCGGCGTTGGCGACGTTCGCCGAGACCGAGACGTTGAGCCCGACTACCTTCGCCCCGGCGTAGTTGCTCCTGACCCGCAGGCCCAGCCCGTACAGTACCGAGCTGTCTACCGCGGGGTTCGAGAACATGAGCTTCGCACCGAACGACCCGCCGCCGGCGATCGACAGCCAGGTACAGTCGAGGATGTTACCGTAGTTGCCCGGCGCCGCTGGGACGGTTACGCCGTCGAAGTTCAGCCTCGTCATGACTTTGAAGTTCGGCCGAACCCCGTTACTGATGCGGAAAATCTCGACCTCCCCCCTTCCTGGCTGGTTCGAGACCAGCGACTCGTAAGCGCTTCTCTGATACCAGTTCATTTTAGCCTCCGTGCCCCTAGGGGCTGCTCACCTCTGTCCGCTCCGTTACCGCACCAGCAGAGCCGTCACGCTCACGCGCTGGCCGCTTCCCATGCCGGTGCTGACCCTCGCCCGCAGGTACTGAACGGGCGCCCCGGCCTGTACTAGCGTCTTCGTATAGACTCCCGCCACGGTGATCGCGCTCCCGAACGGCGCCCAGGTCCCCGCGAAGTTCGGATCGTCAGAGACTTCGATCTGGACCGCCCCGGCCGGAGTCGGCGTCGCGGTACGGGTAGGCGTGGTAGTCGGGGTGGGCGTCGCCGTCGAGGCCCCCGTCGGGGTAGCCGTAGCGGTTGGCCAGGCCCCCCAGGTGATCACCAGCGTGACATACCGCGGCTGTACCCGGTTGTTCCAGCAGTGTAGGACCGGGCCGGTCCCGGACGTCGCGTCCGAGAGCAGCGTGAACGGGCCGAGGTTCCCTTCGCCCGGCTCGAAGATGAACGGCTGCGCCGCGATCGAACCGATCAGCGCTGCGACGACCATGACGACCAGTATTCCGAACGCCCTCGCAAACGGTCTCATGCCTCACTCTCCCTGGGTTGCCCCATCTGCTTGATCTTGATTTCAGCCGCGTGTATGAGTTTAACGACCTTCCTCGGCCCCAACTTCCGCGCCGCTTCCTCTGCCAGCAACTTCGCTACGAGCTTCTCGGCACCCGCCTCGATCCGAGCCTTCCGCGTCGCCTCGTTGCAGCGGCCGATATGGATTAGCAGCCAGCCGTTAAGGGCGAGGGACGCGCAGAGCCAGACCCAGTCAGCCATTACAGCAGCCCCAGCCAGAGCAGGAACATCAGCACGAGGAAGGCGACCGGGAGGAGCTTAACGAGCCAGCCTAGGCCGCGCTGAGTTTGGAAGGTCGGAGTCCACGGGTCCTTTACGTTCATTCACCCTCCCCCTCGCCCATCAATACCGGGGCGGCGGCTATGGTGCAGTTGGGATGTCGGTCTGCCGAGATCGCCAGGAACTCGTCGATCGAGACGACGTCCCCGTTCTCCTCGTCGCAGATATCACCTAGGCCGGAGCCGTCCATGATCTCGACGTCCTCGACGTCCATCGAACGGAAGTTCTCGGCGGCCCCGTTATTGTACGCCTCGCGGGTCTCCGTCCTAGCGATCATCGAAGCCCGGGACGGGATGTCCGAGCCGAACAGCTCGTCGAGTGCATCGCGGAAGCCCGCCGTATCCTCCCCGCGCTCGATAGCCGCCGCGAGCTTGTCCTGCACCTGCTGCCGCACGGTGTCCGAGATGACGTAGCGCTGGTCGGGGTTAGTGATCCACTCCCCGAGCTCGGGGTCCCACCGCTTTCCGATGAGCTGAGCCGCCCGGCTCCGCGCGTAGGACGCGGCACTCACCCGGCCGCCGCCGACGATCTCTACCGAGTCTGCCACGCCGGCCTCGTACATGCCCTCGAGGATCGTAACTAGCTCGCCGTACTCCGACGGGGTGAAGTCGGGATCGGTCCAGTCGCCGTTAGTCTGCTTGAGGAGCAGTAGCATCGCGGCGTTCAGCTCACCCGCATCGTACATTCCCTTAGCTACCTTGCGGACGTGTTCGAGTCTCGCGACGGCGATCTCGCCGAAGTGGTCCGCGAACCGCTTGAGCCGCGGCTCCCACCAAAGGGCCATCTTCGTCCTATGGTAGGCCGTCCGCTCGGAGGTCGCCGCGGTCTTGACGTGGGCCCGCGAGCTCCGGAAGGCCTTGGCAAGGTCGCCCTCTATTAGGCACTTCTCGACCCAGTAGCGGGTACCGGCTCCGATCACCTCGGAGACGAATGGGCGAGCCTTCCTGCCGGCCTTGAGGTCGGCCTTCGCCTTCCTCTGCCACTTCCGGAGGTCCCCCCGGAGGTCGACTTTCGCCGGCGCCTGCCGCCTAGCGACGAGTTCCTTGACGTTCGCCCGCCTGTGCGCCTCCTCGTACTCCATCCCCTCGGCCATCAGCGCCCGCTCGGTTAACTCGTGGAGGACGACGAACTCCCACTCGTCCGGGGGCGTCGCGTCGTCGATCCAGACCTCACCGGCCGGAACGATACCTAGGCCGGACGGCGCGAACTCGTTCGTCCCCTCCGTGAAGTCGATGTTAAGGTCTCGACGAACTAGGTCCCCATCCACCAGCCAGATGACGACCTCGGCGTCGGCGCCCTCGAGCCGGCGCAGCTTATACTTACTCAGATCGGGATCGGCCTTGACGGCCTTCGAGGCTCCCTGCGCTGCCCTAGCCGAGGCGGCGAGCTGGGGCGGCACCTTGCCCTTCGGGGGGGCCTTGGCAGCTGCCGCTGGCGGTCCACCGGGTCCCCCGCCGTCCCCCTCCGGCGGGACAGGGGGTGCGCCGCCGCCCTCGGGGGGTAGCGCCGCGGCCTTAGCGTCTGCCGCAGCCTTAGCCTTCTCCTCTTCCTTGGCCTGCTGCTCCTCGGGGGATAGGATCTCGATGGACCTGAGCGGCACCCAACCTGTCAGGAGCTTAAACATCGGCTCGTCTGCCGCCGGGAACTCCTTCGGGTCGAGCATCTCCTGCCCGTACTCCTTCCGGACGTCGTTGACCGTCCGGACGGCATTGGCCTGCAGGTCGTTGTTCTCCGTGAGCTTGAGCTGCTTGTTCTCCTCGCGCTCCTCGGTGAAGCCGTACTCATACTCCTTCAGGCCGAAGCCGCGGGGAAACTCCTCGCCGTCGACGGTAATCCCGGTCTCCTCGTCCCAGATCGTCTTGTCGAAGAGCCGCTTCATGTACTTGCTGATCGGGCGGATGCCCGCGGCCAGCGCCTCCTTCATGAGGCCTTCGGAGCCCTTGCCGATGGACTCCTGCTTGATGATCGGGCCGGCGGAGACTCCGACCCGCCAGGCGAACACCCGCATGATGTACTCGTCGAACGTGTAGTCCCAGTCGGGCATCTGCTTCGCCTGTTGGTACTTAGACTCCCCGGGCATATACCGGACGTGGTAGCGCTCTGCTTGCTCGCCCTCGAACCTGGCCGCCATCTCGTCAGCGAAGTCAAGGATGTTCTTCGGCGTCCAGTCCTTCGGCATCGTGATCCAGCCGGGGGGCAGGTCCGACTTGTCGTAGGTGTTGACGTAGTAGAGCGACCGGTAGATCTGTACCAGGACGTAGGCGATCGTCGATTCGACCGGCCCGAAGCCGTAGGGCGTCCAGGTCCTAGCCTCCATCGGCTTGTAGATGAGTTCGTCCGTCGTGTAGGCGACGTACGGTAGCGAGTAGGCCGAGAACGAGTAGGCCCTCGCGGGGGGCTTGGGCTGGGTCCCCCGGCTCGTGACGTAGGGGGCGACCAGCGCGGCGTCGATCGGGCGGAGGCCGGCGAACTCCCCCCCGTAGTTGTGCATCCGCCAGATCGCCGGGGCGCCGATGACCAGGAGGTCCTCGAGGACTTGCATCTCCCACTGCTGCAAGTCGAGGTCCTGGTCGGGATCCGGGCACGCTAGGAACTCGCGAAGCTTCTCCCGGTCCTTGCTAGTCTCGGCCGCCTCGCCCTTCGCGTCCCGCGGCAGGATGTCCTTCTCCAGGCCGATGAACTCACGCTTGAGCTGCTCGATGACTACCCGGATGCCGGCGCAGCTGTCGGCGAACCTCCGAAGCTTCGAGTTGGCAATCCCGATCTTCTTATCGGGCGAGTAGGTTACGTTGTAGCCGGCCTGGGGTGCCCACCGGATGCCCCCGCCCCCCTCGGTAATCGGCTGGAGGGGGATCCCGGGGTCGAACGGCCAGAGGTTCGGGTTGATCTGCTGGAGCGCCAGCATCGGGGAGAGGTCCGCCCTGGGCGTCGCCCCCCTAGGGGTCGCCCGGTTGATCCTCAGCGTCGGCCCTTCGAACGGGGCGATCGCGGTCGAGAGGTTCCCCTGAAGGTCATACTGCGCCTTCTCGATCGGCCTGTTCGTGGCGTCGTAGAGCAGCGGGCGGTCGGCCATCAGGTCGGCCTCCCGTACTTGTTAACGATCGCTACCCAGCCCGGAACCGGGTCGCCGCCACCCAAGCCGTCGAGGTAGCCCGCGAGGTACCGGCTAGCGTCGAGGCCGTGGTTATCCTTGTCGACCGGCTCCTCCTTGTTCGGCTTGCCGTCCGAGGACTTAGCCCAGACGTACCCGTCGTACTCCTGCTCGGTGCAGAACGGGAGGCCGGCCGTAACGAGCGCCTGGTCGGACTCTACGAGGGCCCCGGAGAGGTACCGGAGCCGCGGCTTGCCGTCGCCCGCCGGCCGTAACCTAGCCTCGATAAGCTGGATGCCCGCCTTGACTGAGCCCTTCGCCTTGTAGGCGGCAACCGTCGGGATGCCGGCCTTCTCGAGCGTCGCTCGGCCCTCGGCATCCTCCGGGTCGCAGACCGTCGTCTCGATCTTCTCCGGGGTACCGTCAGGGTAGACGGACAACCGGTTAATGTCCTTGGCGTGGTCCTCGACAAGCCTCTGCGTCCTGTAGAGTTCCCGATATCGGATCGCCCTTCCGTCGGGGTCGATCGCCCACCACTGGCAGACGAACGGGTTCGTATAGCCGAAGTCGACCACCCGTATCCTGCGCCATTCGTTTGGGATAGCGTCTAGGCCGATCGTCTCCCGGAGGGTCCTGACGTGGACGCTCCGGTCCCAGGTCTCGTAGACGGCCCCCTCGGTAGCCGACCAGAGTCCGAGTAGGAATCGCTCGCGCCTAACGCCGGTCAGCTTCTCGAGCCGGCCTAGCACGTAGTCCCGGCCCTCCGCCGTCCACTCGCCCTTGTGCCGATCCCAGAGCCTTGGGTTGTCCTGGTGCTTGCTCTCCAACATGGGGGTCTGGCCCTTGGTAGCCCGGGCGCGCAGCCAGTGAGTCGGCCGGTCCGGGTTGCAGTCGCCGATGATCTGCTGGTACGCCAACTTGGCGTTCCTGCACCGGATCGCTAGGATCTCCCAGTCGTTCTCCGCAAACTCCTCAGCCTGCTGGACGTAGATTAAGTCGAAGTCCGAGGAGAGGACCTTCCCGGGCTTGTCCATGCCCCCAATGGTGATCTCCGAGCCGTTCGGGTAGACGTAGCTCTGCCGGTTCCTCCGCTGGGGGCCGTCCCGAACCATCCAGTGGCCGTGGCCGAGTACCTGCTCCTCGAACGTCACGAGCCCCGTCGTTGTAAGGCTCTCCCTGGTCTTCCGGAGGATCAGCCCGCGGAAGCCCGGCGTGGAGCTCGCGAGGTTGTGGAGCTTGCAGAGGCAGGCGTAACTCTTACCGGTCCCCGCCGGCCCCGAGATGACGAGTTCCGGCAGCCGCGAGTCGAGGACTTCCCGGGCCGCCCCGTAGAACCTGGGCCCGGACTCCCCCGCCTGTCGACGCCGGCGGCGCTCGAGCTCTACCGCTACGAGCAGTACGCCGGGGTTAGTCGGTGGCCGTCTTGAGCTTTGCGTAGAGGGCACTTAGCTCCTCGTCCGACATCCGCTCGAGGTCCTCGGGGGTCACGTTTAGGTTGAGCAGTACGTTCCCCCTACCGTCCTCGATCCCCAGGGCCTTCCGTTCGATCTCCGTTCCGAA
>Ga0315284_10002604_pt1 | contig 25792 bp, 25 predicted proteins | sample YL17G09_16_MG_FD_203696 | JGI IMG/M metagenome (GOLD analysis project Ga0315284, IMG submission 203696) | Sediment microbial communities from Yellowstone Lake, YNP, Wyoming, USA - YL17G09_16 | ecosystem: Environmental > Aquatic > Freshwater > Lake > Sediment | place: USA: Wyoming | collected...
CCCTCGACGTTCCCCACGAAATTGAGGCCGCTCCTCTCGAGGAGCCCGTACGCGCCCCGGGTGAGCTCGTTCCCCTTCGAGCGCTCCTCGCCGATGCTGAGGAGCGCCACGCGGGGTTTGTCCTTGCCGGAAAACGTCTCGGCGTAGACCGATCCCATGAAGGCGAACTGGAGCAGGTTGTTGGGATCACAATCGGAGTTGGCGCCGCCGTCGAGAAGGACCGTACCCCCGTTTTTCGTCGGCAGGTAGATGGCGATGGCGGGGCGCTCGATTCCGGGAAGCCGCCCCATCGTCAGGAGAGAGCTTGCTACGACGGCCCCCGTGTTCCCCGCGCTCACGACAGCCGCGACCTTCCCCTCGCGGTGAAGACTCATGGCGATCCCGATCGAAGAGGCGCGCTTGCGCCGGATCGCCGAAGTGGGGCTCTCCGACATTTCGACCACTTCGGGAGCGTCCACGATCTCGACGTTCGACGCCTTGAGCCGATGAGCGTCGATGTACCCTTCTATGACGTCACGCTTCCCAACGAGCACAACCTCGACCCGGCCGGATGCATCCCGCGCTGCTTCGAACGCGCCGTCGACGATCCCGACCGGAGCTTTATCGCCGCCCATGGCATCGAGCGCGATCCTCATAGTCCCTCCGGGGCGAGGCTATTTTCCTTCCTCGACCTTGGGCCTGACGACTTCGCGTCCTCCGTAGTACCCGCAGTTCGGGCATACGGTATGTGACGGCTTCGGTTGGTGGCAGTGTGAGCATGCCGTGAGAGTAGGCGCTTCCGCTTTCCAGTGGGTTCTCCGCTTTCTCCCCCGCGTCTTCGAATGGCGATGTTTCGGGTTTGGCATGGGTTCCTCCTCATTTCAACGCATAACGCACGTTCCGGGAAATATTTACGTTTTGCTCTCCCCGTTCAAGAAATTTCTCAGCGCTCCCCACCGCGGGTCACCGGGGACGGGTCCGCACCCGCAGTCACCCTCGTTCAGATTCGCCCCGCATTTCGCGCAGGCGCCCTTGCAGTCCTCGCGGCAGAGGAGTTTGATCGGAATCTCGAGAATGAGCGCTTCCCGCACGCGGGGCACTATATCATATCGCGCCTCCCCCAGGGCCGGGATCGCCACAAAATCATCTTCTTCGACTCCTTCTGGCGGCAGCACTCCCTCCCCGCGGCCGAGGACGATGTCGAAATTCACCTCCACCGGCATCGCAAAGGGCGCAAGGCAACGATGGCAGTCCGCCCGGACTTGCGCCTTCACCCGCGTCTCGATGGTGTGGCGGCTCTCCGACTTCGTGACCCCGGCGGTCACCGCCACGATGCACGATGCCACCCCGCCCTCGGGGGTCGGAAGGTCGAATGTTCTATCGAATGAAAAAGTCGACCGGTCTTCGACGCGACCGAGGTCGATCTCCATGGCGGACGCGTTATCCTTCATGAGGCTATAATATTATTTTTCAGGGAATACGATGGCAAGCTCTTTTTCCGCCGATTCCCGCGAATCGGAGGCATGGACCGCATTCCGCTGAAGATCGGTTCCGTACATGTACCGGATCGTCCCCGGTCGCGCCTTCGCCGGATCGGTCGCGCCGACGAGATCGCGGAGGAGCTCGACGGCTCCCTCCTTCTCGAGCTCGATCCCGATGACCTCGCCCGAGGTTATGTAGGCGATGAGCTCCGCGAAGAAATGCTTTCCGTCGTGCACCGTGTAGAAGGCGCGCGCACCGCCCGCGCCGAACGCGAACTGCCGCATCCTGGCGATACGGAACCGATTCTTGATGAGGAGATCAATGATCTCACCCTGCTTCCCGGACCTCACCGCCTCGGGCTTTATCATGAGAAAGGTTCTGTCCAATTACACCTCCGATGCCTGATGCGCGACGAGCGCCGCCGGCGGATCATGCGCCGCGCCTTGCTCCTTTCGCTCCCCGTGAAGGCACGAGATGTTTCACGAGGTCGACGATTTCGCTGGGGATCGCGGCGACGTCGACGCCCACCGCCCTGAAGGCGGCGATCTTCTCGGCGGCCGTGCCCGTTCCCCCCGTGACGATCGCGCCTGCATGTCCCATGCGCTTTCCCGGGGGGGCCGCCTGACCCGCGATGAATGCGGCGACCTTCTTCGGGTAGCCCTTCGCGATGACCGCCGCCGCCTCTTCCTCGTCGCTCCCGCCGATTTCGCCGATGAGAACGACGCAATCGGTCTCGTCGTCATGCGCAAAGAGCTCGAGGGCGTCGAGGATGTTCGTGCCGACGATCGGGTCGCCGCCGATGCCGAGGCACGACGATTGGCCGAACCCGCTCTTCGTCAAATGGTCGACCACTTCGTAGGTGAGGGTGCCGCTCCGGGAAACGACGCCGATGGCACCGCGCATATGGATTGCGCCCGGCATGATGCCGACCTTGCATTTTCCCGGGGAGATGATGCCCGGGCAGTTAGGGCCGATGAGCCGCGCGCCGCGCTCGCGCAGGTAGGGGAGCACGCGGACCGTGTCGAGCACCGGCACCCCTTCCGTGATGCAGACAACGAGCTTCACGCCGGCGTCCGCCGCCTCGCAGATCGCGTCGGTCGCGAACGCGGCGGGCACGTAGACGACGCTCGTATTCGCGGCCGTCTCCGCGACGGCTTCGGCCATCGTATCGAAAATGCTCACGCCGTCCGCGGTCTTCTGGCCACCCTTCCCCGGCGTGACTCCTCCAACGACCTTCGTCCCGTAGGCGATCATCTGGCTCGTGTGAAATGCACCGTCCCGTCCCGTGATTCCCTGAACGATCACACGGGTCTTTTCATCGACGAGAATGCTCAAGACTTTCTCCTTATCAAGAATATTCTTCCATGGTTACTCATGAAAGGGGTCATCAGCTCGCGGCCTTGATGGCCCGTTTGACACCCTCCTCCATTGTCGCGGCCGGGATGAGCGCAGTGCCCTTGAGTATCTCCCGCGCCCTGTCCTCGTTCGTTCCCGTGAGCCTCACAACGAGGGGAATGTCGAGACCGAGCTGCTTTTTCGCCTCGATGAGCCCGAGCGCGACATCGTCGCAGCGGGTGATGCCGCCGAATATATTGATGAGGATCGTTTTCACGTTGCGGTCCCGCAGAATGATCTTTATCGCGGCGATCACCTTGTCGGGACTCGAGGAGCCGCCGATGTCGAGGAAGTTCGCCGGCTCGCCTCCGAAGTGCTTGATCATGTCCATCGTCGCCATCGCGAGGCCGGCGCCGTTCACGATGCAGCCGATGCTTCCGTCGAGCTTCACGAAGGAAAGCCCCGCTTCACGCGCCTCGACCTCACCGCGTTCCTCGGCCGACTCATCGCGGAGCCCCGCGGCGTCCTTCTGCCGGTAGAGGCTGCTGTCGTCGATCACGATCTTCGCGTCGATCGCCCAGATCTCCCCTGTCGGAGTGACGACGAGGGGATTGATCTCGGCGAGCGAGGCGTCGACCGCCATAAAAGCCCTGTACAGGGATGCGAGAATCCCGCCGACCTTCTTTGCGATCTCCTTGTCGGCGCTCAAAGCGGAGGTCATCCGCCGGAGCTGAAACTGCATGATCCCGAACGCCGGATCGATGACGACCTTGAGGATCTTCTCCGGGCTCGTGCGGGCGACTTCCTCGATGTCGATGCCCCCCGCCGGCGAAACCATCATGAGGGGTTTGCGGCTCCTGCGATCGATCACCATTCCGACGTAAAACTCCTCGCTGATATCGACGGCGCGGGCGATGAGCACCTTCTCGACGGTGATCCCCTTGATGTCCATCCCGAGTATGGCCTTCGCCTTCACGGCCGCCTCATCGCATGTCGCGGCGAGCTTCACGCCCCCCGCCTTTCCCCTCCCTCCGACGAGGACCTGCGCCTTGACGACAACGGGGCAGCCGATCTCCTCGGCTGCCTTCCGGGCATCCTCGGCGTTCTTCACGAGACGACTCGAGGGAACAGGCAGACCGTATTTCGCGAAAATTGCGCGAGCATCCACCTCCTGGATTTTCAATCAAAACCTCCATCATCTTACTGTATATAAAGCAGTTACAATGATTACCTAAAGTAATTCATTAAGCCTTAAGGAACTTTTTCAGCACATCCTTCAGATCGGGATGGCCGATCTCCTGGAGGTCGTACATGACCCTGAGAGACGGCTGCGGAATCTTCACGTAACGCTCAAGGTCGATCGGCGTGCCGATGATGACGAGGTCGCAGTCGACCCTCGATATCGTTCGCTGGAGATCCTTCACCTGCTCCGGTCCGTAGCCCATCGCCGGGAGCAGCGGACCTATCCCCGGATACTTCTTGAAGGTCCCGACCATCTTGCCCGTGATGTAGGGCCGCGGGTCGACGATTTCCTTCGCCTGATACTTGCGAGCCGCCATGACCGCGGCGCCGTACTTCATCCCCCCGTGAGTCAGCGTCGGACCGTCCTCGACGCAGAGAACCCGTTTCCCCTTGATCCGCTCGGGGTGATCGACGCGGATCGGCGAAGCGGCGTCGATGACGATCGCCTCGGGGTTGAGACTGGCGATGTTCCCGCGCACCGTCTCGATGCAGCAGAGGTCCGCCGTATCGATCTTGTTGATGATGATGCAGTCGGCGAGAAGAATGTTCGCGAGTCCCGGATAATAGGTGACCTCGTGCCCGGGGCGGTGCGGATCGGCGACGACGATACTGAGATCGCTCCGGTAGAACGACAAGTCGTTGTTGCCGCCGTCCCAGAGCACGACGTCCGCTTCCTTCTCCGCCTCTCTCAGGATCGCCTCGTAATCGACGCCGGCGTACACGATGACGCCCTTCACGATGTGCGGCTCATACTCCTCGATCTCCTCGATCGTGCACTCGTGCTTCACGAGGTCGGCGAGCGTCGCAAAGCGCTGGACCTTCTGCTTCGCGAGGTTGCCGTACGGCATCGGGTGCCGGATCGCGACGACCTTCTTTCCCGCCTCGATGAGAATATCGGCCACCTTGCGCGTCGTCTGGCTTTTCCCGCTCCCCGTGCGCACCGCGCATATGGAGATCACCGGTTTCACGCTCTCGACCATCGTCGGACCGGCGCCTGCGAGCGTGAAATGAGCGCCGAGCGCGTTCACGAGCGCCGCCTTTTCCATGACGTATTGATTCGAGACGTCACTGTAGGCAAACATCACCTCTTCGATCCCGTTCTTCGTGATGAGCCCTGAAAGCTCCGCCTCCGAAACAATCGGTATTCCCTTCGGGTACAGCGGGCCCGCGAGGGAGGCGGGGTATTTCCTCCCCTCGATATCGGGAATCTGGGTGGCCGTGAAGGCGACGACCTCGACGTCCTTGCGCCCCCGGTAGAGCGTGTTGAAATTATGGAAATCTCTTCCTGCCGCGCCCATGATTACGATTCTTTTCCGCTTCATAGAAGAAACGCTCACCTCCGTATCTTCTCCAGTAACGAGGTCGTCGAGTAACCCTCTTTCATCGGCACCCGCTCGACGCGGCCGCCGTGCTCCTCGACGAATCTCGAACCCACAATGTCCTCATTGCTGTACTCGGTTCCCTTGACGAGGACGTCCGGCTCGAGCGCGCGAATCACCTCGAGCGGCGTGTCCTCCTCAAAAACGACGACGTAATCGACGGCCTCGAGCGCCGAGAGAACGTATGAACGGTCCTCCTCGCCGACGAGGGGCCGGGAGGCTCCTTTGAGCCTCGTGACCGAAGCGTCGCTGTTCAGGCCGACGACGAGGATGTCGCCGAAGCTCTTTGCCTTCGCGAGGATCTCAATATGACCCCGGTGCAGAATGTCGAAACAGCCGTTCGCAAAAACGATTTTCTCTCTTTCGTGCATCTGCCGGAACCGGCCGAGCCCGTCGCGGGGGAGCATCTTCTCACGAAAAGCACGCATACCTGTCGCGACTTCCTGACTCACGAGAAAGCGGCTTCGAGCTCCTCGGGTCTCACGGCGGCGGTTCCGAGCTCGCGGATTACGATTCCCGCCGCCGCGTTGGCGAGCTCGATCGCCTCATGGATCGTCGCGCCGGCGGCGAGTCCGGCCGCGAGAACGCTGATGACCGTATCCCCGGCGCCCGTTACATCGTATACCTGGCTTGCGCGCGCCGGAAAATTCCGCGGCCGCCGCCGCCCCTGGAACAGGGTCATCCCGTCTTCCCCCCGCGTGATGAGCACGGCCTCGGCCTCGAGGTCGCGAAGCAGGGCGTTCCCGACGAAATCGAGATCGGCATCGCTCCTGAGCTTCTTATTGTAGAAGCTCCCCGCTTCCTTCTTGTTCGGGGTGACGGCATAAGCCCCCCGGTACAGGGAAAAATGTCCTTCCTTCGGATCGATGAGAAACGGCACTCTCTTCGGTCCGCACAACGAGCGCACAAGATCCATGACGTCCTCGGTGACGACGCCCTTTCCGTAATCCGAGATGACAACTGCCTTCGCCCCGGTTACTGCGGCCTTCACGGCGGCCAGCAGCTTCGTGAGCACCGTGTCCCCCATCGGGTCCGCGGATTCGATGTCGGCCCGCACGACCTGCTGGCTGTGCGCGACGATACGGATCTTTTCGGTCGTCGGGCGCCGCGGATCCGCGACGAGGTTCTTCGTCGAGAGACCCTTCTCTCCGATGAGTCGCGTAAGCTCCGCCGCAGAGCCGTCCTTGCCGACGACTCCGGAGAGGGTCGCCTTGACGCCGAGAGAGGCGAGGTTCCAGGCAACGTTCGCGGCGCCTCCGGGGCGAACGCTCACGTCGAGGACGGCGACGACGGGGACAGGCGCCTCGGGGCTGATCCGGTCGACGACACCCCAGATGTACCGGTCGAGCATGATATCGCCGACGACCGCGACCCGGGAGCGTCGCATCGCGCGGATAATCTCCCTCGCCCTGCTTCTGCGCATAAAAAAACCGCTCTATTCCCGCCCGATTACACAAACAGCGGATGAGCTTCCCTTTCCACTATAGTTACTGCGTGCGAGAATATACCTTAACCGACGTGCGGCAATCAAGCGGATTTGTCTTGGGACCCCGGGTTGCGCCGCGGCGCACGTCGCGACGAGCTCACGAACCCCCCGTACGGCGCCCGAAGAGCGGGCCCTCACCCTTGCGGTGCTCGTCCCAGAGACGCCGGAAGCGGCTGATATATATCGCCTTGAAGAGCTCTTCCTTCTCGGGAAAATGCTCGATAACGTACTCGCGAAAACTCCGTATCTCTATCTCGACATCGACGCGCGGCAGATCGCTCTGCTTGATGAGCGCCGATATCCGGTCGGCCATCGCCCGGATCTCCTTGGCACGTTCCCCGTCGACCTTCGGCGAGCGCGCATTCACGGCTCCGAAGATCTCCTTCTCGAACGATCCCCAGTCGATATCGCGGATCGGCTTCCGGCCGCCGGCATCCTTGCTCGAAGGGTCCTTCGCGGAGCCCCTCTCCTCGTGCCCTTTCTTCAGGGAGAGCCGCTCGCCGCAGGCACAGGTGACCTCCCTGTTGAACTCAAAAAGGGTGACGTCGTAATCCCGTCCGCACTTCGGGCACTTGAGAGACATCGGGGACCTTCTTTCTTGCGATTGACTCGCTCCTCTAAAGCTGATACATCATAGCAGAACGGCACACGCAAGAAAAGGAGAGCCCATGGAAAAACAACAGCAGCAGCCGATCCCGATCGAGCTTGACGAGAAGGCCGCGGAAGGAATCTATTCGAATTTCGTCCTCACGGCGCACACCGCAAGCGAATTCGTGCTCGATTTCGCGCGGATGGTCCCCGGGGTCAACAAGGCGAAGGTGTTTTCACGGATCATCATGACGCCCCAATCGGCGAAATCGCTCAGCATCGTTCTCGCGGGCGCGATCGAAAAATTCGAGGAGTCATTCGGGAAGATCCAGATCATGCCGCAGAAGGGGAACCGCCCGGACGGATCGCCGATCGGATTCCAGACCTTCCCCGGGGAGGCCCCGGAGAAGAAATAGGTCACGCCTCGACGGGCGGCTTCGTCTTCCAGCGCCGGTGCGCCCAGAAGTAGTTTTCGGGATAGCGGCTCACGTACTCCTCCAGGATCTTCGTATGCTCCCGCGTGAGACGCAGGATTTCGGCCTTCCGGTCCGCGTCCTTGCGGGGATACAGCGGCGGGAAAAAGATCACGTCGTGCGTCTCGTCATCGCGGCGAACGGTGCAGCAGCAGACGATCGGCGAGCCGGTGCGGTAGGCGAATTGCGCCGGACCCTGGAACGTCGAGGCGGGAATGCCGAAGAAATCGACGAACACACCTGCCCCGCGCGCGTCCTGATCGGCGAGGAGCGCGACGATGTGCCCCTTCCTCAGCGCCTCGAATACGCCCCGCGCCGCGACCCCCCGCTCTATGATCCCGATTCCCGCCCTGCGGCGCAGATCGTTCATCACGTTGTTGACGAGGCTGTTCGTCTGCTCGCCGACGAGAAAATCGACGGGAAGATCGCACGCGGCGACTCCCGCGCCGAGCAGCTCCCAGCTCCCGAAATGCCCGGTCACGGCGACGACGCCGTGCCCCTGCGCAAGCGGCCCGCGGAGATGCTCAACGCCGGCGAACCTGACGAGGCGGAGATAGTCTTCCCGCTTCAGGCGCCCGAGCGAGGCGAATTCGACGATCGATTTTGCGAGGTTCACGTAGGAGCGCCGGGCGATCCCGACCTTTTCCTTCGCGCTGAAGCGGCCGTCGAAGGCACGGTCGAGGTTCGCGAGCGTGACGCCACGGCGGATACGAAAGAGATCGAAACCGAGCACTCCGAGCGTGCCGCCGAGCTTCACCGAGACCTTCAACGGAAAAATACGCGGCAGCGCGATGAGAAAACGCACCCCGAGTAGCTCGAGGCGGTGTCGGACCCGTATCCAGGGAGAAGCCACTCGTTTCGACCTTTCGATACGCTACGCGAAGAAACGGGCGAGCCAGCTCAGCCGTATCTCGATGCTCGATTCGGGGCAGAGCTCGTGGCAGCAAAGGCACTTGATGCAATCCCTATCCACTATCTTGAAGACCGTGCCGCTTTTCTGAATCGTTTGCACGGGGCAGCTCTCCGCGCAGAAGCCGCAGCCGGTGCACGTCGCCTCGCGGATCACGGGCTTGACCGATACGAGCGGAGCGACGAGCTTCGCGAGCGGACCCGGCACGAGCTTGATGACCCTGTTCGAGGGGAGCTCGAAGCCCTCGGCCCGTTCCCCCGCCGCCTCCCCCACAAGCGACAGATGGTCGATCTTCCCCTCGCCGAGCCCCATCTCCGCGGCAATGCGCGTCGTGTCGACGAAGCCCTCCGGAAAGCCGATGATTCGCGCCGCGGCGGCGTCGACCGCCACCGCGTCCTCGCCGGCCATGAGAATGCCGAGCATGCGCGGTTGTCCCGAGCTCGGACCGTTTCCTTCCATTGCGAGCACGGCGTCGACGATATTGAGCGATGGCGTCACGAGCTTGTAGAGGTGGACGAGCATGTGCGCGAACTCGGCGGGCTTCGGGTAGAGCTTGTGCTGCTCCCCCTTCCGGAAACCGGGCATAACGCCGAACATGTTCTTCACCGCGCACGTGAGGAGCGTAAGCGAATGTGTCTTGAGCTTCGGCAGATTGATGATGACGTCGGCGTCGAGAACGCTCTTCGAGATGAAGAAGGTGTACTTTCCGAATTGAATCGCCTTTGAGCCCGAGGCCTCGAAGTTGACGAGCTCGAGATCCGCACGCCGCGCCATTTCCTCCATCCCGGTGTTCGCCCAAACGCGTCTGATTCCCCGGATCGCCCCGCCGGGGCTGTCGCCGACGAACGGAACGGCCCCGGCGCGGCGAACCTCCGCGGCGACCGCCGCGACGAGGTGCGGATGCGTCGTTATCGCCCGCGCGGGATCCTTCGCGGACAGAAGATTCGGCTTCAGGAGAACGCGCTGCCCGCTCTTCACGAAGGTCTCGATCCCGCCGAGAGGCTCGAGAACGCGCCGCAGCGCCGAGCGGATCTCCCCCTCCTCGTAGCTAGCGCATTTCGCGAGCGAGACCGTCTTGCGAGTCGCCGTATGAACTCCGTATTCCGCCGCGTGCTCCATCGCTCTCCCGTGCATCAGGATTGTTTCCTGGGCGATGCGAGGGCATAGGTGCCGGCCCCGCACGACTCGATGATCCCCCGCATCTCGAGATCGAGGAGCAGGGGAAGCATAACCGTAGGGGGAATATGGCAGAATTGCATGAGCTCATCAATATGTTTTGGCTCGAGGTCGAGCGTCGAGAGCACGACGCGCTCGTCGTCGGTGAGCGGTTCGTCGAGGACGCCGCCCGCGGGAGCGGTACCTCCCCGCTCGATCCCCACGGCGGCGGGAAGAGCGCCGAGAATATCGGCGGCCCCCTCGACGAGAGTCGCGCCCTGGCGGATGAGATGGTGCGGCCCCCTGCTCCCCGGATAGTCGATCGGGCCCGGCACGGCGAACACCTCCCGGTTCTGCTCGAGCGCCCATAGAGCGGTCCCCATTGCGCCGCTGTCGAGGTCCGCCTCGACGACGACGACCCCGAGCGAAAGAGCGCTCATGATTCTATTGCGCTGGGGGAAACGGTATTTGAGCGGCCGCGTGCCGAGGGGAAACTCCGAGACGATGCAGCCACTCCGGGCGATCTCTTCCGCGAGAAAACCGTGCTCCGGAGGATAGACAATGTCGACCCCGCAGCCGAGCACGGCCGAGGTTCCTCCGGCGCCCGCGAGCGCCCCGCCATGCGCGGCGCCGTCGATGCCGCGCGCGAGGCCGCTGATGACGTGGATGCCGCGTTCAGAGAGCTCCCGGGCGAGATTGCCCGCATTGATGAGCCCGCGCCTCGACGAGCGGCGCGAGCCGACGATGCAGATCGCCGGCCTTGAGAGCGCCGTAAAATCCCCTTCGAAAAAGAGGAGGGGCGGCGGGTCCGTGATCTCGCGGAGAAGCTTCGGATAGGCTTCGTCCGAAATCGATACGAGCCCATAGCCTCCCCTTTCGAGGAGCCTCATCTGCTCGTCGGCGAATGCGCGATCGGGGGCTCCGACGACGCGCCCGAGACGCCTCCTCAAAAGCTCCCTTCCCACCTCGCTCTCGAGCATGCGGAGAATCTCATCGAGCGCGGCGCCCCGCGAAAGGTCGACCCATCTCGCGGAACCGGCTCCCCGTGCGGAAATGATTTCGAGCCATCGTCGCGCCTCATCGGAACAAACCATCATCCACCTCCCGCGCAACCCCACACTCCCGATGTTCAGGCGGGAAAATCATCAACGAGGAATGAGCGTTCCCGTCGTCACTCGCCCGGCCCCCATCGCTCACTCACGCGGCATCCGGTCCCGAGCCGGCTCTGTCCCGCGCGCAGCCCCATGCTACCGCACACCGCGCACCGTTTCAACCCCGAAGTTCATGCCCCACGCGGCGCCGTCACGCGCGTATCATCGTGAGAAGCATCTTGAACCGCTTCACGGCGCTCAGCGAATGCGGCTCCCCCGCGGGCATGATGACGATCTCCCCGGCCGCCGCGACCAGGGTCTTTCCCGATATCGTTATGCTTGCCTCGCCGTCGACGATCTGAACGAACGCGTCGAACGGCGCCGTATGCTCGCTCAGGCCCTGACCTTCATCGAACGCGAAGATCGTGACCGTGCCGATCTTCTTGTCGATGAGGGTCCGGCTCACGACCGCGCCCGCCTGGTATTCGGCCAGGCCGGAGAGCTTCAACGCCTTTGCCTTGATATCGTGCGCGCCCTTTTCATGTTCCGTGCTCATCAACGAATCGCCTCCTTCCGGTGCGATCATGATTGCATAGGCCTCAGGGAAGCGGCATCATAAATTTTCTATTCCCTTTCGGGGCGCAAGCTTATACCCTCGCATATCGAGACACATCGAAACGGAATATTCCCCGATCACGAGGAGGTTCATTTCATGGCGCAGAAGAAGTCGATCGGATTTCTGGCCGCGGCGGAGTTCTCGACGAGCCCGGACGGAGAGAAATTCCCCCTCCCCCGGAGAGACGAATACGCCGCCGAATTCAGACGCGTCGAAACGCTCGTGAAGCGCGCGCGCACCGAGGGCAAGGAGATCGTCGTCGTCATGGGGGTCGGGTTCGTCGGCGTCGTCATGGCGGCGATCATCGCGGATACGGTCGACCGGAAGGGGAGGGCGAGCAAGTTCGTGATCGGCTGCCAGCGGCCCAGCCCGCGGAGCTACTGGAAGATCCCGGTCCTCAATCGCGGCACCGCTCCGGTCAAAGCGGAAGATGTCGAGGTGTACGAGATCATCGAGCGCACGGTGAATGACAAGAAAACGTTCACCGCGACCTTCGCCCCGGACGTTCTCACGCTCGCCGACTGCGTCGTCATCGACGTCCAGTGCGACTACCTCAAGAACGACCTCGGGAACATGCGCACCGGCGAGGCCGACATGGCGGCGCTCGAGGCGACGATGCGCACCGTCGGCCAGAAGATACCGCCGAAATGCCTCGTGCTCATCGAGACGACGGTCGCGCCGGGCACGACCGAATTTGTCGTGTGGCCCATCCTCAAGCGCGCCTTCGCCGAGCGCGGCATCAAGTCGACACCGCTCCTCGCCCACAGCTTCGAGCGCGTGATGCCGGGACGCGAATACGTTCGAAGCATCCGTGACTTCTGGCGCGTCTGCTCGGGCTGCAACGCCGAGGCGGCCAAGCGCGTCGAGCGCTTCCTCCGCGAGGTCCTCAACACGAGAGACTTCCCCCTCACCGTCATGGATCGCCCGATCGAGTCCGAGACGACGAAGATCGTGGAGAACTCCTACCGCGCGACCATTCTCGCTTTTCTCAACGAGTGGAGCCTCTTCGCGGAACGCAACGGCGTCGATCTCACGAAGGTCATCAAGGCGATACGGATGCGGCCGACCCACAGCAACATGATATTCCCCGGCCCCGGGATCGGCGGCTACTGCCTGCCGAAGGACGGCGGCCTCGGCTACTGGGCGTACCAGCACATTCTCGGCTTCGAGGACGGGGACAGCGTGTTCAAGATCACGCCCACCGCGATCGACATCAACGACACCCGCGGTCTGCACGTCGCCGAGCTCGTCCGCGACGCGCTCCGGAACATGGGGCGCTACATCGCGGGGGCCGAGGTGCTCATCTGCGGGGCGAGCTACCGGCAGGACGTCGGGGACACACGGTACTCCGGCTCCGAGATGGTCGTCCGGAAGCTCACCGAGATGGGCGCCTCCATGCGCGTCCACGACCCCTACGTCGAGCACTGGTACGAGCTCGAGATCCAGGAGGTCTACCCGTCTCCGGGTTATTCGTGGAGCCGCTTCTTCCGTAATCAGGACGAGCTCACGAAGGTGAGGGTTCAAAAGGACCTCGCACAGTCGCTCCGGGGAATCGAAGCGGTTATCTTCGCCGTGCCGCACGAGCCCTACCTGAAGCTCGACCCGGCATGGATCGTAAAGAAAGCGGGAGGACCGGTCGCGGTTATCGATTGCTTCGGCATTCTCTCCGACGAGAGCATCCGCCGCTACTTCGAGCTCGGCTGCGAGGTCAAGGCGCTCGGCCGCGGGCACGTGCAGCGGATCAAGGAAGCGGTGCGGAAGAAGACGCGGCGATAGGGGCCGACGGTGAAAGGCCTCCGCGGCCATTCGGCGCCTCTCCCTACTCGAACGGATGCGGCCTCGTGAAATCGGGCCGGTACGACTCCTGGCTCTCGAGCTCCTGCACCCATCCCCGGTGAAAACCGAGCCTCTCGAGCTCGTCGAGCACCTCGTCGTACTCCCACCGGCTTATCGTCCGCCCGAGATACGGATGGGCGGCGACCGGCGGCGGCGGATAATACTGCGACATGAGCGAAAGGTTCACCGACGGCGAAAGCTCCTCGGCGATCGCCCTGAGCACGGCCTTGCTGTTCTCGACGTGCCCCGGCAGAATCAGGTGGCGGATGACGAGCCCCGACGCCGCGACACCGTCCTCCCTGAGCGTGAGATTCGATCCCTTCTGTCGGTGCATCTCCCGGAGCGCGGCGCGCGCCACGTCGGGATAGTTCCACGCGCCCGATAGCTCGAGCGCGAGCGAGTGATCCATATACTTGAAATCCGGGAGATACACATCCACGATGTCCGCGAGAGACTCGATCACCCCGGCCTTGTCGTACGCGTTCGTGTTCATCACGATTGTGGGATCGTACCCCTTCGCGCGGAGGCTCTCGACGATCGAGCGCATCTGTGCGATCATGTGCGAAGGGGACACAAAACCGACCGCCCCGGCGCCCTCGTCGAGCAAGCGCGCGACGGCGGACACGGCCTCATCGAGGCTCATTCTCCGCGCCGGCGCGTCATTCCTGCTGATCTGAAAGTTCTGGCAATAGACGCACTGGAGGTTGCAGTGCGAGAAGAATACGTTGCAGATGCCCCGCCCGCCCGATATGACGGGCTCCTCGCCGCGGTGAAGGCAGATCGATGCGATCTCGTAACCTGCGCCCGAGCGGCAATAGCCGGTCGCAGGATCCGCGCGATCGGCGCGGCATTCACGAGGGCAGCGCTCGCATGCGCCGGCGCGTTGGTTCGATCGATTCACGTTCCTCGAGACCACGGAACGCTACTTCTTCGGATACCCGACCGTCTGCGCGAGCATGATCTTCTGATCGGGACCGAGATTCATGGCCTTCGCGAGAGCATCCTTGTCGACCCAGCCGCGGGCGACGGTCACGAGACCGGCGGATGCGCAGTAGAGATACACGTTCTGGCTGATGTAGCCGGTGTCCATGGCGGAGTAGAAATCATGCATCTCCTTCGGACCCTCGCCCATCCTCGCGTAGTCCGCGACAAAGACGAGGTTCACCGGCGCGTCCTTCACAAACGGCTGCTTGCCGGTCGCCTCGCGGATATCCTGCGCGAGGACGAGGTTCAGCGTGTTCACCTTCGCGTCGTAGAGGTAGAGCCCGTCGGCCAGCGCCACGTACACATCGATCTCCTGCCTGTTCATCGCGGTCGGCGCCGTGCGAAGGCCCTTCTCGGGACGGTTGATGCCGCACGCCGCCCAGAGAAGATTCGAGAGCTCCTGCGGGGGAAGCGCCTCGCTGGAATATTCCCTCGTCGTGCAGCGCGCCTTGAGCGCCTCCATGAGGGGCTTTCCCCCCGTCATCTGCGGGGCGGGGAGCTGGATCGACTTCGCGGCCTCGGCGGCAACGGGGGCGGTGGCACAGAACACAAGCGCGAGCGCGACAAGCGCGGAAACAACAACCTTCATGGCGATCCTCCTTGCATTCACGACAGGGTCCGGTAACAATCTCCATCCATGCATCGTCATATGCTCAATCTACAAGTTACCACCTGAAAGCGCCCTATAAAAGGGAAATCCCGGGAAGCGGCCGCGGGATCAACCGCCGAAGAAGCGGGGATTCACGACGTTCGTGTATATGGAGCCGAAGGTGTAGCTGAAGCCGACCGAGATCGAGTACTCGTAGGTCGAGGCGAGGCTCTTCAGGTTGAGGAGGATTTCCTCGTCCGTGAGGTGCCTCCTCGGCTGGTCGATCCGATCGTGAAGCCGAGAGTAGCTGACCATCGTGTTGAACCAGAGCCCTTTGGCCACCTGGAACGAGATCATCGGGGTAACGGAGAGCCGATAGACGCTCGCGTCATGGAGGTACTGCTGCCACGAGATGCTCGAGTAGATGCTTCCCCACGGCTCCTGGATCGATCCGGGCAGGCTGATCCGGTAGCTGAGGAGCTTCTCCGCGGTCTTGTCGTAGATCGTCATCTCCTGATAGGTGACGTCGGTGTAGATGACCTGTCCGAAAAGGGCGAGCTCACGGCGGGTGGACTGCGAGTACGGGAAAACGCTGTACTCGATCGCCGGAGAGATGTCGTAGTAGCGCTTCTTGTTCTGGTACGACTGTCCGAACGCGTCCCCGATCAGGCCGACGCCCCAATGATCGCCGAGGCTCTTCACAACGAGCGCGTCGAAGCTGTTCGAACGTCGAATCAGGTGTACGGTCTTCGACGGAAGCTCCTGCTTCGATTCGGTGTAGGACGAGGAGGCTCTGAGGTGCAGCTTTAGGTGAGGCGTCACACGGTCCACCGAGACCCTGCCCGAGATGTAGCGCCTCTCGTCCACCTGCGAGCCGGATATACTCGGCGAGCAGGACAGGGAGAACACCCAGCTGTCCCACGGGTCTCTCACGTCGGTCGGCTTCGCCCCCCCTTTGTACGTGATCGCGATCCGCGCGCCGATCGGCGTGCGGGCGACGTACCGCATGAGACCCATTTTGAGGGTTCTCACGATATCCGATCGGACGATTTCGGAGGAATCGGTCGGCCTCGAGCACCACACGAGCGTATCGTTCATTCCCGCGAACCGCTTCTGCCCGACGATCGTCATCGTATATTCGCATCCACCGGCCCCCGTCTCCCGGATCGTCATCAGGAGGTACAGCTCCGCACTCATGCGATCCCGCACGTAGCTGACGAAGGGGATGTTCGTCTTGACGTAATCCCAGGCGTACATGCCGTCCGGATACACCATTACGGCGCATGCACGCTCGAGGGAGTCCCCCGGAACGGTTTGAGTATCTTCGAAGGCCGCCGCGCTCGAGGCGATGAGACCGAGAAGCAGTGAAATGATTATGTGCCGTGTAGCGAATGCTCCCGCATTCAATGGATCATCCTCCGCACTCGCGGGATCTATGACTCTTGAGCGTTGTCGGCTGCTGTCCCGTCTCAATATAGCGCGCGCCACGGAACCGGGGCAAGGACATCGTACGGGGTGAACGGGCTCAGTACCATTTGTAGATCTTCATGCCGGCGTAAAAGAAGAGCGCGCCCGTCGCGGCGAGGATGAACGCGGCCGGAGCCACCTGCGCGAAACCGGCCCCCTCGTTGAAGATGCTCCGTATCGAGTCGGCGAGCATCGTGAGCGGGAGCTTCCGGACGATCGGGATCGCCCACGCGGGAAAATGGTGGTAGCTGAAGAATATTCCCGAGAGGAGCGTCATGGGAAAGGTGATCGCGTTGATGAGGCCGTTTCCGACGCGCGGGTTGGCCGTCCGCGACGACATGAGGATCGAGAGCCCGGCGAATGCCATGTTGCCGGCGATGAATATCGCGATGAGCGCCGGCACGCTCCCCTGGATTCTCACGCCGAAATAGAAGTAGACGAAGAGAAAGAGCGCGACGAACTCGAGCGCGTTCACGATGAGGCGCGTGACGAAGTGCGAGGCGAGGAACATCGACTTGTGCATCGGCGTCGCCGCCATGCGGCGCAGGAGCTTCTTGATGCGGATCTCGATGAGCGCCCAACCGATCCCCCAGAGCGCGGAGCTCATGATGTCCATCGCGAGAAGCCCCGGCACGAGGAAATCGACGTAGCGCGTCCCCTGGATCCTGAGCGCAACGACCTCGCTCGGCGGCCTCCCCGACCGCCCGGTGCCGTCGAGGATCCGCTCCAGCGTGAGGTACGTCATCTGCGCCTCGCCGCTCCGCGGGTCGAAGGAGTAGCGCACCGCGTCGCTCCCGGGCAAGCGCTCCATGAAGAGCGATATCTCCCCCTTCTTGAGAGCGAGAATCGCCTCGTCCCTCGTGAGGATCGGAAAGTCAATCGCGTGGCCCCCGCGCGACGTCTCCTGTGCGCGCACGATCCAGGAGCTCCAGTAGTCCGCGGTCGCTTCCGGGCTCTCGATGACCGCGGCCTTTCCCGAGACCGTGCCGCCTCCCGAGCCTATCGCGATGCCGAGAAGCCACGAGAGGACGATCGGAAGCACGAAGGCCCAGAAGATGATCTCCGGCTCCCGGAAGAACTCCTTGAACTGCAGCGCGACGAGATTAAAAAACGGTTTATTCATGGAGATGCCTGCCCGTGAGCGATATGAACAGGTCGTCGAGATTCATCTTCCTGCATTCGAGCGTGAGGAGCGTCGTCTTTTCGCGCTCGACCGCTTCGAGGAAACGCGGGAGCGACGTGACGATATCCCTCACCGAGAGATGTCCCCGGTTCGACTTCTCGTCCCAGGCGAGGCCGAGCGCCCCCTCAACGCGGGCAAAGGTCTCCGCGCCGCGCCGGTCGGGCACGGTGAACGAGATGACCTCCCGGTGCGTGTGGGCGGCAAGGAGCTCTTCGAGCGTCCCCTCGACGAGCACGCTCCCCTTGTCCATGATGACGATGTAGTCGCAGAGGTACTCCGCCTCTTCCATGTAGTGCGTCGTGAGAATGAGCGACGTTTCCTTCTTTTTCAGGTCAACGAGAATGTCCCATATCTCCCGCCGCGCGACCGGATCGAGACCGGTCGTCGGCTCGTCGAGGATGAGGATCTCGGGCTCGTTGATGAGCGCGATGCCGATCGAGAGCTTCTGCCGCATCCCGTGGGAGAGATTCATGACATAGCTCTTTCGCTTGTCGGCGAGATTGACGAGATCGAGAATGCGCGGGGCGACGTCCGCTCCGAGTCCGAAGAAGCTCGCGAAGAGGTTGAGCGTCTCCTCGACCGTCAGCTTGTCGATGTAGGTCGTTTCCTGGAGCGAGAGGCCCATGATGCGGCGAAGATGCGCCTCGTCGGCGCCCCAGCGCTTGTCGAGGATACGGATCTCCCCCGTGTCGGGCTTCTGGATACCCTCGATCATCTCGACGAGGGTCGTCTTCCCCGCGCCGTTCGGTCCGAGGATCGCGATGTACTGTCCTCTCGGGATCTCGAGGCTCACGCCGCGGACCGCGCGCACGTCCTTGAAGGATTTTGAGATGTCTCTCGCGCTGATCATCGATGCTCCCGCGTGTCTCTTCGCCGCCTCCGACCCGGCCTCGAACGTTCGTTTCTACAATATATGCCCCCGGCCCCGCTTTGGCAAACTCGCGGGTCGGCGGCGGCCGGCCCGAATTCCGTTGCTCCCGCCTCGGTCCCCCGCTATCATCGGAGAACACATGGGGAGGTTCAATATGAAATTCACACGGGAACCGTTGATTGCATTCTCCGCGATCCTCGCCATCGCCTTCGCCCACGCGGCGTGCGCGACGACAGGTGGCACGGGGGCTGCATCCGCGGCGACGGGAGGCCCGGCGCCGGCGCAGAGAAGCCCGGAGATAAGCGCGTACGGCACCTTCGGCGTCGGCCTCTACCGGGAGATGCTCAAGGAGCGGCCGAGTGAGAATATCTTCATCTCCCCCGCGAGCGTCGGCTTCGCGCTCGCAATGACCATGAACGGCGCCGCGGGCGAGACGCGCGACGCGATGGCGAATGCGCTCAAGCTTACCGAAAGGAGCCCTGCGTTCGTCAATGTCGTGGATTCAACCTTCATCAGCAAAATGAACGATACGATAGGGGGAGTCACACTTTCGGTCGCCAACTCCCTCTGGGCCCGGGAGGGCGTCACGTTCAGGAAGGACTTCCTGACGACGAACGAGCGTTACTACGGCGCGGAGATCCAGACCCTCGACTTCAGGAGCTCCGAAGCGCCGGCGAGGATCAACGGCTGGGTCGCCGCCAAGACGCACAACAGGATCACGAAGATCGTCGACGAAATCGACGGGAGCACGATCTTGTTCCTCATCAACGCGATCTATTTCAAGGGAACCTGGACGAAGGAGTTCGACACGAGTCTGACCCGGGAGGAACCCTTCCATCTCACGGACAGCGCGACGAGCCCGCGTCCCATGATGAGGCAGTCGGGAAAATACGACTACCTCGAGGGGGACGGCTTCCAGGCGGTGCGGCTCCCCTACGGCGACGGACGGATCGGCATGTACGTGTTCCTCCCCGCCAGGGGCTCGAGCCTCGAACGGTTCCATGAAGGGCTCACGGGCGAGAAGCTGAATGCCTGGATCGGGCATCTCGCGCCGCGCGCCGGGACGATCCGTCTGCCCCGCTTCAGGATCGAATACGAGGCGACCCTCAACCAAAGCCTCAGCGCTCTCGGTATGGCGGTTGCCTTCGACCCGAACCGTGCGAATTTCACTCAAATGTTCGAGGCCGCCGGCGCCAATGCATACATCCATGAAGTCAGGCACAAGACCTTCGTCGAAGTGAACGAGGAGGGGACGGAGGCGGCCGCGGTCACCTCGGTCGAGATGCGCGTCACCTCGGTCATGGAGGAGGAGCCGCCCTTCGAATTGATCGTGGACCGGCCGTTCTTCATCGCCATCGTCGACGGAAAGACGGGACTCGTCCTCTTCATGGGCGCTATTGTGAATCCTTGACGACGAGGCGGTATGCCGCGGCGAGGAGCGGACGGAGCCCCTTCTTTTCGAGCGCCGAGATCCTGAAGACCTGTTCCCCCGGTACGGAGAATTTCGGCGCGCGCACGCCGGGTGGAAGAAGATCGGTCTTGTTGAGCGCGATGAGGCGCGGCTTCTCGACGAGCTTCTCCCCGTATGAGCGCAGCTCGTTATAGAGCTGCTCGTAGGCTTTCACCGGCTCGATCTCCCCCGCCGCGTCGACGATAAATATGAGAACGCGGCACCGTTCGATATGCCTCAGGAATTGAATCCCGAGCCCCTTCCCCATGTGGGCGCCCTCGATGAGCCCCGGGATGTCGACCATGCAGAACGAGGCGCCCGGGGCGATCTTCACCATTCCGAGAACGGGCTCGAGCGTCGAGAAGGGGTAGGGAGCGACGATCGGGTGCGCGTCGCTCACGCTCCGCAGCAGCGTCGATTTGCCCGCGTTCGGAAGGCCGACGAGCCCCACGTCGGCGATGAGCTTCATCGTGAGAACGAGGCGCCGCTCCTCTCCGGGTTCGCCCATGGTTCTCGTGCGCGGCGCCTGGACCTTCGGCGAACGGTACAGGTAGTTTCCCTTGCCTTCCCTGCCGCCGCGCGCGGCGACAAGCTCGGCGCCCGATTCGTCGAGGTCGCCGAGAAGTTCCTTCGTATCGGCATCCTCGACGACAGTGCCCGGCGGAACCATGATGTACTCGTCGGCGCCGTTCGCCCCGGTCATGTTCTTCCCCTGCCCGTGCTTTCCCGATTGCGCTTTGACGGTTTTCCGGTAATAGAGATCGAGGAGCGTGCGCATCTGCGGATCGACCTTGACGATGATGTCCCCTCCCGCGCCCCCCATGCCGCCGTCCGGCCCCCCGCGCGGGATATATTTCTCCCGCCGGAAGCTGACGCAGCCGTCGCCGCCCTTGCCGGCCTTTATCTGTAATGTCACCCGATCGATGAACATCGTTTACCTGCCGTTGCCGCCGCGAGCGCGCCGCGCCGTCATGAGCGCGAAGGCTCGGCGTACATGAAGTACTTGCCCGGATTCAGAATCCCCCGCGGATCCATCCCGCGCTTGATGTCCCGCGCGAGCGCGAGCTCCGCCGGGGTGAAGATCATGCGCAGGTACGGGCTCTTCGTGAGCCCGATACCGTGCTCGCCGCTCAGCGTCCCTCCGAGCTCGATGACGCGCTCAAAGAGCCGCTCGACAAAGCGCTCGACGCGCTCCATCTCCTCCATTCGGCGCCGGTCCGTCATGATATTCACGTGCATATTTCCATCGCCGGCGTGACCGAAGATATAGCAGTCGAGCGCAAGCTCGTGGGCGAGTTCGTGCGTAAACCCCGCCGCCTCCTCGAGAGATCCGAGCGGGAGCGAAACGTCCTCATTCACCTTCGTAACGCCTCTCCGCGCGAGGCTCGGGCTCACCGAGCGACGCACTTTCCAGAGAAGCTCGCGCTCGGCCTCGGTGCGCGCCGCCCTGAGTACAACCCCCGCCCCCCGCGCCATTCCCTCGAGAAGCCTCTGCTGCTCCGCTGCCTCGTCGAGCGAACCGTCGATCTCGATGAAGAGATAGTTCGAATCCCGGCCGAGGCCGCCAAGACAGCAATACTCGCCGACGCACCGCATTGTCTTTGCGTCGAGGTACTCGAGAACGCTCGGCGTCAATCCCGCCGCGAGAAGCGATGCCGCCAGCGCGAGCGCTCCCGAGCCGGCGCGCGCCTCGAGAAGGCTCGTCCGGAAAGAGCCGGGCAGCGGCAGGACACTCAGACGCGCCGAGTAGATGACGCCGAGCGTCCCCTCCGAGCCGATGATCGCCGCCGTGACGCCTTCGGGAGCCGCGCCGGAAACCGCCTCTCCATCCGCGGTGAGCCACGTGAGCGCCCGCACGTACCGGCGCGTCACGCCGTACTTGAACGCCCTCGGCCCCCCTGCGTTCTCGGCGATGTTACCCCCTATGGTCGAGAAATTGAGGCTCGCCGGGTCGGGGGGATAGAAAAAACCTTCGCGCCCGAGATGATCCTGGAGCTCCTTGTTGACAATGCCGCTTTCGACCTCGACCTCTTCCGCGCGCGGGTCGAAACAAAGCACACGGTGCATCTTCTCGGTCGAGATCACGAGACCTCCCCCAAGCGGAACGGCTCCCCCGGAGAAACCTGAACCCGCCCCCCGTACGAACAGGGGAACGCTCCTTCGCGAAGCCCCCCGGATGAGCCGCTGCAATTGGTCGCGGTCTCCGGGGAATGCGACGCCCCCCGTCTCACCCCGCACACCCGCCGCATCGAACCCGTACGAGAGCCTGTAGTGCGCCCCGGTGTAAATCGGGATATCCCGCAGCGAGCGTGCGAGCCCATCGATTTCCCGCTCCCATCCGCCGGCCAATGCACCCTCCCGAAAGCGCGCGCCGCCCGCACCACGCGAAAAACGCTAGAAGCCATATCGATAGATGATTACGCTCTTTAGCTCGAGTATTTTCTTACGAAATTTTCGAACCGGTCGAGAGCCCTGTTGATGTCGTTCTCCGAAGCGGCGAACGAGAAGCGGATCATCTTGTCGCACCCGAAGGCCCCGCCCGGTATGACCATGAGTCCCTGTTCCGTGAGGAGCTTGTCGCAGAATCCAAAGCTGTCCTTCACGTTGCACTTCTTGTAGAGTTTCGACACGTCGACGAGGTAGTAGAAAGCTCCTCCCGGCTCGGGATACCAGATCGACGGAATCCGCGCGAGGCGCTTGCCGAAGAGGTTTTTCCTCTTCTCGAATTCGACCCGCATCATCTCGCGATCCTCGGCGCCCTTCTGCACCGCCTCGAGCGCCGCCCACTGCGAGATGGAGTTCGGGCACCCGGTCGCGTGCGCCTGGAAGGCGGCCATGCGATAGGCTACGTCCTTATCCGCCAGCGCAAAGCCGACACGCCACCCGGTCATGGCGTAGCTCTTGGAGACTCCCGTAATGACGACCGTCTGATCCTTGATCTGCGGAACGAGGGTCACGGGAGAGTGGTGCTCCCAGCCGCTGAACGTGAGGAATTCATATATCTCGTCGCTGATGAGAGCGATGCCCGATTCGAGAACGATCTTCGCGATCGTTTCGATCTCGTCCCGCCGGTAGACGATGCTCGCCGGATTCGACGGCGAGTTGAAGAGAAGCACCTTCGGTTTCTTCTTCCGCGAGAGCTGCTTCCGGAAGATCTCGCCCGTGAGCTTGTATTCGGTCTTTTTCGTGAGCTCGACGACGCGAGGTCTCCCGCCGAGTATCGTGACCATGTCGGGATAGCTCGTCCAATACGGGGAAAGGATCAGCACCTCGTCCCCCGGATCCATGAGCGCGAAGAGCGCATTGTAGATCGAGTGCTTCGCGCCGTGCGAGATGACGACCTCGGCGGCCGTGTATGAAACGCCGAGCTTCTTCGAGTACATCTCGGCGACCGCCTTCCGCAGAGGCTCGATCCCTTCCGCCGCCGTGTATTTCGTCTCGCCGCGCCTGATCGCCTCGATGGCGCCCTGCTTGATGACCTCGGGTGTGTCGAAGTCGGGCTCCCCCGCGGTCAGGCCGACCACGTTCTCACCCTTCGCCTTGAGATCCTTCGCCTTCGCGGTGAGACTCAACGTAACCGACGGCTCGAGATTGCGAGCTCGCTTGCTGATGACGTCTGACACCTTCAATCCTCCTTGTGACGATCTATTTGATTCCCCACTCTTTCAATCGCTTCGGGACGCCCGGCGGGACGAGACAGCCGATTTCCCCGCCGAGCAGATAAATCTCCTTCACGAGAGAGCTGTGCAAGTAGATGTACTGCTCGCTCGGCATGAGAAACACGGTCTCGAACTCCGGGTCGAGCTTCCGGTTGATGAGGGCGATCATGAGCTCGTACTCGAAATCGGAAACCGCCCTGAGGCCCCGGATCACGACGTCGATCTTGCGCCGGCGAAACTCCTCGACGAGGAGGCCCTCGAACGACACCACCTCGACTCCCTCGATCCCTTCGAGCGCCTCTTTCACGAGCTGATGGCGCCGCTCGAGCGTGAGAAACGTGTTCTTGTGGAGCCCCTTCGCCACCGCGACGATCACGCGGTCGAAGATCTTCGCGGCGCGTCTCACGAGGTCGACGTGCCCGTTCGTGACGGGATCAAACGTCCCCGGGTAGAGCGCTACCTTTCCCTTCACCGCTCCCGACCTCCTTCCGGTACCGAAAGTACGAAACCGTCGTCTGACCGAAACGACGCGCCTTCACGAGAACAAGCGGTCCGCCTTCCTTCGCGAAAACGGGTTTCGCATGCTCGATAACGAGCACCCGGCAGAGCGAGTCGTCCGCCCCCTCGACGATATCGACGACCTTCTGCGCGGCTGCCTTCGCCGCGTACGGCGGATCGGCGAAGATGATATCAAAAAACGCGGGGGCCGACGCCACGCGTTCGAGGTATCGCAGGGCGTCGCCCATATGGACCCTCGCGACCGCGGGAGCGAACCCGCACCGTTCCAGGTTCTTGCGGAGCGCCTTGAGAATCCGGTGGTCCTGCTCGACGAACGCCGCCTTCGCGGCTCCCCTGCTCAGGGCCTCGATCCCGATCGCTCCCGAACCCGCGAAGAGGTCGAGGATCGAGGATCCCTCGATATCGAAGCCGACGGTGTCGAAGATGGAACCCTTGACGATCTGCTGCGTCGGCCTGAGAAACGGCCCATGGCCGCATCGCAGATCGACACCCTTTTTCGAGCCTCCGATAACCCTCAATGGAACCTCGCGTGCGCAACATCCTGAATGCGAAGCTTGTAAGGTATCAGCATAGAAAATAAACTAAAGTTGAGCAAGGGAAATAAGGGGGCGAAAAAAAATCCCCCGGAAGCCTATCGAAGCGCCTCCGGGGGACCACGGTGAGTGGAGGGGCAAGCGTTATTCAACAATCGTCGGCGTCACGAAAATAACGAGCTCCTGCTTCTTCGAAGCCTTCGAGCTCGAAGAGAAGAGCCATCCGAAGAACGGCACGTCCTTGAGGATGGGCACGCCGCGTCTGACGCTCGTCTCGGAATTCTTGATAAGACCACCGATGACCGCCGTTTCGCCGTTCTTCACGACGACGCGCGTGTCGGCCTCGTTCGTCGAGATGATGATGCCGCCCTGGGCCGTCGACTCGGACTGGAGATCGCTCACCTCGGGGTGCATGTCGAGCGTGATCGTCCGATCTGAGTTCACGTGCGGGGTGACCTTGAGCATGATACCGATCTTGGTCAGCTCCGTGATCGGATTCCCCGCCTCGTCGGCGACGATGAGCGGAATCTCCTTGCCCACGAGGATTCTCGCCTCGCGGTTGTCCATCGTCGTGATTCGCGGGTTGGAGATGATATTGGCCTTGTTCGTCTTCTCGAGCATCTGAATAATCGCGTTCAGCTCTCCCCACGAGCGAACCGTGCCGAACTTGGCCGTTCCGGCCGAGGTGGGGATCGCGTTGTTGATCTCAACGCTTCCGACGCCGCCCAAGCCCGAGGCGTGCAGATTGAGAAGCCCCCAGTCGATACCGAGCTCGCGCGTCGCCTCGACGTCGACGTCGACGAGCTTGGCATTGATGTCGACCTGGTAGGTCTTCTTGTCGAGGGTCTTCACCATCTCCTGAATCTTCTCGATGACGGGCTCGGTGTCGTTCACGATGAGCGAGTTGCTACCCGTGTCGACGTCGAGCTTGCCGCGCTGCGAAACGATATTCTGGAGCGCGGCCT
>Ga0315284_10002606_pt1 | contig 25763 bp, 19 predicted proteins | sample YL17G09_16_MG_FD_203696 | JGI IMG/M metagenome (GOLD analysis project Ga0315284, IMG submission 203696) | Sediment microbial communities from Yellowstone Lake, YNP, Wyoming, USA - YL17G09_16 | ecosystem: Environmental > Aquatic > Freshwater > Lake > Sediment | place: USA: Wyoming | collected...
TTCCAGCACTTTTACCGGATCGGCGACCGCTCGAATCGCCGACTCCCTGTTTTTCGCGTCGACCAGACCGCGCTTGACCAGCGTGTCGACAACGCTCGGACCAACTTCGTTGACTTTTCTTTCCACCTCCGCCCGTTTCTCGAACATCTTTGTCGAGTCGTCAATGTACTCGACGAGTTTCTCGACGACCGCTGCGGGAATTTCCACGGCTTTCTCCTTATCTCTCGGCGTTATTTGCCGCCCACGATTCGCGCGATTTTTACCCGCAAGGCGGCGGTCTTCTCCTTCTCCTTCAATTCCTCGTTTTGCTCTGCGGGAATCTCCTCCGCCGAGGACGCGCCCTCCTCCGGAGCTTTGCCTTCGCCCGCGCCTGCGCCTGCGCCTTGTTCGGCAACGATCTGCGCCAACTCTTCGGGCGTCACGCCCGCTTCCGCCAACGCGTCGGCCAGGGCATCCAAGACTTTTTCCGGATCTTCTTCCGTCGGAGCGCCGCCTTCGGCCCCGGGAATCCCTTCCTGCGGAGCGCCTGCGGCTCCCGCGAGAAGTTCCTGAGGAATGCCGCCTGCGGCTCCCGCGAGAAGTTCCTGAGGAATGCCGCCTTCGGCTCCAATAGGCATCTCGGCCGCTTTGACGGTTCTGGAGATTGCGGCGCCTTTCTCGAACCCCTGAATAAAGTCCACTACGAGATCGGCGTCAGCCCCGGCCGCCTTGACGACGCCCGCGATCACCTTAGCGATCTTTTGGTCTTCCGCCGATTTTCCCATAACGGCTTCGGCTAGCAACTGGGCGGCAATGTATCCCTGCTCGGCGTCCTCGCGGTACTTGGCCGCCGCTTCTTTTTTCTCGTCTCCACCGACTTTCTTGTCCTCTTTCCCTTCGAGAAAAGGAACGGCTTTATTCTTGCCCTCTTCCTTCTTTTTCTCGGGAAGCTCGGAAGCGTCTTCCGCCCGCTTTAGCGTCACGACCAAGTCGGCGAGAATCTCGTGCCCGCGCTTCGCCATGCGGGCGCTCGAATATTTCTCCTGAAACGTCTCGTTGGTGGGATGCCCGGGACTGGCGTCTCCCGCGCCTCCTTTTGCCGGAGCGTCCTTCGTGGCTTTAGGAGTCGGCACATTCCCCTTGACTTCGTCGGCAAACATCGCCTGGGTCCCCACCGAGTTGGCCGGAACCTTGCCGTCTCCCGCCGCCGAAGAATCTTCCTGGCCGGAAACCCCGGCCTCCCCGAACGCCTCCGTGATGTCCTTTTTGTGCTCGGCCGCTCTCGCCCCCGTCTGGGCCTTCTGCGTCCCGTCCGTAATATCCATGACGGGATGAGTCGTCGGCTCCGTCGGATCCGCCGCCGCTTTATGCAGTCGGCACGCCTCGCGGGCGTTTTCCAGGACGGCCTCCATCACCCCCAGCGCACTAAGTCCCATCGGTGGATCTCCTAAAAAGCCCCGCCTAAACCGGCCAAACTACGACCCGACGCGATTACGCAGGACCATCAATCTCGGTATCATTTGGCCTTCTCCGGCCGCCCGGGCGAAGGACACCTGATACTTCGCGTATTCGGTCAACAGGTGGGATTTAGGAGCAGGTGCGGCGGCGGATTTGGTCTCCGGCATCCTTGGAACTTCCCCGCGAATGATGACGATCCGCATTCTGCTTCGAACCGGATCTTCATCCATCGAGAAGGCGTCCGAAACGGACCCTAAGACCTCCTTCAATCGCTGCGGCACTGCGGTGTTCGGCGGGTCGTACGAATCGTCCGCCGCGCACTCTTCGACTTCTCCTCCGTCGAGAAGCCCCCCGAACAACCGGGGCATTGACGATTTTAGCCCCGAAAGTTCCGGCGTCAAGATCGAAGAAGGATTTTTTCCTCCCTCGACCAGCTCGATGAAGTCCTCCAAAGACAAGCAAATCTTGGCGTCGGACAGTCCTTTGAGCGCCGAGCCGAGTTTCGCATCCTTCAGAGCCCTCATCGCGCCCGCCGGCAGGCGCCCAGTCGGGCATCCGGCCAGCAAACTTCTCATGCGCTCAGTATCGCACCCTTGAGCGATGCTGTCAACTTCTTTTTCTATTTCCGCCAATTTTTTTGCCGCGGCCAGCTTTGCCGCCATTTTCGGGTCGAACTCCTCGAAAAATTTAGGCGGAATTTTTACTCCCAGTCTCTCGGCCAGCTCCGCGCCCCCGAAACTATCGGAGGAAGCCACTTTCCGCAGAGACCAAGCAATCCGGTCGGCGGGCTTGAATACGCGAGAAATATCGAAAAAAATTGGCCGATCGTTGATCGCGAAGACCTGATGACCGCTCTTGACGACTTCGGTCATGTGATATTTCAGATGATCGCAGTACTCTCCCCGGTGTTTCGCCCAGTTTCCGCAGAGCGAGCAAGCGTCCGCCGGCACGCGGCAGCTCATGCTGAACGGGATCGACTCTCCTGCGGCCAGTTTCGTCAGATGAGGAATCCACTCGTCGTTTTCGGGGACTTTAATCACCAGTTCTCCCCGCTTCATCTCCTGGTTGTACGCCTCGGCGGCGACTTCTCCGATACTTAGCGCCGGATCGTCGTTTTTGTGGTGCTTGTAGACCTTCGCCTGCTTCGCGAAAGTCGGATGATACTCGATCAATCCGCCGGCCAGCTCCAAAACTCCGGGAGATCCTTTTTTGGGAAACGGAACGTCGATGCTGCCCCGCTTCTCGTTAAACCCGTCTCCGTTACGGTTCGCCCCATAGCTCTCCATCGACCCCAGGGAAATTAAGTGAAGAAACTGAAATCCCCTTTCCGGGCGAATATCGGAGATCTCCTTGGTCAAAACGACCGCTCTTTTCCTCATCCAGCCGGAATCAACCCCTCCCGACCACGAGTCGACCAGAGAGACCGCCGGAATCCCGAAATCGAAGCTGTCGCTGAGTATCGTTTTGATCATGGAGTAGGCGCCTCTTGCGGCAACGATGCCAACAATTTTGCCCGAAGTCCGCGCATTCCCTTCGCCTCGTCGATCAATCTTTCGGCTTCCGCGCGAGCGCGCACCGCCGATTCTCCGCCTTTACTTTTCTGAAGCAACGCCCTAATCGCCAACGGGATACCGGTCAGCGCGCTTGCCGCCCCCATCCCCGCCAAGGCTCCTCCCCACCGATAAGGACGAAAGCGCGAAGTCAAACCCTTATCGACCGTCTGATTGAGAATATTCTTGATTTCTTTTCTCACCACGTCGAGATCGGGCCCCAACCGCGAACGAATGGCCGCCACTTCCGGATTGGAAGATTTCGGCCAAATGGAAAGCGATTTTCCTCCCAACACGCGAGGAAGCGCGACGTCGGTATGCCGAAGGGCTTCGGACAACGCCTCGGGTTTCGCCGTCTGCAGATAATCGAACGTCAAACTGCCTTTGCCTGCGCCTCCCATATCCCTTCCCAGCGCCTCGCGCAGGTTCCTCAGAAGAGGAGAAATCTTATGCTCGTCCTCCATGACCGGACGAATTACCCGTTGAATGTCGGAAGAAGAGATAGGCTCGATCCGAGACCCCAGCCGACGACCTACGTATCCTCCAAGACCGACCGCCGGAAAACGGACGCCCGCCTCCAGAGCCGTATGAGGAACGGGCAAAAGCCTGGACGCGGCCGAACCGACGTATCCTCCGGGCGATAAATCCTCCTCCTCGGTTCTCGACCGCGCCGCATCTTCCCACCATTTCGCATGGCGACGGGCCATTATTTCCTTTTCCGCCGCGTCCTCGAACTCCCTGCGAAGAGCTTCGAGCTTCTCTCTCGACGGAGGCTCCGCCGCCGCCTTGATCCGCGGAGCGGCAAGAGTCGGCACGGTAGGAGTCGAAGAAACGGGAAGAGTTCTTTCCCGCCCGGAATGGGAATCCTTGGCGCGATCCGCCGCGGCCCTGAAATTCTCCGTGCGCCGCTTGGCTTGATTCGACGCCTGAAGCGCCGGGTTGGCGCTCACGCCGACTCCGGGAAATACGGCGCCGGGAACGGAAGGATTGACCAGCCCCTCCTTCACCAAAACCGCCTCCCTCGCCAATTCTTCCGCAAAACTCATCGCGTTCTCCTCTCGCCGCGCCGGTTCGTTTCAATTTGAGCCGAAAGCGCCGGCTGTCCCAGCTCTTTATTCAGCCTGGACAACTGCTCGGCGTCGAACGGCTGAATAACCGCGTCGGATTGAAGCATGTTCCTTAAGACGGCCCTGGCGACCGTCGGTTGCTGCGCCACGTTCGGAGACAGTTGGGAAAATTGATTATACGCCCCGATCACGTTATCCGGATCGTAACCGGAAATGATCGGATCATTCGCCAGAAAATCGTTCAGCATGGCCCGGACGCCGATGGCTCGAAGCCGCGATTCGTGAATCGGATCGGTAGCCTCGCTTAACGCCTGCGCCGTCGCCTTGTCCCCGCTTCCGGACAACCCGAGCGCGCTCATGACGGCCGTTTCCGCGTTTCCGGCCAGATCTCCCAAGAGCGCGCCTTTAGCGAAAGGGCGCGGAGTCTTCTCCTTTTCGTCTCCCCCTTCATTGTCGTCTTCTTCCTCTTCCTCTTCCTCTTCCTTTTCCTCCTCTTCGTCTTCGTCGTCTTTCTTGGCGGGAACGGAAAAAGAGATGGAAACGTCGGCTGCGAATTTCGGCGAAGGAAGCAGCGGATTGTCCCCGAAAGGAATATGCGCCGGATCGAACAAAACTTCGTCGAGACGCCCGGGACCGGTAGTCGGCGCAAAAGGAGAGGGAAAGCCGGCTTCTTTCGCGAAGTCTCCGTATTTCTCCTCCAGCTCGACGACCTCGTCGGACAGCCGGGACACCTCTTCGGCCGTTTCGGCTATCTTGAAAATGACGGAAAACGGAAAGATTTCCGCGTCGAAAAGTCTAGGCTCCGACGCGCCCAAATGCCGAGCCTCCTTTAATCCGGCTTTCCGGTAAACCAGGTCCATGACGCCTTTTCCCGTCTTCCCCAGTTCTCCAACGACGTTTCGCTCCACTTCGGCAAACGGAAGGCGATCAAGCAGCGAAAAATACTCGGCGGCCTTATCGGCGTAATCGCTCATTTTCCACACCGACTGCCTAAATCGGCTTTTCGCTCCATCGATCTCCCTTAAAAGAGATCCTTTTTTGTCGAACAGCCGGTTGGAAGCGCCGAGAGAATCCGAAGGATACGGAACCAAAACCGCCGTTTTCGGGACGGCTGCGGCGCTTTTCGCGAAGAAGTTCCCCGTTTCCGGCCGTGAATAGCAGAACGGAATCTCCCGCGCGGCCGCCGCCTTTGCCGGATGAACCACGATCTCCGGATACAGCTCGCTTAGTACGGCTTGAGCGTCAACGAGAGGAAAAGACGCTCCCCTGTCCTTTTCTCCGGCCGTCTTGAAGTGAGCCAACGTTCGGGAAGTGTTGAACGCTTCGGCCATCCTGCGCACGACCTCGGGCGAAAACCCGCCGTCTTCGGCTTCTTTCCTTACGGCATCATTCGGCCGCACGCCGGCGTTGGTCGCCGCGATTACCCTTTCGAGCGCGTCGACGATCCTGCGTTCGTCTTGCTTACTGAGTTTTTCGGTCTCCATTTTTCGGTTCTCCGGGAGAAAAAAGTCCGCGATACGGCTGTACCAAATCGAGGGCCCGAGGTTCGTCGGGATCCGGCACTTTACCCGAAGGAGCGACCGAAAGACAGCCGGAACCGAAAAGACTCTTCATGATCTCCGTCGCCTTTTCGTCCAAGCGAGGTCCTAACGCCTCCCTCTCGGCCTTGACGAGTTCCAAGAATTTCCCTATTAAATCGACGGAATTTTCTTCAGTAGGCGAAATGCCTTGAAGAGCGGTCCATCCGACTTTTTTCAATCTGTCCATGGAAGTCCTGACGATCCACTTTTCGACGTCCGAATTGAGGGCGCCCGTTTCCATAAACGACGTAAACGCCGACCATCCGCCGTAGTAAGCCACGATCTTGTACATGAATTCGCAGTCGTTTCCGCTCGCTCCCTTCTGAACGGGGAAAAAAACGAGATTCTGAATGAATCCCCGCCGAAGCAGGAAAGGGCGAATGTTATAGAAAAACTTCTCGTACGTTTCCGTCGTTTCAGCGTCGGAACCGATATACTCGGCGATGACCGGATGCGACGCGTTCGCCAGTATTCCGGCTTCGATCAGCCATCTGCAGGAAGTGGTAACCTCTCTCATGGCGTAAGCCTTGTACATCGCCGGATAGTTTTTTCGAAGCTGCCTGTGATCCGTCTGGGACGGAGAATGGTGCAGTCTCCGCAAAAAATTGTACGCCTGCCGATAATCGGGTTTTTCCGAATCGAAGGCCGGATATTTTCCCGCCTCGACGTACGAAGCGATTATCCTCCACTCCCTGTCGGGAGCGTGGTCGTTTATAAAGTCGTCGGGTTCGATTTTCGGCGAGGTCACCTTAACATCCCCTTCAGCGACGGAGGAAGACGGTCGATCGTGCTCTTCACTTTTTCGAAAACGCCTCTCAAATCGGTCGATTCGAGGATTCCCCGTAAATGCCGTTCCCGCATCTCCGGAGTCAAGGAACGCAAAAACTGGGGATCCACGCTCTTTCCCGCCATGCTGCGCAAATAGTTTTGGGCTCCGGTTATCGCGCTCAATGCTTGCGGAACGGCCGGAAACGACTCCGGAGTCGGACTAGCCGGCCGTTTTTGGGTGATGCCGAAAATCGCCGCTTTAATCAGGAAAACGTGGTAGTTCATTTTTCGCGTCTCCTCTAGCCGAGAACGTCCGTCAAACGCGCTTCGGCCGTGTTCGCCTGATCCGGTTCGATCGTCTTTTGTTTTAAGAAGAGCGCCAGTTCGCCCAGATTGACGAAGACGTTTCGAAGATTGTCCTCCAGTTCCGGCATGTCTTGCGAGCCGTACCGCTCCTTGAACTTGTCGTAATGCCAGTAAAACATGAACAGAATCCGTCCGATCCTGTCCAATCCGAGCAACAAGTCCCCAATATAGCCGTCGACCGCGTCTCCGATGTCCATGGTCTTGATGAGACCGGAAATCACCGAAACGTCGAGAACCTCCTTCTGGCCTTTGGAGGCCGCGCGAAAAGCCAGATCCTTAGACGGCTCGTCTATGTAGCGAAAGTCCCTGTAGATCTGCCGGTTGGACGGATCGATCATCCCGATATTCTGAAGAACGGTTTGAGGATACATGATGGACGCGTCGATCCCCCTTTCGTTCCCCAGAATCGGATCCGGGAAATAGGCCTGTCGCGGCGCGTCCCCGTTCCCGAAGTTCTGGTAATCCGCGGCCAATTTCAAAAACAATCTTTCCGATTTTCTCGGCCTCGCTTCCGTTACCAGGAATTCGGCGTCCTCTCCGGAAAGACCCGCCATCTCCACCAGGTGCTTGATCATGGCCGTCTTGCGAAACGGAGCGCTCTGGATTCCGCTCACTTCGGCCCGATACTCCAGCCCGTCGGTAAGGATGCGCAGCATGCGGATTGGGCTTCCTTTGGCGTACGCGTCCTTGGTCAATTGCTGCCAAAACTCGGAAACGTTTCCCACGTCGGGGCCGGCTTGCGCGTAGACTTGAGGAGTCGCCATCGCGCCGCCGATCCGATCTTTTTTGGGAGAATCGCACAGGACCAGCGCCCGCGCCCCCTTGGAAACGAACAACGTCCGCCCGATCTGCTTTGCGCCCGGCGCCGAATCCTTATCGGTAAACGATAGGTATTCCACGGGATCGGAAAACGCCTCGCCTGCGTCCGTGCGAACCGTTCTCAGATTTGCCGCCGAAGAGGAAGCGGGAGCCGGACACGAACAAGTCCAAACGGCCATTTCGACGCGTCCGTCCGCATTTCCCGTCTTGGAGCTTACCTCGAAAGCGGGAGAAACGAGACCGTGCGGCGAAACGATAACGGCCTTACTGCGGGGCGTCAGCGTTTTGGGGTCGACGCAGTCTTCGGATAAAAACGACGCCCAATCCTTCGATCCGTACTGCTTCGACGTCAGAACGTCCATGCCGTGGAAATTTCCGAACGCCTTCGTTTCCGGATCGACGACCAAAGTGTAGTTTTCTCCGGAACGCGTCCCTTCCATTTGCAGCGGTTTGGGCGCCACGAGCATCTTTCGCTTTTTTCCGGACGCGCCGACGACGTCGTAAAGCCCGTTCTCCTGAGGAGACTGCAAGGAAGTCGAAATCTGGGTCGGATAGATCTTGGACTTTTCGTCTTCGTCCCTGGCGTCCTTGACGAGGAACCGCCGTCGAACCAGCTCTTCCCGCTCGCCGTCGGTCAATCGGGAGGCAAACCGATCCTTCTCGGTGCCGAGAATCACTCTAGCCCCTTTATACAAGGGGATGATCGGCTGCAACTCGTTCAGGAGCTGCTCTTCCCGATCCTTGGCGTCCTGCTCTTCGGAAGTCAGCAGCTTCTGATTTTTCTTAGGTTTCTTTCCCGTGCCGGGGACCGCCGTATCGTAATCTGAAACTTCGGAGACGGGTTTGGCCGCGGCTTCGGTCGAGGCGGCCGCAAGCTTGTCCAGAGGATAAACGGACATGAGCGCGTTGGCGAACCGCGCGTCCTTTTTCATCGTCTCCATCAAGTTGACGACGGCCTGCGGCCCAAGAACTTTCAGCGCCCCGACGACGGTCAGGCGATCCCCCAGCCCGGCATACTTCCTATGCTTGTCCGGCCAATTGTCGGGATCGAACGTCGGCATGAACGCGCAATAATCCGGATTGATGCGCTCGACGATTTCGTTGTAGGAAGGCCTAAACTGGCCTGCCCATTTGGATCCGATGTACGGAGACCGCGCAAAGACGTCGAAATCGGGCTGCCGCAACGGCAACTCGCTTCGCGGCCTGTCTTCCTTCTTTCCCAACAGAGACGGCCTTCTGTTGAGAATGTAGTTCACCCATTCCTCGACGAGAGGAACGAACGCGTCCTGGCTTTTCACGTACATGAGCTCGTAGCCCTTCAGTTCTCCGTTGATGAAGAACACGGGCGCGTAGACCCACTCTCCGCCCACCTTGAACGCGAAGACTCCCACCGCGTGGGTCTCTTCGTCGTTCTTGTCGATGAGCTGAAACCCGATAAGAAAATCCAGCAGGCTGGGAGCCTTGTCTCTCATTCGCGCGTAAGCCAGATCGGCGAAAGTGCGTTCGAAATCGCTATCCGAAGAATTAGGAGCCGGCATGCTCTCACTCCTTTTACCAAATTAAGGGCGCGTTTCTCCGCTAGGCCGAAGGCCCGGCAATGAACGGGGCGCCGCCTCCCATCGGATTCATGGCCCACCTGAGCTTCCGCTGACGTTCCTGCGACTGCGCGTTGAGGAGAGCCATTCGCTCGGCGATCCTCGAAAATTCGGTCGAGTCCTTAGGTCCGTATCCCCCGTAGGCGCTCAAGTCCGGGCCCTCGCCTAAAGACCCTCCCAACGAGCTTCCGGATAACGCCCGGCGGAAAAGAGCCGGAATTTTCGTTAATCCGTACGTTCCGAGTCCAATTCCGAGCGCAAGACCCAAAGGACCGGCGGCTTTGCAAAGAACGAAGGCCTTCACCGTATTTTTCGGAATGCCGGTCTCCGCGGACGCTTTCTCCAGCGACTCCTCCGTCGGTAAGGCGGCGCCGAGATACCCGTGGATAAAACCCTCCCGGTAGGACGAACTCAGCTTGCCTCTCTTGGCCAATTTCGCGTGTCCCACCAAAGCGAAAACGGCTTTTTTAGAAGCGTTCATCAGTATCCCTTTCCGGCGGCGACCTGACCGAATTCGATCCCCTTCGCTAAGGGAGGAATGTACGACGTCCCGTGTTCCGCGGACGAGCGGCCCCTATGAACGGATTCGGTCAAGGATTTCTTTAACTGGAATCCGCCCAAACGCACCATCCAATCGTCGCTGTGAGACAGCGCTTCCATGGCCCTGGTCATTTCGGGAACGAAACTGGGCGGATCGGGATGCACGGGAATTCTGTCGATCCCTTGCTCCTTCAGCGTTTTCGCCGCGCGCGGCGTAATCCTCGTCCCGATCGAAAAATGCAGAACCGGCCGCTCCAGATGCAGCCCGATCGAATCCTTCGGAGACAACGCCTTGGTGCCGTAGCGCGGGCGATAACCGCGAACCAGAGAATCGTATTCGACCACATCGTCCGGTAGCGTATCGTCCGGACCATCGAGATCGGTAACCCTCACATGATTGATCAGCCCGCGCGCGAGAAGTTCGACGTTTCGACGATGAGCGGGAAATTTATTCTCCGCCAACGTGCGCCGAAACAGATCCGCGAAATATCTCCGCCCCTCCCCGATCCCCTTGTGACGAGTCACCTGGGCGGGATTGGGAATACCGGTGGTGATTACGTCCCCCGCTTCCACCATATCCCCCTTCTTCACGGTCAGCTCGCTTTCCGGAGGAACCCAGTGCCTGCTCCCTCCGATCGCCACGTAAAGACCTCCCTGAGGAGCATTCTCCACCTGCTCCACCCGCCCGTCAACGTCACTTATCGTCGCCCCTCCCGCAAACGTCCGCGGAACCTGCACAAGCTGATTAACCAGATCGATTCCGGTTTTGGTCGTCTCGTCCCTCCGAATCTTGCTCGACGTGTGCTTGACCCCCAACACGCCCTGGCCGATCGGCTCGGCGATAGCCTGCGCCGCCGTCATTCCGATGTTGTCTCCCAACGAAGGAAAACCGCCCTTCTCCCTCACGCCGGCGCACCGCTGGCACACTCCGTTGATCGCTTGGCAAGTCAGCGAAGACCTGACCAAAATTTTGTCGTTCTTTATCCCTCCGATAGTCTTGGGGGTCAAAACCGAACCTGCCGCTAACCCGCCGTAGCCGCGAGCCAGCACGGAGCCCTCGTTGTCGGCATCGTCCCTATCGACCAGTATCCCGTTGTCCGTTCCGCAATCCTTCTCGGTCACGAGCAGCCGATGAGTGGCCATGGCTAACTGCTTCCCGAGAAACCCGGCTTTGGGAGTGGCAAATTTTACGCTGACGCTTCCCTTGCGTGCGCCATAGGCGCCCGCCCAGTACTCCACGGGATCCAATCCTTCGGAAAACGACTTCAATATCGCGATCGGAATGGGCCGATCCTTGTGATCGGTGAAAATCATGTCCCCGAAGGTCAAGGATTGAAACTGGGACGGATTTCCTCGGCTTCCGGAAGCCACTTGAACCGCCAACGGATTGTTTTCCTTCAACGCCGCCTTGTAATTAAGCGCCGTCATCTCGTCCATCCGATCGGCGATCAGATTCAGCACCTTCCGGTTCTTTTCGGCTCGCCCGCCTTTTCCGGCGAGCGTCTTGTCGATCTTCAGCTTCAGTTCCTCGCGCGCCTTGGCGGCCTCCGGAGGAGTCTTCAGCGAATCCAAAGTTAAACTGGCCGCCCCGCCGTAAGTCGTGACGACGCGAGCGGCAAGCTCTTGAAGCTTTTGGGCCACTTCGGCGTAACGATCAGGATATTTTTCGGCTAAAGCGGTCATCACCGCCTTGGTCGATTTCCTATCCCAGACTCGAACGTAATCGCGCAAATCCTCCGGAAGCGCGTCATTAAGAATAAGTTGTCCCACCGTCGTTTCCATCAAGTTTTCCTATGTAATCTTGGGAACCGTAATCGGATTGGCCCTTCCGGGCGCCTCCGCCATGATTCCCGCCTCGGAAGAAGAAGGAGGAGGCGAAGCCGGAGGAGGAGAAACGGGCGGCGAACCTCTTCCACTTAAATTAGCCGTTATCTCGCTAGATAACGCCTCGGAAGGAGGAGCCGAAATATCCTTAGGAGTCGCGGAAGCGCCGAAATTCGTCGGAAACTTTAAGCCGAGAGCCTTGGCTGCATCCAGTTGTCCGCCGCCCGGCGTCGAAGCCGGAGCCCCGGAAACCGGCGGCGTCGCCTCGAACGACCCCCCCGCATAGTCCTTAGGAAGCGGCTTCGGCCTTGGAGTTCCCCCTCCTACGTATCCTTTCAAAACTCCGCCTTCCTCCAGCATCCTCGGAGAAATTCCCGGATTTTGTTGCTTGAATCGAGCTACCGCCGCCTCCATATCCGATCCGGGAGGCGGAGCGGCGGCGAGAGGAGCAGAAGCGGCGGAGGAAGACGAAAGCGCGCCGGCGGAAGGGGCCGGAGCGGCAGGGGAAGGCGCGGACGTGCCGATGGAAGAAGCCGGAGCGACGGAAGAAGGAGCGACGCCGGCCATGGCGTTAAGTCGCTTAGTCCTCTCCGCCTCGCCCGCCTGATACCGCGCGACTACGCCGGATAAATCGGGAAGTTTCGAAGCGAAATCGGCGGGAAGCATGGCGGCGGCCCCGGCAAGATTGCCGGTGCCTAAATTGGCCTGATCGGCAAGTCGAGAAAGAAACGCCGAAGTATCGCCCCCTACGTTCTGACGCAGCGACTCCAGATTCGTCGGGGAACGCACTTCTTCAAGCTGCTTCTTTTTCGCTTCCTCCACCATCCGCGCCGCTCTCGCTTCCCTGAATTGAGGATTCAGATCTCCTCTCCGGGCTTCGCCGGCGAGCCTTCGCTTATTCGCCTCCGACGCCGCGGCTGCGTCGAACGCCGTCGGATTCCACATCCGCGCAATGTTCGCAAGCGTAGATTCGTCGGCGGGAACGCCCATCGCCGTCAGCCACGGATTCAGCGATCTTCTGCTTCCTCCGCCGAATGTCCTCGAAAACCAAGGGCCTATGCCCGGTCTTTGATCTAATTCTTGTACTCCCAGTCCCCCCCACCGTCTTCCCAGACGGGCGGAAAACGACTCCTCCTCTCCCGGCAATAACTTAGTCGTAGGATCGACGTACGGCCTAAGTCGAGCCGATTCGGGAATTGGGTCAATGACGGGAGCCGCGGCATTTTTTAACAATAAATACAGCATTCTCCGATCTTCGTCGTCGAATCCGGCCTCCTTACAGAAAAAATCGACGCCGAAATCGAACGCCAGCTTTCTTTCCTTAAATTCCGCCGAAGGATAAAAACCGCCCGCAGGCGATCCGCCGTAAGAAGAAAGAACCCCGTACCGGTTCGGAACGGAAGCGGAAGCCGGCCGAGGCGCAGGACTTTTCTTGCCGAACCACGAACCCAGACCTTTAAGCGCATCCCAGCCCATACTGCCGTACGACGCGGCGCTCAACGCACCCAAAAGCTTGGATCCTCCACCCAGAGCGGTCAGCCACCCAAGACCCTTGGCGGCTAAAGGAACGACCGCCGCACCAAGCGCCGGGAGGCTTTCCTTGGTCATTCCGCTCATCTTCCGCTTCCTCCCCGCCCTTCCGACGAATAGCTAAAAACGAAATTCAGGCTCGCGCCTCCACACCGTTTTGACCTGGGATTCCTTGTATCGAACGCCGCTCAGTCCCACTCCGGCCACCCGTAACGCTCGTTCGAATCCCTCTTCTCCGGCTCGGTTTATCAAAATCGTTCCCTTTTCCACTTCCTTGACGAGCAAGACGGGATTCCCGAAGGAATCCCGGATCAAAACGGTTTTGACCCCGTCCGCGACCGCCCTGATCATTTTGACCTGCGTTTCCACCGTCATCGCGCGCCGCTCCCGCAACGCAACGTTCGCACAAGCTCGGAAAGAACCAGCCGACGAGCCCCCGAATTCAACGCGGCGGAAACCGTCATTCCGGCTCCCCCGGCGGGAGGAACTGGAGCCGGAAGACCGCCGGGCGCCGGAGCGGGAGCAGGAGCCGCCGTCGGAGAACCGACAACGGGAATTCCCATCCCTTGAAGCGTGGATATCAACTGATCCAGCTTCGCCGATACTTCGTCCAGCTTGACGTCCTTCCCTTTCTTGCCGGACTCGGCGGGCGCGGGAGTCGGAGCGGGCGCCGGAGCGGGCGCCGGAGCGGGCGCCGGTTGAGGAGAAGGAGGAGCGGCTCCCGCTCCTCCGCCGGCGACCAGTTGGAAGATTTGAATCAAATCCTCCAACTTTAATTGTACGATTTGAGAGGGAGATCCCCCGTCTTCTCCGGGAGGCATGGAGGCGCCTCCCATCATCGAAGGATCCATGGGCGCGCCGCCGGATGCGTCTCCCATCATCGAAGGATCCATGGGCGCGCCACCCATCAGCGAAGGATCCATGGGCGCGCCCCCGTTGGACGCTTCCGCCATCGCCGAAGGATCCATAGGCGGACCTCCGGCAGGCACGCCCCCCATCATTGACGGATCCATAGAGGGCCCGCCGGGAGGCATGCCCGCCGCCGGAGGAGAAGGAGGGACAACTCCTCCGGGGCCCATAGGCACAAACGCCCGTTTCTCCGTCTCTTTCGCTCTGCGCACTAGATCTTTGGCTAATCGCGCCATCTCCGGATTGCTCATCGCCGTGGAACCCCCGCCTCCGCCGCTCTCCGTCCGAGACCGGCCGTCCTATTGGAAGGAGGAAGACTGTCAAACAGCGCATCCAAAATGCGCTGCTTGTCTTCCGTCTGCACCGTCGGAACGCCCAACACGGAACGACTGAACGGTCTCTCCATAACCGGATGAATGGAGCTCGATATCGCCTCCTTGATCAAAAACAGTCTATGATCCATGCGTCAAAGCCGCCCGCCTCAAGGCGAAAACCACCCTCGCCGCCAGTTCCGGGTCGGACGAGTTCCGAATAATGCTCGCCGATCCCTTCTTGGTCATGGCTTTCTCGATGAGCGAAACCATTCCGCTCTTCTTGACGTAAGTTCCTCCTTTTCCCTTCTTGAACTCCTTCGGGTCCTCGCTCTCGTCTTCTCCTTCGCCCTTGGAAGCGGCGATTCTCGCCTTCAGCTCGGCCGGATACTTCGGCTGCTCCCGCTTCAACGCCCGATAGACGTCCTTAACCTTATCCGGCCTGTCTTGCTCGGTAAAGTGCGGCGCATCCTTCGCCTTCTTGTCGATCATGATCGTCTCCTCCTCCGCCGCAATCAAGCGTAGACGACGACTCTGTCGCCCGCCTCGATCTCTCCCCTGTAATAGGCGGCAATCGCGTCCGCCTTGTTTCTAAACGCCCGCGTATCGCCTTTTTTATCCGCCGAAGACGCCAAATGAAGCCCGAGCAAGAACTCGTTGCGGGGAAGATAATGCACCTGAAAGTCCCGCGCCGCTTTCAAGTTCTTCGAGGGCATCATCTTCTCCGCCGCCTCCCGAACGGCCTCGTCCAGCACGGGAACGTGATAATTCGCCGCATCCCCGTCGAAGTCCATATTATACCCCGAGACGGTGATCGGCGAGACGCGTAAAACGTCCCCTTTGGCGAGAATCGGCCAAGCGGCCATGAATCCGTACTTGTGCAGCGTGGGCGCCCGATTGATCATCACGGGCCGTTCGCTCATTTCGCTCAACATGGCCTTCTTGGCTATTTCGCTTCTTTTGGCGGTCTCCAAAGACGCGGCCACGGCCGGCATCCCGGAACGCACCAGCCTTCTCATGATGAACGGCCTATAAATCGTCCAAGCCTTGTCTTCCGGGATTCCCACCTGATCCATGTTCAAGGAAGGATCGGGAACGACAACCGCGCGCCCGACCACGTCCACGGGCGCCCCTAAAACCCTGCGCTGAAATTGCCCATACTTGGGAGAGCTGCCGAAAATATGGCGCAGCAGCCCTTTGGCGCCCTTTTCCCGAGTTTTGGCTTGAATCGGATCCCCTAGACCGGTAACCGCCTTGAACGCCTCGTAAAGGCGCAATCGCTCGTCTCCGGCCTGCCCGTCCCCGAGATCCTTTTTCACGTCCCGCAAATCGTCGTTGGCATGGATCAGGTCGCGATACAGCAGATTGGAGTCGGCGGCGGTGACGGGAGCCTTTTCCGTCCGCAAGACGGGACGAAACGCCGGAGGCAGGACCGGCACGCTCTTGAGCATCAAATCGGACGGCGCCAGACCGGCCTTGTCCATCATCCGATAGTAACCCAGCAGCTTCACCGCATTATCCCGCTTGTTCCCCGATCCCGTTTCCGCCTCGCTGCCGGCGTGTTCCATGGCGGAATCCAACCGAATCCTTTTTAGCCCGGAAAGAATCGCCTTCGAGCCGGTCTCTCCCGATAAAACGCGTTTTCCCGTAAGAACTTCCGAGAACTGCTTCTGCGTCAACCCCAGCATCCGCCGAATCGGCTCCTCCATGATCGGATTAGGCATCGGCTCGTCCAGAGGAATATGGGACCACCGATTTCCTCCGTGACCGCCCGTCAACGCGCGGTCGAACAACCCCCCGGGAATCTCCCGCAACGTGTCGTTCTCGACCGTTTTGTCCGAAAGGATCGGCCCCGAAGACATCTTTTCTATATCGCCGTCCGTCATGGCCAAAACATTCAGGCGGTCTCCGTCCTTCTTGACGTTTACGCCGGAACCCCGCAAATGGGCCATGAACTTTTCGTAGACCATCGGAACTTTCGGGGACGGCGGAGGATACCCCAACCGAAACGCGCGCCAAAAATCATCGTTCCTCTGCCCCCGCACGACTTGGGCGTCGCGCATCACGTTGACGGCGCCGTGAGAAAGCAAAGCGTTCAATTCCATCAAAGCTACGCGCTTACTGCCGTAGTCTCCCCCGGAAGCCGGCAATCCTTCGCTGGTGTAGCCTCCGATGTCCCGCCCCTTGCCTTTGGATTCGGCCGTATGATGCAACTTGAACATGAATCTTTCGCCCGTCAACACCCCCGGAACGTTCTTTCCGTCCATGGGATCGAACAGATCCTCGACGTCCCGTAATTTGGCTTTTTTCAATTCTTTCCCGACGTAGGAAAGCAGAGACTCGTTCATGAATCCGGGAACCTTGACCGGGCTTCCTTGCGCCCTGGCGACTTTCCCCAGCAACGCCTCGAAAATCTGACTAGGGTTGCCTCTCGTGATGATCCCCAGAGGGTTAAGAAGAATCTCGAACGGCTTTCCGCTTCTGTCCCGAATCATTTGGTCGTCGGAAACTATCTTCGCGCAGACGCCCTTGTCGCCGTACCGTCCGGCCAGCTTGTCCCCTTCCCGCAAAGGGACGTAAGACTTGACGGTCACGTTGTAGCCGCCGCCGTCCAACTCGTCCACGTCGGTGACGACTCCGGGAGAATCCGCCTCCCACCTCACCGCTCCGTCGCCGAAATCCCTGCGCGCCCCTCTATGCAACGCCGTAAATTCCCGCTTCTTTAACGCCAAAACGAGCGGATCGCCGTAATTAACCGCCGTGCCCGGTTTGACCACCCCCCTGGAATCGATCGTCTCGATTTGCGATTTCTTGAAAACGGCGGGATAAATGCTGACGAATTCCTTCCTTCCGATGACGGTTTCGTCTCCCGAAGGAACGGCGTGCTGAATCATGTGCTCCGAAGACAGCTTCTTGGCCGCCGACTCCGATACCACCACGGCGTCTTCGAAATTCAGCCCTTTGTACGGCATATACGCCGTCCGCAAATTAGTTCCGATCGCCAAAGTCCCGTTATCGTCGGTATAATTGCTCGTCGCCAAAACTTGGCCGGAGCCCACCGAGTCTCCGACCCGCACGATCGGAGTTCCGTGAATGAAGGTGCGGCGATTGAACGGAAAGTTTTCGTACGTCTCGTACGTCTTGTAGGATCCGTCCGCGTATCTGACGGAAATCCCGGTTTTCCCGACTTCGGTCACGACCCCCTTTCCGGAGGCCCTGATCGCGCCCACTTTCTCTCCGTAAATATCGTCGAAGCTCCTGGGATTTCCCGCCTCGTCGTGATCCGCCAAACTCTGCACCAACGGCGCTTCCCGGCTCTTCAGCGGCAGAGCCTGCTGAAAATATTTCGACCCCATCAGGAGACGGCCGCCCTTAATCCCCGATACGAGCGGCACGAGATTGGAAGCCGCCGAAAACATGCCGGAAGGCGACGAAAGGGCGAAATCGACGTCTTTCCTGTCGACCCACTCGATTTGCCTCGCGCCGACCATGGCTCGGACCTTGTCCCCTCCCCTGTCCATCTCCCCGGGAAAAGCCACGACGGAGGCGGACGCCTTGATCGCGCTTACCGGAACCCTTTTTCCGGTACGAACGTTCAGCATGTCGGCGTAAATCTGACCGTCGGAGCCTTTCGCCGTTCCGTACGCCACCCGCTGATCGATTCCCACTTTCTCGCTTTCCGGACTGCGAATGGGATCGATAAACCCGAAGTGGCTCGGCTGGACGTTCCTGCTCTCCGACGGAACCGCGTCCAGACTGCCGATTCCGCCCTCGCCCATGCGGCTGACGCGCAAATGCATGTCCATGACGTCAAGCGGGTTGGTCTCCTCCAGCGGACTGCCCAACCCGGACTTCAGCAAAACCCCGTCGAGCTGTTTGCTCAACATCCCGCTCGACAAATGACCGAGATTGCCGCGCAACGTGGCTTTCCAGAGCGCCCGACGCCCTAACTGTCCGGCGTCCTTGGAGATGCGCTCGGCGAAAAAATCCTCCGGTCCGTGCAGCGTCTGATAAGCCAGCGAATCGCGGTCGTCGGATTCCTCCTCTCCGCGTCCGACGGCGAGAATCCTTTTCGACGCCCTCAAAAGAGCGGGAACGCCCGCGGTGGAAAACCTCCCGCCCAACGTGGATTCGTTGACGTCCGGATCCAGTTCCATCTTGTCGAACGCCGCGGACAGCTCCGTCCCTTGAAAGTTTTCCGCCGCCCGCTTGAAAACTCCTTCCTCCCAGGCCACGCTCCTTCCGCCGCCGAGCAGCGCGAGCGCCCGCTTGACGACCCGCGAAGGACGATGAACGGCGAAGGAAATGTGAAAACGATGCTCGTGGCCGGTATCCTCTCCGCTGGGCAGTTTATCGAGGCCCAAATCGGTTCGATACCGCTCCAAATCCGGACTCTTGACCTCCAGAAACCACACGCGATCCACGTCCTTCCACCCCGACGGAACCAAGCTCACGATTCTGCTCAAGGCGAAACGAACGGGAGCGCCGTCCTTGGCGGCCCCATTCCACTTCGTGGGACCGAATCGCTCGTAGATCGCCTCCGCTTCCCGAGGCCTCAACACGGAAATATGCGGGTGGCCGGGAGATCTTTCGCATTCCACTCCTTGGGATTTGAGCGAATCCAGCGCGGAGTCCAAAAGGCCCTTATGCGCCTCGACGTAAACCCAAGGCTTGTTGTCCCTGCCCAACTCCGCGCGCAGTTTGCCGGAGAACCAAAGACGACTCCACTTCCGGTCGGTTTCCTTGGCTCCGATCTTGGCGGACTTTTCGAGTTTCAGTCCGTTGTCCCTCCAGAACGAGTCGAACAGTCGATGACTGTCGACGTAATTCACGCATATCTCCTCTCCCGGCGGAATGTCCTTATTGGCCGTCATCCAGATCGTCCCGCCCTGGGCGACCAGCTTGGCGTTCGGATCGGCGGAATGATTGGTCCATCTTACCGGCACCGACCGCCGCACCGGAAGGGAAGGATTTTTCGGATCGCAAAAATAGCCTATCGTGACGCTCTCTCCATCGCGAATTTTGTCCTTGGCGAATAATCCCTTTCCGTGTTTCGGAGAGCGCTTGACCTCCACGCGGTTCCACGTCCCGTCCGGAGGATCGAACAAGTCGCCAGAATAGCGCGACCGCTCGAGATAAATCTTGTCGAATTCGGGATCGACTCCGAAAAGATCCGAAGACGGATTCTTCGAAACGATGGACGCGTAGACGGCGTCGTCGGTTTCCTTCCCCGCCGCCGCCTCCTTTGCGGCTTCCGCGGATTCGTCGACGGCCTCCGCGCTTGAATCCGCCCTGGTGCGAATCAACTTGGCGAAAGCCCTGGAGACGGCCCTCGAATCTTCCGCTTCGATGTTCTTGCGGAGAAGATCGGATCCCCACAAGCTCTCCATATCGCGATCGGGGACTCCCACGGCGCGCAGGATCGGATACAGCTTCAGAGTCGATTGGCCTACGCCGAGCCGAAACAGTCCGGTATCGGGCTCCATCCACATCCGAAAAGACGGACCGGTTCCCGGCTTCACGTTGAAATGGGTTTCGACGATTCCGTTGTCCTTGATCCGGGTAAACGCCCCCGGCTTCAACCGCGCCTGATTGGATACGACGTACTCGCTTCCATTATGAATGAACGTCCCGCGGGAAGTCACGTAGGGAACGCGGGCCACGACCCCCTTCTTCGCATCGACGACCGTTCCGGAAGCCAAATCCCGCAGCCGCCACGTTCCTTTAAGCTTTCTGCTCAACGTCCGACCTTGGAGAATCGCCTTCTTCTGCTCGGCCGAGGAAAATCGCTTTTCGTCTTCGTAGTCGAGATCTTCCAGCTCCAAGGAATACCTGGCGTTGGACATCGGATAGCGGGAACGCAGAGCGGAAAGGACTCCGGAGTAGGTCGATTCGCGCAGCTTGTCGGCGTCGTCGAACGCCCGCAAGACGACGGGAGCCGGCACTCTTTTCGAAGAATCGGATTCCGCTAAAACGCTCATTAAAGAGTTTCCGATCCCGAAGTATCGAGCGCCGGCGGCTCCACCTGCACGGGAGCCGTTTGCGCCCTCATTCGCTGTTTGATCGCCTCCCTGAACGCGTCCAACTTAAGCCTAGCGGGATCCCGCTTGGCCACCCAATCGTAAGCCGAATGATGGGACAACTGACCCAAAAGCGCGGCGATGGTCAGATAGCCGCCCAGAATCTGATTAAGCTCCCCCTCGGCCGCCTTAACGTGCGCCTTGGCCAAGCCCGACACGAATTCTCCGCAGGAAGATTCTTTCGCGCCGCCCTTGGCCGCCCGATATTCGTCCTGCAGCGCTTTCTCGAACTCCTCCTTGGCCTTGTCCATCCTGCCGGTGACTTCCGTAAGCCGCGCCGTATCGGCCTCGCTCTCGGCGGTCCGGAACCCTTCCATAAAATTCTTGGGAGCGAAAGAAATCATCCCCGGGTAATACCAAGGCAGCGTGGCCGGATCCGACGTGACGCGCGTCAGCCGAGACCGACGACGATCCAGGTTTTCGAGGGCTCGCAACTTCAAGTCCTCGACGGCCTCGCCCAAAGGCTCCGCAAGCGCGCCGAGAATCCCCGCGGACTTCGGTTTCGCCTCCATGTCCTCCAATTCGTCGTAGTAACGGGAACGCTCGTCCAGATGATGCTTGGATATGATTTTTCGCGCCGTCTTGTCGTTCGCGTGTTCCTTCTCGACGCCGATTCCCTTTTTGAGCTGCCTCGAAGGATACGACGAATCGGGCTTGGACGAACGAAGAGTCACCGTAACGGCCTCCTGCGCCTCTTTCATTAGCGTCGCCGCCGCTTTCGCGGCGTCGGGAAGACTGATCATTACCTCCCTCCCCGGCACGCCCAACGACTCGTCCACCTGCGGAAGAAGGCTCTCCACTCCTTCCCTCTCTCTTTGTCTCTTTCGAAAGGAATACCCCAATCCGAAAGCCGTATTCGCCGCCCAAGCAATGTCCTCCAAAGCCTTTTGAGCGGCCTCGTCCTTGGAGGGGGGAATAAACTTTCCGAGACGCCCACGCTGCTCGTTCAGATCTTCCTCCCACTTTAACGCCGAAGCGGCCCGTTTGGCGAACTCTCCCATGTCTTTTCTCCTCGTCAATCGCGCGCGGAAGGAGGAACGAAGTAGTAATGCTCCATCCACCTGATCAAAACGCGCCACGACATAATGGACGCGTCGTACACTCGCTCTTCGAACGAAATCTGGGCATATCCATTGCCGACCATCTGCGCTATTCTTCTATACTCCTCCATGTCCGCGGGATCGGCAAGATTCAACTGGCGAAGACCGACCTTCTCTCCCAGTTGCGGCCGCTTTCGTTCGGAATCGTCTTCCTTCAAGTCCGGAGTCGGTCCCCTGAAAGGAATTCCGTCTATTCCCGGGAGCGTGACCGATTGACGATGAAGACGAAACGGATCGATCAGCCTCTGATCAAGACCGTCCGCCTGCGCTTCGACGGAGCCGCCGTCCGTCGGCGCCATCGGACATAGCGGATTATCGTCCATCACGCCTGCCTCCTCGACATGCGGGATCGAATCTCCCTCGTCATTCTTTCGTATCTGGCCATCAACTCGGCCCTTCTCAAGGCCTCGATGTCCTCCACGGACGGACTGGTGAGCTTCGCCTCCAGTCCGCCGGTAAGCGCGCCCCCGATAATGGGCGCCAGACCGGCTCCATACAATCCGACCCTGGCCGCGTCGGTCCCCAGTCCGTACGCCGCCCCGAGCCCCGCGCCGCCGATCCCGGTCAGCGACATCAACGGCTCCAAAGCCGCCTTGACCAGCGCGTGAAACTCGTCGGGAGTCACTCCCAGCTCGGCGACCTTGCACAAAAATCCCGCCTTGAAAGCCCACTCCCTGTCCCGCAACTCCTCTTTTCCTTCCTTCCCGTAATCGCGAAGAACGCCGCTCTTCTCGGAATCGACACGCTCGGGAAGCTTCTTTCCTTTCGGCGTATGTTCGGCCCAACGCTCGGCCGTCTCCGGCATCTTGGCGAACATGTACCTTCGCTGCGCTTCGCTCTCGAAAGGCATCCCTTCTCCCTCCGTCAACCGGCCAAAACGTCCGAAATAGCCGCGCGCGCCTCGTCGGCCAAAGACCCGGACTTCCCCAAAACCGCGCGACCCAGACTCGACAATCCGTACCCGATAGAGGTTACCGGATTAAGAACGCCGTGAAGAGCCTGAATCGGTAAAGCCAAAGCTCCGTAGCGCTTCGCCGCCGTCCGACCCGCCTCCCTCATTTCGTCGATCCGAGAAGACATCGAAGACGGCCCTAAAAGTGATTGCGCGACATCGCTCGCGCCTATTAGCGGAAAAGCGCCCGGGCCCAAGCCGCTGACGAGCGATTTGCCCAAACTCGCGGGAGGCCCAAACATTCGGCTAAGGAGAGGCAAACGGCTCATCGCGTACGGAACGCCCCCATACGTGAGCGCCGTTACCGCCAGATCCGTCGGAGATACCGGCGCGCTGACCGCTTCCGGGCGCGAATCGTCGTTTTCGGCGCCTACGGCGCTCCATTTAACGAGAGCGCCCAATTCGATCATTTCCGCGATATCCACGCCTATCTCCCGATCTCGACCAACTTAGTCTCCATCTCCGCGATTTTCCTCTTCGCTTGCGTAATCTCTTTCCCGATGGCGTTGACGGCTCCTTCGTGCTTCTGAACTTCCCGAAGGACGTAATAGTTCAGATTTCGGCTTCGAATTCCGAGAGGCTTTTTGTCCTCGTCGCTCGTGGTCAAAGTGGGATCGACGTCGAAAGTTTCCTCGGCGATCAATCCGTAGTCCCGAAATCCGGGGCTCGCGGACAGATCGCGCCAATCGAAAGACCGCAACTTGAGACGATAGATCACGGAGGAATCGCGCTCCAAATCCGAAACGTTCCTCTTGAACCGCAGACTGGAAGCCGCGTACTTCAGCTCCGTACCGTCCAACACCACGTCGGATCCGGTGCCGGAGACCATGCCGGTGGAATACAGCTTCGTCCCGGATATCGTGCCGGCGGCGATCACTCCGTTCGTGTTGACGGTGAAGGCCAGAGTTCCATTCGCCGCAATCCCGACCTGATCGGCGCCGATACTGTACATCCCCGAGTTTCCGTCCGTCGAAAACCCGAAGGCCGGAACCGCCGCGGACCCGGCCGCCGCCGTAACGACTCCCGCGGAAACCATCCCGTTGGCGTTCACCGTAACGGCAAGAATTCCGCCGATCGAGAATCCGATCTGATCGGACCCAATGGAAAACATTCCGGAATTGGTATCCGACGAGAACACGAAGGACGGAGCGGCGGCGGTTCCGGCGGCGGCGGTGACCGTTCCGGACGAAACCAGTCCCGTGGAAATAACGGACAGAACGAGGGACCCGCCCGCGGCCACCCCGATCTGGTCGGCGCCGATCGAGTACATCCCGGAATCCGCGTCCCCGGCAAAATTATAAGTCGGAAGCGACGCCGATCCGGCCGCCGCCGTGAAGGTTCCGGAAGACGCTATTCCGGCGGGAGAAGCGGAAACCGTCAAAACCGCCGCCCCGCCGACCGCGATTCCGATCTGATTGGCCCCTACCCGATACATACCCGAATCGACGTCGGCGATAAACGAATACGACGGCGCCGCGGCGGTGCCGGACATGTTGTTCAATATGCCGACGCTGCTTATCATCACTCTTACCGCACTGCCGGTAGCAATTCCTATTTGATTGGATCCGTATAGGTAAAGTCCGTTTCCGCCGGACAGTGATAGCGACGGACTGCCGGCCGATCCCGCCGTAGTCGTGATTATCGTGGATCCCTGCATCGATATACCGCCGGTGCCGACGGAAAATATCTGCGTACCGGCGCAAGCCACGCCGATGACATTGGCGGACGAAGAGTATATTCCGGTATCGGCATCCGAAGAGAACGAATAGGCCGGACTGCCGGCCGTTCCGGCCGCGGAATAAGACTGCCCGGTAAACGTAATCGAGCCGGAGGCGTTCACCGAGAGCCTGGAAGTCATGGTTACGGTGGCGTTGTCGGTGCCGGCCGCGCCGTTATAGAAAGCGGTGGTATCCGCGCTGATGGACCAAAATCCGCATGCCGCCGTGCCGACTCTTTTGTAATTAGTTCCGTCGTAATAAACTCCCTCCATCAAGCTCACCGTCGCCGTTCCGCCCGTCATTCCGGCCATAAGCCCGGAGCGAGTGCCGATCGATATTCCGCGATAGTTTCCTCCCCACCCCTTTATAGCGGTATATTGACAGAAAAGGCCGAAATTGCCCGACGTGTTGGCCGTAAGACCCGTATTAAACGTTATCGACGAATTGATCGTTCCGGTAGGAAACGTCTGAAAGGATATGACTCCGTCCTGTATTTGAACCGTGGCTCCGGCGTTGGCGGTTCGCCTTTTCCAGGCGCCGTCGTAATAAGCGTTGTCCAACAGCCACAGCCCGGACGCCGACCGACCGAACATCAAGGCTCCATGCGAGCCGATCTGCATCCCCAAGAACGACGAATCCCACGCTTCCATGTCGACGGTCGCGAATCCGAAATTGCCGGCACTGTTGATTCTCAGTCTTTCCGTCGAGGTTGCCGAACCGTCCGGAGTCGTAAAAAAGCCGATTCTTCCCGGCATATCGGAGGAGCCGGGAGTTCCATCCGACGAAAAAACGATTTTACCGACTTCTCGAAACTGAGCGCCGTCGGAGCCGCGACCCATCACCGTAAGAACGGCATCGCCGGATCGAACGACCGTGTGCTGACCGGGCGTCGCGTGACGCGATTTATCGCCGTAGAAGACCGCCCCCGACGCGTCGTCGGCAAAATATTGCGCAAAAACTAAATCGGCGGTCGTTCCGGATCTGGCTCTTAACACTCCCGCCGTCAACATCGAACTGTTCTTGTCGTATACCAATCCCGAATGTCCGCCGTAGGCGGATCCGCCGTCATTGAACTGAACCTGCGTATCGCTCCCGGCGGGAACGCCTCCGGAAACCCCGGTGACTCCGGTGACTCCCGTAGCCCCCGTAGGCCCTCCGGCAGGCCCGGTAGCCCCGGTAACCCCGGTCGCTCCGGTCGGGCCGGTAGGTCCTCCGGCCGGACCGGTAGATCCGGTAACTCCGGTAACTCCGGTAATTCCGGTAACGCCGAACGGACCGGTAACCCCGGTCGTTCCGGCAGTACCCGTAGGGCCGGTCTCTCCAACTCCGGTATTTCCGGTAATACCCGTAGGACCGGTCTCGCCCTGCAGACCGGTCGGACCCGTCTCCCCGGAGGAACCGGTAACGCCGATTCCGCTTTCTCCGGTAGGTCCGGTAACTCCGGATACTCCGGTGACTCCGGTGACTCCGGTGACTCCTGTGACTCCGGTCAACCCCGTGACCCCGGTTACGCCCGCCCCGACGGGACCGGTCGCTCCGGTAACCCCGGTGACGCCGGTGACTCCGGTCAACCCCGTGACCCCGGTTACGCCCGCCCCGACGGGACCGGTCGCTCCG